>JADMIO011711130.1_pt1 | contig 37705 bp, 34 predicted proteins | sample 8958161 | NCBI WGS metagenome assembly JADMIO01 (sample SAMN16585339, study PRJNA669376) | soil metagenome | isolation source: Crop rotation soil | place: USA: Cullars Rotation, Alabama | collected 2011 | reverse complement strand
CGGCTCGAACCGATGCTGGCCCCGGCGCTTACCACCGCGCACGAGCCGAGATTCTCATCCTTCAAGTCGGCGCATGTCGCCGGAGCTGATTCGCACTCCATCGCCATTCAGCGCGATCGCTCGGGACCTATAGGCGCTTCGCTGAAGAACGTCGGCTTCAGCTACCCCGGTGCCACGCGGCCGGCCCTCGTGAATCTCTCACTGGAGGTCAGGGCCGGAAGCCTCGTCGCGGTGACGGGTGCGGTCGGATCGGGCAAGAGCGCATTCGCCCGCGCGCTGATCGGCATATATCCGATCGAGTCGGGGCAGGTGTCGCTAAGGGCGCCGGACGGCTCCACAGTCGACTACGCCCCGGGTGTGATCGGGTATCTGCCGCAGGACGCCCATCTCTTTTCCGGTTCGATCCGCGACAACGTCCTACTGGGGGCCCCCGTCGGATCCGCCGAGTTCGTTACTGAAGCAGTGCGCATCGCGGCGCTCGAGGCAGACCTGGCTGAATTCCCGGCGGGCCTCGATACGCAGATCGGGGAGCTCGGCATGCGCATTTCCGGCGGCCAGCGTCAGCGCCTCGGCCTTGCGCGTGCAATCGCGGCTTATGCGCCGCAGCCGCCTGGCTTGATCGTGCTCGATGATCCGTTCTCTGCTGTTGACGTCGAGACCGAGGCGCGGATCGTGGAGGCGCTTCGCGACGCGTTCGGGTCGCAACGACCGCTGAACGAACGCGTAACAATCGTTCTTTGCTCGCAGCGCCTGGCCGCGTTCCCCCAGGCCGATGAAGTCATCGTCCTGGACAACGGCAGGATCGAGGAGCAAGGCACGCACGACGAGCTCGTGGCGCGAGACGACCTCTACGCGCGTATCTATCACGCACAGGCGCGAACGGTCCGCGTCGTCGACCAGGCGGGAACATGACGGTCACGGCGGCAGGTCTGTCAACACCGCGCGGGCGCTTCGCGAGTGAGCTGGCCGCGGTCGTACGGCCGTGGAAGCACATGCTTATCGTCATTGCGCTCCTCGTGCTCACTGGCGCGCTCTTCGAGCTGCTCCCTCCGGTGCTTATCAGATGGATCGTTGATGATCACCTTGCTGTCGGTGAACGCGACGGGTTGCTCACGCTGGCGTTTCTGTACCTCGGCGCGATGGCCCTGGGACAAGCGCTCTCGTTCGGCTCGGGCTATCTCGCAGCCTCGGTGGCCCAGCGCGTTTTAGGCGACCTACGCGTGCGATTGTTCGACCACCTGCAGCGTCTGCCCGCGAGCTACTTCGACCACACGCCGCTGGGCGACGCAATCAGCCGTTGTACATCGGATGTCGACACCCTGGACACCATGTTCACTCGCGGCGTCGCGACCCTGGTGTCGAATCTGTTTCGTTTACTCGCAGTTGCGGCCGCAATGATCATCCTGAGTCCGGTGCTGTCGCTTGCGGCGGCAGTCTCGCTGCCGCCTCTGATTGTCATCACGCGCTATTTTCAGGTGCGTATCCGTGACGCGGAGCGTGAAAGTCGCAAAGCTGTGGCCGAAATGAACACGCACGTGCAGGAAACGCTGCGGGGCGTCGAAGTCATCCAGGCGTTCAAGCGCGAGGCGAGTTTCGTCACGCGTTTCCGGCAGGTGCTGCAACACGTGCTGCGCGTTTCCAACCGCTCCACCGTTTACGCCTCGCTCTACCCGCCCCTCACCGCGGTCATGACATACAGCTCGATCGCGTTTCTGTTGTGGGCCGGTACACGCGAGGCCTTCGCCGCATTCGACATTTCGATCGGCACCCTGACCGCATTCGCGCTTCTGCTGCAACGCTTTTTCACGCCAGTCACCGCTTTAGGCGATGAGTGGCAGACAGTGCAGAGTGCACTATCGGGGGCCGAACGCATCTTCGAAGTGTTGTCCCTCCCTGCAGACGAGCTGCCCTCAGTCGCGCCGGCATCAAAGCGGGAGGATGGCATCCGCTGTGAGGATGTCGTGTTCGGGTATGCCCCCGGAGCACCGGTTCTGCACGGCATTACCTTCAGCGTCGCGCCTGGTGAGCACGTGGCGCTGGTCGGCCGCACCGGGGCCGGAAAGACGAGCATTCTGCATCTGCTTGCGGGGCTCTATGATCCCTGGCGCGGCACGGCTCGGATAGCCGGAAGCAACCCGCGCGCATTGGCCGAGGGCGAGAAACGGCGCGCCTTCGGACTCGTGCCGCAGGCCGCGCACCTCTTCAGCGGCACCGTCATGGACAATTTGACCCTCAACGATTCGACGATCCCGGCGCGGCTCGTATTCGAGTCTGCTCAGACGACGGGGGCCGACACGTTCATCCGCTCCCTGCCTGACGGCTATGAAACAGTGTTGCGAGGCGCCGGCGGAGGTGCCGGCGTGCAGTTGTCGGCCGGCCAGGAGCAGTTACTGACACTCACCCGGGCACTGATCTCGCAACCGTCTGTTCTGTTGTTCGATGAAGCGACATCATTCATGGACAGCGCGACCGAGGCGTCACTACACGACGCCTTGCGGTCGACGGTGCTGAATCGTGGCGCGGCCGTGTTGACGGTCGCGCACCGACTGTCGACGGCCAGAGAGGCGCATCGCGTCCTCGTCATCGACCGCGGCCGTATTGTTGAGGATGGCGCACCGGCGGAGCTCGTCGCACGCGGCGGGCGGTTCGCCGCGCTGCTCGAGTTGGAGGCGGCGGGCTGGGATTGGCAGGCGCAAGCCTAAAGGACATCTAGATGAGCATGCTCAAAGAGTACTACCTGCAGCCCAATGCGCCCGACGCGGTTCTGCCGGACGCTGAGGTGCTTCGCTGCGTCCGCCGTTTCGTGCCGACGGCAAAAGCCGTGACCCGCGTTGACGAATCGGGTGGCGAGGCGCGGACCTATTTCGTAGACGAAGCGATCGTGCTCAAAGTGCAGCGGCCACAGCAGGTGCGCGTCGGGACCAGCCTCGCACGAGAAGTCTTTTTTCTCAACCAGCTCGCGGCGGGCGCGCCCGAGCTGCCCGTGCCGCGGGTCCTCGGCTATGAGCGCGAGACGAACTTGTTGGAATACAACATCCAGACACGCATGCCCGGCCTGGCCTACGCGGATGCCACCCTGACGCCCGAAGCACGACACAAGGTCATCTTCAGCGTCGGACAGTTCCTGCGCCGCCTCCATGCCATCTCGCAGCAGCCTTTTCACGACAGCGCTCACTTCCCCGCCGACCGCAGCCCCGCCGACTTCAAGAAGCGCCTGCACGCATACTTCGACGTAATCGCCCAGCGGCTTGAAAAGCAGGGGCGCGCGTGGCCGTTCGAGATCCCATTCGAAACGGTGCGAGAGCGCGCATTGGCGGTTCTGCCCGAATCGCAGCAGTTCCGGGCTTTGCACTCCAACCCCGGCCCGCCTCACACCTTCGTGGACCCAAGCACCGGGCGCTTCCAGGGCCTCATTGATTTCGGCGACGCTTACATCAGTCATCCCGCTTTGGATGTGTGGCGCTGGCGCTGGCCCAAGGAACGCGCGGCCGTGATGGCCGGCTACACCGCCGACGCGCCTGTAAGCGATGATTTCATGCGGACGTGGAAAGCCGTGTCGGTCGCCGCCTCCACCCTCCTCCTAGCTTCCGGCGACCGCGCGGACGAAGCGACTGGGGATTTGCGACAGTGCTTGGGCGAATTGTGAGCAAGATGATAAGAGTTCACCTTGAGCACTCGACGCGAAGGCGTCGACTTGTGATTCACCGAAAAGACGGGACGATTCAAGACAGCGAGAGCTGCGGGAGGGATCCCCACCACAAAAGACCGGGTGCGGGCGTGATAGCGACATCAGTAGCTTAGTTAGGTTCTGGCGGAGAGGGTGGGATTCGAACCCACGGTGCCCTTGCGAGCACTCCGGTTTTCGAGACCGGTACATTCAACCACTCTGCCACCTCTCCGGTGCTGCTCGACCGCGCGCGCGGGAGTGGCGCCCCGGCGCGGGATAAGACTTGACTCCTCCGCCTAAGACACGCAGCGGCTGGGGACGGTCGGGTCGACGCTGAAGGTGTCCCGGACTCTCCCCGGAGCCGCTGGGCTACTTGGCAGGAGGCGGAATTCTACCAGCGGATTTGGATGAAAGCCAGCTAGAACAGTGCGTTATGCCGACAAGCTGCGAAGCCCGCCCATGTACGGCTGGAGCGCCGCGGGGACGTCCACCCCGCCGTCCGCGCGCTGGTAGTTCTCGAGAATCGCAACGAGCGTGCGGCCGACCGCGAGGCCCGAGCCGTTGAGCGTGTGAACGAGCTCGGCCTTGCCCTTTTCGTTCCTGAAACGCGCCTGCATGCGCCTCGCCTGGAACGCTTCGAAGTTGCTGCACGAGGAGATCTCGCGATACGCGTTCTGCCCCGGCAGCCACACTTCGATGTCGTAGGTTTTCGCCGCAGAGAATCCCATGTCGCCCGTGCACAGGGTGACGGTGCGATACGGCAGCTCGAGCTTCTGGAGGATCACTTCGGCGTGGCGCGTCAGCTCTTCGTGGCGCTCGTACGATTCGCTCGGGTGGACGATCTGCACGAGCTCGACTTTGTCGAACTGGTGCTGCCGGATCATGCCACGCGTGTCCTTCCCGTATGACCCTGCCTCGCTCCTGAAACACGGAGAGTGACAGACGTATCTCAGCGGCAATTGCGCGCCGGGCAGGATCTCGTCACGCACGAGATTGGTCACCGGATACTCGGCAGTCGGGATGAGATAGAGGTCGCGCCCTTCGATCTTGAAGAGGTCGTCCTTGAATTTCGCCAGGCTCGATACGCCGTTCGCGCATTCGCCCGTGACCATGTAAGGCACGTAAACCTCGGTGTATCCATGCTCGGTGGTGTGCACGTCGAGCATGAGCTGAGCGAGCGCGCGGTGCATGCGCGCAAGCGGCCCTTTGAGAACCGAGAAGCGTGCGCCCGCGATCTTCGCAGCGGCATCGAAATCGAGCATCTTCAACCCCGCGCCGATGTCGACATGATCCTTCACCGGAAAATCGAACGTGCGGGGGGTGCCGAAACGGCGCACCTCGGGGTTGTCTTCGGCCGACTTGCCCGGCGGCACCGAGGCGTGCGGGAGGTTCGGTATGACCTGCAGGAACTCGGTGAGCTTCCCCTGCACGTCGACGAGCTTCTGCTCGAGGCCTTTCAGCTCCTCTGCCTGTGCGCTGACCTGCGCCATGAGGGCCGAAGCGTCCTCGCCTTTCCCCTTCGCCTGACCGACCTGTTTCGAGAGCTGATTGCGCTTCGCCTGCAGGTCCTGCGTCTCGGTCTGTATCGTCTTGCGTTCGCGCTCGAGGGCTTCGAACGCGCCCACGTCGAGCGTGAAACCGCGCTCGCTCAAGCGTTGCGCGGTGCCCGCAAGATCGGTGCGTAAAGCCTGTATGTCCAGCATCGTGTCCCCTACTGTTCGTCTTGTCGCCCGGCGCGAGCCGCATCGGCGTCGAGCTTGCGCAGCTCGTCGAGGCGCTCGCGTATGCGCCCCTCGAGGCCGCGCGGCGTCGGCTGGTAAAACTTCGGATCGCGCATGCCGTCGGGCAGATATTTCTCCCCCGCCGCATACGCGTCGGGCTCGTCGTGCGCGTAACGGTAATCCCTTCCGTAACCGAGCTGCTGCATGAGGCGTGTCGGCGCGTTGCGCAGGTGCTCGGGCACGGGCCGCGATTTGTCCTTACGCACGTGTTCCCGGGCGCGATTGTAAGCGTTGTAGCCGGCATTGCTCTTCGGCGCGACCGCGAGATACAGCGCGGCCTCGGCCAGTGCGAGCTCGCCCTCGGGCGAGCCAAGCCGCTCAAACGTCTCGCATGCATCGAGACAGAAGCGCAGTGCGCGCGGATCCGCGAGGCCGATGTCTTCGATCGCCATCCGCACCAGGCGTCGTCCCACATAGAGCGGGTCAGCACCGCCGTCGAGCATGCGCGTCAACCAATAGAGCGCCGCATCGGGCGCCGAGCCGCGCACCGACTTGTGCAGCGCCGAGATCTGGTCGTAGAACGCATCGCCGCCTTTGTCGAACCGGCGAAGCGTCTCGGCGATGGTGCTCTTGAGAAATTCGTCGTCGATCTCGGTCCGCTGTGCGCTACCGGCGGCAGTGACGAGTTGCTCGAGCATGTTGAGCAGCCGCCGCGCATCGCCGTCCGCGTAGCCGATGAGGAGCTGCTTCGCGCTGTCGCTGAACTTCAGATCGATGAGCGCGTCGCTCTGGGCGCGATCGAGAAGACGCGCGAGCTCCGCATCCGACAGCGGCTGGAGCACGTACACCGCTGCGCGCGAGAGCAGCGCGCTGTTCACCTCGAACGACGGGTTCTCGGTCGTCGCGCCGATGAACGTGATCAGGCCCTGCTCGACGAAAGGCAGAAACGCGTCCTGCTGCGCCTTGTTGAAGCGGTGCACTTCATCGACGAAGAGGATGGTGTGCCGGCCGGATTGCTGGAGCTCGAGCTGCGCGCGATTCATCGCCTCGCGAATGTCTTTCACACCCGAGAAGACCGCGGAGAGCGCAGTGAACTCGGCGTCGAACGCTTCGGCCATGAGGCGCGCCAGCGTGGTTTTGCCCACGCCCGGAGGGCCCCACAGGATCATCGAGTGGGGTTTACGCGATTCGAATGCGAGCCGGAGCGGCTTGCCCGGCCCGAGCAGATGACTCTGCCCTACGACCTCGTCGAGCGTGCGCGGCCTAAGCCTCTCCGCTAGCGGCGCCGCCGGTTCGCGCTTGCCGAACAGATCATTCACTGATGACGGCGGCGCCCTTGGGCGGCGTGAACCTGAAAGACTCGGGCGGGATCTTCGCGTTTCGCTCGAGCCCGGCAAACTTGATGACGGTCGTCTGTCCGAACTGGTCTTTGAGCTCCATCGCTTCGAGGCCGCCTTTACCGAATCCGAGACGGATGCGCTCGAAGGCGGTGTCCTGAGACTTCGGCACCGCTTCGAGCCAGTCGAGCCCGCCTGCATCGCCGGCGCTCTTCAGGCTGTAGCTCTTCTCGATCTCGTTGCTGCCGGCGAGCAGCGCGGCCGGGCTCGCGCCGAGCGCGCGATCGAGCTTGCGCACGGTCACCTGATTCAGATCCTTGTCGTAGATCCACAGGCGCGAGCCGTCGCCGACGATCGTTTGCTCGTACGGCTTGTTGTACTCCCACCGGAAGCGGCCCGGCCGCGAGAACTCCATCGTGCCGGTGGCCTGCTGGAGCGTCTTGTTGTTCTTGTCGAGAACCGCCTGGGCGAAGCGCGCTTTCGCGGTGGTCGTCTGGTTGAGGAGATTTTTGAGATCGTCGACGCTTGCGCCGTAAGCGAGCATCGGTGCGAGCATCAGCAGAAACAGGAACTTGCGCATCAGAATTTTTTCGTCCGTTCGAGATTGGCGATTCGGCCCCCGCTCACCGTCACGACCGTGATGAACGGATCGACCGCAGTGGGGAGGTAGTAGTAGGACTTCGTGAGCAGCGCCTGCTGCGTTTCCACGGTGACCTGGTCGGGCATCCCCGCACGCTGGACGAGCTCGCCTTCGCTCATTCCGCGTTCGAGGCGGATGTAGGTATCAAAAGCCATGCCGCGGGGAACAGGAGCGGCGGGCGCGGCCCGAGGAGGCGGCGGCGGAGGCGGCGCCACATCGGCACGGCGGCGCGCATTCTCCTCCACGCGCTTCTGTTGAGCCTCCGGGAGGTCCGCCGGCCCCAGCGGACGCGTGTCGACGAGCTGGGCAGGGCGTCCGGCCGGGGGTTTGTTGCCGTAGGTGGTCACGCCGCGATCGTCGGTCCATTTATAGGTTTGGGCCCACGCCGGAGCTGTCGCCAGCAAGCAGGCCACGACCGGCAAAGAGACTTGTATAAACCGTGCCCTCCCCATCAGGGGGAGGGTTAGGGTGGGGGTGGTTCTAAAGGGCATGACACGCTCCAGCCTCGCTGACCTACACTCAGACAGCGGGATTGTTGCGCGGTTTGGGCTGGTTTGTAACGAGTAGTTACGCGCCGCGCTATTCCGGCGCGGCCGACGCCGGAACCAGCACTTCGCGGTTGCCGTTGGTCTGCATGGCCGACACCATGCCCGCGCGCTCCATCTGCTCGATGAGCCGCGCCGCACGGTTGTAGCCGATGCGCAGATGCCGCTGGACGAGTGAGATCGACGCCCGCCTGGTTTTGAGCACGATCGCGCAGGCCTGGTCGTAGAGCACGTCCGATTCGGCATCGCCGCCGCCCGCACCGTCGAGCAGACCGCCCTCGCCCTCCTCGTCCGACGGCGGGCCTTCGAGGACGCTGTCGACGTACTGCGGCTTCGCGAGGCTTTTCAGGTAATCGACCACCTTGTGTACTTCGTGGTCCGCGACGTACGCACCATGCACGCGCTGGGTGAGGCCGACGCCGGGCGGGAGGAACAGCATGTCGCCCTGCCCCAGCAGCGCCTCCGCGCCCATCTGGTCGAGGATCGTGCGCGAATCGACTTTCGCGGACACCTGGAAAGCGATTCGGGTCGGAATGTTTGCCTTGATCAGTCCCGTGATGACGTCGACCGACGGGCGCTGCGTCGCGAGGATCAGGTGGATCCCTGCCGCGCGCGCTTTCTGCGCGAGCCGCGCGATCAGCTCTTCGACTTTCTTGCCGACCACCATCATGAGGTCGGCAAGCTCGTCGATCACGACAACGATCAGCTCCATCTCGTGCAGCGGATCGACGTTGTCGGGCGTCGACGTGAGCGGGTTCGGGATCGGCGTCTTCGCTTTGTCCGCGTCGCGAATCTTCTGGTTGAAGCCCGCGAGATTGCGCACCCCGACCGACGACATGATCTTGTAGCGGCGCTCCATCTCGGCGACGCACCAGTTGAGCGCGTTCGCCGCCTGCCGCATGTCGGTCACCACCGGCGCCAGCAGGTGCGGTATGCCTTCGTAGACCGAGAGCTCGAGCATCTTCGGGTCGACGAGGATGAGTCGCACCTGCGTCGGCGGGGCTTTGTAGACGAGTGACAGGATCATCGCGTTGATCGCGACCGATTTGCCCGAGCCGGTCGTGCCGGCGACCAGCAGGTGCGGCATGCGCGCGAGATCGGCGACGATCGGGTTGCCGGCGATGTCCTTGCCGAGTGCCAGCGCGAGGGGCGAGCCCATGTCGGCATAGACCTGGGAGCTCAGAATCTCCGACAGGCGCACCGTCTGGCGCGTCGGGTTCGGGATCTCGAGGCCCATGCAGCTCTTGCCCGGGATCGTCTCGACGACCCGGATGCTGATCACCGAAAGCGCTCGCGCGAGATCGCGCACGAGATTGATGACCTGGCTGCCTTTCACGCCGACGGCGGGCTCGATTTCGTAGCGCGTGATCACCGGGCCCGGATAGGCCGCGACGACCTTCACTTCGACGCCGAAATCCAGCAGCTTTTTCTCGATGAGCCGCGACGTGAACTCGAGCGTTTCGGAGGACATCACCTCGACGTTCTTCTCCGCATCGTCGAGCACGCCGAGCGGCGGCAGCAGCGAATCGGGCAGGTTCTCGAAAAGCGGCACCTGCTTCTCGCGCTCGGCGCGCGGCGACTTCGGGATCTCCGCGCGCGGCGGCTCGATCCGCACCGGCTGGTGCACCACGAGCTTCTTGGTCTCCTCGACCACCACATCGCGCTTGATGACGGCCGCTTCGCCGGCGCGACGGTCCTGGCGTTCCTGCCACTTGCCGAGCACATAGGCGATTCCGCGCTCGGTCCAGTCACCGACGCGCTCGAGCACCATGAGCCAGGACACCCGTGTGAAGAGGCTCAAGCCCGCCGCAAAGACGAGGAGCAGGATGACGGTGCCGCCGATGAATCCGAACGCACGCGAGACGCTCTGTCCGATCACGAGCCCGATGAAGCCGCCGGAGCCGTGCGGCAATATCGCGCCGCGGCTCCGGAGGCCGATGGCCTCGATCCCGCTGCTCGCGAGGAGCAGGATGGTGAACCCGATGATCGCGACTACGTACGAGCGCCGGTCGCTCTCCGGCACCACTTCGATGCGCTGAAATGCCCACCACACGAGCGCTCCGCAGAACGCGATCCACCAGTAGGCCGACCGTCCGAACAGCGCCAGCAGGATGTCCGCGACATAGGCACCGAACGCGCCGCCCCAGTTGTGGACGGTGGTGTCGTGGCTGCTCTGCGACCAGCCCGGGTCCTGCGGGTGAAACGTGAACAGAATCAGCAGCAGGTAGATCGCGAGGGCGACGAGCGCCAGCCACCAGGATTCGCGCAGCAGGGCGGCGATTTTCGGCGGCAGCGGATTGCCCGCTACTTTGGCCCTGCCGGCTTTTTCACTCCATAACAATCGGGATCAACCTCTTACGCTTTTTCGCTCTGGCGCGCCGAGGACCGGCGGCCCATCGAGCTGCGGTCGAGCACGTAGATCTTGCGCTTCTCGGCACGGATCACGCCCTTGTCGTGCAGGTCTTTCACGACGCGGCTCACCATTTCGCGGGACGCCCCGATCATGCGGGCAATCTCCTGTTTGGGCGGCGCTTTCTCGATGATCCACTGCCCGTCCACGGGCTGCGCCATCTCGATGAGGAGCCGCGCGACGCGGCCGTACACGTCGATCAACGCGAGGCTTTCGATCTTGCGGTCGGCATCGCGCAGGCGCTTCACGAGGTTGCGGATGATCACGAGCGCTGCGTCGAAGTTGTCCTTGAGGCACGCGAGAAAAGCCGAGCGCGTGATCCTCAGCATCTCGCACGGCTCCATCGTTTCGACGCTCGCCGAGCGCGGCAGATCGTCGAGCAGGCCCATTTCCCCGAAAAACTCGTTCGGGCCGATCACCGAGAGGATCACTTCGTTGCCGTCGTCGTCCGGGATGAGCACCTTGGCCTTCCCGGCGAGGATGATATACAGGGCGTCGGTCTCCTCTCCCGCCCTGATCACATACGAGCCGCGCGGATACCGCCGGTGTTGCACGGCGGGCAAGAGGAGCGCAAGTTGCTGATCCGTAAAAGACGAAAACAGCGGAACGTTTTTGAGTACGTGCGGATTAAGCGCGAACTGGGCCATTGTGGTCCCTTATAGGATCATCGCTGTTCATGACGGGCGAATTTGCGACGCCTGGCGGATCTCTGCCCGTATGATGCCAGAATGAGCTTGAGCCGTCACGCGGTACCGCCTGAAAACGCAAGCTTTTCACGTTCTCGACACGAGCCCTGACCTGCTGATAGATTGCACCTTCCCATCCCTGCTACTCCGTTAGGTAATCCCATGTCCCAATCGACCAGACACTGCCGACTTCTCATCCTGGGGTCGGGTCCCGCCGGCTATACCGCCGCCGTTTATGCCGCGCGCGCGAACCTGCAGCCCGTCCTCATCACCGGACTGGCCCAGGGGGGGCAGCTCATGACGACGACGGACGTCGACAACTGGCCCGCCGACGCCCAGGGCGTCCAGGGTCCGGAGCTCATGGAGCGCTTCCAGCAGCACGCGGAGCGTTTCAAGACCGAGCTGATCTTCGACCACATCCATACGGCCAAGCTTTCCGAGACCCCGATCACGCTGGTCGGCGACGCCGGCACCTACACGTGCGATGCGCTGATCATCGCGACCGGCGCGTCGGCGATGTATCTCGGACTGCCCTCGGAGCAGGAATTCATGGGCCGCGGCGTGTCCGGCTGCGCCACCTGCGACGGCTTCTTCTACAAGGGCCAGGAAGTCGCGGTCGTCGGCGGCGGGAACACCGCAGTCGAGGAGGCGCTGTACCTCACGAACATCGCAAGCCACGTCAATGTGATTCACCGGCGTGACAAGTTCCGCGCCGAGCCGATCCTGGTCGACAAGCTCCAGAGCAAGGTCGCGGAAGGGAAAGCGACGATCCACTGGGACCACGTGCTCGACGAGGTGCTCGGCGACAAGAGCGGTGTGACCGGGATGCGGATCAAGAACGTGAAATCGGAAGTGAAGACCGACAAGCAGCTGCAAGGGGTCTTCATCGCCGTCGGGCACCGTCCGAATACCGAGATCTTCGCGGGCCAGCTCGACATGAAGGACAACGGCTACATCGTCACCAAGAGCGGCCTCGAGGGCATGGCGACCGCCACGAGCGTGCCGGGTGTGTTCGCGGCGGGCGATGTCCAGGACCACGTCTACCGTCAGGCGGTCACCAGCGCGGGCACCGGCTGCATGGCGGCGCTGGACGCGCAGAAGTATCTGGAAGCCAAAGGCATCATCTAGAAGCGCCGACGGCCGGTGGGCTGCCTGACGGCCGGCTCGAATCGGTCGAGCGCCGTTCATCCTTCGACAGGCTCAGGACGAACGGGGTTTGAACCGTTCGCGCTGAGGGTGCGCGGCGCAGGCTCCGGGCGAACCGGGTTTGAGCCGTTCGCGCTGAGGGTGCGCGGCACGCACTCGAAGCGTGTCCTGACCGTTCCGGACGGGGCCGCCGAGCAGGACCCGTGACTAAGAAGCGCCCTCACCAGCCGAAGTCGTCCGACGAGTTTCGCCGCGCCGTATCCGATGTGATCCCGCTCGCGGCGAAGAACAAGGCCGCACTCGAGAAGCCCCGCCCTCGCCCGATCGTGAGGCGCGACGACGGCGTCTACTCAGGCGTCGACGATCTCAGCGATCACATCACGTTCGAGCGCGAGCCTGGCCAGTCGCTGACGTTCAGCCGTCCCGGCGTTCAGCGTCAGGTGCTGCGCGATTTACGCCGCGGCGGCAGCGTGATCGACGACGAGCTCGACCTGCACGGGCTCACCGTCGCGCAGGCGCGGCCCCTGCTCGTCGCGTTCCTCGACGCATCCCGGCGAAGAGGGCTTCGCTTCGTGCGCGTCATCCACGGCAAAGGCATGCGCTCCGAAAGCGGGCGTGCTGAAAGGCATGGTTGCGAGCTGGCTCACGCAACGAGCGGACGTGCTCGCGTTTCGCGAAGCGCGCCCCGCCGATGGCGGGAGCGGCGCAGTCAACGTGCTGCTCCGCGGCAGCGCGAGTGTTGAGTGCTGAGTGCTGAGTGCTAAGTATCGAAGCCTGGTCGTCCTGGTGCACGCCACAGGCTCGTCAGTGGCGAGCGCGACCGATTCGTCATCTGGCGAAGGCCAGAATCCATGTTGACGTGGAACGGTTTGAAAATGGGTCCTGGCCTACGCCAGGACGACGGTGATGGGGAGATAACCGAAGGATGGGGCGGCTAGGAGGGAAACCCCTGGTCTCCCTCTGTTCGGTTCCCCTGCGGCAAACCAACGCGGCTAGATCGCCGCTTCGTCCGTCTCGCCCGTGCGGATACGAATCACCTGGTCGACGCTGCTCACGAAGATCTTGCCGTCGCCGATTTTTCCGGTGCGGGCCGATTTGATCACCGCGTCGATCGCGCTTTCGAGCAGATGATCGGGGACCACGACATCGACTTTGACCTTCGGCAGAAAGTCGACGACGTATTCGGCGCCACGATAGAGCTCGGTGTGCCCTTTCTGCCGGCCGAAGCCTTTCACTTCCGTCACCGTCAACCCGCTCACCCCGATTTCGGAGAGGGCTTCGCGCACTTCGTCCAGCTTGAACGGCTTGAAGATCGCCTCGATTTTTTTCATGGGTGCTCCCCGGGTTCGTGTCGTGAAAACAGGTGCTTAGAATAACACGGCGACGTTTCTTCCCGCACTTCGCGAGAACGCGGCCAGGTGCCGTCCGATCGCAATCGGCAGCGCACTCGGATATGATCGCTTTCGCAGCATCTGCCCCATGACTTCGCTTCAAACCCAACCGCCGCGCCTCGCTCCAACGCTGACGCGCTTCCACGCGCGCCAACCGGCGTCGCCGCGCCTGGAGCGCACGACATAGCCCGCATGTACGACCGCGGCAGCCGCGCTGCGAAAGACGGCGTCGCGCTCGAAGTCGCCTCCTCGCTGAACGCCGTTTCCCCCGAGGAGTGGAATGCGCTCGCAGGCGAGCAGCCGTTCCTGCGCCACGAATTTCTGCACGCGCTTCACGAAACCGGATGCGCCTCGCCGAAGAGCGGCTGGGGACCGCAGTTCCTCCTCCTGCGCGAAGGCGGCGCGCTCGCCGCCGCGATGCCGCTCTACCTGAAAGGCCACTCGTACGGCGAGTACGTGTTCGACTGGAGCTGGGCCGACGCCTACCACCGGCATGGTCTCGAGTACTACCCGAAGCTCCTCTGCGCTGTGCCGTTCACGCCGGTCGCCGGCGCCCGCCTCCTCGCCACGAGCGACATCCAGCGGCGCCAACTCCTGGAAGGTGCGTTCGTCCTCGCCGGCGAGCTCGGCGTGTCGTCGCTGCATTGCCTCTTTCCGCTCGAACAGGACGCGGAGATCTTCAGCGAACGCGACATGATGATGAGATCGGGCGTTCAGTTTCACTGGCAGAACGCGGGCTTCGAGAGCTTCGACGATTTTCTCGCGGCGATGAATCACGACAAGCGCAAGAAGATCAAGCAGGAGCGGCGCAAGGTCGCCGAAGCCGAGATCACGTTCGAATGGCGCGAAGGCGCCGCGATCAGCGACGAGGACTGGTCGTTCTTCTATCGCTGCTACGCGCGCACCTATCGCGAGCACCACTCGACGCCCTATCTGAATCTCGCTTTCTTCAGGCGCATCGGCGAGACCATGCCGGAGAATCTGGTCATGGTGATCGCATCACGCGCGGGTCGACCGATCGCCGCGTCGTTCAACATGCGCGATTCGACGCGGCTTTACGGCCGCTACTGGGGTGCGATCGAGCATCATCCCGTGCTGCATTTCGAGACCTGCTATTACCAGGTGATCGAATACTGCATTGCGCGCGGCATATCGGTGTTTGAAGGCGGAGCGCAGGGCCGGCACAAGATCGCGCGCGGGTTGCTGCCCGTGCAGACGCGTTCCGCGCACTGGATCGCGCGCCGCGATTTCGCATCGGCCATCGAGAATTTTCTCGCGCGCGAGACCGAGGGCATGGCGCACCAGATCGACGAGCTCAGCGAGCGCACGCCTTTCAAGACGCCGCTCTAGCGTCTATAGCGCGCGAAAAACTTCCAGATCTCGGTGTTCGCGTCGATGATCGCGGTGCCGACGCCGAGGAGCTGCGTGTTGTAGTCGCGCACGCCGCCGGGCCAGACGTGACCCGCGCCCGTGAGTTGCCACAGCACCACTTCGGTTCCCTGCCGGCACGGTCGATACACCCGCCTGATCGCACCGTGCGCGGCGTCCGGCGTCCCCGCTTCCCCTGACACCGTCTCGACGTGCTGCGGTTTCAGCGCGCATCCGTCGAAATCCAGCCACTTCCTCAGCATCTCCTCGACCGACATGTTGAGGACGCGGGTGTCGACCAGCGTGGCCGGGGGACCAAAGCCGCCGTCGTAGCGCGCGATGTGGTCCTGCATGCTGTGGATGTGCATCACCGGGATCGGCCGGCGCGGAGCAAAGCGCTCGAGCGCCAGGGTTCCCGCGACACCTGCGACCGCGGCGATCCGCTCGGACGCTTCCGCCGCGAGCCGATAGGCCATCATCGATCCGTTCGAGAGACCGGTCGCGTAGATACGAGCGGCATCGACGGCAGCCCGCGACGACAGGTCGTCGATCACGGCGAGTGAGAAGCCGACGTCGTCGACCGCAAGCGCGACGGCGGGCCCGCAGCAGTTGCCCGCATTCCACGTGAGGAAGCGGCCTTGCCATCCGCTGCTGCCGTTCGGGTAAACAGCGATGTAACCGTCGCGATCGGCGCTGCGGTCCATCCGGGTATACGACCGCTGCACCTCCGCGTTGGAACCGGCGCCGTGGAAGTTGAGCACCACCGGAAGCGGCCGTCCCGCGGCGGCTTGCGGCGGAACGTGAACCAGGTAGCTTCGGCGCAGTCCCTGGTGCATCAGCGCGAAGTCGTAATCGCCGGGCGCAAGCGCAGCGAACGTCGGACCCGGCCACAGGAGCGCTGCAAGCAGGAGCGAGGCGCACAGACCGAGTGCGCTGAAGCCCGGGCGCACGCGCTGGAGCAGCGCGCGCGAGTGCGGTCGGGTCGAAGCGGCGGATGTTAACCTACGCCCTGTAGCCAAGCCGCCTCCCGTCTTCCTTCCCATGAAATTCTGCAGCAATTGCGCCGCTCCGGTGGTTTTCAAAGTGCCCCCCGGAGACAGCCTCCCGCGCTACGTGTGCGACCAGTGCAACACCATCCATTATCAGAATCCCAACCTGATCGTGGGCTGCATTCCCGAGTGGGAAGACAAGATCCTGCTGTGCAAGCGCGCGATCGAACCGCGTTACGGCCTGTGGACCGTGCCCGCGGGCTTCATGGAGAACGGCGAGACCACTTTCGCGGGCGCTGCTCGCGAGACGCTCGAGGAAGCGAACGCCCGCGTCGAGATCGGTCCCTTGTACGCCCTGTACAACATTCCTCACATCAACCAGGTCTACGTCCTCTTTCGTGCGCGAATGCTCGACCTCGACTTCGGGCCAAGTGAAGAAACCCTGGAAGCGCGCCTCTTTACCGAAGAGGAGATCCCGTGGGACGAGATCGCGTTCCTCACGGTGCGCCACACCCTCATTCGCTATTACGCCGATCGTAAGACCGGCGAATTCCCGTTCCACATGGGCACGATCGAGCGCCCGGCGAAGCGCTGAGGTCACGCGGCGCGGAGCGCGTCGATGATTCGAAGCCGCGCCGCTCGCACCGCAGGCAGGAATCCGCCGACGATCCCCATCAGGATCGCGAACGCGAACGAGATCACCGCGATATGCGGTGTAAGCGTGAAGGTGAAGGCGAGCTCCGCGAACGATTGCCAGTTGAGGGTCGAGATCTGAACGAGCTGCATGAACGATGCAAGCCCGATACCCACGACCCCGCCGATCGCGCCGAGGAACACCGATTCGAACAGGAACGCCGCGAGTACAGCGCCGCGGCGAAACCCCAGAGCACGCAGCGTCCCGATCTCGCGCACGCGATTCGCAACGGCCGCATACATCGTGATCATCGCCCCGATCATCGCGCCGATCGAGAAGATGATCGACAGCGTGAGGCCCAGGTAGCTGATGAATTTCGACAGCGCCTGCGACTGCTCTTCGTAAAAAGCACGCTCGCGCTTCACGTCGAGCGTGAGGCGCGGATCCGCTTCGAGCCTCGCCTTGATTGCGTCGAAAGCGTCCTCGCTCGTGAGCCGCGCGACGACGGTCGAGTATGCCTGGCGCCTGAACGCCTGCATCAACTGATCCGCGTCGACCCAGACCTCGGAATCGAACGCCGCCCCACCGCTGTCGAAAACCCCGACGACACGCCACTCCCTACCGCCGAAGCGGAGCACGCTGCCGACGCTGGCGCTGTCGAAACGCGCGGCGAGGCTTTTTCCCACGACGACTTCGGTCGAGCCCGGCGCGAAGGCGCGGCCCCGGATGAAAGCGACCTGAGGCCGCAGGTCATACGCCGTGGCGCCGACGCCGCGGGTCGTGACGTTGGTCGCCTGACCGCTCTCGCGTTTCTGGAGCGTGATGAGGATCACCGCCTCCTTGGACACCTGCCGGGCGCCGTTCGCGATGGCGATCTCCGGCTGCGCATCGATGATCGCCGCCTGGCCTCGGTCGACACCGCTCGAGATCTCGGCGCCCGCGCCGCGGCGCGTGACGAGGATGTTGTCGGCCTGACCGGTCGCGACGAGCGTCGCGCGCAAACCGGTGTCGAGCATCTGCACCGCCGCGAAGACGAATACCACGAGTGCCATGCCGCCGGCGGTGAGCAGCGTCGTGAGCTTTCGCGCCCACAGGTTTCGCATGGTGTATCGAAGCGGCAAACGCATTGCGAGTGTTAAGTGTTGAGTGTTGAGTGTTGAGTGTTGAGTGGCTTGCTCTGGCGTCAGGCCTTCGCCTTAGTCTGAGACGTCTTGACGATCGCCGTCAGGATGCGCGCCAACTCATCGCATCGTGCCGCGAGATCATGGGCGCAAGCAGGATCAAGGTAACCCGTGTCGGTCAGCAGCCTTATCCAATAGTGCGTCTCCCGCGCCTCTTTGGACGCGATCGACATCTTCGCGATGAACTCGCGCTTGCTCTGCGCGGCGTTGGCCTCTTCGATGTTCGCGCCGATGCTCGTGCCGGCCCTTAACAGCTGGGCGCTCAGCACGAATTCGCGTCGAAGTCGCAGCGGCTGCACGGCACGGACGATGAGCAGCGCGAACTGGTAGCTCTTTTCTTTGACGCCGTCGGCATTCATCACGCCTCCACCAGCGCGTAGCCGTTTTTTCACTCGCTAAACACTCAACACTTAACACTCAACACTCGCCATTGGTTGACTCAACCAATGGCGCGTAGGCCCTCGACAATTCGCACCCGAGCAGCGCGGCGCGCCGGGAGCAGCGCGGCGATGGTGCCGACCGCAAGCGCGCAGGCGAGCTGAAGCATGACGGTCTCGTCGCTGACTTCGAATACCGGAAAGAGCGTGCCCATCTTCGATGCGAACCAGTGGCCGACTGGAAACGTGAGCGCCACGCCGATGGCAACGCCGACCGCTGCGAGGGCGAGCGATTCGCCGTAGATGAGCGCGGATACGTAACCGGGTCCGAAGCCGAGCGCTTTGAGGGTCGCGTACTCGCTCAGGCGCTCGCGTGCGGTCATCGCCATCGTGTTCGCCATCACCGCGAGGATGATGAAGATCACCACGTACGAGACGATGCGGACCGCGACGACGATGGCTTCGGTCTGCTTCACGAACCCGATCTGAAACGCCTGCTCGGTTTCGGTGAGCGTCTCGGCGATAGAGTTCCTGAACTGCTTGTCGATCTGCTGGCTTACTTCCGCTGCACGGTCGATGTCGCTCACTTCCATCACGAAGATGCCGACCTGGTTCGCGCGCAGCGGAAAGCGCTGCTTCATCGTTTCGTTCAGGTACTCCCAGTGGAAGAACAGCATCGACGTATCGGTTTTCGCCTCGCCTGCGTCGTAGATCGCGCGCACCACGAATTCCCAGTTGCCCGGAAAGATCGTGCCCCTCAGCGGAATGACGTCACCCACCTTGAAGCCGTGGGTGTCCGCGAGCTTGCGTCCCACGATCGCGCCTTTGCGGTCGCGCATGAATGCGAGCATGTCGTCGCTGTCGATGCGGTACTCCGGATACATCGCGAAATACGGCACCGGCTCGACGGCGAATTGCGGGAAGAAGTTCTTGGGGTCCTGATACACACCCGCGAACCAGTTCACCGCCGCCACGCGCTGCACGCCGTCGACCGCGCGGACTTTCTCTCGATAGTGCAACGGCAGCGGGATAGTCAGTGACACGGCGTTGCGCGTAATGAGCCGGTTGGGCGCGGCCGCGTCGGCGCCGTGATACCAGGCGTCGACGATCGACTGAAGGAGACCGAACGACAGAAACGCGACGACGAGGCCGACCACGGTGAGCGCCGTGCGCAGCTTGTGCCGAAGGGTGTTGCGCAGGATGAGCTTCAGGAAATGCACTGGAAATGAGGGCCGGTGGTCAGGGTTCAGGATTGTGAAGACCCGCGGGCGGCGCCTCGGCTGGCGCTGTCCGCTCAACCCTCGATCCGCTTGCGTGGATCGTGAACTCCGGTTCCTGCTGCAGCACCCCTTTCTCCAGGTGCCGCACGGTGCGCGCGTGCCTCACTGCGCTCGGATCGTGCGTCACCATGATGATCGTCTTGCCGAGCTCCGCGTTGAGGCGGTCCATGAGGCCGAGGACCTCTTCCGCCGACACGCGGTCGAGGTCGCCGGTCGGCTCGTCGGCTACGAGTATCGTCGGATCGGTGATGATCGCGCGCGCGATCGCGACGCGCTGCTGCTGGCCGCCGGAAAGCTCGGACGGATAGTGCTCCATCCGATCGGCAAGTCCGACCATCTCGAGTGCTGCCTCGACGTGCTCGCGACGTGCGGCACGCGGCAGGCGCGTGAGCATGAGCGGGAGCTCGACGTTTTCGAACGCGGTCAGCACCGGCATCAGGTTGTAGAACTGGAAGATGAAGCCGACGTGCTCGGCGCGCCAGTCCGCGAGATCCGCCTCGGACATGCCGGCGATATCGATGCCGGAGACTCGGAGCATCCCGCCGTCGGGCTTGTCGATTCCCGCGATGAGGTTGAGCAGCGTGCTCTTGCCGGATCCGGACGGTCCCATGAGCCCCACGAAATCGCCCGCAGCGATCTCCAGCGAGATGTCGCTCAACACCGGGACGATCTGTCCGCCGCGCCGATACGCCTTGGAGAGGTGCTGAATGTCGACGATCGGCACCTGCGCGGCCGAATCGCCCTGCCCATCCGGCTGGGCCATCACTTGCCCGCCGTGACCACCTGCACGCCGTCGTGCACGCGGGTGGTCGGCTTCAGCACGACTTTGTCACCGGCACGCAGGCCGCTCACCTGAACAAAATCACCGCTGCCGGCGTTCGCCTCGACGCTCACTTCGGCGGCCTTGCCGTCGCGCACGACGTAGACGACCTTGCGCCCTTCACGCTCGACCACCGCCGAAGCGGGCACGGCGACAGCCGCGACGTTGTTCTCCTTCGGAAGGTCGCGTGACAGGAAAGCGACTTTCGCGCTCATCTCCGGCAGCACGCGCTCGTCGCTTTCGATGAACCTGATCTTCACGGTGACTGTGGCTTTCGAGCGATCCACCGTGGGCACCGTTCGCTGCACCTCGCCGCGGAATCGCATACCGGGGAGCGCGTCGAGCAGGATCTCGCACGGCTGGCCGATCTTGACCTTCGCGATGTTGGCTTCCGATACGTCCGCTTCCACTTCGAGCGTGCGCATGTCGGCCATCGTCACAACCGCGGCCTGCGAGCCCGTCGCGGAAGAGAACGGCGTGATGACGTCGCCCACGTTCGCGTTCTTGGTGAGAACCACACCGTCGAAAGGCGCGCGGATAAGCGTCTGCTCGACGTTGACCTGCGCCGCGCGGTAGTTCGCGCGTGCTGCGGCGATCGCCGCGCGCTGTCCGCTGATCACCGCGACCGCACGCGCGTGACGGGAGACCGCGGCGTCGTGCGCGGCCGCGCTGACGAAGTTCTTCTGAAGGAGCTCGGCGGAGCGCTTCAACTGACGCTCGGCGTCGTTGAGCTCGGCCTGCCCCTGCTCGAGATTCGCCTCCGCCACTTTGATATTGGCAGCGGCCTGGTCCATCTGCGCCGTCATATCGCGATTCTCGAGGCGCGCGAGCACTTCTCCGGCAGTGACCTTGCTGCCTTCACGCACGCCGAGCCACTCGAGACGCCCGGTCGCTTTCGATGCCACGGCCGCCTTGCGTTGCGCGACCACATACCCGGTCGCGTTGAGCACGCTCAGCGCCTGCGACGGATAGAACTGCGCGGCAGTCCCGAGCTCGACCTGCACCGGACGCTGGTATGCGAAAGCGAAGAATGCGGCGGCGAGCACCGCAGCCAGGAGCGCGAGCCAGCGCCACAGCCGGCGCGGACGGCGACCCGCAGCGTGCACTGCGCCGCGCTCGATGCGCAGCTTCGAGAGATCCGTTTGTGCCAAGTGGTGCCTGACGGAAAGATGACGGGAAGGCTGAGACGTCCCGGAACGACATCGCCGCGCGTGGCACGTGAGGCGGACCTGCCATAAAATCGGCCCGTCCCCTTCAGGTTTTCCCGTGCGCCCGCTGTATCGCACCACCACGTACGACGGCGCGTCGAATTGTATCAGGAGAGAATAAATGACCGCCCCGATCCCGACTCCCAAGGCCGCTTTCGTATGGGAAGACCCGCTGCTCTTCGAAGAGCAGCTCACCGACGACGAGCGGATGGTTCGCGATGCGGCGCGCACGTATTGCCAGGACAAGCTGATGACGCGCGTCCTGGAGGCGAACCGCCACGAAAAATTCCACCGCGAGATCATGAACGAGTTCGGTGAGCTCGGATTTCTCGGCTCGACGCTCGAAGGCTATGGGTGCGCCGGCGTCAATCACGTGAGCTATGGGCTGATCGGGCGCGAGGTCGAGCGCGTCGACAGCGGCTATCGCTCGGCGCTCTCGGTGCAGTCGAGCCTCGTGATGTATCCGATCCACGCTTTCGGCTCCGAAGAGCAGCGCCAGAAATACCTGCCGAAGCTCGCGACGGGCGAATGGATCGGCTGCTTCGGCCTGACCGAGCCGAACCATGGCTCCGACCCCGGCAGCATGGTCACGCGCGCGAAGAAGGCCGACGGGGGCTTCATCCTGAACGGCGCGAAGATGTGGATCACGAACGCCCCGCTCGCCGACGTCTTCCTCGTCTGGGCGAAGGACGAGAGCGACGTCATCCGCGGCTACCTCCTCGAGAAGGGCATGAAAGGTCTGTCCGCGCCGAAGATCGAAGGCAAGATGAGCCTGCGCGCGTCGATCACCGGTGAAGTGGTGATGGACGAGGTTTTCGTTCCCGCAGGCAACGTCCTGCCGGGCGTCTCCGGTCTCAAAGGACCGTTCAGCTGCCTCAACAAGGCGCGGTTCGGAATTGCGTGGGGCGCGCTCGGCGCGGCCGAATTCTGCTGGCACGCCGCGCGCAGTTACACGCTCGAGCGCAAGCAGTTCGGAAAGCCTCTCGCTGCGAACCAGCTCATCCAGTTGAAGCTTGCGAACATGCAGACCGAGATCACGCTCGGACTGCAAGCGGTGCTGCGTCTCGGCCGGCTCATGGACGACGGCCGCGCCACACCAGAGATGGTGTCACTGCTCAAGCGCAACTCGTGCGGCAAAGCCCTCGACATCGCGCGCGTGGCGCGAGACATGCACGGCGGCAACGGCATTTCGGACGAATTCCACGTGATCCGCCACGTGATGAATCTCGAGACCGTGAATACCTACGAAGGCACGCACGACGTGCACGCACTGATCCTCGGGCGGGCGCAGACCGGCATCGCCGCGTTCTGAGTTACTGAACCGCTATCGCCCTTCTGCCCCCCGCGGGGTCATCGCGAGGAGCGCGGTGACGAAGCAATCCCGAGGCGCTCGTCGCGTCGCGCGGACCGCTTCCCGCCGAGTTCTCCCGCTCCCCCTCACAAGGGGTCATTGCGAGGAGCGCGGCGACGAAGCAATCCCGAGGCGCTCGTTGAATTGGGCGGGATTGCTCCTCCCTACCCCGCTCCCGCGCGCTCGCGGCGTCGCGCGCGCAGCTGCACCGGGCGCTTCGCGTTCTTGCGCACGCGCAGGTTCAGCATCTCGACGCCGATCGCGAACGCCATGGACACGTAGATGTAGCCTTTCGGGATGTGGAAGCCCCAGCCTTCGGCGACCAGCGCGACCCCGACGAGCACGAGAAAGCTCAGGGCGAGCATCTTGATGGTCGGATGGGATTCGACGAAACGGCTGACCATCCCCGCCGCGAACACCATCACGCCGACCGCCAGCAGGATCGCGACGATCATGATCTCGACGTCGTCGACGAGCCCGACGGCGGTGATCACCGAATCGAGCGAGAACACGATGTCGATGACGGCGATCTGGCCGATCACGCCGGCAAAGGATGCCGCCACGGGCGCCACGGCGCCCGCTTCGTCTTCCTCGCCTTCCAGTGATCCGTGGATCTCGTGGACGCTTTTCCACAGCAGGAACAAGCCGCCGGCGAGGAGGATGATGTCCCTCCCCGAAAAATCCTTTTCGAAGATCGTGAACCATGGATCGGTCAGCGACATCACCCACGCGATCGATAGCAGCAACCCGATGCGGGTGCCGGCCGCGAGCATGAGACCCATCGTTCGCGCACGTGCGCGCTGCGCTTCGGGCAACCGCCCGACGAGAATCGAGATGAAGATGATGTTGTCGACGCCCAGCACGATCTCGAGCGCTGCCAGCGTCGCCAGTGCGACCCACGCGTGCGGGTCTGCGATCCATTCCATGGTGAATGCCTCCCGCCCCGATGATGCAAGGGGTGTTCCGCTGGAGCTCAGAATGGATCCGGCCTTCGCCGGAACGACGACAAAAGGAAAGGAAGTCACGGAGAGAAACCATGGGTTTCCCTCTGTGTCGCTCGCCGGCGGCCAAGCCGCCGTTCAGGCTACCAGCCGCTGAAGCGCGGCCACGTGGCTTCGACGACGGGCTCGCCTGCGATCACGTGATATTGGGGGTACTGCGCCGCCGTCGCGCAGGCGTGGTTCGGCAGGACGCGAAGCAGCATACCGATCGGAAACTGGGTGGTGTCGATCGCGCCACCATCACGTTTCGCAATGATTCCGTGCTCCTGGTTGGTGCCGGTGATGATGAGATCGTCGATCGGGCGTCCCCCGAGATCGCAGACGACCCCGTAACCCTGATCGATGCGCTGATTCGCGGTGCCGCGATCGCGCGACATCGCCATCCAGCCCGAGTCGGTGATGATCCAGTTGCGGTCGGCCTGATGACCGATGACGCTGGTGAGCACCGAGAGCGCGATGTCGTCGAGGCTGCAGACGCCGAGCCCGGCCTGAAACAGATCGAAGAACATGAAGACGCCGGCGCGGACTTCGGTGACGCCTTCCAGCTGTTCGGCGAACGTCGCAGTGGGCGTCGAGCCGACGCTCACGATCGGACATGGCAGGCCGGCGGCACGCAGCGCTTCGGCGCACTCTACGACGGCGTCGCGCTCCCGCACCGCCATCGCGCGGATCGCGTCGACCGCGTCGCAGTTGTACGAATCTCCCGCGTGCGTCATGACGCCGCGCAACTTCGACCCGGCCCGGCCGTGAAGCCGGGTGCCGATCTCGATCAGCCGCGGATCGCCCGGCTTGATACCGGAGCGGTGTCCGTCGCTGTCGATCTCGATCAGCGCCGGAAAGCTCATGCCGAGCGCTTCCCCTTTGGTCGCCACCGCATCGGTAGCTTCCACGCTGTCCAGGAGCAGCGTCATGTCCGCGCCTTTGCGGCAGAGCTCTGCGACGTGCTCGAGCTTGTTCGGCGCAATCCCAACGGCGTAGAGGATGTCGGTGACGCCGTTGGAAAGAAAATACTCCGCCTCTTTCAGGGTCGAGACCGTGATGCCGCACGACTCGCGAGCCACGCTGCCAGGCGGTCCCTCGAGCGCGCGCTTCACGACATCCATCGATTTCGCCGTCTTGACGTGAGGACGCAGCGCGACACGCAGTTGCGTCAAGTGCTCGCGCATACGCGCGATGTTGCGATCGAGCTTGAGCCGGTCAAGGAGAAGCGCAGGTGTTTCGAGATCGGTGAGTTGCATGGGTGAGGTGTCGGCGGCAGGCGATGCGCCGCGTAGAGGTCTGGATAGCAAACGCGCGAGAAGCTGCGCGTTCGGAGGAACCGGGACGGTCTGAAGCTCTTCAGCTCAGCGCTGCTCGCCCGCCACAGAAGGCGCTCGCGCGTTCAGCTTGATCGCGTTGCCATAACAGTAATAGCCCGCGGAACTGAAGATGCCGTCGGTCTGGCCGAGGCAGTGCAGATTGATCACGCCGTCGGCGCCGAGCCGTGCCGCATCGGCGAGCAGCGCGTCGCGCGCGGTCTGCTCGTCGCCAAAGCCGGAGAGGCGGAAAGCGGATCTCCACTCGGACACGCCCATCCGCTTGACCACCGTGTAACTGTCGAGCGCGATCTGCGTCGAGTCGTACACCGGAACGGTTTGCGGGGCGGCGACCGCGAATGCGGAGCACAGCGAGGCGAGCGCGGCAGCGACCCGTAATTTGCGCAGCATACGAAGCTCTCCAGGCAGGCAGGGCCTCGATTCTACCGCCGCGCCTCGGGATCCATGCGCTCCACCCGCGTTCTCTCCGTCACCAGCTCGCCTCGTTGTCGGGCGTCGCGGTGATCTTGTGAATGCTCAGGTCGGACCCGTTGAACTCCTCCTCCGCGTCGAGCCGGATGCCCACGATGGTTTTCAGCCCGCCGTAGACAATCCCCCCGCCGATCACCGCCACGCCGATGCCCATCAGCGTTCCGAGGAGTTGCGAGAGGAAAGTCACGCCGCCGATCCCGCCGAGCGCTTTCAGGCCGAAGATGCCACACGCGATGCCGCCCCACGCGCCGCACAACCCGTGCAGCGGCCATACACCGAGCACATCGTCGACTTTCAGCCGGTTCTGGGTGAGCGTGAACATGAACACGAACAGTCCCCCGGCGACCGCGCCGGTGGCGAGCGCACCGATCGGGTGCATCACGTCGGAGCCTGCGCAGACGGCGACGAGCCCCGCCAGCGGGCCGTTGTGCACGAAACCCGGATCGTTACGCCCGATCACAAGCCCGCCGAGCGTGCCGCCCGCCATCGCCATGAGCGAATTCACCGCCACGAGCCCCGATATCTTGTCGATCGTCTGTGCCGACATGACGTTGAAGCCGAACCAGCCGACGCTCAGGACCCATGCGCCGAGCGCCAGCCAGGGGATACTCGATGGCGGCTGCGCGGTGACCCCGCCGCCCTTCGGGTAGCGCCCGAGCCGCGGTCCGAGGAACAGCACCGCCGTGAGCGCGATCCAGCCGCCGACGGCATGGACCACCACTGAGCCCGCGAAATCGTGGAATTTGGCGCCCGCGGTCGCTTCGAGCCACGCCTGCACGCCGAACTTGTCGTTCCACGCAATGCCTTCGAAGAACGGGTAGACGAAGCCGACGACCAGCGCGGTCGCGGCAAGCTGCGGCGCGAATCGGGCGCGCTCGGCGATGCCGCCGGAGATGATTGCGGGGACCGCCGCAGCGAACGTCAGGAGGAAGAAGAATTTCACCAGGTCGTAGCCGCTCTTCTCCGCTAGCTTGTCGGCGCCGGTAAGGAAATCCACGCCGTAAGCGATCCCGTAGCCGATGAAGAAATACACGATCGTCGACATCGCAAAATCGCAGAGGATCTTCACGAGCGCATTGACCTGGTTCTTCTTGCGCACCGTGCCGACTTCGAGAAATGCGAACCCCGCGTGCATCGCGAGCACCATGATGGCGCCCAGCAATATGAACAGGGTATCGCTGCTGACCTTGAGCGTTTCCATCCGGTTCCCCTCCCCTTTGAAGCGCTGTACTTAGGTAGAACTTGGAACTTCGTTTTTCAGCCGGGCCGATTCTCAAGGATTTTCGGCGCCGAGTCGATTTGCAGTGCACCAGCGCTGCGTTTATAGTCGCTCGATGCCTGCAACCCCCGCCGCTAACACTGTCGCACCGAAGACCGATCACAATCTGGCGCTGGCGGAAGTCCTCGACGATCTCGTAGCCGATGGCCTCGTTGCGAGAGACGCCGCCGATCGTCTGGTTTCGGATCGGCGCGGCTCACGGCTCGACGTTCATCCACTCGTGATCGTGGCCGACCAGAAATGGAAGGACCCGCGCAACCCGAAGAAGCTCCTGCACATCGAGGCGTTGACCGAGTGGTTGGCCGAGCGCTCGGGCCTGCCCTATCTGCACATCGACCCCTTCAAGATCGATTTCGCGGCGGTCACGAAGGTGATGTCGAACGCGTATGCGCAGCGCTACAAGATCCTGCCGGTCGGCGTGAATTCGCGCGAAGCCACGATTGCCGTGTGCGAGCCGTACGTGCGCGAGTGGGAAGAACAGCTGAAGCACATCCTGCGTCTCGAGGTGAAGCGGGTCATCGCGAACCCGCTCGACATCCAGCAGTACCTGGTCGAGTTCTACAACCTCGCACGCTCGGTGAAGAGCGCGACCGCACAGGACAAAGGGGCGTACAGCGATATCGCGAACTTCGAGCAGCTCGTTCAGCTCGGAAGGAGCGGACGCCTCGACGCGAACGACCAGCACATCGTCCACATCTGCGACTGGCTCTTCAACTACGCTTTCGATCAGCGCGCGAGCGACATTCACATCGAGCCGCGCCGCGATGTCGGAAACGTGCGCTTTCGGATCGACGGCGTGCTGCATCAGGTCTACCAGATACCGACGCCGGTGATGGCGGCGATGACGAGCCGCATCAAGGTGCTCGGCCGCATGGACGTCGTCGAGCGCCGCCGCCCTCAGGACGGACGTCTGAAGACGATTACGCCCGACGGCGAAGAGGTCGAGCTGAGGCTCTCCACCATGCCAACCGCGTTCGGCGAGAAGCTCGTCATGCGGATCTTCAACCCGGAAACCCTGGTGAAGGACTACCGGGAGCTCGGCTTTACCGAAGAAGACGAGACCAAGTGGACCGACATGGTCAGCAACCCGCACGGCATCATCCTCGTGACGGGGCCGACCGGGTCAGGCAAGACCACGACGCTTTATTCCACCCTGAAACAGGTCGCGAAGCCCGAAGTCAACGTGTGCACCGTGGAAGACCCGATCGAGATGGTCGAGCCGGCGTTCAACCAGATGCAGGTGCAGCACGGCATCGGCGTCGATTTCGCGAGCGGCATCCGGACGCTCATGCGTCAGGATCCCGACGTGATCATGGTCGGCGAGATTCGCGACATGGAAACCGCGGAGATGGCGATCCAGGCCGCGCTCACCGGTCACCTCGTATTCTCGACGCTGCACACCAACGACGCGCCGTCCGCGGTCACCCGCCTGCTCGACATCGGCGTGCCGGCGTACCTGCTGCAGTCGACACTGCTCGGCGTCATGGCGCAGCGTCTGATCCGCACCCTGTGCCCGCACTGCAAGGAGCAGCACGAGATCGACGACTCCGCGTGGGAGATGCTCGTGTCGCCATGGAAGGCGACGCCACCGAGCGGCACCACGTACGTCAACAAAGGCTGTCTCGAGTGCCGCATGACCGGCTACATGGGACGCATGGGCCTGTACGAGATGATGGTGATGACCCCGGAGCTGCGCAAAGCCCTCTCGGCGGAGACCGATATCGACACCTTGCGCGACAAAGGTTTTCGCGAAGGCATGAAACCGCTGCGGATCAGCGGCGCAATGAAAATCGCGGCAGGCCTGACGACCGTGGACGAAGTGATGACGGTGGCGCCGCCGCCGGGGGGAGACAGGCGCCACCGGCACTAGCGCCGCCGTGCGGCGGTAGTGCAGTGTTGAGTGTTGAGTGTTGAGTGATCAGTGTTGAGTGATCAGTGCTGAGCATTGCGTCTTGAGTGTTTAGTGGTGAGCGGTAAGCACCCGTCATCCTGGCGAAGGCCAGGATCCATTTTGACCTTCAACTAAACACTCAACACTCAACACTCAACACTGATCTTGAAGCCTTCCCTCACCCCCGGCCTCACCTACCAGTTCCGCTACACCGTCCCCGCCACCAAGACCGTCCCGCACCTCTATCCCGAGGCAGCGTCGTTTCAGGAAATGCCCGAAGTGCTGGCGACAGGCTATCTCGTCGGTCTGCTCGAGTGGGCGTGCATCGAAGCCGTCAAGCCGCACCTCGATTGGCCCCGCGAGCAGTCGCTCGGCACGCACGTGAGCGTCTCGCACATCGCGGCCACGCCGCCCGGCCACACCATCACCGTTGATGTTCGGCTCGATAGAGTCGAGGGCCGCAAGCTCTGCTTCACGGTCTCGGCACACGACGGCGTGGATCTCATCTCCGAAGGCACGCACCAGCGGCACGTGATCGACGCCGCGCGTTTCAACGCGAAAGTCGCAGCGAAGGCCCCGCCGCGTTAACGCTCGACAGGGCGAAAATGGATCCCGGCCTACGCCGGGATGACCACAGGAAAGGAGGTTCAAGGAGGGAAACCTGAGGTTTCCCTCTTTGGCGTTCACCGCACAGGCCCACGGGCCGTTAGTGGGCCTTGGTGAGAACCCGCATGCCTTTATCCAGCCCCTCCAGCGTCAGCGGGAACATGCGCTCGCCCATGAGCTCGCGGGTAATCCCGATCGACTCGTGGTAGTTCCAGATCGACTCGGGCTGCGGGTTGAGCCAGATCGTCTGGGGGTAGACGGTGAGCAGGCGCTGCATCCACACCGCGCCGGCCTCTTCGTTCGAGTGCTCGACGCTGCCGCCCGGATAGGTGATCTCGTACGGGCTCATTGTCGCGTCGCCGACGAAGATCACCTTGTAGTCGTGGGCATACGTGTGCAGCACTTCCCACGTCGGAATGCGTTCGGTGTTGCGGCGCCGGTTGTCTTTCCACACGCGCTCGTAGATGAAGTTGTGGAAGTAGAAATACTCGAGATGCTTGAACTCGAGCCGGGCGGCAGAAAATAGCTGCTCGCAGAGCCGGATGTGATCGTCCATCGAGCCGCCGATGTCGAGGAAGAGCAGGACTTTCACGGCGTTGTGGCGCTCCGGCACCATCTTCAGATCGAGCCATCCCGCGTTCTTGGCGGTCGAGCGGACCGTGTCTTCGAGGTCGAGCTCTTCGGGCGCGCCGACCCGCGCGAATTTGCGCAGCCGCCGCAGCGCGACTTTGATGTTCCGGGTCCCGATCTCGACCGAGTCGTCGAGGTTTCTGAACTCGCGCTTGTCCCAGACCTTCACGGCCCGGCGGTGCCGCGACTCCTCCTGCCCGATCCGGATCCCTTCCGGGTTGTAGCCGTGCGCGCCGAATGGGCTCGTGCCGCCGGTGCCGATCCACTTGCTGCCGCCCTGGTGCCGCCCTTTCTGCTCCTCGAGACGCTTCTTGAGCGTCTCCATCAGCTTGTCCCAGCCGCCGAGCGACTCGATCAGCTTTTTCTCTTCTTCGGTCAGGTGTTTCTCGACGAGCTTCTTCAGCCACTCTTCGGGAATTTCGACGGTGAGCGCGTCGGCTTCGATGATGCCTTTGAAGTACGCGGAAAAAACCCGGTCGAAGCGGTCGAAGAACTTCTCGTCTTTGACGAGGCACGTCCTGGCGAGGTAGTAGAAATCCTCGATGCGGCCGAACGCGACCTGCTTCTGCAGCGCTTCGATGAGCGTCAGGAACTCGCGAATGGACGCCGGAACGCGCCCTTCCCGCAGCTTCAAAAAGAACTCTATGAGCACGGCAAACCTCTTTGTGTCACCGCTCAGCGACAGTGAATGATTACGGGCCGCGTCCTTACGAATCGTTACAACTGCTTACGGATTTTCGAAAGGACAGCAGGCATCATACGTACATCACAAATCAGGCCGGCTCCGATGAGCTGGCCCCATGAGGAGATTCGGATGCGCAAACATATTGCTTCCCTGCTCGCCGCGACGAGTCTCGCGGTCCTCAGCGGCGCCGCGGCGGCCCGCACGAACATCGACGTGGGCGTGTTTCTCGGCGCCCCGGCGCCGGTTTACGTCGCCCCCCGGCCGGTGTATTACCCGGCGCCCGTCTACACCGCGCCTGCACCGGTCTACGTTCAGCCGGCACCGGTCTACTACGGACCGCCTGCGTACTACTATCGTCCGCCGGTCGTCGTCCACGATCGCGGCTGGCATCGGGGCTGGCGGAACCACCATGGCCACGATCATCGGCACCATCGCCGCTGAGACCCGCCCTTCACCAAAGCGCCCTCCGGGGCGCTTTTTCACATCTGCGGGGCCTCGACATCGCCTGAGCGTCCCCGGAAGTCAGCCGCGGCTTATTTCCGCCGCGACATGAATACCAGGCGCTCGAACAGGTGCACGTCCTGCTCGTTCTTGATCAGCGCGCCGTGCAGCGGGGGCACGATCTTGTGCGTGTCCTGGCTGTGCAGCGCCTCGGCGGGGATGTCTTCCGCCATCAGGAGCTTCAGCCAGTCGAGGAGCTCCGAAGTCGAAGGCTTCTTCTTCAGTCCTGGAACTTCCCTGATCTCGAAAAAGCGCTCGAGCGCTTCCCTCAGGAGCTGCTTCTTGATCCCGGGGAAATGCACGGCGACGATCTTCTCCATCGTGTCGTGATCGGGAAAGCGGATGTAATGGAAGAAGCAGCGCCGTAGGAACGCGTCCGGAAGCTCCTTCTCGTTGTTGCTCGTGATGATGACCAGTGGCCGGTGCTTGGCTTTGACGAGCTCCTGCGTCTCGTAGACGTAGAACTCCATCCGGTCGAGCTCGCGCAGCAGGTCGTTCGGGAACTCGATGTCCGCCTTGTCGATTTCGTCGATCAGCAGCACCGACTGCTGTTCGGAGGAGAAAGCCTGCCACAGCATCCCCTTGACGATGTAGTTCCGGATGTCGTGCACGCGCTCGTCGCCGAGCTGTGAATCGCGCAGGCGCGACACCGCGTCGTATTCGTACAGGCCGTGCTGGGCTTTCATCGTCGACTTGATGTGCCACTCGAAAAGCGGCCGCCCGAGCGCTCTCGCGACTTCAAGCGCCAGCAGCGTTTTCCCGGTGCCGGGCTCGCCTTTGATGAGCAGCGGACGCTCGAGAGTGATCGCCGCGTTCACCGCCATCATCAGATCTTCGGTCGCGACGTAGCTGTCAGTGCCTTCGAAACGCATGAGGGATCCCGGACTTGGTGAAACGCGAATTATAGCGGCTGGCGCCGGGTTACCGCCTGGGGGCAGCGAGCGCGCCCAGACGGTGCTCCACCTCGGCGAGCTTCGGCCGGATTTGCGCGCCGACGAAGATCTGCGGCTCCGACGGCGTGAACCCTTTGTCGCGCTCCCAGCCTTCGATCGTCTTGCGGGCCTCTGCGAAGGCAGTCTCGAACGAGTAGGTCTTCTTGAGCGCTTCGCCGAAGAGGGCCTGCGCGAGATACGTCGCGTCGGAGCCCGCGCCGCACCCGAACGACGTCTTGTCGGCGCTCGACGCCGTGATCACGAGCGTGCGCTCGTCCTTGAGCGCATCGACGAAACCTCCGGAGTAGCACGCCGAGATGACGATCACTTTCCACCGTATCCCCGATTCGTCGAGCGCCGCTTTCAGCTTCACGGGATCGATCGTGGAAAGCCGCAGCGGCCGGAAGTCGACGCTGAGCTCGTGTTTTTCGGAGCCGTGCGAGGACAGATAGAGGACGAGGACGTCCTCATCCACGTTCATGACTTCGCCCACCTGCTTCAGCGACTGACGCAGGCTCGTCAGCGACGCGATCGGATGCGCATCCAGGGTCTGCACATTGTTGATCAGCGTGATCGTGCGTCCGGCCGTGTCGAACCGGCTGCGAAAGAGATCGGCGATCATGCGGATCTCTTTCATGAACACATCCTCCCCCGCGTAGAGCCCGGCCGCGACGAGATAGAGGTCCGCGACACCTGGCCGCTCGGGCTCCACAGCCTCGAGCTCCCGCTCCAACGCGCCCTGCTGCGCGTAGAACGCTTTTTCCTGAGCGAGCGTGTGAAAGCTGCTCACCGCATCCGCGCCCGATTCGTCGTAGCGCGGCATCCACATCATTCCCTGTGGCAGCCATACGCTGGGCAGCACGACGAACGCGAGAGCGGCAGCTGCCGTGACCACGCGGGCGCGCGCCGTGCCGGGAACGAGCCGCCAAACTGCGAGCACCACGATCAGGACCAGCCAGCCGAGGATCACGTCGTCGAAGATGCTCCAGTAAGTCTCGACGAACGGCACCCATTGATATTGCGCGAGGATGTAGAGCACCGAGGTGACGGTGGTCATCACGATGCTCGCGGCGGCGAATGCGACCGGCAGGAGGAGAACGTCGGCACCCGGTGAGACGCGCTGCGCCACCATTCCGGCGGCGAGCACCATCGGCACGAACATGAGGGCGCGCGGAAGCTCGTAGACGTTCAACTCCCCGCGCACACCGAACGCGATCAGGCAGAAGACGAACATGAGGGCGATGTCGATCGCGACGAGCGCCGCGAACAGCACTGCAGACGGCTCGAAATCCGCCGGTGAAGCGTGGCGGAAGACGACCAGCCGCGCCCCGCCGCGAATCGCGCGCGCGAAGTCGCGCGTAAAAGCACCCGCGCTCATCGCTTCAGGCGATCCGAGGCAGGTCGGCCTTGACGTCTATGTCGAGCACGACGCCCGGATCGTCGCAATCCAGGAGTCGCAACGCCTCGCGATGCCGCTCCAGCACCGGTCTCGCACCCGTGTCGCCGGTGAGCCTCAGCAGCTCGTCTCGAAGCTGCGCGTGAAAACCCACCGGATGCCCCCGCTCCCCATTGAAACGCGGCGCCGCGATGATGTCGCCACCGGCGATCGCCGCTGCGACGCGTTGAATCGTCTCCGGCCGCACGCGCGGCATGTCGGCGAGCGCGATGACCCAACCGCCTGCGTCGCGCGAATTCGCGACGCCGTGCGCGAGGGTGTGCCCCATGCCATGAATCGCCTCGGCACAGTGGGTGACGAAGCAGCCTTCTTCCTCGAGCACATCGGCAAGGGGAAAGTCGCCAGGCCGAATCACAGCGATGACGTCGAGGCCTGCGGCGACGAGGTTGCGAGCAGCGTGCGCCGCGATCGGCACCCCATCGTCGAGCGGATGGATGAGCTTCCCCCCGCCGAAGCGGGTGCCGGCGCCGGCCGCGAGAAGAATGCCGCAGATGCGTGTTGCTGACATGAAGCCCGATTATAGGCGGCGCCGCGAGCACCCGTCTCGCGTTGACAGCCGTGCACACCGCGGCTAACGTCGATCGGCAGTCGGCAATCTCCCGCTTGCACCCGGTTGCCCCCTTCGACAGCCCCAGGACATGCTTCGACCCTGCCCCTCGCGTGGCGCTCGGGGCGAACGGTTCGAAACTCGGCAACACTCAACACTCAACACTAAGCACTCAACACTACCAAGCATGCCCAACTTCTGCGCCAACCTCACCCTGCTCTTCAACGAGCATGATTTCATCGATCGTTTCGCACAGGCCGCTAAGGCCGGCTTCAAGGGCGTCGAGTATCTGTTCCCGTACGACTACGACAAGCAGCAGCTCGCCGACGCGCTCGGCAAACACAAGCTCGTGCAGGTCCTGCACAACCTGCCGGCGGGCAAGTGGGCCGAAGGCGAGCGCGGCATCGCGTGCCATCCCGACCGCGTCGGCGAGTTTCAGGACGGGGTCGGACGTGCGATCGACTATGCGACTGCGCTCGGCTGCAGGCAGGTGAACTGTCTCGCGGGCCTGTGCCCTCCCGATGTGCCGGAAGAGCGACAGCGCACCACGTTCGTGTCAAACCTCAAGTTCGCCGCGCTGAAACTGAAGCAGGCGGGAATCAAGCTGCTGATCGAGCCGATCAACACGCGCGACATTCCGGGTTTCTATCTCACGCGGTCGCAGCAGGCGCTCGAGATCATCGACGAGGTGGGGTCCGACAATCTCTTCCTGCAATACGACATCTATCACATGCAGATCATGGAAGGCGACCTCGCGAGAACGATCGAGGCGAATCTCGCGCGCATTCCTCACATGCAGCTCGCCGACAACCCGGGCCGCAACGAGCCCGGCACCGGTGAGATCAACTACGCGTTCCTGTTCGATTTCATCGACCGGATCGGCTACCGCGGCTGGATCGGGTGCGAATACAAGCCGAAAACCACGACTGAAGACGGCCTCTCGTGGATTGCGCCCTACCTCGGCGCCGCCGAATCCGCATCGCTCGACATGCTTTGACGCCCCACGCGCGGGGCCGGACGCTCCGGGCGGTGTGGCAGAATCGACCCTCCCCGCACACGGAGTATTCCGCATGAGCAATATCGGATTTATCGGCCTCGGCATCATGGGTAAGCCCATGGCGCAGAACCTCGCGAAAGGCGGTCACACCCTGTTTCTCCACAGCCGCAGCGGGGTGCCCCAGGAGCTTGCCGGCACCGGCACCGCGTGCTCGAGCGCGAAGGAAGTCGCGCAGAAGTCCGACGTGGTGATCACGATGCTCCCCGATACGGCCGACGTCGAGAAGGTGCTCTTCGGCGCGGGTGGGGTCGCGGAAGGTCTCAGCCGCGGCAAGATCGTGGTCGACATGAGCTCGATCTCCCCCATGGAGACCAAGGCATTCGCCAGGAAGATCAACGACCAGGGCTGCGAGTATGTCGACGCCCCGGTATCCGGCGGCGAAGTCGGCGCGAAGAACGCGGCGCTGACGATCATGGTCGGCGCGAACGAGACGGCGTTCGAGAAAGTGAAGCCGCTCTTCGAGCTGATGGGCAAGAACATCACCCTCGTCGGCGGAAATGGGGACGGTCAGACGACGAAGGTAGCGAACCAGATCATCGTCGCGCTCAACATCGAAGCGGTCGGCGAAGCGCTGCTCTTCGCGTCCAAAGCCGGCGCGGACCCGGCGAAGGTGCGCCAGGCCCTGATGGGCGGTTTTGCCGCCTCCCGCATTCTCGAAGTGCACGGCGAGCGCATGATCAAGCGGACCTTCGATCCGGGTTTCCGAATCGAGCTGCACCAGAAAGACCTGTCGCTCGCGCTCGCGGGCGCCCGCTCGATGGGTGTATCGCTGCCGAACACCGCAACGGCCCAGGAGCTTTTCAACTCGTGCGCGGCAAACGGCGGCGCGAAGTGGGACCACTCGGCGCTCGTGCGCGCGCTGGAGCGGATGGCCAACCACGAGGTGGCGAAGGGTTAGTGCCGGGCTTTCGCTGAGACTCGCATGAACGCCCCCGCTACCGCCCTGCGCCGCCCGTTACCGGACGGGTTCCTCGACGCGCTCAAGAGCCGCCTGGGCGACGCGGTCACGCTGTCGCAGGCCATGCTGGAGCACCACGGCAAAGACGAGTCGTGGCACCCGCATGCGCTTCCGGACGTGGTCGTCTTTCCGCAGACCACCGAAGACGTCTCCGAGATCGTCAAGCTCTGCGCCGCGCACCGCGTTCCCGTGATCCCGTTCGGCGCCGGCACGTCACTCGAAGGACACGTGCTCGCGATTCATGGCGGCGTCTCGATCGACATGACGCGCATGAACCGCGTGCTGGCGATCCACACCGAGGATCTCGACGCCGTCGTCGAAGCAGGCGTTACGCGAAAGCAGCTCAATCGCGAGCTTGCAACGAGCGGCCTGTTCTTCCCGATCGATCCCGGCGCGGACGCGACCCTCGCCGGCATGGCCGCAACGCGCGCATCGGGGACGAACGCAGTGCGCTATGGAACGATGCGCGAGAACGTGCTCGCGATCACTGCGGTGCTCGCCGACGGCAGCATCGTGCGAACCGGGGCGCGCGCGCGAAAATCGTCCGCTGGCTACGATCTCACGCGCCTACTCGTGGGTAGCGAAGGCACGCTCGGCATCATCACCGAGCTCACGGTGAGGCTTTACCCCCAACCGGAAGCATTGTCGGCAGCCGTGTGCGCCTTCCCGAGCGTCGATGCGGCAGTGCGCACGGTGATCCAGACGATCCAGCTCGGCATCCCGATCGCGCGATGCGAGCTCCTCGACGCGCTCACGATCGGCGCAGTGAACCGCCACAGCAAGCTCACGCTTCGCGAAGCGCCGATGCTCTTCTGCGAGTTCCACGGCACCGCTGCGGGCGCCGCCGAACAGGCGGAGCTCGTGCAGGAGATCGCACGCGAGCACGGGGGCATGGATTTCGTGTGGACGACCGTGCAGGAAGAACGCACGCGGCTATGGCAGGCGCGTCACGATGCCTATCCCGCGTGCCTGCGCATGAAGCCCGGCAGCCGAGCCGTGGCAACCGACGTCTGCGTGCCCATCTCGCGGCTTGCCGAGTGCATCGCGGCGACGAACGAAGACATCGCGGGCGCTTCGATTCCCGTTGCGCTCTTCGGGCACATCGGCGACGGCAACTTCCATCTGGTCATCCTGATCGATCCGGACGAACCGAAGGATCTCGAGGAAGCGCAGGCGTTGAATACGCGAGTCGTCATGCGCGCCCTCGCCATGGACGGCACGTGTACGGGTGAGCACGGCGTCGGCTTCGGCAAGATCGATTTCCTCGAAGCCGAGCTCGGCAGCGCGATCCCGGCCATGCGTGCGATCAAGCGTGCGCTCGATCCGGACAACATCCTCAACCCCGGCAAAGTGGTGCTGATGCGCTAGGCGCCGGCGTCGGGCCGTTTTACGTTCGCACGTCGCCACCTCCCCTCAGCGCCTGTCATCACGCGCGGCGCCGTCATTGCGAGGAACGCGGCGACGAAGCAACCCCGTTGCGAACGTCATCATCAATGGAGATTCGATGAAACGATATACCGCGGCGCTTCTGGCCGCGCTTTCACTGGCTGCATCCGCGTCGTTCGCCCAGACGTATCCGTCGAAACCGGTGCGCATCATCATTCCCTTCGCGGCGGGCGGACCC
>JADMIO010796544.1_pt1 | contig 37705 bp, 51 predicted proteins | sample 8958161 | NCBI WGS metagenome assembly JADMIO01 (sample SAMN16585339, study PRJNA669376) | soil metagenome | isolation source: Crop rotation soil | place: USA: Cullars Rotation, Alabama | collected 2011 | reverse complement strand
ATATTCCCCGCGACGGCGTGCGGGTGCGGTTGCGGCGAGAGATACGAACCGGGCTCGGCACGTTCCCCCGGGGGTACGAGGGCCGGGTTACGACCTCGCATAATGGGTGGCACCTGCTCGGCTTTGAGGGCGACCCGTGCGAGTGCTGCGGCGCTAAGCCTCGAGTCTCCCGAATGAGCCCTACCGATTTCGAATTGATCGGGCCCGACGGCGAGGCGCTGCCATGACGGAAGCCCCGCCCCTACCCATGGTGCTGCATTGCCCCCGCTGCGGTATGCAGCATATCGACCAGGCGACCGACGAGTGGAGCAACCCGCCCCACCGCTCGCATGCCTGCCAAGCCGTCGGCTGCGGCTGCATTTGGCGGCCGGCCGACGTGGCGACGACGGGCGTGGAGCGCACCATAACGCAGGGTCGGGCCGATAACTGGAAACCGGGCGACCTTACCGCCGGGCAGCAATTAGGTGCGGTCGCGCTCGCCATGTTCGTGGACCGGCAGCGGCGGCTTAACAGGCGCTCGCTATGACGGTCGCCAGCGCCGGCCCGTCGCATCCTTGGCGGCAGTATCGCAACCGCCTGCCCCGCCGGCAAAACCGGGGCCCGTCGCAGCGCGAAATAGCGGTGGCCGAATTGATGGCCGCCGAGCATGACGAGGTGCGCACGGTGCAGCCCGGCGTGCCTTATCGAGGCCCCCGCAACACGGCGGAGCGCATAGCCGCGGCGCTCGATATGAAACCGGCCAATGTCCGCAACGTCATGGCGCAAATCCGCAAGCGCATGGGCGCCGACCAGGCTCGTTAATGTCGCTCCTGATTAGCAATGGTGCCGGGGTGGTTAAGGGCGTGCAGGGGTTCGTTTCGATCCGGCCTGCGCTCGAGCGTTTCGCCGCCAATTGCATGTTTGACCCGACCACCGGCTGCGTTATCTGGACGGGCGGCACCACGTCGGGACGCGGCAATTCGGCCAAATACGGGGCCTTTTGGTACGAGGGGAAACGGTGGGCCTCGCACCGTTGGGCCGCCGTCCATATTCACAAGCTGCCGGTGGAGGGCGTGCAGGTCGGCCACTGTTGTAAGCCCCGGCCGCGCACTCTTTGCGTGGAGCACGTGGAGCCTCAAACGCAGCTAGAAAATCTCGCCGAGCAGCACGAGCGGCGCCGAGTGGTGCAATCCGCGCAGGAGCGGCAATTTTACCTGTTCGTGTCGCTAGGGCTCGAGCAGGAGCCGCCGCAATACGAGCCGTTGCCGGGCGCCGTGCCGTTCTATCGGCCGCCCGCCTGGTTCACGGCCGCGCGCCCCGATTACGTGTTGCCCGAATTATCCGACGTGCCATTTTAGCAGGAGGAAAGCACCATGCCGTTTGATATTAAAGGGTGGGGTAACGACGGAACCGACGTTATCCACGACGACGGTATTTACCGGTCGCGTGTCGCTCGAGCGGCGAGCAGGTTTTGGGCCGGCAAAGTGGCGGAGGGGCTTAACTATCTCGAGCGGCACGGTGCGCTCGATTTGCTCCACGACAACGCCGTGCGTGACGATTCCAATTGCGATTATCGAACCGGGCGGGTGGCGCCCGCTTTCTAGGGTTGACCGCACCGTCAATTTGCGTAACGACCGGCAGCTTACCAACGGAGCGATTCGCATGACAAAGCAGGATAAGCGCGACCTGCGCCGGCTCATATTGACGGGCAGTAAAAGCAGCGACGAGGATTTGGCGTATCGCTGCCATTGTAAGGTCGGCACGGTGCGGAAATACCGCCGCGCGCTGGCGCCGGAGCCTCGCAATGGTTGACGAGCGGTCCCTACCCGGCAGCGGCAAACCGTACGTGTCGCCTTATGGCAAATTCGAGGGCCTGAAAGGGCGCCTAGCCGCGTTCGGCCTTAAGCACCGACAACACCGCGTCGGCCCATTTTATGCCGGCTTTATTGCCGATTTGGAGGTTGTTTTGCGCTTCCTAAATGCGACCGAATTTGCCGAGCACCTGCGCGTCCACGGCAACGACGAGGAAATGCGGTGGGCCGCCGATATTCTCGAGGCGCTAGACGATCACGAGCAGCACGCTTTGCTGCGGGAGGATATCGAGCGGGTGCTAGTGGTGCCGGAGGGCACGACCCACGCCGATGCGGTGGAGGCGTCGGCCCGGCTCGGCGACCAGGTGCGCGACGTGCTCGTGGAAGCGGGTGCGCTGGCGGCCGACGATACCGAAACCGACGTGCCGGCGTTGCTGCGGGCGCTCTTGTCGTGATTACGCCCGCCCGCCGCCGAGCATTGCAGGAGGTAGCCGACGCGGGGCCGGAGGGCCTAGGGTTCGGCACGATTCCCCTACATTTCCGCCGCAAATTAGAAGCGGAGGGGCTTATAGAGCAGGTGGGCCCCGCGGCGAATTTTCAACCGATACGGCACCGGCTTACCGATGCGGGGCGGGAGGCTTTGCGGTGACGACGGTTTACCACGAGGGCCGGATTAAACAGGAGCCCGTCGGTGTCGTGGCGAGCGTGTCGGCGCTAGACGAGGAAACCATGTTGCGGCACCTGCACCATTATGCCGCGCAGTACGCCGACGAGGGCCCGTTGCGACTCGAGGTGAAGCGCACGGGCGGGCGATGGAGGAAACTAGCGGTATGAGCCGTTGCGCGCGCCACCCCGCCGATTGTTTGGACCCGGATTGCATGACGCACGGTACCCCTAATCCGGTTGACGTGCTCGAGTACCACGTGCTGCGGCCACTAGCTGCGGCCACGGGGCGGCAGATTGACGAGGGGGCGGTAGCGGCCGCGCGCGCCTATGCCGGGGCGTTCGTGCCGCGATTTCCCGCCGATCATGCGCCCGCGACGCCGCGGCCGGTGCCCCGGCGATGATTACGAGCCTTGCCCAAATCCGGGTACGGCTGGCGCTCGCCATGCTGCGGTCGGCGGCGGGCTCGAGCGCCCCATATGCCGGGTTCTTTCGCGCGGTGCCTGGTCGGGCGCCTTGGGTGCGGCCATGACGGCATGGACCGACGACCGGAACGACACGTTGCGTACGCTTTGGGGCACCGGGGCGACCGGGCAGCAAATCGCCACGCATATGGGTGGCGGGTTATCCCGTAGCGCGGTTTTGGCGCAGGCGCGGCGGCTCAAATTGCCGGAACGCCCCGCGGGCGGGCCTAGCGGTCGCTACCGCGTATCGGCCGGCGACGCGCACGAGCAAATCGACGCCATGGCCGCCGACCGGAACCGCCCGGGGCACGTCCGCAAGGCGTTTGCCAGCCTAGGCGACGACACGACCTTTTCGCGGTGGGTAAAGGTGAAACCGGAGGGCCCGACGCAGCCGCGCCTGCTCGAGTCGCCTCGCGCCATCGCGCCTCGCAAGCTGGCGCACCCGGCCGTCGCCGCCGGCCGCTCGATATTCCACCGCAAGGGCGTGGTGGACCCGGCGAAGCAACCCCACGTGCTCGTATCGGGGCACGCGAATTGCAAAATTGGCCGCGACGTACGCAAGGGGAAGCTGCGCGGATATTGGATTTACGCGTTATCGCTCGAGGAAAGGGCGACCTGTCCGCGTACCTGCCACCATTGGGCGACCTGCTACGGCAATAACATGCCCTTTGCGCGCCGCATGGATCACCGCGAACCGTTGGCGCTCGAGCGGGCTATCATCCGCGACGTGCACCGGTTGCTCGCCGTTAGGGGCCGGGTCGGTATCCTCGTGCGGCTCCACGCGCTCGGCGATTTTTACGACCAGGAATACGTGGACCTTTGGGCAAAGCTGCTCGCCGATCACGACCGGCTCGCCTGCTACGGCTACACCGCCTGGTCGCCGTCGTCGGCCATTGGGGCGGCCATTGAGCGGGTGCGGCAGGAGTATGGCGACCGGTTCGCCATCCGATGGAGCAACGGGGGCGCCGACCAGGATTGCACGCTCCCCGTGCGCACGGTTGACGAAACGGTCAATGCGATAGTATGCCCGGAACAGACCGGCAAAACGGCGGGCTGCGGCACTTGCGCGCTTTGCTGGACGACACGGCGAAATATCGCCTTTTTGGAGCATTGAGTATGGGCCGTTTTTCATCGTCGGGCTCGTACGGCCACCGCATGCACCGATTTGGGTCCGATCATTACCGCCTGTCGTGGGTGGTGGACCGGTATTACACGGGCTCGAGGTTGCGTCACCCCACCGGCTATTCGCGCGATTCGGATTATGCGGGCGCCGTGCGCTTTGCGAAAAAGCACGGCCTCGAAATCCCGCAGGAGCAAAAATAATGGGCCTTATCCGTCAACCAGGCCCCGGCCATCAAGCGATCATGCGGGAATTGCACGGCGTTTGCGACCGGTTCGAAACGAACGGAATTCCGCCTGTCGAGCAAATCGCCATGCTGGCGCAGCTTATCGGTCAAAAGATATCGGGGCTGGACCCGGCCGTTTACGATTCGGCCACGGTGCTGCAGTCGGTGCTGCTCAATATCGTGTCGGGTAACGAGCAAGCGAGCGGTAAGACGCTGCCGGTATTTGGGAAGGCATAGGCATGGCGAACCGTCATACATTCGAGCGCGACCGCGTGGACGCAGCAATGTATCGGATGGACCAGGCGCGGCTGCGGCCGGCGCCAGCATACCCCCGGCATTGGCGCGAAAGCGACGGATTCGAAACGGTGTACCCCGCGTTCGGCCCGGTCCATGCGCTCGAGTCGGTGCACGTTGACGACGAGCAGATTTACCCGCCGCCGGGCCTTCACGAATTCCGCAATGCGGTGCCGGCGGCCTTGCTACCGTGGGTACGGGGGTTTTGCCTTTCCGTCATGGACGCGCGGCCGCCGTCGCAGCAAATCGGCCGTACCGGCAATCCCTATATTGATCGGTGGTTTTTGGCGCGCAAAGCGACCGTGCCGGAGCGCAGCTTGCCACCCGGTTTCGAGGATTGCGCCCCTTACATCCCGTCGGAAATCGAAAACCTGTACCTCCACGCGTACCACCGCGGCGACGCCGACGAGCCCCACGACCACCCGTGGCCGAACGCTTCGCTAATCGTGCGTGGTTGGTACCGCGAAACCGTTTATGACGCGCAGGCCCGGCCAATCACGACCGTTACCCGGATGGCCGGCGATATCGTGCTACGCTCGGCGGGTTCTATCCATGCCATTCTCGAGACGAGCGACGATTGCCTAAGCCTGTTCGCTACGCTGCCGAAAGAGCGCGAGTGGGGATTTTGGGTGGACGGCAAGCTAGTGCCATGGCGGCAATTCGAGCCCGGTGGGGGCATGGCGTAATGGCGCTCGGCGACGCCATGATGCGAGCAGGAATTGCCGAACGGCGACTTGCGAAGCGCACCGCGCAGCAACAGGCCGACGATTTCGTGGCGGCTAATGATCGGTCGCCGGTAATTCAGGGCGCCGCCCTCGAGCCCGACCCAACCAAACCGGCCAAGGGCGGGCGATACCAACTTGCCGACGGCACGTGGCACCGGCTAGGCGTAGAGGCATGCCGGATATTGCCCAAGGGATACCCGCGGTGGAGGCTTTAGCGCCAGCGGCATTCGATTTCCGCAACCCCGATTATACCGACGTTTTCGCCGAGCGGGTGGAGCGCCTTATGCGCCTGCGCGCGCTGCCGCTCGAGCGCCGGCAAGAGGTGCTGCGCGGCTTGTTCGCATTTTATCGCGACCACCCGTGGCAGCTTATAGACGATTGGGGGTGCACGTTTGATCCGCGGTTGGTGGAGCGGGGCTTGCCGGCGGTCGTGCCGTTCAAGCTGTTCCCCCGACAAATCGAGTGGTGCCAATGGGTCGTCGCGCGCTGGAAAGCGCAGGAGCCCGGGCTTACCGAAAAGAGCCGCGATATGGGCGTGTCCTGGTTGGCCGTCGCCTTGTCGAGCGCGCTTTGCCTTACGCACGAGGGGATGGCGATAGGATTCGGCAGCCGCAAAGAGGAATACGTGGACAAGCTAGGAGCGCCTAAATCCTTATTCTGGAAAGCGCGCGAATTCCTTAAATTGCTGCCCCACGAATTCCGGCTAGGGTGGGGGCCGACCGACGCGCCGCATATGCGTATATCGTTTCCAGGCAATGGGTCGGTAATTGTCGGCGAGGCGGGCGACAACATCGGCCGCGGCGACCGTGCCGGCATTTACTTTGTGGACGAGGAAGCCTTTTTAGAGCGCCCCATGCTTGTGGAGGCGTCACTTTCACAAACGACCAATTGCCGCATTTCGATATCGACGCCGCATGGTATGGCGAACCCGTTTGCGATCAAGCGTTTCTCGTGGCCGGAGCATCGCATATTCATTTTCGATTGGCGCCACGATCCCCGCAAAGACGATGTTTGGTACGCCCGCCAGCAACGCGACCTAGATGCGGTGACGCTGGCGCAGGAGGTGGACCGCGATTACTCGGCCTCAATTACCGGCCGCCTGATATCGTCGGCTTGGGTGCAATCTTGTATCGACGCGCACGTAACGCTCGGCTTTGAGCCGACCGGTACCCGTCGCGGCGCGCTAGACGTAGCCGACGAGGGCCCCGACCTTAACGCCTTCGCGGTCGGCCGCGGCGTGCTCGTGGAAAACGTCACGGCCTGGTCGGGCTCCGGCGACGACATTTTTAAGACGGTCGCTAAGGCGTTCGGTTTTTGCGACGTGCTCGGCATTGCCGAATTCGATTACGACGCCGACGGCATGGGCGCGGGCGTGCGCGGCGACGCCCGGGTGCTAAACGAAAAGCGGGCCCATAAAATTGAGGTAACGCCGTGGCGCGGCTCCGGCGAGGTGGTGGACAAGCTAAAGCCAATAGAGACGGCGGCGCCCCGCAACGAAAAGAAACTGCCGGGCGAAATTGTGCGGCTAAACGAGGATTATTACCGCAACGCCAAGGCGCAGGGGTGGTTTTCGCTGCGGGCCCGAATTCAGCGCACGCACCGGGCGGTGGAAATGCACAAGGCCGGCGAGGATTGGCGCGAAGCGTACCACCCCGACGACCTGGTTAGCTTTTCCAGCAAAATGCCCGACCTGCACGTGGTCGTGCAGCAATTGACGCAGCCGACGTACACGAGCGACGAGGGCAGCGGTAAAATGAAAATCGACAAGGCCCCCAAGCGGCCGGGTGAGCCGCCGACCAAATCGCCGAACCACGGCGACGCGGTTATGATCTATTTCGCCCCCCGCAAGCGCCGCGGCCGGTACCGGCTAGACGCGTTCGCCACCTAGACACCACGCCACCGCCTGGTCGCAATCGTGGTGCCGGTACACGACCGGGGGCCGGGCGCCCGCGCGCACCTGCTCGTCGCTTAGGGCCCCGGCGTCTCGCACGTGGTACGTCACGTCTAACGACCGGTCGGCAAGCATGGCGCGCACCTCGTAAACGATAAATCGGTGCAGCGTGTCGGGCACGACGGCGTACGCCAATTCGGTGCCCTTCACCTGCCCCCGGTCGGTGCCGGCCGCCGGCAAGCTGCGCCAGCGAAGCGCGCGCATTACTGCCACCGCGCACGCAGGGCATCGCGGCGCGCAATCGCGGCCGCCATATTGTCGGCGACCTCGATAAGCCCCACGTCGTCGGAAATGGCGACGTATTCGCCGGGCAGGCCCATGGCGGCGAGCCGCTGATTAAAGCCCGGCTCGAGGCGGAGCGTGCCGGCCTTGTCGGCAACGGCGATGGCGAAGCAGGTAGCGGAAAGTGTAAGCATGGGAGCGGCCCTCCGGCTATGGGTATGCGCCTGCGGAATTGCGGCGGTTCCTAGCCTTTCCGCGTTAGAGGGTCGGAAGCCCCCTAATCGCGCCGGTAGGGCCTCTACCGGAAGGGCCGGGGCCTAAGCGCCGCGGCATGCGAATCGCTATAGGAGCAAATTGACGGGGCCGTCAAGCGATAAAATTTGCCGCCCTGCCGAACGCGTGATAATTGCCGGGCTTCACGATCTAGCGCCACGAGGGGAACCACCATGGCCGGCGTAACCGCAGCACTCGCTTTCACGCTTTCCGCTCGGCTTACGGGGGCGGCCGTCGGCGGCCAAGTGCCGCAGTTCAATGCCGAAATCGACCGGGCGTTGGATTATGAGCCCGGCACCGCGGCCCTCAATGAAACCAACGTGCTGTACAAGGCGACCCGCCAGATTGCGGCGAGCGGTAACGAGGATTTGGACCTAGCCGGCGTGCTCGCCAACGCGCTAGGCGCCACCGTCGCCGCCGCGGAGGCGGTGCTTATCGTTATCGAGGCCGACGAGGGTAACGTAAACGACGTGGTTTACGGCCCGGCCGCATCGGGCGGCGCGCTGCTCGGCTTTGGCGACGCCAGCGACCGGCGCAAGGTCGCGCCTGGCGATTTCGAGGTGCTTTCGTGCCGGCGCGGGTGGCCGGTGGCGGGCGGCAGCGCCGACAAGCTGAACGTGGCCAATGGCGGCGCCGGGTCAGTCGTCAATTACACCATTACCGTTATCGGCCGCACGGTCGCTGCCTAACGTGGGCAATGTCGTGTCATTTGCTGCCGTGCGGCGCGCGCTAGGGGATGGCTACGCCAACCTTATGTCGCGGCTCGGCACCTCGAGCGACCGCAGCACGGCCGGCGTTTACGTCACGCCGGTTATGGACCAGCAACAGGTGGAGGCGGCGTACCGGTCATCCTGGTTGACGCGCAAGGTGCACGACCTGCCCCCGTTCGAAATGACGCGGGCGAAGCGCCGATGGCAGGCGGAGCAGCCGCAGATTGAAGCCCTCGAGAAAGCGGAAACCGCGTTTGATATTTGGGGCTTGATCCGGCAGGCGCTCACCACGGCCCGGCTCCACGGCGGTGCTGCGATCATCCTAGGCGTGCGGCAGGGCAGCCCCGACCAGGAGGTGCGCCCCGACGCGCTCGTTAAAGGGTCGCTGCGATACGCGGTGGTCGTGTCGCGCTTCCAGCTTTTCGCCCCGCAAGGGTTCGATATGGACCCGGAATCGCCCTATTTCATGCGGCCGGCCATGTTCGAAATGCGCGGGCAGCGCGGCAACCGCGTGAATATCCACCCGTCGCGGGTTATCACCTTTCACGGCAACCCGCTGCCGCCGGGCACGCTTTCCACGTCGCAGATAGATCAATTTTGGGGCGACCCGCTCTTATTCTCCATCCGCTCGGCTATCGACAACGCGGAGGTAAGCCAAGCCGCCGTCGCCACGCTCCTGCACGAAATGAAACAGGACGTTATCAGCATCCCGGGCCTAACGGAGCAAATCGGCACCGACTCCGCCGAAACCAGGCTGGCGGCCCGTATCGAGGCTATTAACCGCTTCAAATCCATGTTTAACGCCCTGTTGCTGGACGGTGGCGACCCGGAAAACGCGGGCGCCGGCAAAGAGGAATGGGAAACCCGGCAGCTATCGTTCGCGCAGCACCCGGAATTGCTGCGCGCGTTTGTCGGTATCGTGGGCGGCGCCGCCGATATTCCGGTAACGCGCCTTATGGGCGAGTCGCCGGGCGGCCTGCAGTCAACCGGCAAGGGCGAGCAGGACGATTTTAACCGCATGATTGCGGCCAAGCGCGACGCGGAATTAACGCGGCCGCTGGCGCAGCTAGACGCGGTGCTTATTCCCTCCACGCTCGGCACGCGGCCGCCGGAAATCTATTATGAATTCGGCGACCTTGAGGAAGCCGACGCTAAGGAGGAAAGCGAAAACGACAAGCGCGACGCCGAGACGGTGGAGATTTACCACCGCACCGGGCTTATCCCGGCCGACGCGCTCGCCAAGGCCGCGGTAAATCGCATGGGCGAAAGCGGCCGGTGGCCGGGGCTGGACCAGGCGATAGACGAAAGCGACCAGGAATTGGGCGAGGTGCCGGAAACCGACCCGGCCTTGCCGTTGCCGGCGAACGAAAACGACGTGCAGCAAATGGAGGGGCGCGGCGCGATCACGCGGGACCAGGCGATGGTACTCCTAACCGACGCCTCGCCGCGGTCGCTGTATGTTCGGCGCGACGTTGTGAACGCGGCCGAAATCCGCGCGTGGGCGCAGGGGCAGGGCTTTACCGATATCGCCGACGACCTGCACGTAACCCTCGTGCATAGCCGCACCCCGATTGATTGGATGAAAGCCGGCGGCGGCATGGTTTGGGGGAATGACGACGGGCGCTTGACGGTGCCACCGGGCGGCCCGCGGTCGGTGGAGGTATTCGCCGACGACGCCGTGGTGGTGGAGTTTTCGAGCACGCCCCTGCAATGGCGGCACGAGGAAATCGTGCAGGCCGGCGCCGCGCACTCGTACGACGAGTATCGGCCGCATATCACCATCGCCAAGGCGCTGCCGGCGGGCAAAGAGGCCCGGGATATCGAGCCCTATCGCGGTAAAATCGTGCTAGGGCCGGAGATATTCGAGGAAGTGAAGCCGGAGCCGATGCCCCCGTTGCCGGCGGTCTAGTCCAGTCCCCACGCTATCCCCATAGCGGCCGCAATACCCGGATAGGTTGCGCTTTTCTTGTCCCACCGGTCGGCCGACGGAGGCATGTTCGGGCCGCCCCCGTCGCATTGATTGCCCCACCGCGGCAGCACCTTTTTGTGGCGCGGGCTCCAAACCATACGGGGGGGGTACCATTGGTCGCGCGGCGGCAGCGGGATAGGGGGCAATCCGTACAGGTGGAGGCCGGTCGCCTTGCTGGCGTCGTCGCCGAAATGATAGGGATGCACGATTTGGTCGGGCGGGCGGTGACGGCTCGCCATGATCCCCACCGGGTTTTCGAGGGCGCGACGGGGGATGGCGTCGAACGTCGCTAATTCCATGAAAAACGCCACGGCCGCGGTCTCGTCGTCGCGCCGGGTGGGGAAATTGGGGTGCGGTCGCTTTTTCTCCACCGGCAAATGCCGGTCGTCGGGATGATACAACCACCGCCGGGCGCAAACGGTAAGATACGTGCAGGGCGGGTGCGCAATAAGTAAATCCCACCGCCGCATGCGCATAGCCTTGCGCAAGTCCATTTGGAGGTGGGGCCCCGGCCGCTTCGCCGGCAGAATATCGCAGCTTACGGCGTTGTGGCCAAGGGTGCGGAAAACGTCGCGTACGGTGCCGCTTGTCTCGCACCCTATCAGCACGTCCATTAAGCGTTAATTGCGGCGTGCCATACGGCCCGCTCGCCTTCCTTGTCCGCAACGTGGGGTATCGGTTCCACGTGGTACATATGCGACGCGCCGGTATCGTCAAAAAGGCGGCTGGCGATTTCGCCGGCCAAACTATTGGCCTGCCCCTCGTCGTAATGCACGAACGTAAAAACGGTGGAGAAATTGCCGCGGCGCGCGCGAATTATCGAGACGTGGTAAAGGTCGTTCATGGGGTGCCCTCCTATCAGGCGGCCAAATCGGGGCAATAGGCGAGCAAGCCCTTTTCGCGGGTCGCCTCGTCGGCGTCGTTAAGAACGACGAGGGCGGGGTGCCGCGACCGGATGGCGGCGAGATTGGCGGGTGTCGGCGGGGCTTTGAACGTCACTAGCGAGCCGTTGCGCAGGGCCGCAACCGACCTGCTCAAAATGCGGGCGTAGGCGTTGCGGATACGCCGGTTTTCCTTTTCCTGCTCCGCCTTGTCGAGCATTTCGCCGATTACGTGGGCCAATTCGCCGTCGAAAGAACCGGCGATTTCCGGCCGGTTGGCGGCGAGCCATGCGTTAACCTCTTTTTCCGATACCTTGGCGGTCGGGTATGGCCGGTAAAAATCGCAGCCGCCGCAGCCCTGATTCATCGCCGCGAACGTCTTAATTCCGTCCACGTAAATGTCGGCGGTGTAAGCGGTGGTTTCCTGCGAAAGCGAGGAAGCAATTTTCAGATTGCGGATTTCAATTTGCACGGTCATCGCTCCGATTCGCGTTGTCGATAACGAGGCTATGGGGAAAATTGACGGCCTCGTCAACTTTTTATTTTGGACGGCGGCGAGGGCCTGCGATAATGCGGCCCGGTGAAAATCGACCTAGCCGGCATGATACAGCGCGCGGGCCGTACGCGCCGCTCGCAAATCATTGCGCCGGCCATCCTGCCGCCGTCGGCCCTCGCCTCCAAATTGCGGGCCCTTCTGTTCCGTTTGATCCGCACCCGCGTGGACCTGGTTACGACGCAGGTTATGCCTCGATACGAGCGCACCGTGGCGGCTGCCGACGGGATACGCGACAGCGTGGACGACGTGCAGGGCGAAATGGACCGCACCAATGACGCGCTTAGCCGCCTAGTCGTCGCCATCGGGCCCGAATTGGAAGATTGGATCGTGCGGGTGGAGGAATGGCACCGCGGCCGCTTTTCGCAGCTATTCACGCCAGCCGGCGTGCGCCTCGATACGCTGCTAGGCCGGGCCGACGTGACCGCCACGCTGCAGTCGGTGCTCGCCGAAAATATCGCGCTTATTCGGTCGCTAAACGAGCAAATGGCCAACGGTATTTCGGGAGCCGTTTTCCGCGGGCTTACCAACCGCGACCCGGCCCGGGAGGTGGCGCGCGAAATTCGCCGGGTTACGGCCATCGGTCGGCGTCGGGCGGAATTGATAGCTGCCGATCAATTGCAAAAATTAACGGCGCGGCTGGACCAGGAGCGACAGGAGCAGGTGGGCATAACGAGTTTCCAATGGGCCCATAGCCGCAAAAAGCACCCCCGGCCCGAGCACGTCGCGCGCGACGGAATAGTGTACCGGTGGGATTCGGTCGTCGCTCGCACCGACCCGCCCGGCCGGGCTATCCGTTGCGGTTGCCGAGCGCGGCCGGTCGTGGAATTGGACGCCGTAGCCCCATAATGAGCGCGGGCGCCGACCGGGAAGCCGACGCCCGCTAGAGTTTGGCGGGAATGTGGGGGCCGTCTTTAGCGGCCGGGGTGCATGGCGTGTCTCCATCGGTTGCGAATCAATCGCTAAATCGGGGGTGCCGAGCGTTGACGGCGTTGTCAATTAAAATCGTTTGTCAATGCTCGCTAATTTCCGTTATTTGCGCTGCCCATGACGTTGTTTCACGACCGTGCCACGATTTCAGGGGCCGCACGAATTACGCCGGAAGGCTATTTCGTCGCCGACGCCCTCGTGGCGCGCGCAAACAACGTGCAGGATTATCGCGCCAGCGAATTGGGGCTTACCGACCGCGACCCGAACGCCCTTGTGCGCGTGTTTCGGCCGGAGGCGGAGGTTTTCGCCGCCGATAGCATCGCCACCGCTGCCCGTCTGCCCATTACGCTGGACCACCCCGTCAAAGACGGGCAGCCGGTAATGGTGGACGCCGCCAATTGGCAGGAATTCGCCCGCGGACAGACCGACGGCGAGGTGCTGCGGGATGGCGAATTCATGCGGGTGCCGTTGCGCGTCACCGATGCGGGCGCCGTTACGTCGGTCGCCCGCGACCGCAAGGAATTCTCGCTAGGCTACGTCGCGCAATTGCGCCTCGAGCCCGGCAAATTCGGCGACCAGGCGTATGACGCCGTTATGACGGATATCCGCTATAACCACCTCGCAGCGGTGCGCACCGCGCGCGGCGGGGCGGAATTGCGAATTGTGGACGAACGAACCCCGGCCGTGCCGGCAACAGGAGCAAAGAGCATGCGCACGATTTTGGTGGACGGTCTGCCCGTCAATATCGAGGACGCCGCCAGCGCGGAGGCCGTTATAACCAAATTGGTGGCCGACCGCGACGCCGCGGTGACGGATTGCCGCGCCGCGCAGGCGCAGGTCGCCGAGCGCGATACGACCATTGCCGCGCGCGATACCACGATTGCCGGGCTCGAGACGCAGCTTGCCGCCGCGACCCTCACCCCGGCCGCGCTGCGCGACGCCGCCCGCACCTATGCCGTCACCCGCGCGAACGCGGCGCTGCTCGGCGCCACCGTCACCGACGAAATGGACGAACCGGCGCTGCGCGCTGCGGCCGTTTCGGCGCGGCTCGGCGACAAGGCCGCGACCTACACGCCGGAGCAGCACGCCGTCGCGTTCGACACGATGGTGGCCGCGCTCGGCGACAAGGCCGCGACCCCGGAAACCCTCGCCACCGACGCCGCGCCAACCGGTGCCCCTGTCGTGGACGCGCTGCGCGCCACGATCATTTCGGCCCCCGTTTCGGCGGGTGACGCGGAACAGAGTTACCGCGACGCGCGGCAGGCGCGGCTGGACCGACTCGCCAACGGGCACCGCGGTGCCGCAAAAAAGGACGCCTAAACCATGGCCGTGCATCAGAACACTTTTCGCTCGGCGCCTGGCATCGGCTTTGCCGGGCAGGTCGCCAACGGCGAGACGAGCAACCGCATTTCGCGCACCTGCGAGGATGCGGCCGGTATCCCGTTCGGTGCCCCCGTTTTCAAAGGCGCGGGCGATCACGGGTGCACGGGCGTTATCGGCACCGCCGCGACGTTCCTTGGCTTTGCCATGGCCGATATCGGCGTGCAGCCCCTCCCGGGCGGCGTCGCTGCGGACATTTACCCGCAGTACAGCACCGTGGGCATTATGACGGGCGGCGCGATTTTCGTGCAGACCGGCGGTGCCGTCGCCGACCAGGCGGGCGTGACTATCGGCAAGGGTGCGGCGCTCGCCGATGGTATCGACGATACCGCGGCCGACGCGACGCATATCGCCGCCACCGGGTGGATTTTCGACCAAACCTTGGCCGCTGCGGGCATCGTCCGCATTGCGCGCCGCTAACAGGGGGAGCCCGGTACAATGAACGCGCCGCTTAACATCAATTTTCAGGATGCGCAGCAGGCCGTCGGGTGGATTAACCCGCAGCTTCTCCGCATCAATACGGAAATCGAGCAGGAGGTTTTCCCCGATTTCGATTACTCCCGTCTTATGTCGGTCAATACCGACGGCGATATGTGGGATATCGGGTCGGTGTTTTTCTCCGGCACGATTGCCGGCGCCGTCGAATTCCTTTCGCACAAGGGATTCGATATGCCGTACGCCGACGTGGCAACGTCGCAGCACCTCCAGGCGAATCACTTTGCCGGTATCGGTTACGAGTGGTCGCTTGGAGAATTGCAGCGCGCCAGCCGCGCCGGCCGCAATCTCGGCAACGAAAAGGCGATGGCGGCGCGCACCGTGGCGGAATCTTTCTGCTATGCGGTGGCTATCCGGGGCAACACCGAAAAGAACCTTACCGGCCTCGTGAACGACGCGAACGTGTCGGCCGCGAACGTCGCCGCGGACGGTACCGGTGCCACGACCACCTTTTCCACCAAAACGCCGGCCCTGATCCTGCGCGATATCAATGCGGCGCTTAACGCGCCGTATAACGCGACGCTCGAGACGAGCCGGGCAAATACCCTGCTCCTGCCGACCACGCGACTGCAGGCGCTCGCCGTTACCACGCTGGAAAACACCGATACGACGGTGCTGAAATTCCTGCGGGAAAACAATTCGTACACCCTCGAGACGGGGCAGCCGCTCACCATTATCGGCAGCCGCGAACTTGAGACGGCCGGCGCGGGCGCGACCGCCCGCATGGTCGCGTACGACAACCGCCGGGAGGTGGTGCAATTCCACCTGCCGGGGCCGCACGAATTCCTCCCGGCCTTCCAAAAGTCGGCCATGACGTGGGAGGTGGCCGGCATTATGAATGTCGGCGGCGTGGAAATCCGGCGCCCCAAGGGTGTTGCCTACCGCGACGGCATTTAGGGCCCACTAGGGGCGGGGCGGCTCCGGCTGCCCCGTTTCCCGACAACACGAGGGATTTTTGGCCATGGTCACCAAGTCGTACACCGTCACCAATACCGCGAAGGGGATTCGCGGGCTCAATGCCGTTTCCGGTTATGTCGAACTGGACCCGGGCGAGCGCCGCGAAGGCGTGGAATTGAGCGACGCCGAATATGCCAGCGCCGAGCGCACCGGCTATTTCGAATTCGGCAACGCCAAGGCTGGCTCGAGCGCCGACCAGGAGCAGGAGGACGCCCTGCCGGGCACCCACGCGCTGCTCGACAAGCTGGCGAAAGACGAGGGCGTGACTTTCCCCGAAGGCACCCGCACCGTTGCCGAGAAACAGGCGGCAATCACCGCAGCGCGCGACGCCGCGGCGGCCGACCCGGGCGGCGCCAAGCCCGACGAACTGGACAACATGAGCGACGACGATCTGCGCAGCACCGCCGCGGCCCTTTCCGGCAAGTCGGCCGACGAGGTGGCGAGCCTGGACCGCGACGCGCTCCTAAAGCTGGCACGCGGCGAATAAACTGCGCGCAAACGATCGAACGCCGGGGCCGTCACGTTACTAGCGTGACGGCCCCGTTTTCGTTAGAGGGGCAGGCATGGCTTACGACCTCCCGACCGCCGCCGATCTAAAAGCCCGCTATCCGGCGTTTGCCGACGTGGACGACGCCACGGTGGACGTGCATATTGCGGACGCCGCAGCGCAGGGCGTCGATACGACGTGGAGCGAAGGGGCTTACGCCCCGGCAGTATGCGCCTATGCCGCCCACCGAATGGCGCTGCTCAATATCGGCGACCATGGCGAGGTGGCCGGGTTCAAACGGCAGGGCCTTACCAGCATCCGCAGCGGCGGTTTCTCCGCCAGTTTCGGCGACCGGGCGGCTGCTCGAGCGGCGGCCGGCGGGCTCGACGCGACGCCCTATGGGCAGGCGTACAAGGTGTTGCTGCGCCAAGAGAAGGGCGGCCCTCGAGTCGTCGGCGGTGGGCCGGTTGCCGACCCGTGGGGCCCGCTGGCGCAGCAAAACGACGGGGGTATATTGCCGTGGGCCTTTTAGACGGCGGCGGCGCTGCGCTCTTTGGCGAGATATTTAGCGGTACGTTTCTGCCGGCGTCGCTGCGCGCAGGCTCCGGCGACGTGTCGTACGACAACCAGGGCACGCTGCGCCGCGGCGCCGGCAATCCTCGAGCCTGCCGCGTGCAGGTGGACCGCAACACCGAACGATGGCGTGACGAGCCCGGCTTTAGCGCCAGCGACGTAACCGTGATTATCCTAGCCTCGTCGCTGGCGGGTGACGCACCGGTATCGGGTAACATCGTGACGCCGGAGCGCGGCCCGTACGCCGACGTGCCCTTGCGCCTGGCGACGCCGATAGAGCGCGACCCGGTAGGCGCCGGCTGGACCGCTCGAGCCGTGCAGGAGCGCACCCCCAATGCCTAATATCCTAGGCGCCGATAAGCATTTGCGCCGCTTGCGCCGGATGCGGAGCCCGGCCATGGTGCAAGGCGTCACGCGGGCACTATTTGGCGTTGCCGGCGATATCGTGGCCGACGCCGCGCTTTCGATTACGGAGGGGGCAACAAGCGGCAAGGATCACGTGCCGAGCGCACCGGGCGAGCCGCCGAACGCTGATACCCACGTGCTTTCGAATAGTGGCGCTGCAGTCGCTGCCGGCCCGCTCAAAGCGGAAGCGAGTTTTGACGCCCCGTACGCGGCCGCGCAGGAATTGGGCAGCGAAAGCCTAGGGCTGCCGGAGCGCCCGTACCTCCGGCCGGCCGCGCAAAAGAACCGACCGCACGCCGTCGCCAAGGTGCAGGAGGCGGTTAGTTTGGTGGTGACGAGTGCCCGGTAGGCACTCCGCCCTTTACGCCCGGCGCGGCATTATAGCGGCTATCAAAGAGGCGCCGACCGTGCAGGCCCTCGTGCCCGCCGACCAGGTGTACCCGGCGCAGCGGCCGCCCTCGCCCCCGTGGCCGTTCATTGCGTGGGGCGTCGCCGACGGTGCGCTATTCGAGGCGTCGGGCGTGGACGGCTCCGCCCTGGTCGTGCGGCTTCACGCATACGCGGAAACGACCGGCGAGGGCGACGACACGATACCGGGCGAGGATAGGGCGCACGAGATAGTGCGGGCACTCGTGGCGTTGCTCGAGGGCGCCGAAATCAACCTTGCCGGCACCGGGTGCCCGTGGCCGGCCGTCGCGCACGTTCATTGCACCGGAACGCAGGTGCTCGCCGACAATGCGGACGGCTCGGCTTGGCATGGCGTCGTGTCGCTCGCTATAACGATAATCAGCTAAGGAGGCTTTCGCCATGACGGTGGAGCGGGTGAAATTCGAACGTGACTATAATCACGATTGGCCGTCGGGCGCGCAGACCCGATTCCGCAATAATTGGGAAGGCCCGGTAAAAGCGGAGGTGGCCGCGGCCGCCGTCGCTGCCGGCGCTGCCCGGCGTACCCGCGTGGTGGACCCGACGGAGCCGCCCGCCCCCAAGCGCAAGCGCAGGAGCCGCGCCAAGCCCGGTGCGCGCCGGAGTCGGCCGCCGGCCGCCAATTCGCGCCCGGTGGAAGGCGTGAAGGGTGGCCATATTGACCAGGCGCAGCCGGAGCCCCGATTGCCGGGAAATCTGGACCCGGCGCTAGCGGAACCGCAGGCGCTTGCCCCCAATCTAGCGGACGCCGAACCGCCGGCCGCTGCCCCCGACGAGGCCGCCGCACCCGGGGCTGAATCCGACGTGGACGAACCGACTGTTTCAGGATAGAAAACGGCCAATTTTCAGGAGGCAAAACCATGGCGCAGCCCGATATCGTCAAAGGAACGTACATCGACATTTTGATGGGCGACGGTGACGACCCGGAGGTTTTCACCCCGATTTGCGGGCTCACCACGCGGTCGTTTACGCACCAAATCAATACGAACGACACGTTCGTGCCCGATTGCGCCGACCCGGAGGACGTGCCCAAACGCCGCCTCGTGCCGACCGGCGAGCAATGGGATTTGGCGGGCGACGGCCTGTACAATCTGGCGCAGGAAGCGGAAATTCGCGCGGCCATGGGCGTGACGAAAAACTACCGTTTCCGCATCCGTCGGCCGGCCGGCAGCATCGTGGGCACCGGATGGTGGGAAGGCCCCGCCATGCTCACCAATACGCAGCTTAACGGCAATTCCGGCAATGGCGAATTCGGGCAGCTTTCGCTGCAAATCGCCAGCGACGGCGAATGGGTTTGGGAGGCCGCCGCCTAGCGGCCTTTCCCGATGGCGCAAACGCACCTCGTTTCGGAATTCGCCGACGGCAAATACCGCTTTGCACTTGGCCTCGAGCAAATCGAGGAAATTCAGACCAGGTGCAAGGCCGGTATTGGCGAGGTGTACGCCCGCGTTTTGCAGGGCCGCGTGGCCGGCGACATGGAGGTGGGGCACCCCGCTTACGCCATGTATCGCCACGAGGATTTGCTAGAGACAATCCGGCAGGGCCTTATCGGTGGCGGCGAGGGCATGGTGGACGGGCAGGAGGTGAAAGTTACCGCCCTGCGCGCTAACGAATTGGTGGACCGCTATTTGCTCGGCGACGCCGCCATGCCGCTAACCGATCAATGGAAACTTGCCGCCGCTATCCTGTTCGCCAAGGTGGAGGGCTACACGCCTCCCGACGGCGAGGTGGATAAAAAAAAAGAGACGGTGACGACGACGGGCGAGGATGGTTCGACTATGCAAGCGCCCTAGCGGACTGTCTGATAATGGGCATACCGCCCGACCAGGCGCGGAGGCTTACGTATTGGGAGTTTACCGCGATGCGGTGGGGTTGGGAGCAGCGGCACAAAATCGACGGTGACGACGGCGAACCCGCAGAAATTCCTAGCGAGGATTTCGTGCGCGACGCGCAGCGCGAATTGCTCGAAATGGGCGCGGCCGGGAGTAAGCACTAATGGCCGCTGTAGCCGACCGCGTTATTGTCGAATTGGAGGCGAAGCTAGACCGCTATAGCGCCAACGTGCGCGCGGCGGAGCAACGCTTTTCCGCGGCCACCGCCAGTATCCAACGCAATTCGAGCCGCATGGCCGAATCCATCCGGCAGAACAGCACGGCGGCCGGCGCGTCGATCCGAAACCTTGCGGCCACGTTCGCCGCCGCTTTCACCGCGCAGCGCGTTATCGCGCTCGCCGACGGGTACACCCGCTTTACCAATCAATTGCAGCTAGCCGGGCAACAGGGCGACCAATTGGCGCGCACGCAGCAACAGTTATTCGAAATCGCGCAGCGCAATGGTGTCCAGCTAGAATCGCTCGGCACGCTGTACGGGCGGCTTTCGCAGGGTTCCCGGGAATTGGGGGCGACGAGCGCCGACCTGCTCCGCTTTACGTCGGGCGTGGCCGCGGCGCTGCGTATTCAGGGTACGAGCGCGGAGGAGTCGCGCGGCGCGCTGCTACAGCTTACGCAGGCGCTCGGCGGCTCCATCGTGCGGGCGGAGGAATTCAATTCGATAAACGAGGGCGCGCGGCCCATTTTGCAGGCGGTCGCCAATAATATCGACAGGTTTGGGGGTTCGGTCGCTCGCCTGCGCACGGCGGTTATTGCCGGGCGCGTGACGAGCGCCGAGTTTTTCCAGGCGTTCCTGCGTGGCTCCGCGCAGCTAGAGGCGCAAAGCCAACGCGCCACGCTCACTATCGGCAATTCGTTTACCGTGCTGAATAACGCGCTCGGCATGTACATAGGGCAGGCCGACGACGGGCTTAGTGCGACGGAGCGGCTTAGCGCCGCCATTATCACCTTGTCGGAAAATCTCGACACGGTGGCGAACGCGCTAGGCGTTATCGGGGCTATCCTGCTCGGCCGGTGGGTATCGGGCCTGGTCGGTGCCGCAGCGGCCACGGGGGTGGTTTCGTCGGCCCTGTTCGCTATGCGCGCGGCCGCGGTTGGCGCGGCCACCGGATTGGAGGCTATGGCGTTCGCGGGCGCCGCTGCGGGCCGTGGGTTGCTCGCCGCTTTCGGCGGGCCCGTCGGGCTTACCGTGGCCGCCCTTTCGGTCGCCATCTATTACCTCGCCACCCAAACCGATGCGGCCGCGCAGGCGTCGGAATCCTACGCGCAGGCGCAGGACCGGCTGCGGGAGGTGACGGGGCAAACGCACGACGCTATCGAGCGCGTGGCCGCCGCCACCGGGCGCGCTCGAGCGGAAGCCCTAGCCAACGCCCGGGCCCTGCGCGAACAGACGATACAATATCTGGCCACCGCGCGCGCCGCGCTAATCGCGGCGACGGCGGTAGCGCAGCAACGCCGTACCGAATTGCAATTGGCGGAGGAACGCACCCGCGTGGCCGCCAATGATCCCCGCCTAATCCCCGGTATTGGCCGGCAACAAGCGGAGGACGATTTACGACAGGCAAGCACCGACCTGCGCGCGTCCACCGCTATCGTGCAGCAAGCGCAGCGCAATCTGGCGGACTTAGACCAGGTTATACACAATCCGCCCCCCGTGCGTGCCGCCGCCCCGGCCGCTGCCGGCCACCATGCGCGCGGTCGTCACCCGTCGGGCCCCGATGCAGCCGATATTGAGCGGCGCTTTCTGGACGATATGGACCGTGGCCGCCTCGAATTCGAATCGGCCATGGCGGATATCGAAAACACAATAGACGCCCGGCGCACCCTCGAGCGCAGCCGTATCGGTACCGAGCGGGATATGGCCGACCGGGCGGTGCGCGCGGACGATAATTACAGCCGTGCCCAAAAGGCTCAATTGCTGGAATTGAATGAACGAATTTTCCGGGCTCGCATCGCCGCAAGCCGAGCGGAGGAAACCGAACAGAATAACGCCGACGCGCTGGCACTCGCCGTTGCCGGCATAACGAACCAGCACGATCTGCTCCAATTTCAAAGCCGGCTCGCCGATACGACGCGCGACCGGCGCGACGCCGAATTGCGGCTGCTCGATTTGCAGTACGAACAGGAGCGACTGCAGCTAGAAAACGTCGCCAATAACGTGCGCCTAAACGATACGGAGCGCGAGATTGCGCGACGCCGGTTGGCGGCGCTCGAGGGCCTACACAATGCCGAACGGCAGGGCGTGGAGCGGCAGTACGAGGGTGCCGGCGCTCGCTATCTGCGCGGCCTGCGCTCGAGCGACATAAACGAGCAGCTAGACGAGGTGCGCGTGCGCGGCCTTGGCCGACTCGAGGACGCGCTAACCGATACCATCGGCAAAATCTTTGAAATGGGCGGAGCGTTCGGGCAGGTCGCTAATCAGATTATCAGCGATCTAATCCGCATCGGCGTGCAGCGTGCCATAATCGAACCGCTCGCCGGGGCCCTATTCGGCGGTAAGGGCGGCGGGGGCGGTATCGGCTCGTTTTTCGGCGCCCTGTTCGGTGGTGGCGGAGGTGGTGGCAGCGTGGGCGGCGCCGCAAGCGGGGTTGCGGCCCTTGCCGGGTCGCTATTCGGGGGCTTTGGCAAGGCGTCGGGCGGCCACGTGTCGGCGGGCATGCTCTACCGCGTGAACGAACGGCCGGGCGGCGTGGAAGGGTTCAAGCCCGCGGGTTCCGGTCAAATCGTGCCGCTAGGGCAAATGCGTGCCGCCACGGCTATCGAGGGCGGAGGCGGCGGGCCGGTCGTCCATATGCCGGTAAGCGTGGTCGCCCCGGGCGCTAATGCGCAAACGGTGGAATTGATACGTCAAACGATTGCCGACGCCGCCCCGACGCTTATACAGGCGGCGCAAAGGGCAACGGTGCGGCAAATCACCCGCCCTAGATTGACGAGGTGACGCGTGGCCGTCGTTCAAGTGCCTGCCGGGGCCGTTTTCACCCGCCGCGCGTGGATACCTCCCGCTCGCACGCAATCTAACCGATCCGGCTGGACCGGTGCGAGCCGCAAGCTACGCCTGCCCGGGGCCGGTATCTGGCGCGTGTCGGCCGCCGTGCTGCCGATGGCGCGCGAAGCGGACTCGTGGCCGTGGAAAGCGTTTATCGCGGCGCTTGAGGGCCGGGCAAATACGTTCCTTATGCCGTACAAATGCCAGCACGACCTGCCGGCGCTGGCGAACGTCGCGGAGGTAGGCGAGGGCGCCGAGCAGGGCGAGGATACGTGCCCAATAGTCGGCATGCCGGCGGGGCAGCTTTTCCTAGCGGGCGGCCGCGCGCTTACGTTTCTCCTGCCGTCGGGCAAGCGGCAAATGGTGCTGCTAACGCAAAACCTGGTCGCCGACGGTGACGGCGAGGGCGTGGCGCATTTCCGTGGCGCGCTGCGCGAAGCACCGGAAGCCGGCGAGCACGTGGAGGCGCGCGACCCGGTTTGCGAAATGGAAATGACGAGCGACGACCAGGGGTGGGACGACGACGAGGGCGTGTATAAAATCGCCTTTGATGCGGAGGAATCCTTTTAGTGGCGAGCCGCCCCGACAGTACGGCAATTGCGGCGATGGACGCCCGGTATATCAAGCCGGCGTTTCTGGCGTATCTCGATATCGTCGGCGACCCGCTGCGGGCGACCACGTGGCCGGCCAACCTTACTTTTGCGGGCGACTATCCCGACCCGGATATGGCCGGGCATACGTTCGTGGCGTTGCAGCCGGATTTTATCGACATTTCCGACGTGCGATTTCAGGAGGGCGGCGCCGAAACGGTTACGTGCAAATTGTCGGGCTTGATCCTGCCCGATAACGACCTGCTAAATATCCTGAATGACGAAGCGAATTGGCGCGGCCGCCCCGCTCGCTTGTGGCAGGCAATCTATAACGAAAACAACGTGCAACAGGGCGTTTTCTGGAATTACTATACCGGCCGCATGGTGGGTATGCCGATAACCGGCAGCCCCGATTTGCAGGTTATCGAATTGGAAATCGAAACGTACCTAGCCTCGCTTTCGGGGCCCTCAAATCGCACCTATCTGGACCAGGGCGAATTTGACCCGGGCGACGAGTCGGCGGCCGCCTCCATCGCCATCGCCAACGGCAATAGCAGCGGCACGCTAAGCGGCGGCGACACGGGCAGCGGAATCAATGGGGGTGGAGGCGCCGGCAGCGGCAACAGGGGCGGCGGCGGTGGCGGCGGCACGGTGACGAATTGGCTTTAGACGCGCCTCGCCTTTCCGATTGGGAAACCCGGTTTGCGACCTATCTCGAGTCGGCCCGCGTGGAGGCGCGCGCCGGCCGCGCCAATTACTGCGCCCTGTTCGCATCCGGCAGCGTGTCCGCGATCACGGGGCGCAGCCCTGCCCGCCAATTTCGAGGCCGGTATCTCGAGGTGGCCGACAATCTCGAGGCGACAATAGACGGGCTTTTTCCGGTGCGGCCGAAAGCCTTTGCGCGTCGTGGCGACCTCGCATGGAAAGACGGTGCCGTGGGCGTGGTGATAGGAGCGGAGGCCCTTTTCGTCGGCACCAACGAGGCGGGCGAGCCCGATTTGGTGCGCTTCGCGCGGCCGACGTGGGAAAAGGCGTGGGCCGTTGGCTAAGCTAGTAAAGCCCCTCCTGGTCGTCGCGGCCATTGCGGTAAACGTCATTCCCGGCGTTGGCCAAGTGCTGTCGGCCGCCATGATTTCCTCGATTACCATGGCCGGTATCGCGGCCGGGCTCGGCATGGCGGCGCAGGTGCTCGGCTTGGGGCCGAAATCGCCACAAACGAACCAGGCGACCCGCAACCGCCTGTACGCCACGATTGACCCGGCAACGCCGCGCAAGCTCGTTTTCGGGCGTACTGCGTTCGCCACCGATATTAGATACGAGGAATGGACCGGCGCCAACCAGGAGTATCTGCACCGGATTATCTGCCTCGCCTCGCACAAAATTAACGGCGTCGAAAATATCTATTTTGACGACAAACTAGCGTGGACCGCGGCCGGCGGCGTGCAGGGCGAATTCGTCGGCTATCTCGATTGCACCGTGCGGACGGAAGGCACGCCCGACAACACCGTGGCTATAAGCGCCAAGTGGGGCGCGACCCGTCGCATGACGGGCCTAGCGTACATTTATTTGCGGTACAAAGTTACCGGCAACACGCAGAAAAAAGAGTCGCCGTTCGCGTCCAGCATCCCGCAGCGCGTGACTATCGAGGGCGAGGGCGCCCCGGTTTACGATCCCCGCTTTGACAGCACCCAGGGCGGCGACGGCACCATGCGCGCCGACGATCAAACCACGTGGGCGTACACGTACGGCGGCGAACCGGTGGGGCGCAATCCGGCTAACCAGGTGCTTTCGTATCTGCTCGGCTACCGGATTAAAAACCCGGCCGACGACACGTGGAAATTGGCGGTAGGCCGGGGCATCCCGCCGGAGCGTATTGATTTCGAATCGTTCATTACCGCGGCGAACGCGTGCGACGAGCCCGTGGCGCTGGCGGCCGGGGGAACGGAGCCCCGGTATCGCACCGACGGTATCTTTAGCGAAAGCGACGACCCGCGGCAGGTAATAGACCAATTTGAAACGAGCATGAACGCCAAGCTGCGCGACGCGGGCGGGCGCTTTTCGCTTACGGTGATTTCGAACGACCTTGCCACGCCGCGCTTTGATTTTGACGATAGCGACGTGCTCGGCGAATTCCGGTGGACGCCGACGCAGGACGTGCAGCGGACCTTTAACGAGGTGCGCGGCCGCTTCACGAATCCGGCGCCGGAGGCCCTGTATCAGCTAGTGGATTTCCCGCGCTATCGGGAACCGCCCACCGACGGTATCGAGCGCGTGCATACGCTCGATTTGCCGTTGGTCCAATCGGGGAACCAGGCGCAGCGCATTGCTAAACAGCAATTCGCGCGCTCGAAATATCCCGGCCGGTGGGAGGGCAACCTAGGGCATCGCGGATGGGCGGTGCAGCTTGGCGACGTGGTGACGCTCACCTTTAGCGCGCTAGGGTGGGAGGAAAAGCTATTCCGCATCGTGGAGCACGGCATACGATTTGACGGCGTATGCCCGGTCGTGTTGCAGGAGGAGCACCCCGACATCTATTTGTGGGACGCCGACGAGCGCCCGGTGGTCGCACCGGTTGCGCGCACCCCGTACGACGCCTCCAAATCGGTCCTTATGCAATTGCTCGCCGCGGGCGAGATTGATTACGCCGACGGCGACACGGTGGAGGATTTGCAACCGGCGGAGCCCGGCGCCGACGTAACCGGCGCGCATACGTCGCTCGATACTGAAAACGTGAACGGCCGCGATAGCGCGGTGCTCGTGGGGCAGGTGGATTCGGCCGCGACCGCCATCGCCTCGCAGGGCGAGGCGATAGACGACATAATCGTGGATATCGCCGATCTAGTGGAGGTGTACGGCGACACGGTAAGCGCGGCCACGTCGGCGGCGGCCGCTGCCGCTGCGCAGACCGCAGCCGAGACGGCGCGCAACCAATCGCAAACGGCGCGCGACGCGGCGCAGGCGGCGGAAACGAACGCTATCGCGCAGGCGAGCGCGGCGAGCGGGTCGGCCACGACGGCGGCCGGCCACGCTTCCACCGCCTCCACCCAAGCGAGCGCGGCAGCGGGCAGCGCAACCGCGGCCGCAGCCTCCGCCACCACCGCCACGACGCAAGCCGGAGCGGCGAGCACGTCGGCGAGCAATGCGGCCTCGAGCGCGACCAGCGCCGCCGGTAGCGCCTCGAGCGCGGCGACCAGCGCGACCACGGCGGCGTCGGCCGGAGCCGGGGCTATCTTGTCGGCGTCGGCGTCGCTGCCCAATAGCTTTGATCCCGACGACCGCTTTTTCGTGACGACGACCGGCGACCCGGCGACCGCTTTAACCCCCACCGCGACGGATGGCGGCACTATTCAGGCCGTGGCCGGCTACGGCAAAACGTATCGGTCGGTCGCCAGCGTGGGCACCAAAGGCGTGTTTCATCGGGGCGTCGTGCGGATCGTGCCCGGTCGTAAATACGAACTTACCGCCATTATGCGTATGTTTGCGGATGCAACAAACGGGGCGGTCTATCAATACGCCAATCTTTATGCCTTCCTTATGGACGAAACGTACGCTTACGTTTCGGTCCATGGGCCGCCCACGCCCGTATCGGGTTACGATTCAGGTGACGCTAATTTTCGCGCGGCGGAAGGCTGGAAAACTTTTAAGGGTCTTTTTTCTACCGATTACGAAATTACTAATTTCCCGACCGCCGTTTTCTATCGGTTCGGCGTCCTAGCTAATTTTACTGCCGGTCAAGGCGGCGCCGAACCCAACGCGCAGCCCGAATGGTCTATTATCGACGTGCGCGACGTTACGGAGCGGGAAGCCGCCGCCTCGAGCGCCAGCGCCGCGGCGTCCTCCGCCTCGAGCGCGGCGGCGTCACAGACGGCGGCAGGCTCGAGCGCCAGCGCCGCGGCGTCCTCCGCCACGACGGCGGCCACGCAAGCGGGCGCCGCGGCGTCGTCCGCATCAACCGCGGCCACTAGCGCCTCCACGGCGAGTACGCAGGCGACCAATGCCGCGAATAGCGCGACCGCGGCGGCGTCTAGTGCAGTATCGGCACAATCGGTAGCCAATCGGCTTTTACCGACTAAGCCGGGAGTATTCGCAGATTTCACTTCAAATTATTATTATGGAAACCCGCCCGATACCTCGCCGGCCGTAACCTATATTTTCCCCACGGCTACGTCGGTTGCCGTTGCCGGGGAAGGTAACGTATTTCAATACGCCGGATTTGCAGGCGATTTGCTATTGACCCGCGGCGGGCTGCCCGTAGGCACGAACCGCACCTTTAGAATGGATATCCGTACGCGGGTTTCCGTTGATGGCGCCTTTACTAACCTAACCTATTTCGGGTTCTTTGTTTACGACGCCTCGTGGGCGTTTGTGGGCACCGTAGGATTCGCCAACGTCATTACCCATAATGCTGCCGACGGTTGGCAGGACGGCAATTTATCCACCACCTCCACCGCTATTTTAGCCTCATATCCGACGGCGGCCTACATTCGAGCGGGTGCCGATAGCGGTCGTAAACAAACCGCGCCGAGCACGTGGAGCGGCGCAACGTGGCAGTTTAGCGTCCTAGGAATTCAAGACACGACGAGCGAAGCGGCCGCGGCGGGCTCGGCAACGGCGGCCGCGACCAGCGCCAGCGCGGCGAGTACGTCGGCGGCAGGTGCGGCTGCGTCGGCGACCAGCGCCACGACCAGCGCCAATACCGCGACGACGCAGGCAAGCGGGGCGTCGTCGTCGGCGTCGTCGGCTTCCTCGAGCGCGGCCGCGGCGAGTGCGTCGGCGTCGGCGGCAGCGACCAGCGCCGTTCTATCCGCCTCTATCTCGCTTGGCGCTTTTACGACCAATCCCCAATTTACGGCCTGGTCCAATCCCGCTTCTACTCCCGATGGGTGGTACGTTGGCGACGGCCCCACCCCCACGAGAATTACCGGGCCGTCGGGCATGGGATACGCCATGCGCGCCGCCGCCGGAGCGGCGCAAGATTGCTACCAATATCAGCCGGTCGGGGCCCTCCTGTCGCCGAGCGGATATTACGTTATCGAGGTTGATCTAGTCCTAGAGGTAGGCACGCTGCGCGGTGGCGGCATTTATTGGGCCGGCGGCAGCATGGGCGTGGTGCTGCCGTTCCGCACTCTTAAATCGGAGGGAACGGTAGCCGGCGACGGCACGGTGGGTCGCACCTATCGGTTCCGCGAATTGGTGCAAGCTACGTCGTCCGCGCCGAGCAGTAGCAATTTCTTTGTTATGACGCATTGGGGTGGTATCGAGGGGTACGTAGCCGCCAATCAAATTCAATTCCAACGCGCGTTAATTCGGGCCGCGACGCAAATGGAAATCGACGCCGGGGTGGCCCTCCCGGCGTTGCAGGCGACCGTTTCCACGCAAGCCGGTGCGATCACCGACCTACAGGGCCGCGCGACCGCTTATTGGCAGGTGACGGGCGGCGTTACCGCCGGCAACGGGTCGTCGTTCTTTATCAGCGCCCGGGCAGCGGGCAGCTATGGCGGGTCGGCCACGTCGGCGGTCGCCATCGGTGCAAACGAATTCCACGTGTACAACGCGGCGGCCGGTGGCAATTTCAGCAAGGCACTATCGGTCGTCGGCGGCCGCGTGCTCGTGTACGCCGATCTCGAGGTGGGCGGCGCTATCCTGGTCGGCGCGCGCCGCATCCCCGTGGCGCTGCAGTCGTTCGGTATCACCGCGTACGATGGTGAGGCGGTGGATTATGGCGGCAGCCTAGGGAATATCCCCACGTTGGTGCCCGATTTCTCCGGCTTCCCGGCATTGTCGGCGGGCGAAACCTACGTATTCAGGGCGGAAAGCCATACGGCGAGCGGCTTTACCGCGCGCGTCAAAAAGGCGACCGCCGGCACCCCCACGCTACAAACGAGCGCCGCCGGCACCGCCCCGGGCAGCGGGCCCACCTATCAATGCCAAAAGCCGACCGCGGCCGACGCGTACAACGGGGTTTATCGGTTCAATGTTACCGGCAACATTCGCCGGGTGTACCATGCCGACCCGGGGCCGCCGGAGCCGGAGCCCGCTTATTACGAGGGCTCGATTACCTTTCAAACCTGGTTCAAGCCGGCGGGAACCTCCACGTGGTTAGAGGGGCCGCAATTTACGATCTATCCGGCGGAGTCGCCCTCCACCGCGACCGTCGCCTATAATCGCACAATCGACGTGCCGTACGGCACGGCATTGGGGCAGGATGCGACTAATACCGAATTTGGCGTGTCGATAGATTCTAGCAGCTTCCCCGCGTACGACACGCTAACCGGTTTGACCGTTAGCTATTATTCGAACAGTGGCGTGACGGAATCGACGGCCACGCCCTCGAATATCCCGTTGCTGCCTATCCGGGTGCTGCCGAACAATGCCTAATTACGAGGATCACCTTTTAGACCAAAAGCGGCGCCCCAAGGCGACGTACAAATGCACCGGGCCGTGCGGCCGGCGGCGCCCTCCGTTTCAAATGGAAATGCGGGCCGGCAAGCTGATTTGCACCAAATGTTTGCAGGACGTGGGCCGGGGCGTCGTCGCGCTGCTCGAGTCGCTAGCGGCGCCCGATCTATCGTGGTCGGGACCGGCCGGCGACACGCTGCGCGCTCGGCGCCTTCACGCGATAGCCGAGTACGAGTGGGCCGTGGCCGCGCATAGTCCATTGTCGGCTGCCAACCGCCAGCAATGGGCGGAGTATCTGCGCGCCTGGCACCGCATGACAGTGGACGCCGCGACGCCTGCCGATTTCGTGGAGCCGGAGCCCCCCGCGCTCGAATATGGGGATTGACGGTTCCGTCATTTTTCGCCAAGCCGTCGCCCGCAATTAGGAGAAACGCACCGTGCTCTTACTCGAATTGACGCAGGACAAGGGCGGCGCCCTCGATATTCCGGCGGCCTCGATTCTGTTTCTCGAAACTATCGACGCCGACGGCAAAAAGGCGAACCCGCGCAGCCGATGCGGGATTTTCTATTCACTCGGCGAGGTGGACGACGAAAAGGGCACGCCGATAGTGCGCGGCGCCGTCGTGCAGCAACCGTTTCCCAAGCTGGCAAAGAAAATTCAGGAAGCGACGCCAGCCCCCATGCTCGAATTGACGCGTTCCGATGGCGGCCGCGTGCTGCTCGGCGCGCACAATGTCGTGGGGTTGCGCGCGCTCGGCGAGGATCACCCGCCGCCCGGCGGCAATTGTCAAATCACGCACCGCGTTGGCGCTAGAGTCTTGTTATTGGACGTGCTAGAGACGCGCGACGAAATTAAAGCGAAGCTGCCGGCGCCACCTAAGCCGGCCCGGGCAACAGGAGCAAAACCCGATGGTGACGCAGCCGAAAACGGAGCAGGAAGCCAAAGCAATGCGCGAGGCCCTGCAAAAGTACGACCAGGCCGCGGCACAAGAGGCGCACGAGGCCGCGCTTGAGAAATTCGCACCGCTCGCCGCGATGGTGGAGGCGGATAGTTTCGACAAGCTGATTTCCGACCTGCGCGCCAACCGGTTGCCGTTCATGGACGAGCCCGACGTGGTGGTGCATATCACCCCGGCCGCCGATATCCTCGAGCGCCTGCGCACCGCCGTGCGGTCGCGCGTCGCACCGCCGCTGCCGGTCGTGGCGCCGGAGGCGAACCCCGCACCCGACGCATAGGAGCGCGCCGCCGTGGAGGCAAACGTGCCACCGGCTTTTGTCGAATACCCGTTGCTCTACATGGGCACGGTGTTTTCGCTCCTGCTCGCCGCGCTACTCGCCCTCGAATGGTTGTGGCGCTTGGCGTGGGCCGTTTTCGAGCGACCGGCGCCCCTCAAATCGCCCACAACGGTGGTGCGCCTAATCCTCGCCCTGCTCCTGGTCGGCGGTTTGCTGCGCAGCGGACCCGACCTTTGGTTGCTCATGCGGTGGCCGGTGCTCACTCCCGCCGAACGATTGGGGTGGGAAATTTTCGATAGCCAATTGGATTCGACGGTTTTTATTTTCTTTTCCGTCGCCTGGTTGGCTTTTCGATTAGGCGAACCCATGATATCGTATCAATTGGAAAAACAACCGTTGCCCGTTCACCTTTGGCCAACGTGGCGGCAACTCTTACGACCCTTGAAAATAGGGGTGGGGGTTTTCGCAATTGCGTTCGCTCTTACGTACCTCCGGTGAAAGCGGGCGGCGAGGGGGCCGCAGTTATGGCCTCGTCGTACCTCGTCGGGTTTTTTAGCAGCGTGCCCAACGGGCTTGTATCGCTCGGCGTCGGCCTTTGGGGCGTCGCGCTGGCGCGGTGGGTATTCGTCAATCGTGAAAACCGCCGGCTGCCGCGGCCGCAGCCGTGGCGCGAAACGGTGCCCCTTACCCTCGTCGCTATGCTGATAACGGCCGTTATCGTGCGCGACCAGGAATTGGGGCTATCGACGGCCGCGTTTACCGGGCTCGGCGTGGGGTGGGCCGCGGTGCTCCTTCTGGACATTCTAGGCGAGCGAATTACGGCCGCGTTCCGCGCGGGCTTTGCCATGCCGACGCCGCGCCATATCCGCGATCATGCCGACCTGTCGGGGCATGGCGGCACCATGCTTGACGACGACGTGGAAATCCCGCCGGATTTAATCGAACCGCTCGAGCATTTGCACGAGGTGGACGACCCACGCAAATCCTGATACGGCACCGGTCCTATGGCCGAAATCCGCCTGGACGATACGCCCTTATTTAACGAGGTTCGCGCCCTGAAACGGGAGTGGACCCGGAACCCTGCCAACGGTCTGGACGCCAGCGACGTGGCGCGAATTAAAGCGGCGCTCGCCGCGGGCGTGACGGGCGACCAGGTGGAATTCGGGCCCGCACCGCGCGACCTGCCGGTACCGCGCCTCGTTCCGGCCACCGGGCACCTTACCGTGGCGGCGTTGCAAGCCCGGCTCGGCGTGCCGGCCACCGGAACCTTTGACGCGGCCACTAAAGTGGCGTTTGCGCGCGCCCTCACCAATACCAACGCCCCGCCGCTTACGGTCGGCGATTACGAGGCGCTAGCGCGGCGCTGGACCGTCAACGTAAAGGTGGTGCGCGGCGTACGCAAAGTGGAGGCTCCGCGCGGTGCCTTTGATGCGACCGGCAAGCCGACCCACCTGTACGAGCGCCACGTGGCCAACCGAAATACGGAGCCGCCCGGCCGGTTTGCGCGCAGCAATCCCGACCTATTCAATCCGGCCGGCTACGGCCGTGGCGGGTACGGCTCGTACTCCGGTCAATTCGACAAGCTGGCGGCCGCCTGCGCGCTGGACCCGCACGCGGCAATTGAAGGGTGCTCGTGGGGCGCCTTTCAGGTGCTCGGCGAAAATGCCGTGGCGCTCGGCTACGCGTCGCCGCTCGATTTTGCTTTGGAATTGGTGAAGGGCGAGGCGCAGCATCTCGAATCATTCGCGCGGTACGTGGAGGTAAACGGCCTCGTGGACGAATTGCGACGGGTCGTGCCCGGCGACGCCAATAGTGCAATTCCGTTCGTGTCGAAATACAACGGCGACGGGTTCCGCACGTTCGATTATCACAACAAACTGGCGCGGGAGTCGCTTGCGGCATGAAGCCTTGGCTACAGTTAACGGCCCTGCTCCTGCTAACGGCACTTGCCGGTGCGATTCTCTATTTGATTGCCTATATTTTCAACGGTGCAGTTTCCCGCATGACGCCCGACGGGAAAGTGCCCGTTGCCGATGCCGGCCTATTTACGGCGCTGCTCCTGTCCTTTCGGGAGGTGTTGGCGCTTATGAAATCAATTTGGGAATATCTAGACCGCAGCGAAAGCATGAAAGCGGTCGCCGCTTCCTCGCCAAATCCGGCCGACGGCAGCGGCTTGAATGACGCTAACGACGGTCGCCCGACCGGTACGCCTTCCGATCCTGTTTCCGTGGAGCCCGCAACATGAAACGCCTAGCCCTCGCCTGCCTCGCCACCGCATCCCTTCTGCTCGCCTCGTGCGCGCCCATGTTCGCAGCCGCCACCGGGTTGCCGGCGACGCCTGCCGCAGCGGCTAACCGCATCGTGCTAGACGAGCAGGTCGCTAGCAGCGTGGAGGTAGCGTACACCGCGTTCCGTACCGCGCTCGAGGTGGCGACCGACGCCGGCCTTATCCGCGGCGAGCGCGCCACCCAAATGGCGGCACTCGACAATCGGGCTTATCGGCTTGTCGTTGCGACCAGGGCAGCCTATCGCGCCGGCAACGCGTCCGGTTATCTGGCGGCCGCGCGTGAAGCGCGAACCGCAATCGAGCAGGCGCTAGGCGCCATACGGGGGAACCCATGAATTTTAATCTCGCAACCGCGCTGCGCTTTTTGCAGGGCGTCGGGCCCGTCGTCGCGGCGCTGCCGGCCGTCAAGCATGTTTTCGACGTGGCGGTGGCCACCTTGAAGCCGGCCGACCAGGAGCAGGCGAAAGCCGGCTACGCCGATCTAATCGCCGACAATGACGACGGGCACCGCCGACTGCAGGAAAAGCTAGAGCGGGCGGCGCGTTCCTAATGTTCTGGCGGCTCGAGGTATCGCCCCGGCGGTTTGCGGTCGTCGGCGCATGGGCCTTTTTGGTCGCATGCGCCGACACCGCGGCCCGGGCGTTCGCCAGCTAGCGCAATTCGCGGAATTGCACCGGTAGCGAATCGCCGTACACGTCGGGCAGGTGCAGGATAGCCCGCACCCGCTCCACCGGTTCACGGCTAATCACCTCGCCATCGTAAAGGCGAATCGGCCCTTTCCACCGTTTGCGAGTAGCCGAGAATTTGAATACTCGCACGTTGCCGGCCCGTGTCACGTCGGCCACGATAGCCGCTTGCGATGCTTTCGATCCGAACCGGATACGCAGGCAATCGCCCCGGCGTAGGCTCTTATATTCTGGTGCCATGGTCGTTACTCCGGTTTCGGTACGTACAATTCGAATTTGCGACCCGGGGGCGAATTGCTCGCCGAGCCCGACGCCTGCGTGGCCACGACGCGGCCGCCCTCGATTTCGATAGCGTCGATATTCGAGATTTTGCCGCAGGAGTGCGTGACGGTGATACGCCCGCCCGCACGCCGCGCGCGCCAGCTATATAGCTTGTCCATGTTCGGTTGCTCCAAAAATGCAGGACGATTCGCCTGCCGGCCAATCATTGGCCATTTTTTGGCCAACCGTCAACCCTAGAAAAGCGCCGGGTAGGGCTGCGCCCGAGCAGCAATTGCGCGACGGGCGGCCCGGGTAAACCCGCGGGCAAACCGATGCTTTCCGGGTCGCTTCAATTCGACATAGCCGCGCGCCAATATATCCGCTTTGCGTAAGAAATCCCGGCCACTATGAAAGGCCCGCCGCGACATAACTTGCCCGGTGGCATCCCTATAGTACCGACTTTCCTCGCATTGCCCTAGATACGTCCAGCTAGCCGCACGATAAATTCCTCCCCCGTGCCCCACGTTGGGGTCGGCATAACTTATTAGGGCGTCGATATCGGGCACGGTTTGTCGTAACTCTTTTGCCGTTTGGCTTATGGCCGCCGTAAGCAGATTCGCCCGGTGGCCGTCGGGGGCCCATAGTCGGGATAATTCCCAAACCTTATTCGGCGCTCCGATCAAAAACCGGCTTATATTATTGTTTGCGGGTATGGCGAATATGACGAGGGCCGATTCGTATTCGAACACAAGTCGTTTACCACTCGGCACGCTGCGGGCGTAATGGTGCTCGCAAATGGTGCGCAGGGCGGCTTGTTGCGCTTGCCCCTCGAGTCTCACCGTCAACCCTTGCGATAACGGCGGCCGCGCCACCCGCCGGTCGCCCGTATCGGCCATCCCTGCGCCCATGGTTCCGTCGGCAGCATAAGGCGCTCGAATTCCTCGAGCGTGCCGAGCCCTTGGGGGATTTCGCCCACGATTTCGTCGTACACGTGCAGGACGGTAGGGTATCCGGCCGCGCGCAAGCGCAGGATGGCGCCGCGCAGGATATCGTGCGCAATCGCCTGGTCGGCATTTTCATAAAGACGGCTGCCCCACGTGGCCATGCGCACCCACCCCATGCCGCCATATTTGGGGTTGGTATTGAACGTCATATACGAGATTGCGAGGGTGCCGGGCCGCTTGCTCGAGGGCTCGAGCCGCGGGTGCCAATACTTGATTTCCCGGCCGCTCGGCAGGACCATGCGCAGGATATCGTCGCGCACGTAAAAGCCGATATCGACGGGGAACGGCTGCGCCTGCCCGTCGCCGGGAGGGTTGGGCAGGTGATAGGTGCCGGGGCTTTGAATAGCGCGAATCGCCGCGCCCTCCATCCCGTACAATTCGTCCACCCACCCGGCGTACGTGCGCACCCGCTGCCCGCCCCAATGGGCGACGATCTGCGGCGAGGCGTTGCGCCACGCCCTGATAATGCCCTCGATTTCCGGCGTCGTTTTCGTGGCCTCGTTAGGATCGAAAGCACGCCACGCGCCTTCCCACCCGCCATAACCTAACGCCAATTCAGCGATTTTACCGACGTACTGCCGGTCGGGGTGGTGGTCGTCGTGCGCCACCTTGTATTCGATATACGATTGCAGCGGCGTGCCGGTGATTTTGGACGCCGACGCTAGGTAAATATCCTGTTTGACGGCGAACACCTCTTGCCGCCATTTCTCGCCCGATATCATCGCTGCCACCACGGCCTCGATAGCTGAATAATCGCTAGCAATTAGGTCGTTGCCGTCGTCGGCGATAAAGAGCCCGCGGACGCACCCTTGTATGGCTAGCAGGGCGTCGCCAAAGAACCACTCGACTAAACCTAGCGACCGGCTCGCCATAATCTCTAGTACGTGGTCCACCATTTCGGCGGGCTGCCACCGGCCTTTGCGCTCGATAGGGGGGCAGGGCATGGTGCACCACGGGCAGGCGTCCACCGCCACCTTGTGCGGCCGCCGGCACGCTCCGCACCAAACCAGGGCCGGCCCGGCTTTCGGCAGATTGAGCGGCTGCGGGCCCTCGCCGGTCGGCCGACCGGTGCGCGCGCCGTGGTGCACAATAAGGTTGCGCAGCCGGTTGTCGGCGCTCGCCTGGTTTTCCATCGCGTACAATTTTTTGACGCTGGCGGAGCCTATCAGACCGCGGATTTCGAGCACGCGCCGACATTGGGGCGGCAGGTCGTACCGCGTTAGGTAAAGGTCCACCGTGTCGGCCTGCATATCGGGAATCGGCACGCCATGGGCGCCTAACCACCCCTTCAATTCGCCAAGCTGCCCAGCCTCGAAACCGGTTAGCGCGACGCACTCCTGCCCGTACTGCGCTAGCGCCTGCTCGAGCACGGCGAGGCAATCGCGCACCGCGGCCCGATCAATGGCGAGCCCCCGGTGGTTTACCTCCTGGTCCACGTGCCAAAACTGCAATTCTCCCGGCGTCATGGGTTCCATACGCGCGGCGCACGCCTGCTCGGCGCGCACGTCGGTATCGCAGTAGCCGTACAGGCGCTCGGCTTCCTCCGGCTCGTCGGCCGGCCGGATTCGCAGGCGCGGGTCGGCTTTGGTGGGGTTGCGTGGCACGCTGAATTTATCGAGCAGCCGCTTGCCGTCTTTGTCTTTTTTCACGTCCACGGCGAGCACGTCGCCGAGATTTTCCAGCTTGCCGGGCAGGTTGTTTACCCGCGCCGTGGCCATGCTGCACCGGAGCGCGTAGGGATTGAGCGGCGGGAACCCGTATTTAGGGACCGCGATGTTTTCCCATACGAGCCGTTCGAACATCGCGTTATGCGATTCAATGGCGCCGCCCTCCGCTAGATAAATAAACAGGTCGTATGGGAGGGGGCGGCCCGGCTGCCATCGTTGCACGCCCATGCCCACGTCGTACGAAAGCGTTAGCACCTCCGCGGTGGGGTGCTCCGTATAGACCGACGAGCCGACGACGCCGAGCCCCTTTTTCCCTTGGCCGACGCCGGGCAGGCATCCCCACTTACCGGTCGTTTCATTCCAAACGTACCCGGCCTCGCTATAGGTTTCGAAATCAAAGGTCGGTTCGCTCGTCACCGGTCGGGTTGCTCCGCGGCGAGCCGATAGCGGCCGCGTACGTGCCAATCGACTACGTTAGCCGGGCCGGTCCAGAAAGGGCCGTCACCGGTCGCGCCTACCGATTGAAAATCCACTACCGTGTCGCCGCGCGCGTCGGCCGGCGTGTCGCCGCTGATATTGCCCGGCCAATCGGTCCACGCCGGCACGAGGGGTAGCGGCAAGGCGATTAGGTGCCAAACGAACGGCTCCGCATCCCACGTGGCGATATGGTCGGCCCCGTCGGGTATGGCGTGCCCTGTTCCGATAATCTGAAATTCGCGCCGCTCTAGCGGGGCCTGGTAGTCCACCTCCGCCCACAAGGTCGGCACGCCTTTGCGCGGGCCGTCGTCCATGGGGCCTCGATATTCGAACGCAAAATGCCGTACCTTTGCGCCCCGCGGCATATCGACCGTGGCGTACAGGCCGGAGGCGAGCCCCGGGCGGTCAAAATTGAGCGGAAATTTCCAAATCGTGCGCATGGTCGGCCTCGTCAAAAAGCGGCGGGGCGCTCGCTTAACGGCAGCGCCCCGCCGGGTCGTGTCGGCTATTGCATGTAGCCGTTTGCGCGCAGCGTGTCGTCGGTCCAGCCGGCCGCAATCATCGCCTCGTAAGTATGCCCACCGGCTGCCGGCAGCATCACCCTAGTAGGGGATGCAATCGGCGGAGAGATAGGCGCTGGCGGGGGCGCGGCAGGGGTGGCCGGGGCCGGCGCCGCAACGGGCGCAGGTGCGGCCGGCGTAGGGCCCGCCGGAGGGGCCCCCGGGAAAG
>JADMIO010796543.1_pt1 | contig 37712 bp, 32 predicted proteins | sample 8958161 | NCBI WGS metagenome assembly JADMIO01 (sample SAMN16585339, study PRJNA669376) | soil metagenome | isolation source: Crop rotation soil | place: USA: Cullars Rotation, Alabama | collected 2011 | reverse complement strand
CTTTCCCGTAAACTTCACATCCCGACCACATACAGGCAAAGTAATGGCATTACCGCGAGCCATTACTCCTACGCGCGCAATTAACGAATCCACCATCGGGGCAGCTGGTGTCGATAACGAAGTATCTTCAACCGGTTGAGTATTGAGCGTATGTTTTGGAATAACAGGCGCACGCTTCATTATCTAATCTCCCAGCGTGGTTTAATCAGACGATCGAAAATTTCATTGCAGACAGGTTCCCAAATAGAAAGAGCATTTCTCCAGGCACCAGTTGAAGAGCGTTGATCAATGGCCTGTTCAAAAACAGTTCTCATCCGGATCTGACCTTTACCAACTTCATCCGTTTCACGTACAACATTTTTTAGAACCATGCTTCCCCAGGCATCCCGAATTTGCTCCTCCATCCACGGGGACTGAGAGCCATTACTATTGCTGTATTTGGTAAGCAAAATACGTACATCAGGCTCGAACCCTTTAAGATCAACGTTCTTGAGCAGATCACGAAGCATATCGAAAAACTGCAGTGCGGAGGTGTAGTCAAACAACTCAGCAGGCGTGGGAACAATCAGCACATCAGCAGCACATACGACATTAATCGTGCCGATACCCAGGTTAGGCGCGCTGTCAATAACTATGACATCATAGTCATGAGCAACAGTTTCAATGGCCAGTCGGAGCATCAGGTGTGGATCGGTGGGCAGTTTACCTTCATCAAATTTGCCCATTAACTCAGTTTCAATACGGTGCAGAGCCAGACAGGAAGGAATAATGTCAAGCCCCGGCCAGCAAGTGGGCTTTATTGCATAAGTGACATCGTCCTTTTCCCCAAGATAGAAAGGCAGGAGAGTGTCTTCTGCATGAATATGAAGATCTGGTACCCATCCGTGATACATTGAGGCTGTTCCCTGGGGGTCGTTACCTTCCACGAGCAAAACACGTAGCCCCTTCAGAGCCAGATCCTGAGCAAGATGAACAGAAACTGAGGTTTTGTAAACGCCTCCTTTATGGGCAGCAACCCCGATCACCGGTGGAAATACGTCTTCAGCACGTCGCAATCGCGTACCAAACACATCACGCATATGATTAATTTGTTCAATTGTATAACCAACACGTTGCTCAACCCGTCCTCGAATTTCCATATCCGGGTGCGGTAGTCGCCCTGCTTTCTCGGCATCTCTGATAGCCTGAGAAGAAACCCCAACTAAATCCGCTGCTTCACCTATTCTCCAGCGCCGGGTTATTTTCCTCGCTTCCGGGCTGTCATCATTAAACTGTGCAATGGCGATAGCCTTCGTCATTTCATGACCAGCGTTTATGCACTGGTTAAGTGTTTCCATGAGTTTCATTCTGAACATCCTTTAATCATTGCTTTGCGTTTTTTTATTAAATCTTGCAATTTACTGCAAAGCAACAACAAAATCGCAAAGTCATCAAAAAACCGCAAAGTTGTTTAAAATAAGAGCAACACTACAAAAGGAGATAAGAAGAGCACATACCTCAGTCACTTATTATCACTAGCGCTCGCCGCAGCCGTGTAACCGAGCATAGCGAGCGAACTGGCGAGGAAGCAAAGAAGAACTGTTCTGTCAGATAGCTCTTACGCTCAGCGCAAGAAGAAATATCCACCGTGGGAAAAACTCCAGGTAGAGGTACACACGCGGATAGCCAATTCAGAGTAATAAACTGTGATAATCAACCCTCATCAATGATGACGAACTAACCCCCGATATCAAGTCACATGACGAAGGGAAAGAGAAGGAAATCAACTGTGACAAACTGCCCTCAAATTTGGCTTCCTTAAAAATTACAGTTCAAAAAGTATGAGAAAATCCATGCAGGCTGAAGGAAACAGCAAAACTGTGACAAATTACCCTCAGTAGGTCAGAACAAATGTGACGAACCACCCTCAAATCTGTGACAGATAACCCTCAGACTATCCTGTCGTCATGGAAGTGATATCGCGGAAGGAAAATACGATATGAGTCGTCTGGCGGCCTTTCTTTTTCTCAATGTATGAGAGGCGCATTGGAGTTCTGCTGTTGATCTCATTAACACAGACCTGCAGGAAGCGGCGGCGGAAGTCAGGCATACGCTGGTAACTTTGAGGCAGCTGGTAACGCTCTATGATCCAGTCGATTTTCAGAGAGACGATGCCTGAGCCATCCGGCTTACGATACTGACACAGGGATTCGTATAAACGCATGGCATACGGATTGGTGATTTCTTTTGTTTCACTAAGCCGAAACTGCGTAAACCGGTTCTGTAACCCGATAAAGAAGGGAATGAGATATGGGTTGATATGTACACTGTAAAGCCCTCTGGATGGACTGTGCGCACGTTTGATAAACCAAGGAAAAGATTCATAGCCTTTTTCATCGCCGGCATCCTCTTCAGGGCGATAAAAAACCACTTCCTTCCCCGCGAAACTCTTCAATGCCTGCCGTATATCCTTACTGGCTTCCGCAGAGGTCAATCCGAATATTTCAGCATATTTAGCAACATGGATCTCGCAGATACCGTCATGTTCCTGTAGGGTGCCATCAGATTTTCTGATCTGGTCAACGAACAGATACAGCATACGTTTTTGATCCCGGGAGAGACTATATGCCGCCTCAGTGAGGTCGTTTGACTGGACGATTCGCGGGCTATTTTTACGTTTCTTGTGATTGATAACCGCTGTTTCCGCCATGACAGATCCATGTGAAGTGTGACAAGTTTTTAGATTGTCACACTAAATAAAAAAGAGTCAATAAGCAGGGATAACTTTGTGAAAAAACAGCTTCTTCTGAGGGCAATTTGTCACAGGGTTAAGGGCAATTTGTCACAGACAGGACTGTCATTTGAGGGTGATTTGTCACACTGAAAGGGCAATTTGTCACAACACCTTCTCTAGAACCAGCATGGATAAAGGCCTACAAGGCGCTCTAAAAAAGAAGATCTAAAAACTATAAAAAAAATAATTATAAAAATATCCCCGTGGATAAGTGGATAACCCCAAGGGAAGTTTTTTCAGGCATCGTGTGTAAGCAGAATATATAAGTGCTGTTCCCTGGTGCTTCCTCGCTCACTCGACCGGGAGGGTTCGAGAAGGGGGGGCACCCCCCTTCGGCGTGCGCGGTCACGCGCACAGGGCGCAGCCCTGGTTAAAAACAAGGTTTATAAATATTGGTTTAAAAGCAGGTTAAAAGACAGGTTAGCGGTGGCCGAAAAACGGGCGGAAACCCTTGCAAATGCTGGATTTTCTGCCTGTGGACAGCCCCTCAAATGTCAATAGGTGCGCCCCTCATCTGTCAGCACTCTGCCCCTCAAGTGTCAAGGATCGCGCCCCTCATCTGTCAGTAGTCGCGCCCCTCAAGTGTCAATACCGCAGGGCACTTATCCCCAGGCTTGTCCACATCATCTGTGGGAAACTCGCGTAAAATCAGGCGTTTTCGCCGATTTGCGAGGCTGGCCAGCTCCACGTCGCCGGCCGAAATCGAGCCTGCCCCTCATCTGTCAACGCCGCGCCGGGTGAGTCGGCCCCTCAAGTGTCAACGTCCGCCCCTCATCTGTCAGTGAGGGCCAAGTTTTCCGCGAGGTATCCACAACGCCGGCGGCCGGCCGCGGTGTCTCGCACACGGCTTCGACGGCGTTTCTGGCGCGTTTGCAGGGCCATAGACGGCCGCCAGCCCAGCGGCGAGGGCAACCAGCCGAGGGCTTCGCCCTGTCGCTCGACTGCGGCGAGCACTACTGGCTGTAAAAGGACAGACCACATCATGGTTCTGTGTTCATTAGGTTGTTCTGTCCATTGCTGACATAATCCGCTCCACTTCAACGTAACACCGCACGAAGATTTCTATTGTTCCTGAAGGCATATTCAAATCGTTTTCGTTACCGCTTGCAGGCATCATGACAGAACACTACTTCCTATAAACGCTACACAGGCTCCTGAGATTAATAATGCGGATCTCTACGATAATGGGAGATTTTCCCGACTGTTTCGTTCGCTTCTCAGTGGATAACAGCCAGCTTCTCTGTTTAACAGACAAAAACAGCATATCCACTCAGTTCCACATTTCCATATAAAGGCCAAGGCATTTATTCTCAGGATAATTGTTTCAGCATCGCAACCGCATCAGACTCCGGCATCGCAAACTGCACCCGGTGCCGGGCAGCCACATCCAGCGCAAAAACCTTCGTGTAGACTTCCGTTGAACTGATGGACTTATGTCCCATCAGGCTTTGCAGAACTTTCAGCGGTATACCGGCATACAGCATGTGCATCGCATAGGAATGGCGGAACGTATGTGGTGTGACCGGAACAGAGAACGTCACACCGTCAGCAGCAGCGGCGGCAACCGCCTCCCCAATCCAGGTCCTGACCGTTCTGTCCGTCACTTCCCAGATCCGCGCTTTCTCTGTCCTTCCTGTGCGACGGTTACGCCGCTCCATGAGCTTATCGGGTCCACTCGCGAACGCAGAAAGGCCCACCCGAAGGTGAGCCAGTGTGATTACATTTGCGGCCTAACTGTGGCCAGTCCAGTTACGCTGGAGTCACTAGTATTTAGGTGACACTATAGAAGCGGCCGCGACAACTTGTCCACGTGGAATTCTAAGCTTAGGATCCCAATGTGCTGGAAAGACCGCGCGGTCGGGAAGTACCAGCGCGAGGATCTGAAGAGATGGATCGCCGAGCAGGACCCACTCGACACCTTGACCGTGCTGGTCGGAGCCGCGTCGAGCGATGCGACTCCCGCAGTCTCGCTCGCTGACGCGCAGAGGATGCGCGCCGACTTGAACCCGGAGCTGCTGCTCGGCGGGGTCGCGATCCCGGAGCGGCACAGTCGTCGCGAGAACGAGCACCTGCGGCTGATCGCGAAGCAGGAGGCCGGCTGCCGGTTCTTCGTGACCCAGGTCGTCTACGACCTGAACGCTGCCAAGAACCTCGTGTCCGACTACCGCTACGAGTGCGAGACGCGCGGGCTGGGCCCGGCGCCGAGCGCGTTCACGTTCTCGGTCTGCGGTTCCCTGAAGACTCTCGAGTTTCTGCGCTGGTTGGGGATCGACGTCCCCAGGTGGATCGAGAACGACCTCCGGCATTCGACCAACCCGCTGGCAGCCTCCTCGGAGCAGGCCGCGACGACGGCAGTCGAGCTCATCGACTACTGCCGACGGATCGGTGTGCCGGTCGGCCTCAACGTGGAGAGTGTCTCGATCCGGCGCGAAGAGATCGAAGCGTCAGTGGAGCTCGCCGCTCAGCTCGCTGCGCACCTCCGAACCTAGCCGTCCCGACCCCATTCCGCCTCGTCTGGTGCCTTCGTGCTACTTGCGGCAGTGAGACCCAGGTCGCCGCGCGGCCCTGAGACGCATGGTCGAAGAGGGGGAGGCCCGACGGCTGGACGGGGCGAAGCGTCGGGTCGTTCGAGGTCGACATCGCTGGTGCGGCAGACCTGCGGTGTCGAGGCATCGTGCCCGGGCCGCTCGGAACCGGCAGCAACGCCGATGCCTAGCTCGTCCTCGTGACCAGGGGCCGCGCCAGGGTCGTCGTCACGTCCAAGGCGCGCCGCCAGAGCCAGGGCGCCGCCTCGGTTGCAGCCCAGCGCAGCTCGCGCAGCAGATGGGTCGGGTCACCGTCGAGGTCGAGGGCAGGACCTTCGAACGCGAGCCCACGGGTCCTGAGCAGTTCGGCACACTTCTGGGCGAGGGCGCGGTGACCCAGCTCCGAGGGGTGGAGACGGTCACGGCACCATAGCTCCCGGTCGTAGATCTCGGGGTGGGCGGCCAGGTCCAGTTGGATCCCGTCGCACCGGGCCAGGATCTCGTCGTAGACATCGTTGACCTCGTTGATCCGCCGGGTCAGGAACCCACGTACCGGGCGGGGCAGCCCGAAGACACGTCCGTGGTCGTGGAAGCGGACGGTCGCGAGTACGGCACCCTGCTCACTGAGCCGGTCGGCACAGAAGAGCAGGTCGGCGCGGAACTCCTGCGCATCCCAGTCGGCACGCAGGACGTCGTTGATGCCGACCACCAGGCTGGCTAGGTGGGGTCGATGTTCCAGGGCGATTGCGAGCTGGTGGGTGCGCACCTGCGCAGCCGTGGCTCCCGGGACGGCAGCGTTGCAGAACGAGACGTCGTGCGATGCGGCCATGGAGGTCGCGAGCAGGCGCGCCCAGCCCCGCCAGCTGTCGTCGGCGCGGTCGCCCACGCCGGCGGTGGCCGAGTCGCCGAGCGCGGCGAAGCGGACGTAGCTTCTGGCCGCGCCGTGTGGAAGCGTGCGGGTCGGTGATCCGAGCCGTTGCCTGTTCATCACGCGTCCTGATCAGTACGGGAGGACGCGGCCCGAGGGCGTGCGGGTGTCGATGGGGGTCTGACGGGGGCGGACCGGCCTCGGCCGCACTATCCGGATCTGCTTCATCGGACGGCTCCTTCCGGCGCGTCGCGGAATGCCTTGACCGTGCCGTGCTGGCGCGGACGGACACGTCGGGAGGAGCGCGGAGATGGATACGTAGATACCTCGCAGCGCGCCTGGTCGCCGACGCTCGCGGGCGTGGATCCTCACTCAGTCGCCAGTGCGCCTCGTCGACCTCTGCCGGCGTGAGCGTGAACGGTCTCACCATCTCGACCACTCCGTTCGGTCCCGACTCAGGACGTGTTGCGCCGACCTGTCGAGCCCGCACCGATGACAGGTCGTACCTCCGAGGCTGTGCGATCCCCGAGCTCCCACCAGGAGCAAGAGGCGATGTCGGCACGGTAAGCGCCTGCGAGAACGCAGCAGTGGCCCTAACCTGCGGTAGTGCCTCGAACCCTGCTCCGTGTGGCCGTAGCTGCTGTCGCCCTGGCATGCGCCGGTGTCCTGATGCCCGCAGCGCGGTCCGCACCCGTGACACGCGACGACTTCCTGTCCGTGGCCCAAGTTGCCGCACAGTACCCGCAGTTCCGCGGAGGAGATCGGTCCCTCCTTCCCGGCCAGTGGCCCCTGTGGCGCCACAGCGGCGACTGCATCGGCTACGACTGGACGGCGACGCAGCCGGATTCGGCCCGATTTGCGACGTACGCGATGGGTTCAGCTGATGCGCACTTCGTCGGACACTCGTCCATGTACTCCGGTGTCTATCTGTTCCCGTCGCGGCGAGCAGCGGGCCGCGCCCTCGACGAGCTCCTCGCCGCCACCCGCCACTGCTGGGGCCGACACGTCACCAGCGGTGGGTTCGGCAAGAGCCTTTCCAGGTTGCGCATGCCTCGTGCCCGGCATGAGGCGTTCGCATACCGGCTGACCGTCCACGATCCCGACATCGGCAACGACCGGTTCGTGCAGACCTGGGTCCGCAAAGGCCGTTACCTCGTGAACGTGGCAGTGGAGAGGGATCGGAAGGCACCCGCGGCGAAGCCGGCCTACCGCCTGTCCCGAACCGCCGCACGCATCGCCGGGTGAGGCAGCCGGGCTCTGTGAGTCCCTCGGCTGGGGAGGTCCGCGGTGACCGGAAGGGCACGCACGCCGCTACTCGTCGCCGGTGAGGTTGAACGCCTGCAGCCGGCGGCCGGTGAGCCAGGTGCCGCCGCCGATGACGACCGCGGTGGCGATCACGGCGTACGTCAGCGGCATGTCGTCGACGAGCGTGAGGCCGGCGAAACGGTCGACCATCTCGCCGGACCAGCGGGTGATGCTCAGCCAGCGCACGCCGTCGAGCAGTCCGCCGAGCAGTCCCTCCCAGACCAGCAGGTAGACCAGCCCCAGCACGACCGCATGACGGGTCAGCACCGAGAGCAGTGCGAAGAGCGCGCAGTACGCCGCACCGCCGGCCAGCGAGGCGATCGCGAAGGCGACGGCGACCGAGGGATCGTCGGCACGCAGGATCAGTCCGGCGACCAGCATCGGCAGCGCGCCGAACACGAGGACGCAGGCCACCGCCACGACCAGCTTGCTGGCCACGATCGTGTGTCGTGAGATCGGCTTGGCGAGCAGGTAGGAGACGGAGCCGTCGTCGATCTCGGGTGCCAGCAGCCCGGACGTCGCGAGCAGCGCCACCAGCGGCACGATCACGATGAGCCCGAGCCGGTAGAGAACGTGCTCCGAGCCGGTGTCGTCCTGGCCGATGAGCGCCCGCACCAGGACAGCGAGCGCCAGCAGCACCAGCGGCAGCACGAACAGCAAGACCCCGCGCCGGCGGCCGAAGATGCTGCGGACGCCCAGTCGGACGATGGTGCGTGAGATCACGATGACACCAGGTAGGAGAAGACGCTCTCCAGCGACTCGTCGGTCGGCGTCACCTCATGCAGCCGTACGCCGTGCTCTCGCGCCAGCCGAGGCAGGACCACGCTGAAGTGGCCGAAGTCGGCGGCCTCCAGCTCGACGCCGCCCTCCGACCGCAGGCGCGCGCCGCGCACGGACGCGTCTGCCATCAGGGCCGACGCCATCAGCCGATCGTCGGAGGTGCGAAGCACGAACCGGTTCGGGCGGTCGGTCATCAGCCGCCGGATCGCTCCGAAGTCCCCGGACGCCGCGTGCCGACCGGCGACCACGACCTCGATCTGGCGCGCGACCTGCTCCACCTCCTCGAGGATGTGCGAGCTGAAGAGCACGGTGCGCCCTTCGGCGCCCATGGTGCGGATCAGCTCCATCAGGTGGATCCGCTGTCGCGGGTCCATGCCGTTGAACGGCTCGTCCAGCAGCAGCACCGCCGGGTCGTGCACCAGCGCCGAGGCCATCTTGATGCGCTGCCGCATCCCCTTGGAGTACGTCGAGATCTCCCGGTCCTGGGCGTCGGTCAGCTCGATCAAGGCGATCGCCCGCTGCGCGGCCGCACCGGGATCGGCCAGGCCGAGCAGCTCGGCGTTCGCGACCACGAACTGGCGCCCGGTCAGGTAGTCGAAGAGCGCCTCCCGCTCGGGCACCAGCCCGAGCTTGCGGTACACGGCCTCGTTGCGCCACAGCGGGTCGCCGTCCAAGGTGACCGTGCCGGCCGAAGGCGCCAGGAACCCCGACATCAGCGCGATCAGCGTGGACTTCCCGGCACCGTTCGGGCCGAGCAGCCCGGTCACGCCGGGGCCGATCGTCATCGTCACGTCGTTGACCGCGACGACGTTGCGGAACCACCGCGAGACGCGGTCGATCTCGATCGTGCTCATGGCTCGACCCGTCGATACCGGACCAGCAGGCCGCCGATCGGGCCGAGCACGGTCACCACGGCCACGCCGACGTACAACAGGCCCATGGCGGTGCCGGTCGGCGGTGTGATGGTCGCCGCGGGGGAGTCGAAGAGGAAGACCTGAACACCGTTGACCAGCGTGTAGGGCGAGAAGAGCCCGGCGACCTCGCCGACCCGGAGGTTGCCGTTGTCGTAGGCGATGCCCTGGATGGTTGCGACGACGGTGTAGCTGACGACCAGCACCACGATCACCGCCGCGACCGCCAGCCCGCGGCGGACGGTCAGTGCGGCGACCAGAGCCGCCAGCCCGGACAGGCAAGCGGCGAGCAGCGCGGCCCCGACCGCGGCGCCGAGGAAGCGCCCGGTCTCGCGGCCGACCGGGAGGTCGGCGAGCAGCCCGCCGACGTACATCAGCAACAGGGGCGCGCCGATCAGCACGAACGTCGCGGTGGTCAGCGATGCCACCCGCACCAGCACGTAGACCGAGCGCCGCATCGGTCGGGCGAGGTAGAGCGTGATGCTGCGGAACCGCAGGTCCCGCGAGATCAGCGCCGGCGCCTGCGCGGCCACGAAGACCGAGACCAGCAGCTGCGTGGTGATCGGGTACGTCGAGTAGGCGACGATCTGCTCGTCGAGGCCGAGCAGCTTCCGGGCCTGCACGAGCACACCGACGAGGATCAGCGCGGGCAGCAGCATCACGGCGAGCAGGCCCATCGGCAGCACCTTCGAGCGCGCCGACCTGCCCAGCCCGTAGGTGTTGCGCAGGCCGGTCTTGAAGAATCCCCACGCGACCGGTCCCTCGCCGAGCCGTGGGCCGCCGTACGGGCGGTAGCCGAGGTCGTGGATGACCCCGGTCGGCCCGCGCGCACTCTCGGGCAGGGCGGTCCCAGCGTGGTCAGACTGGCTGGACACTGCCGGCTCCTCCGTCCCGGAAGACGTCCTCGATGCGGTGGTGGCGCTCCTGCATCCGCACCAGGCCGAGACCGAGGTCGACGACCACGTCGCGTACGACGTCCGGCGTGGTGTCGTCGCGGACCTCGACCTCGACCAGCGTGCCGCCCGCGGGCCGGGCCACCAGGCCGGCGTCGACCAGCGCCTGCCCGAGCAGCGCGTCGGCGTCGGGGCGGCCCTGCACCTCGACGATCAGGCTGCCGGTCGCATGCAGGAAGTCGGTGGTCGCCGAGGAGCGGAGCAGCCGCCCGGCGTCGAGCACGACGACGTGGTCGCTGACCCGCTCCAGCTCGCCGAGCAGGTGGGAGGTGACGAGGACGGCGATCCCGAACTCGCTGCCGATCCGACGGACCAGCGCCAGCATGTCGTCGCGCGCGGAGGGGTCGAGCCCGTTGGTCGGCTCGTCGAGCAGCACCAGCCGCGGGTCGTGCACGAGCGCCTGGGCGAGCTTCACTCGCTGCTTCATGCCGGTGGAGTAGCCACCGATCGGGCGGTAACGCTCCTCGGCCAGACCGACGTGACGCAGCACGTCCGAGGTGCGCTCACGTGCGGCGGCGTACGGGAGCCCGGACATCTGGCCCAGGTGGACGACCAGGTCACTGGCGGAGACGTCGGCGGGCAGGCAGTCGTGCTCGGGCATGTAGCCGACGAGCCCGCGGATCCGACCGCCGTCGGTGGCGACGTCGTAGCCGAGCACGCTCGCGCTCCCGCTGGTCGCCGGCACCAGGCCCAGCAGGATCTTGATGAGCGTCGACTTGCCCGCCCCGTTGGCGCCCACCAGGCCGGTGACGCCCTCACCGACGGTCAGCTCGAGGTGGTCGAGCGCGGTGACACCGGGGTACGCCTTGGTCAGACCCGCGGTCTCGATGACGCCCACGCGCCCAACCTAATCCCTCCGTGCGTCCGTGAGATGGTGGGCCGACTGGGCGGCGTGGACGAACTGGTCGCCATCCCCGGATCCGAGACATTCAGGTCAGCGCTGAGGTGGCGGCCCCTCGGCGGGCACGGACGCGAAGAGGTTGAGGCCGAGCCGCTCGGCGAGGTACTTGGTCGCGAGCTGACCCCGGACGCTGTTGCCGGCCGCGTCGAGGGGCGGCGAGTACGTCGCCAGGCCGCCCTTGCCGGGCGAGACCGTGAAGATCCCGCCGCTCACTCCGCTCTTGCCCGGCACGCCGATCTGGTACAGCCAGTCGCCGGACAGCTCGTAGAGTCCCGCGCTGGCCATCACGGCGAGGACCCGCCGGCAGACCCCCGGACCGACCACCGTCTCGCCGGTGGTCGGGTTCACCCCGCCGTTGGCCAGGGTCGCCCCCATGACCGCAAGGTCGTGGACGGTGACCTCGAGCGAGCACTGCCGCGTGTAGACGTCGGTCGCCTCGTCCGGGTCGAAGTAGAGCCGCTCGTAGCTCTTGAGCAGGTGTGCGATGCCCTGGTTGCGCATGTTGGTGGCCGACTCGGAGGCGTAGACCTCGTCACTCATGGTGAGCTCGCGCCCCGCGAACGCCGAGAGCCGGTGCCGGATCGCCTCCCACTTCTCCTCGGCCGTCCTGCCCGGGACGAGACTGGTGCTGGCGATGGCCCCGGCGTTGACCAGCGGGTTCATCGTGCGCTGGTCATTCAGTTCGACGGCCATCAACGAGTTGAACGGGAAGCCGGTGCTGTTGACCCCGAGTCGGAGACGGGCCTCCTCGTAGCCGATCGTGTCGCACACGAGAGCGAACACGAACGGCTTGGAGACGCTCTGTATCGAGAACCTGGCCCCGACGTCGCCGATCTCGAACGACCGGCCCCACGGTCCGACCACGGCGATCCCGAACAGGTCGGGCGAGGCCTGTGCCAGCACCGGGATGTAGTCCGCGACCGCCCCGCTCACGTCGTGGCGGTAGCGCTCGTACGCCTCGGTCACGATCTCCCGGATCTCCGAGGCCACGGGCAGCTCGCCCGTGGACACGCGCGGGGGCGTCGTCTCCTCGTCGAACGGCAGGTCCTGGTGCATGGACAGGTTGGTCATCGGGTCCCCGATCTGCGCGCCTGGTCGGCAGCCTAGGGCAGCCGGGCCGCCCGTCCGCGGGCCTGATCGCGATCTGTCCCTTCCAGCCTCCGTCGACGGGTTGTCGCCGCGGTCCGCTGCATGCGTGAGTGAAAAGGGCGCCGACCCTCACACTTCGTTCGACAGGCGCCCTAACGAATCGGGTGTCGTCCGACGGGTCACGGTCCGGGTCACCGACGGGCCCCACCCGAACCACGCCGGAGCGCCCACTGATGTCAGGCTCCGTGCACCGTGTCGGGTGCGTGGGCTCCGGTGTGGTCGGGACGGAACCCGTTGTCGACGCCCCACAGGACCGCGCGCGTCCGGCTGTCCGCGCCGATCTTCCGGTACGCCGTACGAATGTAGGTCTTGACGGTGTTGATGCTCGTGAACGTGCGCTTGGCGATCTCGTCGTTGCTCAGGCCCTGGGTGATGAGCGCGATGACCTCCGCTTCCCGGGCAGTGAGCCCTTGACTGCGGCCCGGCCAGTCGCCCAGGTCGACGTCGGCAGAAGGCGGATAGTCAGCACTGACGACGCCATCCTCGCCGTTGTGGATCCTTTCGAGCGCGTCGGCGAGCTCCTCGGCCATCAGTCGCTTGTCCAGGAAGCCGACGACCCCGAACCGCGCCCAGGTCTCGATGAGCTCGGGCTCCAGGGTCCAGCTGTAGAACACGTAGCGCGTGGCGTTGGCCTCGGCCAGCACCTCGTTGATCTCCCTGGTCTGGGCGAACGAGTCGATGAGGGCGATGTCCACCGGCTCGACCGCGGGTCGGTTGGTGGACACCTCGACCACGAGAATGCGGTCCTTCATCGGCTCGAACATCCGCGCCAGTCCCTGAACGACCACGTCGTAGTCGTTGACGATGGAGATCCGGACCGGTCCCGATGACTTCACCACGACCACCCTACGCGCACTCCACCCCGGCAGCCCGGCACCCGTCGACAGCGACCGATCGGCGAGAGCACCATGGGGTCAGCGGCCACGGTGACCGACTGCGGCCGGACCACAGGAGGTGGGGCCATGTCACTCGTGACGGATGTGCGCGTGCGGCAACCGGCCGCGAACGACCTGGTCGGAGATCGGTTCGTCGTGACCGGCATCGGCGCCGGATTCGAGGGCACCATCGGGATCCGCGTGCTCGGCCCGACGGGCAAGGTCCTGGCCACCGACTCAGCGCAGTCCAGCGGTGGCGGCATCGGCGTCGGCGAGTTCACGACCCGGGTACGCATCCCTGACCCGCCGCGCCCCGGGACCCGGCTCACGGTCCAGGTGTTCGGAGACAACCCGGGTCTGCCGGATGAGGGCCCGAGCCCCGGGTTCAACACGCGCACCGTCGAGGTGATCTGCTTCCCGGCCTCGCACGGCTTCCTCCTCTACCGAGTGCAGGCCGGCGACACGCTGACCGGGATCGTGCGCAAGCTCAGACCGCTCACCAAGGTCACGGTCGCACAGGTCGTCCGAGCGAACCCGCGGATCCAGGACCCCGATCAGATTCGCGTCGGCTCGCGGCTCCGCGTGCCGATCCAGGGCTGACTCATCCGGCCGGGGTGAGCCTCAGCGGCAGGCGGTCGAAACGGCGTACGAGCAGGCTCGCAGCGCGGCGCGGGGACTCCTCCGGGTCGAGCTCGATGAGCGACGTGCGGGCCAGGAGCTCCGCGAGCACGATCTGGCCCTCCAACCGGGCCAGCCGTGCACCGACGCAGTAGTGGATGCCCTTGCCGAAGGCGAGATGGGTGCGCTGCTGGTCGCGGTCGAGGTCCAGCTCGTCGGGCCGCTCGTACTGTGCGGGGTCCCGGTTCGCGGCCCCGAAGAGGAGGATGAGGGTGTCGCCCTTCTGGAGGTCGACGCCGCCGAGGGAGGTCGGCCTCGGCACCGAGCGCAGCATCATCCGCAACGGCGCCTCCAGGCGCAGGACCTCCTCGATGAAGCTCGCGAGCTGGTCCGGTCGCTCACGCAGCTGCTGCTGGAGGCCGGGGCGTTCGGCCAAGATCACGGCGGCGTTGCCGAGCAGGCTGGAGGTCGTCTCGCCGCCGGCACCGAGCAGGGTGTGCAGCATCATCGTGGCCTCGTCCTCGCTGAACGTCCCGGCCCGGACTCCTGCGGCGATCGTGCCGAGGACCTTGTCGGAGTCCTCCGATCGGACGGTCTCCAGCTGCTCCCCGATCCAGGTCTGGACGGCGTCGATGCGGCCGATGAGGCTGTCGAGGTCGGCAAGGGTGAGCACCGACCCGAGCATCGCCGTCGAGTCGAAGGCCGCCCTCAGCAGATCGAGCGGATCGCTGTCGCGGAAGCCGACGAGGTCGTTGACCACGGTGATGGGCACCAGGTTGGCGACGGTCGCCATGAAGTCGACGCGTCCCTCGTCCACCGCACGTTGGACGCAGTCGACCGCGAGGTCGCGGATCCCGGGCTCGAGGGCGATCATCCGCTTGGCGACGAGCTCTGGAAAGACGGTGCGGCGGTGCAGGGTGTGCGCCGGCGGGTCGGCGGTGACCAGGGTCTGCTGGCTCATGTCGTCGAAGGGCAGCTGCTCGGGCAGACCGTCCTCGTTCTTGAACAGCAGGCACCTCATGTTCGAGGAGAAGTCCTCGACGCGTGCCGTGGCCTCGGTGACCAGGTCGAACGAGCTGACCACGACCACCCTCGTGCTCGGCACTCGCCAGACGGGGGCCTCGGCGTGGAGCCGTCGGTAGAAGGGGTACGGGTCGTCGATCACCTCGAGGTCGAGGAGCGCGGTGGCCGGAATGGAGAGGCTCGGACCCGCTGCGGTGACCACGTCCTCAGGTTAGTAACCGGCTCTCTGGTGGACTAGTCCAGCGAATCTCGCTCAGGCCCTGGGCGTCGTCTCTCTCCATCCCCGGCTCCATCCCCGGCTCCATCCCCGGCTCCCTCCCCGGCTCCCTCCCCACACATCGGTGCCACCGCGCGCTGCTCTGGCCGCCGGCCGCCTCGCTCGACTGGGGAGTCGGACCGACCCGTCCTCCTTCGGCACCGTCGGCGGCAGGGCCACGATCCACGAGCTGCTACTTCTCGGCGAGCCGTCTGGTGCCGAGGGTGGTGCCGTCGGCTGCGAGGAACTCGACGGTCGCGAACGGTCCCCTGACTGTGGAGGGGAGCTCCGGGATGGCCAGGGCGAACCCACCCGTCTGCGAGTCGACGGGGACCGTGTGGTCGAATCCGTGACCGGTGACGCGGACGCTCACCACTCCGGGGAGTGTCGGCTCGCCGTACACGAAGTACGTGGAGGGCGGTGGCGTGTCGTTGATGCTCCCGCGATACGACTCGCTGGTCCGGTCGTACCAGGCGTCGGTCGGGTTCGGTCCGCAGTTGCCGCCGAACTGCGGGCCGAAGCTCCCCTTGGCTTCGTAGACCGAGGTGCAGCTCTGACCATCGGCGTTGGTGCCGCGCCAGATCTCGAACCGGCGGTTCCTTCCGCCGGGGTCGACCGTGAACGACGCGATGAAGTGGACGTCGGTGACCGTGCTCGGCGACACCTGCCCGAGCTCGTCGGTGATGAAGGAGGGGACGAGGCCTCCCGCGTACGCGAGCCCGCCGACCCCGATCAGCGCTGCCGCGGTCGCAGCGATGGCGGCACGGCTGATCTGCTGGTACCCGCGCTTGCGACGTGGCTCGGCAGGGGGCTCGTCGGTGAACCGCGCCAGCACCGTGGGACGGAGCTCCGCGGCGCGTCGTCGCATGGGCTCGTTGTCGGGTGCTGCGTCACGCAGAAGCTGGTCGAGGCTCATGGTGGAGTCCTTTCGGGCGCTGGTGGACCTGGGGCTCCACGTCTTCGTCGGTGGGCGACGTGAGGGAGGCTGTGAGACGGGCGCGTGCCCGCATCAGTCGGGCGCGGAATGCGCGTGGTGTGCAGCCGGCGACGCTCGCGGCGTCACGGGTGTCGAGTCCGTCCCAGGCGACCAGCAGCACCGCTTCTCGCTCTCGCTCGGACAGTGAGTCGAGGGCCTGGAGCAGGTCGTGGCGATGGACCACGAGCTCGTCCGTGGACGGGTGGCTCTCGTCGGCGGTGTCCGCGAGCAGCTCCGTGAGCCGAGTGCGGCGTTGATCTGCGCGCCGTCGACCTGAGATGACGTTGCGGGCCGTCACCAGGAGCCACCCCAGGGGCTCGTCGGGGACGACGTCGCGCCGTCTCCACGCAACGGCGAACGTCTCCGCGAGCACATCGTCGGCGTCGCTGGGCCCGCAATGTCGAGTGGCATAGGCGTAGACGCGTGGGGCGTACTCGTCGTAGACCGCTGCCAGGCGCTCATGATCCTCTGGTCGGCTCATACCTGGTAATGGCCAGGCGGCCACGTCATGCCACACCCATCCGGAGACTTTCTGAACTCGGCCATGCTTGCTCGGCTGTCGAACACCGCCGACTATTGCCGGTGTCGGTCAGGCTCGAGTCGCGACGCGCCAGCGTCGGAAGCGACGCCGTTGCGGCGCTGGTGGGAGTCGGGTGCGGTCGCGATGGAACCGTCATGATGGCTCAGGTGCTCGTGATGGGTAGGAGAGCACTCAGCAAAGGACGACCGTGAAGCCAGACGAGGACGATTACAGAGCGTTCGTTGACGCCCGCTACGCTCGCCTGGTTCGCGCGGCGATCCTGTTCGGCACCAGTGAGCAGGATGCGGAGGACGCCGTGCAGGAGGCGCTCATCCGGTGCTACGCCGCGTGGGGCCGGGTATCGGCCGCGGACGACCGCGACGCCTATGTGTACCGGGTGCTGGTCAACGGCATCGCGCGCAGTCGGCGCCGCAAGTGGCGCGGGGAGATCCCCTACCGGGAGTTGCCTGAGCCCCCACCCACCGCCGACCCGGCCGCCAAGGTGTCGTTGAGCCACAGCATCCGTGCGTCGCTCGAGCGACTGGGTCCCGAGCAGCGCCAGGTCCTGGTGCTGCGGTACTTCGCCGACCTCACCGAGGCCCAGATCGCGACCGTTCTCGGAATCGCACCCGGAACGGTCAAGAGCAGGGCCTCGCGGGCGATCGCCGCGCTGTCCGAAGACACCTCGCTGAGTGACCTCATCGCCCGAACACACGAGGAGAAGTGATGATCGATGAACGTGAGGTCGCCGAGCTGCTGCGTGCGGCGACCGACGAGGTCGCCGTCCCGGTCGCACCGGCGCGAGAGCTCGCCGTCGCCGGCAACAAGCGACGCCAGCGCCGACGGTTCGTCGCGGTGGTCGCGGCGGCCACTGCCGTGGTCGCCGCGTCGGTGACGGTGCCCCTGGTCCTGACGTCAGAACGCTCGGGTCGGAGCACCACCGCTGCGGACCCGACGACGACCGCGACAGGCGCTGGGTGCGTCGACCGGGTGCCGGATCGAGTGCTACCCGGCTGGGCACGGACCGGCTTCTCCGACCCGCGCCCGCGCATCCCGTACGTGATGGGCGACAGCGGCTCCATCGTGGCGATCCTCTTCGCGCAACCGCTGACCGCTCCACCGTCTGCCGATCACAACAACAAGATCCTGTGGGCCTCGCGCGTCGACGACGGTTCCTCGCTTCGCATCACCGCAACGCTGCCGGACGGATCAGCCACCGTCACCCGGGTGGTCGACGGCGGGCCGGGTCCCTCCATCATCGACCTGCCGAAGTCGGGCTGCTGGCACCTGACACTGAGGTGGGGCGACAACTCGGACACGCTCGACCTCGCCTACCTGGCGCCCTGACCCCGTCCCGCGACCGGACTGGGCGCCAGCGCCACCGTCTGGGGGCTGACGTCCTGGCTCAGTGGGACGGTGGTCGGTGCCCCCAGAAGGGGTCAGGTCGTGCCGGCGTACGGCGGGGATGCGCTTCGACCACGGCGCTGACCCGCGCAGACGGCGATCACCACGCACGCCCAGGAGGCGAGGATCACCAGGTCCTGGACGAGAACGCCGGTCGCGCCCCGGGGCAGCTCGCTCACCTTGTCGAACGTCAGCGTCTGCATCGCCAGGAGGTAGCCGGCCTGGAGGAAGGTCACCGTGAGCAGCGTCGCCACCTGCTCCCGCCCGAGCCGCAGAAAGGCGGCCGGAAGGCAGATGGCGGCGACCACGAACACGTAGATCCAGATCAAGGGATCGTTGCTCACGTTCTCGCTCAGGCTCCCGTCGACGCCGCCGGCCGCCTGGCCGATCCAGAGCGCGCAGATCCGCAACGCGAGCGCGACGCCCGTCAGGACGAGGACCGCGAGCACGCGGCCCGCCGAGTTCGCCCGGGCAGGTGCCCGCAGCACCGGCTGCGCCACGGCCCAGGCGACCGCCGCTCCCAGCAGCAGCAGGAGCAGCAGGACCTGGGCGGAGTGGATCTCGAGACCCTGGATGGTCACCTGGCGCATCTCGATCACGACCCACACGGCTGCGCCGAGCACGCAGCCCCACGCGACGCCGACGCTTCGGCGTCGGAGGGCCAGCACTGCCGCGAGCGCCACGGGAAGAGCGGGCAGCAGCCACACGAACCCGCCCGAGGCGACGTCATCGGGAAGGAACGGTCGGCCGCTGTGCACCAGGTCCTGCACGTCGCCCTTGAAGCCGATGATCACCAGCAGGGCGATCACGAGGAGTGCGACGCTCACCCAGCCGGCGGTGCGCGCCACGGGCGGGGGCGGCGTACCACGTCGCTTCCTGGAACGGACGTTGCCGGCGCCTGGCGCCGCGGCCATGCCGGAGATCACCTCGATGAGGTGCTCGGCGTCGCTGCGGAACGTCTCGTGGCGCAGGCGGGCGGAGTGGTGACGCGCCAGCGCAGCGAGCGACGCCGGTAGGTCCTTGGCCTCCGGCATGGTCGCGTCGTCGACCAGCACGGGGATCAGCTGTGTCTTGTTCCGCAGGCCCGACTCCACCTCGAGCCGCAGCCGGTCGGTGGGGTCGTCGATCCGCCGGCTCCCGTTCTCGCTGCGGAGCGTCAGCCACTGATCGCCGATGAGCACCAGCATCGCCACGCAGTTGCCCACGTAGCGGTCGATGGCGTCGATGTAGTCGGCGCCGGGCGCGATGTCCTCGACGTCCACGAACACGGACTTCTCACCGAACCGCGCCACCATCTGGTCGCGGAGCCGCCCGGCCACGTGGCGCGTGTCGGCGCGCCGGTAGTTGATGAAGACGCTCACCTGACCCGGTGTCGCCCTGGTCGCGGTGGCAGCCGCCGAACCTTCCGACCCCATCACCGTCACCTCCGGGGAAGGTCAAGGATGTCCTCCTCTCACCGTGGCACCCGGCGGGTGCGGTGTCGTTAGCCCGAACGGGCTATCCGGGCGGCAGGCCCGAGCGGCCGTGCCGGGCTCGCGCGCTCGCCTGCGACGACACCGCGTCGATACAGTGCGGAGGTGATCCTGGCGTATGCCGGGCGACGGGCACGAGCCTTGGCGGAGAACCTCGAGCGGGTTGCTCCGCGGGTACGTCGTCTCCTGGCCGCTCTGCAGCCCAGCGTGATCGTGGGTGCTGCCGCGGACGGCACCGACCTGCTCGTCCTGGAGACGGCGCTCGCGATCCCCAACGGCCCGGCCGTCCAGGTCGTGCTTCCCACGGCACCCGACGTCTTCCGGGAGGACTCCGTCGAGCCCGAGTGGCAGGACCGGTTCGCGGCGGTCCTCGACGAGGTACGCAGCCGCGGGGGTGTGGTCGACACGCTCGAGCTCGCAGCGGGCGCCTCGGCGTACCGGCGGGCGAACCAGGAGTTCCTCGACCGGGCCGTGGCGCTGTCCGGGGCCGGAGAGCGAGCGGTGGTGGTCGTGGTCGCCGCCGCGGGTGAGGGCGCGATGGTCCAGGACCTGCTCAGCCGGGCGGAGCTGAGGGGCATCCCCGGACTTCGGATCGACCCCGCGCTCGACCTGGCGCGGCGCCCGAAGTGCTTGGTCGTCATGCCCTACGGCAGGAAGCCGGATCCGCAGCGGTCGATGGTCCTCGACTGCGACCAGGTCTACTCCAAGATCCTGGTGCCCGCGCTGGAGCACGCCCAGCTCGACTACCGCCGCGCGGACGAGGAGATCGACTCGGGCATCGTCCTCGAGCCGATGCTGGCGTGGCTCGCCAACGCGGACCTGGTCATCGGCGACCTGGAGACCGCCAACTTCAACGTCGGCTGGGAGCTCGGCCTCCGGCACCTGATGCGACCCGGGCGCACGGTCCTGCTCGGGCCCTCGGGGACGATCCTCCCCTTCGACCTGGCGGCGTTGCGGCACGTGCGCTACCAGCACGACGACGCCGGCGTCACCGACGACGCCGCGATCGCCGCATGGGCACGGCTGGCGCCGTACCTCTCCGTGCCCGACGGGCAGGTCCCCACCGACTCGCCGGTGGCGTCGGTCATGGACGTCGAGTGGGCCGACGTACGACGCCGGGCGGCGCCCGACGACCGGTGGGTGACACTGCGCCGTGAGCTGGTCCTGGCGCGAGACCTGAGCGACGCCGACCTGATGCAGGGCATCCTCGCCGAGGCCGAGGCCGAGGACCTGCCCGAGGAGCAGCGTCAGGTGCTGCGCGGAGAGGCGGGCGTCGGCCTGGTCCGGCTGGGCAGGTTCGGCGAGGCCGAGCCGTTGCTCCGCGACATCGTGACGGCCGACCCGACCGTGCAGCGACCGGATGCGCACCTGTACTTCGCCCAGTCGCTCTACCGCCGCAAGGGTGCGACGCCAGCAGACCTCGACGAGGCCGAGCAGACCCTGCGGCGCGTCCTGGTCAAGCGACCGTCCCACCCCGAGGTCCGGGCGCTGCTGGGCGCGATCGCCAAGCGTCGCCTCCAGGGAGACCCGGACCCCCAGGCACGACGCCGCTTCCTGACGATGGCGCTGGACTCCTACCGGCACGACTTCGAGCGGAACCTCAACCTGTACTACGAGGGCATCAACGTCGTGGCGGTCGGCGTCGCGCTCCAGCTGCTCTACCGGGACGAGGTCGCCGGCGGTCACGCGCGCGGGCTGCTGCCCGCCGTACGGGTCGCGGCGTCGCTGGCGCTGAGCAAGCCCGACGAGCGGTTCTGGGCCGTCGCGACGCTCGCGGAGTGCGCGCTGCACGACCACCTGCTGGGTGGCGAGACGGTCCTCGACGCCGTTCGGGTCGCGTACGAGCGAGCCGGCGCCGAACCGCACTCCGAGGGCCTGCTGGACAGTCCTCTGACGCAGTTGGACTTCCTGGCCGGGCTCGGCCTGCCCGAGGTGCCGATCGAGCAGGCGCGGCTCGGCCTCCTCGCGGGTGCTGGGCGGGGTCCGTGATCGGGCCTCCTCGTCGAAGGAGGCGGTGGCGCCCCTGGCGCTGGTCCGCCTAGCGGTTGTACAGCGACGTCCAGGCGTCGTTCTGGTCCGCCAGCACCGTCTCCGTGCTCGCGACGAACCGCACGGCCTCGTCCGGGGCCGCGGTGGCCGGGTCGAAGTCACGCAGCAGCGACTGGAGACTCAGGGCGGTCCTGGCGTAGCCCTGCGAGATCCGGTCGTGCTGCTGGCTCGCCAGGTAGGCGGCGAACGCGGCAGCTGCGGTGGTCGCGACCGCGACCCAGGCGGAGAGGTTCGGCCCGTGCAGCGCTCCACCCACGGCCGCGAGGACCGCGGCGACGACGGTGGCGACCAGCTCGGCGGCACGCCAGCGCTGTGCCAACCTCCGGTGCCGCACCGTCCCGTCCGCGTGCCACCGGCGCTGTCCGTCCGTGCGGTCACGGGCGTAGTCGGCGATCCCACCCACGTCGGGCAGACCCTGTCCGTCCGGCTGGACGCCCACGACCAGGACCGAACGGTCGGCCGTCAGCTTCTCGATCTGGGCGACGCCCCTGCTCAGCTCCTCTGCCCGGCGAGGCTCGGTCGGATCGGCCGCCAGGTAGCGGTAGACGATCCCCTTGTACGCCTCGGCCGCGGCGCGTGCCGCGACCCGGTCCGCCGTCCGATCGGCGGTGAGCAGCCGGGACTGGACGATGCCGGCGACGGCCAGCACCGCCGCGCTCGTCGCGCCCACCACGAGGGCCGCACTCCTCGACAGCCAGTCCTGGTTGGCGGCCAGCGCACCCAGGATCGAACCGGTCAGGATCAGGCCGAGGTTGACCAGGCGCCAGCGGCGGAGGGAGCGACCCTGGGCTCGCGCGACCACGGCCCACTGCCGGTGGATCTGCCAGACCTCGTCGACCTTCACGTCACCCGCTCCCTGTCTCAGAGCCTGGCAGGCCAGGCGGCCCGCAGGCATGGCCCAAGTGGACTAGGACCCGTCTCCCGGCTCGGCTCGACCGGCGCCGGCCGCACCGGGGACGGAGTCGACCAGGTCGTGGGTCATGCCGTTCTCGGCCTTGAGCCGGGCGAGCTCGACGTCGCGGGCGGCGTACCCGCGAGCCGTCACGCGCTCGCGACCCAGGACGCGCAGCCGCGCTTGGTCGAGCGCGAGCAGCCCGGGCCGCAAGGCCCGGATGACGTGCTTCGCCGCGCCGTCCGGTACGCCGAGCGCGTCGGCGGCCGGGTCGCCGAGGAAGACGCGCGACATGCCGTACATGGCCCGGCGCGCGACGTCCTCACGCAGGCGCTGGGGGCCCGGGAGCATCGTGGCGAGCTGCGGAGCGAGGTAGTCCTCGGTCAGGGCGCGGCAGAAGTCGCGGCTGTACTCGTCGGGACCGGGTGAGGTCAGGTGGTAGAGCTCCTCGATCCGGACGTGGTCGGCCTCGTCGTGAGGATTCAGCACCGGATCGACCCCGACCACGTGCCCGACGTAGCGCCACAGGTGGTAGATGTCCGCCAGCTCCGCGTCGCGCAGCCGGACGCCCAGCTCGGCCATGGCGGCGAGCGAGATGTGCCCGAACTCGGCCAGCGTGAAGGCCATGTAGGGCTGGGGGATCGGCACCCCCCAGGCCGGCTCGTCCCACTCCGCGTGGTCGCGGATGTGTCGACGGACGTGGGCGTGGATCATCCGCACCCGGACGGTGCGCCGGAATCCGGGGGCGTCGACCGCCATGCCGCCGGGCCACACGACCGCGGAGAGCCACTCGCCGACCTCGATCGAGCGCACCGCCGGCTGCTGTCCGTACCGGCCGGTGAGCAGCAGCGGCTTGGCGGCGATCCAGTTGTCCGCGCCGGCGAGCAGCGACGCGGCGCCGAGCACCAGGCCCCACTGCGCGCTGTTGCGGACGAGGACGTCGCTGGCCCGGTCCAGCCGGTCCCGATCCAGCCAGTCCGGCGTCTCGGTGAGCTGGGCGAGGAGCGCGGACACCGACGGGTCCGGGTCCTCGACCGTGCCCACACCGTCGGTCATGAGCGCGCGGACGGCGCGGGCGGCGCGGCGACCGGCGGGGTCGGCGACCACCGCGTCCGCCAACGGGTCGGCCTGCCACATCGCCGCCAACCACGCCGAGCCCGCCTCGCCGTACCTGCTGACAGCCTCGTCGACGCGGCGCAGGCCGGTGGGTGCGGGTCGTACGGCGTCGTGGGTCACGGTCGAGATTGAAGCACCCCGGAGTCTCCTCCGACAGGTCCGAGCGCGGCTCGGAGTCCCGGTTCGAAAAGCCCTCAGGTTCGGACCTCGTCTGCCGATGATGAAGAACGACGGCTCGCGCTCGGAGCGCGGACACCACCGCGCCGTCGCTCCCTCGACCAGGAGGCCACGATGTTCCAGCTCGCCTGCGGAGACGTGATGACCGGCTGCGCCGCTCGTTTCGAGCACGCGGACCGAGGCGCGATGCTCGGGCAGATCGCGGCTCGTGCGGTCGGTGACCATGGCGTCGACACCATCACTCCGCTCCTCCTCGACGTGGTCGAGAGCAGGATCAGCTTCGCCTCCTGAGGCCACCGCGTCCCTGCAGCGATAGGTTGCCGGCGTGCTCTGCCACACCTGCTACGCCGAGCCGGCGACGATGCCCGACTGCGCGGCGTGTCGCGGGACCGGCCGGGCGACCTCGATGCCGCTGTGCGCCGACCCGTGGAACGAGGTGGTCCCGGGACTCTTCCAGGGCGGTCACGACGTCCGCTCCCAGTCCCGGTCCGCCTGCGTGGTCGGCGACGAGTTCGACCTGGTGGTCAGCCTGGTGACGAGGGAGGGCTACGGCCCGGCCGCCGGTGTCGAGCACGTCGTGCTGCGCCTCGCCGACGCGTCCGTCGACCCGGCGACCGCCGTGCGGGTCGACCAGGTCGCGGCGCGGGTCGCGGACGCCGTGCGCGACGGGGGTCGGGTCCTGGTGCGCTGCTCGGGCGGGCTCAACCGGTCCGGACTGGTGGTCGCCACCGCCCTGGTCCGGATGGGACGGACGCCCGACCAGTCGATCGACGCCGTCCGCGCCGCGCGCGGGCCTTGGGCACTGACCAACCCGGGCTTCGTCCAGCACCTGCGCGGGCTCCCGAGGCCGACGCGCTGAGGCCGCCGTCGTGCGCCGGGCGCCAGGGCCACCGCCCGAGCAACCCGGCTGGGCGGATCGCGTGACAGGCGCCACATCGGGCGCTACCTTGCAGTGGCAAGAACAAGTTCTACTTTTCCGCGCTACTGTCCCGAGGAGCCAGCATGAAGACCCGCGCCGCGATTCTGTGGGAGCCGCACACCGACTGGAGTGTGGAGGACATCGAGCTCGACCCGCCCAAGCGCGGGGAGATCCTCGTCAAGCTCGCCGCCTCGGGCCTGTGCCACTCCGACGAGCACATGGTCACCGGCGACATGGTGCTCGACCCGGAGCTCGCTGAGGCCTTCGGGCTCAAGCAGTTCCCGGTCATCGGCGGCCACGAGGGTGCCGGTGTCGTGCAGGAGATCGGCCCCGACACGGTGGGCTTCGAGGTCGGGGACCACGTGGTCTTCAGCTTCATCCCGTCCTGCGGCAAGTGCCCGTCGTGCTCGACCGGCCACCAGCACCTCTGCGACCTCGGCGCCTTCCTGCTCAGCGGCATGCAGCTGTCCGACTTCTCCTACCGGCACCACGCGAAGGACGGCCGCGACCTCGGCATCATGGTCGGGTTGGGCACCTTCTCGCCGTACACGGTGGTGAACGTGGACAGCGCGGTGAAGATCCGCAAGGACGTCCCGCTCGAGAAGGCGGCCCTGGTGGGCTGCGGCGTCACGACCGGCTGGGGGTCGTCGACGTACGCCGCCGACGTGCAGTCGGGCGAGACCGTGGCCGTCATGGGTCTGGGCGGCATCGGCATGAGCGCGGTGCAGGGTGCCGCGATGGCCGGCGCCCGGTTCGTCGTCGCCGTCGACCCGGTCGACTGGAAGCGCGAGAAGGCGCTGACCCTCGGTGCGACCCACACGGCCCCGTCGATGGTCGACGCGCAGGCGCTGATCAGCGAGATCACCCAGGGCGCGATGGCGGACAAGGCGATCCTCGCGGTCGGTCTCGCCACCGGTGACCTGATCGCACCGATGATGAGCCTGGTCAAGAAGGCCGGTCGGGCTGTCGTCACCTCGGTCGCGAACATGATGGCCGACGACGTGAAGCTCAACCTCTTCGAGATGTCGATGATGCGCAAGGAGCTCGTCGGCTGCATCTTCGGCAACGCCAACCCGCGCTACGACATCCCGCGGCTGCTCGACCTCTACATGGACGGCAAGCTCAAGCTCGACGAGATGGTGACCCAGGAGTACAGCCTCGACGAGATCAACCAGGGCTACCAGGACATGCGCGACGGCAAGAACATCCGCGGGGTCATCCGCTACGAGTGAGCCCCGTCGAGTGACGGGATGGCTGCCGGGAGCGCCTCCTGGCAGCCATTCCCCGTCTCCGGACGGCGTCAGGCGACGTCGGCGTCCATCGCGGCGACGTACTCGCGCTTGACGGCGCGCCAGGCCTCGTCGGTCATGGTGCGCCGCCAGTACGGCGAGCACGACATGTCGGCGCGCGGCACTCCGCGATCACCGAGCAGGTGGCGGCGGATCGCGCGGATCTCGTCGGCCTCGCCGTGCACGAACGCGTGCACCCGGCCCGGGGGGAAGTCGGCCTGCGCCACCGCGTCGGGCAGCAGGGACACGTCGGCGTCGCCACCCGTGCGGTGCAGCCAGACCAGGTCGAGGTCGCCGGTGCAGGTCAGCGGCACCTCGAACTCAGGGCCGTCGCAGACCAGCCGGACGACGGCTCGGCGCCCGGCGGGGATCGCCTCGAGCGAGACGGCGATCGCCGGCAGCGCGGACTCGTCGCCGATCAGCAGGTGCCAGTCGGCCGACGGGTCGGGGTGGTAGCCGCTGCCCGGCCCCTCGAACACCAGGACGTCGCCGGGACGGGCGCTCGCCGCCCAGGAGCCTCCGGCGCCGTGGTCACCGTGGACCACGAAGTCGAGGCTCAGCCGTCCGGTGGCGGCGTCCCAGCCGCGCACCGTGTACCGGCGCCGGGCCGGCCACGTCTCCCGCGGGTGCGCCTCGCGGACGTCGGCGGGGGAGAAGACGGTCTCGTACGGCGCGTCCGCGGGCGGGATCGCGACGTTGACGTAGGTGTCGGTCGCCTCCGGCATGGTGAAGCCCGCGAGCCCGTCGCCGCCCAGCACCACCCGGACCAGGGTGGGTGTCAACCACTCGGTGCTCTCGACCTGTCCGTGCCAGCTACCCACGCGTGGTTCCTCTCCTCGACGTCTTAAGGTAAGGCTACCCTTCGCGCGAAAGCAGGCCGCATGCCCGTCCACCCGACCACCCCGGGTGCCCTCGTCCGCCGTACCGTCCACCGCCAGCGGCGGCGCCTCGCCGGAGCGATCGCGCTGATCACGCTCTGGCAGGTGTGCGAGGCCGCGGTGCCGATCCTGATCGGCGTGGTGATCGACCGCGCCGTCGCGACCGGCGACGTCGAGCGGCTGCTGCTGTGGGGCGTCGTGCTGTGCGTGCACTTCACCGTGCTGAGCCTGGCCTACCGGTTCGGCTCGCGGATCGGCTTCCGTGCCTACCAGGAGGAGGGGCACCTCCTGCGCAGCGAGGTGTCGGCACACGTGCTGTCACCGCGCGGCGCCCGCCTGGACCGCTCGGCCGGCGACGTGCTGGCCGTGGCGACCGGCGACGCGGAGCTGCTGGCGGAGGTGGTCCGCCAGGTGACCTTCACCGTGGCCGGGATCGCCGGGTTGCTCGTCAGCGCCGTCGTGCTGGCCACGATCGACCCGCTGGTGGCGGCCGTCGTCCTGGTCGGCGTGCCCGTCGTCCTGGTCTGCACCCAGGTGCTCGCGCCGCGGCTCGCGCACCGGGCGCACGAGCGGCAGGAGGCGATCGGCCGGACCACGGGGTTCGCGACCGATCTCGTGCGGGGGCTGCGGCCGCTCAAGGGGATCGGTGCCGAGCGCACCGCCCACGAGCGCTACCGGCGGCAGAGCCGTCAGGCGATGGGCGCGAGCATCGCGGCCGCGCGCTGGGAGGGCCTGCTCTACGGCCTCACCCAGATGCTGAGCGTGGGCTTCCTCGCCGTCGTCGCCCTGGTGGCCGGACAGCGGGCCCTGGACGGCGAGATGACGATCGGCGCGCTGGTGGCCGTGGTCGGCCTCGCCCAGTTCGTGGCCGAGCCGATGGGGATGATCGCCTACCTCGTCGCCCAGCTCGCGCGCTCGCGGGCCTCCGCCCGACGCGTCGTCCGCGTGCTCGCCGCGCCTCCTCTGGTCGTGGTCGGGGCATGCACCGCGACCGGCCCGCCCGGCCTGTGCCTGCGCTCCGTGAGCACCGGGCCGCTGCACGCGGTGGATCTCGAGGTCGGGCCCGGGGAGACCGTCGCACTCGTCGCCGAGGACCCCGGCGACGCCGGCGCCCTGCTCCACCTGCTCCGAGGTGAGGGCACCCCGACGACCGGCGAGGTCCTGGTCGGGGACGTGCCGCTGACCGACCTCACCATCGCGGAGTCGCGACGGCTGCTGATCGTGGCCGAGCACCACACCGACCTCTTCGAGGGCACTCTGAGCTCCAACATCGACCCCCACGCGCGCCTCGACCCGGCGTGCTTCGACGCGGTCCTCGCGGCCTCTGCCGCCGGGGACCTGCCCGACGACCAGGTGCCGGTGAACGGGGCCACGCTGTCGGGCGGGCAGCGCCAGCGCGTGGGACTCGCCCGGGCGCTGGCGGCCGACCCGCCCGTCCTGGTGCTGCACGACCCGACGACCGCGGTCGACGCGGTCACCGAGCAGCGCATCGCCGAGGGGATCGCGGACGTACGACGGCCCGACGGCGCCACGCTGGTGCTCACCACGAGCCCGGCACTGCTGGCCCGCGCCGACCGGGTCGTCCACCTGGTCGGTGGCTCGGTGGTGGCGGTCGGCACGCACGCCGCCCTGGCCGCGAGCGAGGGCTACCGGGCGGCGGTGCTGCGATGAGCGCCACCACGCTCCCGGTCTCGACCGCACGCGAGGCGACCGCCACGGCACGACGCCTGCTGCTGCAGCGGCCCTGGGCGCTGGCGGGGTGCGCACTGATGTTTGCGGTCGAGGGGCTGGCCGGCCTGGTCGCACCGTGGATGCTCGGCCGGATCGTCGACGTGGTCGCCGAGCGCGGCCCGGCCTCCGAGGTCACGAGCGCCGCGCTCTGGATCGCCGCCGCGGCGCTCGTCGGCGGCCTGGCCACCCTCACGTCGGTCGCGCTGCTGGCCCGCACCGCCGAGCCGGCGCTCGCCGACCTGCGCGAGACCGTGCTCGACCGGGCCCTCGACCTGGAGGCGACCGAGCTCGAGGCGACCGGCTCGGGGGACCTGCTGTCCCGGGTGGGCGACGACGTACGCCTGATCACCGCGTCGTTCACCGAGGTCGTCCCGATCCTCGTCACCTCGGTCGTCGCCGTCGCGTTCACCGCGCTCGGCCTCTTCGCGCTCGACTGGCGCCTCGGGGTCGCCGGGCTGGCGGCGGTGCCGTCGTACGTGCTGGGGCTGCGCTGGTACCTGCCGCGGTCCGGGCCCTTCTACCGCCGCGAGCGGGCAGCCAACGCCGAGCGCGCCGAGGCGCTGCTGACCGGCGTGCACGCGAGCCGCACGCTGCGTGCCTTCGGGCTCGCGGAGCGGCACCAGGAGGTGACGACGGCTGCGTCCTGGCGGTCGGCGCAGCTCTCGATCGACGTCTTCCGGCTCCAGACCCGCTTCTACGGCCGCAACAACCGGAGCGAGCTGATCGGCCTGCTGGCCATCCTCGGCACCGGCTTCGTGCTCGTCGACCGTGCGACGGTCACCGTCGGCGCGGTCACCGCCGCGGCGCTGCTCTTCCACCGGCTCTTCAACCCGATCGGCGCGCTCGTCGGGCTCTTCGACGAGGTGCAGTCGGCGGGTGCGTCGCTGGTGCGACTCGTGGGACTCGCCCGGCTCCCGGCGCCGGTCCCGGTGCCGGACGCGCGGCGTCCGGCGGACGCGCGCCTCGTCGTCCACGGCCTGCACCACGAGTACGTCGAGGGGCGACCCGTCGTCGACGAGGTGTCGCTCGACGTGGCGCCGGGATGCCGACTCGCCGTCGTCGGCGCCTCCGGCGCCGGCAAGTCCACCCTCGGTGCGGCGATCGCCGGTCGGCTCCAGCCGACCCGCGGGCACGTGTCCCTCGGATCGACGCCGTTGGCGCGCGTCGACGGCGCCGGCCGACCGCCGGTCGCGATCGTCAGCCAGGAGCTGCACGTCTTCGCCGGGAGCGTGCGAGACAACCTCACGCTCGCCGCACCGTCGGCATCGGACGCCGATCTGGAGGCGGCGCTGTCCGCGGTCGGGGCGTGGACGACGGTGCTCGCGCTGCCGGACGGACTGGACACCCTCGTCGGCGACGGCGCGAGGATGCTGACGCCCGCACTCACCCAGCAGCTGGCGCTGGCGCGCGTGCTGCTCGCGGATCCGCTGGTCGTCGTGCTCGACGAGGCGACCGCCGAGGCCGGCTCGGCCGGAGCCCGATCCCTCGAGCGGGCGGCCGTGGCCGTCACGGCAGGCCGGACGTCGGTCACCATCGCGCACCGGCTCACGCAGGCGGTCACCGCCGACGAGATCGTGGTGATGGACGCCGGCCGGGTCGTGGAGCGGGGCACCCACGACGAGCTGGTGGAGTCCGGCGGTCGGTACGCCGAGCTCTGGGCGGCGTGGTCCACCGGCTGACCCCGCCCACTAGGCTGAGCGCACCACGCCTCGTGGAACAGGAACCCGGTGAGAGTCCGGGGCGGTTCCGCCACTGTGAGGCCGAGCGATCGGCCGAAGCCAGACACTGGCCACGAGGCTCCTTCCACGACACCGGGGCGAGAACCTCGAGGAGGAACCCGATGAAGCTGGCCCTGCTCTCCACGTCCGACACCGACCTGCTCTCGGCCCGGGCGTCCGGCGCCGACTGGATCTGGGCCAACCCGGCGCGTGCCCTCCCGGATCTCGACGGGTCCGCGCTGGTCGTGGTCCGGGTGCTCGGGTCGCCGCACGACCTCGACCCGTGGCGCGAGGAGCTGTACTCCGGAGGTCGTCCGGTCGTCGTGCTCGGCGGCGAGGCGCAGCCCAGCGCCGAGCTGATGGACCTCTCCACCGTCCCGATCGGCGTGGCCGCGCAGGCGCACCACTACCTCGCCGAGGGCGGACCGGCGAACCTCGCCCAGCTGCACGCGTTCCTGTCCGACACCGTGCTGCTCACGGGCGAGGGGTTCGACCCGCCGGTCGCCGTGCCGCAGTGGGGGATGGCGGAGCGGGTTGGTGGTTTCGAGACAGGACTTCGTCCTTCCTCAACCACCGAGGTCGGCGTTCGTCCTTCCTCGACGACCGGGGTCGGCGTTCGTCCTTCCTCGACCACCGAGGTCGGCGTTCGTCCTTCCTCGGCCGCCGGGATGCCCAGGGTCGGGGTCCTCTACTACCGCGCCCACGAGACCAGCGGCAACGCCGGCTTCGCCCACGCCCTGGTCGAGGCGATCGACGCGACGGGACGCGCCGTCGGCGTCCCCGTCTTCGCGGGAAGCCTGCGCTCCGCGCCCGACGAGCTCTACGACGCGCTCGGCACGCTCGACGCACTCGTCGTCACCGTGCTGGCCGCGGGTGGCAGCCGGCCCGCGGAGGTCGGCGCCGGGGGAGATGACGAGTCCTGGGACGTCGAACGGCTCCGCGCGCTCGACATCCCGATCCTGCAGGGGCTCTGCCTGACGAGCAGCCGCGCCGAGTGGGAGGCCTCCGACGACGGTGTCACGCCGCTCGACTCCGCGACCCAGATCGCGATCCCCGAGTTCGACGGGCGGATCATCACCGCGCCGTTCTCGTTCAAGGAGGTCGACCCGGCCGATCCGGCCGGCCTGCCCCGCTACGTCGCCGACCCCGAGCGCTGCGCCCGCGTCGCCGGGATCGCCGTCAACCACGCGTGCCTGCGGCACGTCCCGAACGCCGACAAGCGGATCGCGCTGATGCTCTCGGCGTACCCCACCAAGCACTCGCGGGTGGGCAACGCGGTCGGTCTGGACACGCCGGTCAGCACCGTCCGCCTGCTGCGCCGGCTGCGTGAGGAGGGGTACGACGTCGGCCCCATCCCGGCGCTCGACCTCGACGACGACACGGAGGCCGGGGACGCCCTCATCCACGCCCTGATCGCAGCCGGGGGCCAGGACGAGGAGTGGCTGACCAGCGCCCAGCTCACCGACGCGCACGTGCGGATCACCAAGGCTCAGTACGACGCCTGGACCGCCGACGTGCCCGACGCGCTCCGGGACGGCATGGTCGAGGCGTGGGGGGAGTCCCCGGGCCGGCTCTTCGTCAACGACGCGGGCGAGATCGTGCTCGCCACCATCCAGGCCGACAACGTGGTGCTGCTGATCCAGCCGCCTCGGGGCTTCGGGGAGAACCCGGTCGCGATCTACCACGACCCCGACCTCGCGCCGTCGCACCACTACCTGGCGGCGTACCGCTGGCTGGCCGCCCCGGTCGAGGAGGGCGGCTTCGGGGCGCACGCGGTCGTGCACCTCGGCAAGCACGGCTCGATGGAGTGGCTCCCTGGCAAGAACGCCGCGCTGTCCGCGGCCTGCGCGACCGACGCCACGATCGGCGACCTGCCGCTCGTCTACCCCTTCCTGGTCAACGACCCCGGCGAGGGTGCCCAGGCCAAGCGCCGCGCGCACGCCACGATCGTGGACCACCTGGTGCCGCCGATGGCGCGCGCCGAGACGTACGGCGACATCGCCCGCCTCGAGCAGCTGCTCGACGAGCACGCCAACATCGCTGCGATGGACCCGGCCAAGCTGCCCGCCGTCCGCGGGGAGATCTGGCAGCTGATGCACGCCGCCGAGATGCACCGCGACCTGGGGCTCGACGAGCGGCCCGACGACCAGGACTTCGACGACTTCATCCTCCACGTGGACGGCTGGCTGTGCGAGATCAAGGACGCCCAGATCCGCGACGGGCTGCACGTCCTCGGGCAGGCGCCCGAGGGCGAGGCCCGGGTCAACCTGGTCCTCGCCATCCTCCGGGCCGCCCAGGTCTGGGGCGGCCAGGAGGCCGCGGTGCCCGGGCTGCGCGCGGCACTGGGCCTCGGCGGTGTCGAGACGGGCGCCGGCGCGCCCTCGTCGACCACCGTGGATGCGGTCGAGGCCGAGGCTCGCTCCGTGATCGAGGCGATGGAGAAGGCGGGCTGGGCGCCGGACGTCGCTGCCGACCTGCACGGTGACCCGGAGGTGCAGCGGGTGCTCCGCTTCGCCGCCGAGCAGGTGGTGCCCCGGCTGCGTCGTACGACGGACGAGCTGGACGCCCTGCTGCACGCACTGGGCGGCGGGTTCGTGCCCGCCGGGCCGTCGGGCTCGCCGCTGCGCGGCCTGGTCAACGTGCTCCCGACCGGTCGGAACTTCTACACCGTCGACCCGCGCGCCGTGCCGAGCCGACTGGCCTGGCAGACCGGCGTGGCGATGGCCGACTCCCTGCTCCAGCGACACCTCGACGACACCGGCGACTACCCGGCGTCCGTCGGGCTGAGCGTCTGGGGCACCTCCGCGATGCGCACGTCGGGCGACGACGTCGCCGAGGTCCTCGCGCTGCTCGGGATCCGACCCGAGTGGGACGAGGCCTCCCGCCGGGTCGTCGACCTCGCGGTGGTGCCGCTCGCGGAGCTGGGCCGACCGCGCATCGACGTGACGGTGCGGATCTCCGGCTTCTTCCGCGACGCGTTCCCGCACGTGGTGACGATGCTCGACGACGCCGTGCGCCTGGTCGCCGGCCTGGACGAGCCCGACGACGCCAACTACGTCCGGGCGCACGCACGCGCGGACCTGGCCGTGCACGGCGACGAGCGCCGGTCGACGACGCGGATCTTCGGCAGCAAGCCGGGGTCGTACGGCGCCGGCATCCTCCAGGTGATCGAGTCCGGCAGCTGGCGCGACGACGCGCAGCTGGCGGAGGTCTACACGGCCTGGGGAGGCTTCGCCTACGGCCGCGACCTGGACGGCGCACCGGCCGCCGACGACATGCGCACCAACTACCGGCGGATCAAGGTCGCGGCCAAGAACGTCGACACCCGCGAGCACGACATCGCCGACAGCGACGACTACTTCCAGTACCACGGTGGCATGGTCGCCACGGTGCGTGCGCTGGCCGGCACCGCGCCGGCGGCCTACGTGGGCGACTCGACCACGCCCGACGCCGTACGCACCCGGACCCTCCAGGAGGAGACCAACCGGGTCTTCCGGGCCAGGGTCGTCAACCCGCGTTGGATCTCCGCGATGCAGCGGCACGGCTACAAGGGCGCGTTCGAGCTGGCCGCCACCGTCGACTACCTCTTCGGCTTCGACGCGACCGCGGGGGTGGTGCACGACTGGATGTACGAGTCGCTCGCGCGGGAGTACGTGCTCGACCCGACCAACCGCGACTTCATGACCCGGTCCAACCCCTGGGCGCTGCGCGGCGTCGTCGAGCGCCTGCACGAGGCAGCCGACCGCGGGTTGTGGGAGTCGCCCGACCCGGACACCCTGGCTGCCATGCAGCAGGTCTACCTGGAGCTCGAGGGCGATCTCGAGGACCGCGGATGAGTGGCGACGGGAGCTTCGAGACGGTGGGTGCGCCACCTCCTCCGCCACCGCCGTCGGTGGCAGCGGAAGGCGCGCCGGCGCCCGCCTCGACACCACCCAAGCGCGTCCGCGTGATCGGGGTCGGGCCGGGCGACCCCGACCAGGTCACGCTCGAGGCGGTTCGCGCGCTGCGCGAGGTGGACTACTTCGTGGTCAGCGACAAGTCGGGGCGCGGCGGGATGCCGGACCCGTTGGTCAACGCCCGCGAACGGCTGCTCGACCGGCACCTGGAGAGGGCTCCGGTGATCGTCCGCGTCGAGGATCCCGAGCGGGAGCGCCGGCCGGATCGCACCGCCAGCCAGGCGGAGTACGACGCCGCCGTGGCGCGCTGGCACGAGGAGCGGCAGGCGGCGTACGAGGAGGCGCTGCTCGCCCGCGAGGGCGTCGCCGGCTTCCTGGTGTGGGGCGACCCCGCGTTCTACGACTCGACGATCCGGATCCTCCAGTCGCTCCACGAGCGCGGTCGCCTCGGCCTCGAGCTCGACGTGGTCCCCGGGATCTCCAGCATCCAGCTCCTCGCCGCCCGGCACCGGATCGTGCTGCACGAGGTCGGCCACGCGCTGCACGTGACCAGCGGCCGACGGCTGCACGAGGCGCTCGAACAGGGACAGGACAACATCGTCGTGATGCTCAACCGGGTCATCGAGCTCGACGGGCCCCCCAGCGACCTGCGCGACTGGTCGATCTGGTGGGGCGCCAACCTCGGCACCGCCGACGAGGAGCTCGTGGCCGGTCGGGTCGGCGACGTGCTGCCTGCGATCGACGCCGCCCGCGAGCGGGTGCGTGCGGCGGCCGGCTGGGTGATGGACATCTTCCTGCTGCGCAGGGAGGCCTGATGGGGCACACGGTCCTGGTGGTCCCGGTGCCCGAGCTGGAGCGGTACGTCCGCGACCGCACGCGGCACTACGACGCATCGTTCCTCTCCGAGGATCCGGACTTCGTGCACGCCCACATCACGGTGCTCGGCCCGTTCCTGGACAGCCCGGCCGCGACCGACCTCACGGCCGTCGGCGAGCTTGCGGCGAGCGTGCCGGCCTTCGACTTCGCGCTCGACCGGGTGGGGGAGTTCGCCGACGGGCTCCTGCACCTGCTGCCGGAGCCGGACGGCCCGTTCCGGGAGCTCACCCGGCGGCTGGTGGCCGCCTTCCCGCAGTGCCCGCCGTACGGCGGTGCCTTCCCCGAGCCGGTGCCGCACCTGACCCTCGACCGGCGCGCCGAGGGCATCGACGCCGCGTCGGTGCGGGCCGACCTCGGGGGACTCGTGCCCGCGAGCTGCCGGGCGGACCGGGTCGCGCTGCACCGCTACGCCAACCACGACTGCCGGGTGCTCGCCGAGTGGAAGCTGGGTGTGTCGTGACGGGTCTCCTGGTCGCCGGCACCTCCTCGGACGCCGGGAAGAGCATCGTCACCTCCGGTCTGTGCCGGGCGTTCGCGCGGCGCGGCGTGAAGGTCGCGCCGTTCAAGGCACAGAACATGTCCAACAACTCGATGGTCGTCGAGGGTCCGGCCGGCCCCGGCGAGATCGGCCGTGCCCAGTGGGTGCAGGCGCTCGCCGCCCGGGTCGAGCCCGAGGTGGCCATGAACCCGGTGCTGCTCAAGCCCGGCAGCGACCGACGCAGCCACGTCGTCGTGATGGGGCACCCCGCTGGAGAGGTCTCGTCGCGCGACTTCGTCGGCGGGCGGCGACGGCTCGCCGCCGCGGCGTACGACGCCTTCGACGACCTCGCCGCGCGCTTCGAGCTCGTGGTCGCCGAAGGTGCGGGCAGCCCGACGGAGATCAACCTGCGGGCCGGCGACTACGTCAACCTGGGCCTGGCCCAGCACGGCGGGCTGGCGACCGTGCTGGTGGGCGACATCGACCGCGGCGGGGTCTTCGCGTCGCTCTTCGGCAGCGTCGCCCTCCTCGCGCCGGCGGACCAGCGGCTGGTCGCCGGCTTCGTCGTCAACCGCTTCCGCGGCGACGTGTCGCTGCTCGGGCCCGGACTCTCCGAGCTCGAGCAGCTCACCGGGCGGCGCGTGTACGGCGTGCTGCCGTTCAGCTCAGACGTGTGGCTCGACAGCGAGGACACGCTCGACGTCGGCGATCGCAGGGTGATCGACGGTCCCGCGCCGCTGCGGGTCGCCGTGGTCCGGTCGCCGCGGATCAGCAACTTCACCGACATCGACGCCCTCGGCCTGGAGCCGGGGGTCGACGTCGTCTACGCGTCCGATGCCCGCTCGCTGGCCGACGCCGACCTGGTCGTGCTCCCCGGGTCCCGGGCCACGCTGGCGGACCTCGAGTGGCTGCGCGCCCGTGGCCTCGACCGCGCCGTGCTCGCCCATGCCGCGGCCGGTCGGCCGGTGCTGGGCATCTGCGGCGGCTTCCAGATGCTGGGCGGCACGGTGCGCGATCCCGACGGCGTCGAGGGCCCGCCGGGCGCGGTGGTCGACGGTCTCGGCCTGCTCGACGTCGAGACGGTCTTCGGAGTGGAGAAGGTGCTCCGCCTGCCGCGCGGTACGGCGCTGGGCGTCCCGGTCGGCGGGTACGAGATCCACCACGGCCGGATCAGCGTCGGCTCCGGCGAGACGTTCCTCGGCGGGGTTCGCCAGGGCCATCTCTTCGGGACCATGTGGCACGGCTGCCTCGAGCACGACGACTTCCGGGAGGCGTTCCTGACCGAGGTCGCGCGGCTGACCGGCCACCTCCGGACGCCGTCAGGGGTGAGCTTCGCCGCGGCCCGGGAGCGTCGGCTGGACCTGCTCGGTGACCTCGTCGAGCACCATCTCGACGTCGACGCGCTGCTGGAGCTCGCGACCGCGGGCGCCCCGGCCGGCCTCCGTGTGCTGCCGCCCGGGGACCGCCGATGAAGGTCCTGGTGCTCGGCGGCACGGGGGAGGCTCGCGAGCTGGCGGCGGCGCTGGTCGCCGACGGCGACGACGTCGTCTCGTCGCTCGCCGGCCGGGTCGTCGACCCGCGGCTGCCGGTCGGCGAGGTCCGGATCGGCGGCTTCGGCGGCGCGGCGGCGCTCGCGGCGTACGCCGACGCGTTCGACGCGGTCGTCGACGCGACACACCCCTATGCCGCCCAGATCTCCCGGCACTCCGTCGCCGTGCGGGTGCCGCTGCTCCGGCTGGAGCGTGCGGGGTGGGACGGTGACTGGACCTGGGTCGATGACCACGATGCCGCCGCTGCCGTCGCGGCCACCCTGGGGGAGCGTCCGTTCCTCACCATCGGCCGCCAGCGGCTCGGCGCCTTCACCGGCCCGCTCGCCGAGCACGCGGTGCTGGCCCGTGTCGTCGACCCCCCCGACATCGATCTCCCGCCGACCTGGGAGCTGCGCCTCGACCGCGGGCCGTACGTGGTCGCCAACGAGGTGGCGCTCATGCAGCGGCACGGCACGGACGTGCTCGTCACCAAGGACTCGGGCGGCAGCCACACCCGCCCCAAGCTGGACGCGGCCGCGGCGCTCGGGATCCCGGTCGTCGTGGTCCGGCGGCCACCGGCACCGGAAGGGGTGGAGACGGTCAGCGACGTCGACGCAGCAGCGCGATGGGTACGACGACAGCCAGCGCGCCCAGACGGACCCGCCCGGCCAGCCGGCGGGCGCGGGTGAGGTCGTGCTGACCGGGGGGCCGCCCGTCGCCGAGGACCTGGCGGTCCTCGATCCGGTCGCCGTACACGTTCACACCGCCGAGCCGGATGCCCAGCGCCCCGGCGAACGCCGCCTCGACCGGGCCCGCGTTCGGGCTCGGGTGCCCGGGTGCGTCCCGCCGGGAAAG
>JADMIO011153608.1_pt1 | contig 37728 bp, 22 predicted proteins | sample 8958161 | NCBI WGS metagenome assembly JADMIO01 (sample SAMN16585339, study PRJNA669376) | soil metagenome | isolation source: Crop rotation soil | place: USA: Cullars Rotation, Alabama | collected 2011 | reverse complement strand
TTTGCTCGCGAGACCTTGTCGAGCCGCTGCGTGCGCTGGTTCCACCGCAATCGGGACCGCCTGGTCGTCACCGTTCCGCTGATCGCCGCCGCAGCCATTGTGACGTTGGTCATGATCGAGGAGCACAATGAGCACGACCGGTTGCTCGACGATACCCGCCAGCTCATCTCAGAAGGTATGATCCTGGCCGAGCATGATCGTCTCGACCTGGCCCGGACCCAGTTCGAGCTGGCCTCGAAGCTGGCCTCGTCGGAGCCGTCGGCGCCGCCCGCGACCCCGCGCGAACGGACGCTCAAGACGGTCCGGCTCACTGGCTCGCTCGACGATCTGCGGGCGATCGCCCGCGCCGAATGGTTCCAGACGGGCGAGAAGCTGACCTATCGGCGCGCAGCCGACACGCTGGCCGAGACCGCCGAGACGCTGCGCCTGCGGCTTCTCGGATTCGTCGGTCCGGTGGGCGATCCCAGCGCCGAGATCGCCGCCGCGCTCCAGCCCTTTTATGTCTTCCAGGCACCCTCCTGGCCGACCGAAGATCTCCAGAACCTCGTTGATCCGCGGCGTCGGTCTCGTCTGCTTGACGACGTCGAGGACCTGCTGTTTCTCTGGACTCTGGCCCTGGACCGTCGTCTTGAGACCGCTCCGGCCGCGGACCGGGCGACGATTCTTGCCCAGGCCCAGCAGAACGTGAACCGGGCGCTGGGCTTTACGCCGTCTCCTCGGCCCTGGCAGGCGTTGCAGGCGCGTCTCGCCACCCGTCGCGCGGGTCAGGAGCCTCCCCGGCACACCTCGGACGCCGACCAGCCCGTGGCGGAGCCGTCGGATCGGGCGTGTTTCGAATGGGGGCTGCTGCGGTCGCGCGAAGGTCAGCTCCGCGCGGCGATCGCCTGGCTCGACCGCGCAGCGCGGCGCCGACCGGATCGGTACTGGTATCATCTCTGCCTGGCGCTGGCGTACGAGCAAGCCAGCCGCGATCCCTTCCAGACACAGCCGCTCGATGGGCAAAAGGCCCTGGCGCATTATGGGGTGGCGATTGCGCTGCACGCGGACGATCCCTGGCCGTGGCTGTACCGGGCGCGATTGCACGCCGCAATGGGGGCCTGGGCGCGGGCGCTGGAGGATTTCGAGGCGGCGGCCCAGCGGCTACAGCCGGGTGACGACCGCGAGTTACTCCGGATGCTGGCCACGGCCGAACTCCCCTGGCTACGGTCTCCGGGCCTGGCCCTCCTGAATCGTCTGATAGGTCGTGCCTGGACCGCGCCGACCGCACCGGCGCAGAGGCATAATCCCTGATACCGGTTATCTGACCTCCGGTGAGAGCTGGACCATGGTGGACATCACGTGTCCCCGCTGCCACAGGTGGATCTCGACCAGGACCACGCCGTGCATCGGCCGGTAGCTCCGCTGCCCTGCCTGTGGCGCGGTCTTCGCGTACCAGACCAGGACGAGCCAGGCGGTGCGTCCCGAACCGCGAGGTAGGCCCGTAACGATGTGGGGTCACCACGGCAGGTCGAGTCCGCTTGACAGCCTCGACGTGCCGGGATACCGTTCAGATTGACCTCCCGTACCGACAGAGAGCTTGCCGCGTGGCGAGCGTCGGGTGCGCTGAGGACCGTCCGAGTTCGGCGCTGTGAGGGCCGGGTTCGGCGTCTCGTGAGGTGCTTTTTTCAGTGTCAACACGTCCTGGGGGAGGGCGTCATCGGACCGACTGATCGAACCGAGCGGAATGCCGACCGCGGCCACCGCGTCAACGAGCAGATTCGCATCTCGCCCGTCCGCGTGATCAACAACGAAGGGGCCATGCTCGGCGTCATGCCGACCGGCAAAGCCCAGGAGCTCGCCCGTGAGGCGGGCCTGGACCTGGTGGAAGTCGCTCCCAACGAGCGGCCGCCGGTCTGCAAGATCATGGACTATGGCAAGTTCAAGTACGAGCAGAAGAAGCGCAGCTCGAAGCAGAAGCAGCACCAGGTGCAAATCAAGGAAATCCGCGTTCGGCCCAAGACCGGCGACGAGGACATCAAGGTCAAGGTGCGCCGCGCCCGCGAGTTCCTTGAGCACAAGGACAAGGTCCTGGTCAACGTCTTGTTCCGCGGTCGCGAGCTGGCCCACATCGATGAAGGCCGCCGGGTCATGGACGAGGTGCTTGCCGCCCTCGAGGATGTGGCCAAGGTGGAAAAGAACCCGTCGATGGAAGGCCGGCGGATGACCGCAATCGTGGCACCCCGCGTCTAACCGGAACGGTCGCCGTCAGAGGCGTGCCCGCGGGCCCGTCCCTGGGGGCGGGCCCGCGGGCAGCGCCACCACCGCGGCCGGTGCTTCCGCGCGCGGGAGCTGGGGGAGACGGACTGGATTCGCCGCGGGTTGAAAACCGATGACCAGAGAGGTTTGGAGCCTGTCCGCGGTCGCTCCCGGGCCGGCTACCCCCGATGCACGGGCCGCGCGTTCGGAAAACGATTTCACTTTTTTGTTGACAGTTCCTTCGCGTGCCGACCAAGATAGACCATCGCAGATCCTTTCATTGTTCCCTTCACGCATCGGCTCAGATTGACGACGGTTCGAATGTCTGCCTGCGCCACGGCCACGGCGGCCGGGCTCAAACCTCTCGTCGGATGCCAGTTCCGTCAGGACACGACCAGCGCGGAGGAATGGTGATGGTCACCGTAGAGGGGTCGAAGAGGACCACAACGCCATCAGGATGGCTGACCTCGATTGCCCAGACACGGCTGCGGGAGAGCGGTTACGAGGAGTTGAAGAACCTGCACTGTGACGAATACGACGGTGTGCTTCGCCTGCGCGGGACCGTGACGTCGCCGCAGTTGCTTCAGACCGCCCTGGCGCTGCTGGCGGCGATCCCAAGTTCGCGCGGGATCGACAACCGCGTCGTCGTCGCCATACCGAGCCGCTGGCACCGCGCTGTCCATTGAATCGTCAAGGATCGAGCGACCAGGGATGGGTCAGCTCCAAAGTGCAAAACTCCTGCAGGCACCGCGGACCGACCCTGCAAGAGGGTGTCGGTTTGGCGCGAGGAAGAGAGGAATCATGCTTCCCCTCTCCGGCCGGCTCGATTAGGATGCACGCGCCTGGATGGCACGTCGGACGACTCAGGGAGGAGTGCGCCATGCGACGTTCCCGTATCGACGGCCCCGAACCGCTCCCGTGGGCGCACGTTCTTCGACCGGCCCCCAACCTGCACGACGTCTCGGCGGTCGCCGAGCTGTTCGTGAGTGGGTTTCGCCGCGACCTGGCCACATTCTTTCCCCAGGCCCAGTGCGAGCTGGCGCCGGAGGCGATCGCCGATCCGGGCCTGCTCGCACCGGGTGCGGCCATCTTCCGTCTCCTGGCGGATGACGAGGGCGACGAAATCGAGCTCTTCGGCCGGCGGTATCGCATTCGACCCAGTGAACACGGCCGGTTCCGCGCACAGGACCATCGGCTGGTGGCCGCGATCGGCGCGGTCCTGACGCTGCGCTACCTGCATCTGTTCCGGCTGGCGAACCCGGCGCGTCTGGAGTTGTACCAGGGAAACTCCGACGACCACACGATCGCGGCGTTCATCGAGCCAGCCTCCTACGGTCCCCGCGCCTCGTGCCCGAGCCGCATCGCCACCACGATTCAGACCCTCCGGACCGCCGCGCTGTCAACCTACGAGAACCGCCGGATCTCGACGGGCGTGCTTCTGGTGGGAGACAGGCCGGAGGCCAGCCGGCATCTACCGCACACACCGCCCGATGCGCTGACCTACGGCGTCGAACTTCGCGGCCTGAAGAGCCTGTACCGGCTCTGTGACGGCAAGAGAACGCTGTTTCTGGTCGATCGCGACAGCAAGCTGGCGGGGATCGTCGATGTGGCGCGCTTCGCCGCCGAGATGGCCGAGGGGCACGATCCGGACGTGCCCTGCGCGCGGATCTACCAGCCGCATGCCTGCGCCACCCGGTCGGGTGGGCATGTTTGCCTGGTTCTGAGTCCGAACCAGGAGATCAAGCTCTTTGCCGATGGGGTGCCGGTCTTCGTCTTCGCGCACGGCCGCTGGCGCATCCTGGACGTGGCAGCGAAGTTCGCGGTCTGGCGGTCGGCGGTCGCCACGGCGGGCCTGGCGCGGCTGCTGTTCCAGGCCGCGCTGAACCTGGCCGAGAGCCGCCATGGAGCGCTGTTCGTCGTGGTGGACGATCCCGCGACCGCCGCCGGACGCCTGATCGCGCCCCACGATCTCCTTTCTGACGCGATCCCGCACGGCCCGCCGGCCGCTCTGGCACCCGACGATCCCCTGGCGAAGCGCGCCTTGCACTATCTGGCGCGCGGGCGCAATATCACCGCTCTGGACGCCTCCGTTCTGGAGGCCCTCGCCAGTCTCGACGGCGCACTCGCCATCGATCACGATGGCCGCCTGCTCGCCTTCGGTGCGATCCTGCGCCACGATGCTCTCGATCTGCCCGGTCTGACCAATGCCGAGGGTGCCCGCACCACCGCCGCTCTGGTCGCCAGCCATTACGGGCCGGTTCTCAAGGTCAGCGAGGACGGCGTCATCTCCTGCTTCCTGGGCGGACATCGAGTCTGGGACCTGTGACGATCCGCGATGCGGTATAACTCCGTGCGGAAGGCGGCGTCCTTGACGCCGTCGACAGGGCTCTCGGATGATACCGTTAGACGGCGGGGTCTCAACGGGGAGTGCCTCGGACCCACGAGTTCCCGACATGCGGGATCCCGACCGCAGCGATGGGGATAAGTGACACGCTCAGCCTTTCCTAGCCGCATTTTGCAGGTCGAAACGATACTCCATCCATTGCAATCGCATCCACGCACCTGATGCGCGTTTGGAAACGAAACGGAGGACCTCGTGAATCGTGGTCGCGCCCGGTTTCCCCTTTTCGCAGCCATCATGCTGTTCGTCGCGTCCGTTGTGTCCTTTGCCGAGGACATCTCGCCCGACCGGATGCGGCAAATCTTCGAGGCGGTGAAGACTCCGTTCAAGTACGGCGTCATCCTGCGCGGCGACGAGGGCAAGGCCGTGGACTGCCCGAGTGTTTTCCGGCGCGGGGACTCCTGGTACATGGTTTATATCTGCATGAATCAGATCGGCTACGAGACCCACCTCGCCCGCAGCCGGGATCTATGCCACTGGGAGAAGCTGGGGACCATCCTACCCTTCTCGAAGACCGGCTGGGACGCCTGGCAGGGCGCCGGCACAGTCGCGCTCCAGGACCCGGCCTGGGGCGGGCGTTACGAATTGAAGCCCGTCGCCGACAAGTACTGGATGTCCTATCTCGGCGGCGCACGTCAGGGTTACGAGACCGATCCGCTCGCCATCGGGATGGCGTGGACCACGGCGCCCGACCTCCCCGAGACATGGCACCGGATCGCCGAGAACCCGGTTCTGAGCCCCGATCAGCCCGACGCGCGACCATTCGAGGCGGCCACGCTGTATCGCAGCTTCATTCTGCGGGACGAGACGGAGCAGACCGGCTATCCGTTCGTGATGTACTACAACGGCAAGCAGCAAGGACCGGCCACCGAGCGAATCGGCATGGCCGGGTCCAGGGATCTGATCCATTGGCGGCGGCTTGGCAGCGGGCCGGTGATCGATAACGGCCGCGGCATCAGCGGCGATCCCCAGATCGCGCGCATGGGCGATATGTGGGTGATGTTCTACTACGGCGCTTTCTGGAAGCCGGGGGCCTTTGACACGTTCGCCGCCTCGAACGACCTGGTCCACTGGACCAGGTGGGACGGCCCGCCCCTGGTGGAGCCGTCGGAACCGTGGGACAAGAGGTACGCGCACAAGCCCTGGGTCATCGCGCACGAGGGCGTGGTCTATCATTTTTACTGCGCTGTAGGGGATCAGGGACGGGTCATCGCTCTGGCCACATCCAAGGATCTAGGCCCCGCGAAAGCAGTGCGATGAGCATCGATCAGACACCGCGCGTTGGGGCGCCCTCCGCGCAACTCGGACCTTCGAGACACCGGGATCGCGGCGTACGAGGCGCATCATCAATTCTGTCGGCTGCACCCGCTTGACTCGTGCGATTGGACACCATTAGGATGTCTGGGCTTTCACCAATCTCCAGCATATATCGAGAGCTGGGGCACGGTTGCCGGGGTCAATCAGGGGATTGTTCAGTGGGATCTGGAGAATCATCCCGGGGCCCGTGCTCTGGAACGCCGAGATGGTCCTTGGTTCAACGAATGACTCGGTTCCAGGCGCAGTTGCGCGGAGCGCGTTCGAACCGCCGGGACACGTCGCGGCCATCCAAATTTCGGGGAGATTTGCCCATGCCCGGACGTCTCATGCGTGGAGCCTTGATTCTGATCCTGGCCGCGACGGCCGGGGGATGTAACGACAGTCTCAACGTGACGGGACCCGGGACAACGGGTTCCGCCACGCCGCGTCCCCCCTCAGCGGGCCAGTCCGTGAAGTTCGTCGGCTTCGATGCCAACCCGACCCTGACCGAGTCGCTTCAACAGGGAAAGATCCAGGGCCTGGTCCTTCAGAATCCCTATCAGATGGGCGACCTGGGCCTCCGCACGACGGTCGTCAACCTGGAGAAAGGGGAGGTGAAATCCCGGATCGGCACGGGTGAGAAGGTGGCGACGCCCGAGAACATCAGCAAACCGGCCATCGCGGAACTTCTGAATCCACCCAAGGACACGAGTCCACCCGACACGAACAAGCCAGGGGAGAAAACCAAAAAATGGCGCGTGATGATCATTCCCAAGGCCACGGCCAATGAGTTCTGGCAGACGGTCCACGCCGGCGCGGACGCGGCGGCGAAGGAGCTGGACAATGTCGAGGTCCTCTGGAGAGGGCCTGAGAAGGAGGACGATTACACCAAGCAGATCGAATTGATCGAGAGCGGAAAGTCACTCGGCGTCGACGGCATCGTGCTGGCCCCGATCGATTCCAAGGCCCTGGTCTCACCCGTGGAGCAGTCCATCGACAACGGCATCCCCGTCGTCATCATCGACTCCAACCTCGAGTCGATGCGAACGGTCAGCTTCGTCGGCACCGATAATTACCATGGTGGAGTTCTCGCGGCCAAGCGGATGGCCGACGTGCTCGGCAACCGGGGCAATGTGATCTTGATGAGGCACATGGTCGGCTCGGACAGCACCGAGCAACGGGAGAAGGGCTTCCTGGAGACGCTTGGGCGCTATCCGGAAATCAAGATCATTTCGCAGAACCAGTATGCGGGAGCCACGACCGAGTCGGCAACGAAGACCGCGCAGGACTTGATCACATTGTACAAGGGCCAGGTGGACGGGATCTTCTGCTCGAACGAGCAGGCCACGATGGGCATGCTCAAGGGCCTGGAAGAGGCGGGATTGGTGAAGGGCCAGCCTTGACCGGCCTGCAACAACTGCCGAACGCAAACGGCCGCGTAATTGGTCCCGCGCGGCCGATGCCACCAGGCACGCTGTCCAATCGATCTGAGGGGCGGACGAATCTCCCTCGGCGTCTTCCCAAACCGGACCGATCTGGGTTTTTCATTGAAAGTCACCGAGGTCGCGGTGTATATACGGGGATGCGTCCTCACGCCGGTGGGTCGCTCTCAAAACGTGTGGTCCGTCGGGGGGGTCGAACCGATCGGTCGACGTGATCCCGTGACAGTCTCGAAGCGCGGGCGCGTCGGAACGGCGGCAACCCTTCTGGGGGCGCACCTGGAGGCCGGCGGGTTGAGCCTCGTCACGCCCCGGAGGCTCCCAGACCGGGCCTGACTGGTCGCGACCATCGCGTCCGGAGTCAGTGGGACTGCGGGCCTGGAATCGCAGCCTCCGTCCGGTGGGTGATCCGGTTCGGGTGACGAAAGGGAGCTCGCCCCCTCGCGACCGTCTCGACGCACCGCTCTTATCCCCTTCTCACGTCCCTTCCTTGCAGATCGAGGTGTCTTATGGTTTGTCGACGTGCGCGCGGTTTCACACTGATCGAACTGCTCGTCGTCATCGCGATCATCGGGGTGCTGGTCGCCCTGTTGCTGCCCGCCGTCCAGTCGGCGCGCGAGGCAGCCCGCCGGTCTCAGTGCCTCAACAACCTCAAGCAGCTTGGTATCGGGATGCACAACCATCACGACACCGAGGGCACGTTCCCGTTCGGCTGCTTCAACAGCCCGGCGCAAGCCTGGACGTTCCGGGTCTTGCCCTACATGGAACAGGTGGCCATGAGTAACGCTCTGAACATGAATGCCACCTTCTATGACGCCCGAAACCAAACGGTGACCTCCGCGACCCTCACCGTGTTCATGTGCCCGTCCGATCCGGGCGCCGGGTCCATCATGAAAGTGTCGGGCCAGCCTGACCGCAAGAAGGGCAATTACGTGGTGAACTGGGGCAATTCGCATTACGATCAGGGCAATCCGAACCCCTTCGCCGGCCCGAACGGATCGGTCGTCCCCGTACGAGGCGCCTTCCGCGTCAACACCAAGACCGTCCCCCCGTACAACCTGAGGGACTTCACCGACGGCACCAGCGGCACGCTGCTCATGAGTGAGCTGATTGCGGCCATGCCCAACGGGTCGATCTACGATCTGCGTGGCGACATCTGGTCCACCTCGCGGTGCGCCACCATGTTCATGGCCTATACGCAACCGAACTCAAAGATCCCTGATCAGATGGACGGCAAGACGGACTGCGCCTTCCCGATGATGAGCAACCCGCCGTGTCTCAACGGCACGGGCTCGCAGCCGGATTTCAACGCGGCCCGGAGCTTCCATTCGGGGGGCGTCAACTGCCTGATGGCCGACGGCAGCGTCCGGTTCATCAAGAACACGGTCAATATCGATATCTGGCGAGCGCTGAGCACTCCGGCGGGGGGCGAGGTGGTCTCCGCCGACCAGTATTGACGCGTCTCGAAGTTGAAGAGGGCCGACCGAGACGATCTCTTGCCGGGTCATGATCCCCGGCGAGGGATTTCCTCGATCCCCACGCGGTCCGATGCACCGCGTGGGCTGGGGGAAATCACCGATCGCGGCTGGCCGCGCGTTTCTCCGGTCCGGCGGTTCCGTTCCACTCACCCAGAGGCAAATACGTCATGAGCACGACTCGATGGGATTGGCGATCACGGCGCACACTCTTGCTGGTGATGCTCTCAGGGATGCTCGCGTGCAGCTCGGACGGAATCGCCACTGTCCCCGTCGCGGGGACGGTAACCTACAAGGGCCAGCCGCTCGAGAACGGTCAGATCCAGTTCCTGCCCGTAGATGGTCCCGCGGCGGTCGGGTCGATCGAGAATGGCAAGTTCACCCTCTCCACCAACGCGGTCAGTAACGGGGCACCTCCCGGAAAGTATCGCGTCACGGTCTTTTCCTACAAGGAAACCCCGACCAAATTCGGGGAGTCCACGACCAAATCGGTCGTCCCCACGAAATACACCAACCCCGATACGTCGGGTCTCGTTGTGGATGTCCCGCCCGAGGGGAATTCCGCGATCGACATCAAGCTGGTGGACTGAGTCGTTCCACCGTCTCGCCCGTTGCCGATTCTGCCATTGGCGTCTCGTCAGCGGGCGCCCGAACTGCCAAAGCGATCGCGCCTTCGAGGAAGAGGAAGCACCATGAGCATGCTCCGTCCCTGGTGTGGGATCGTTTTCGGATTGATTGTGGCGACCCTGTTTCCGGTCCCAGGTCAGGCCGCAGAGGCCGCCCGCGCCGGGGGGGACATGCGGCTGTGGTACGAGCAGCCGGCGGGCCCGTGGGAAGAGGCCCTGCCCATCGGCAACGGACGACTGGGAGCGATGGTCTTCGGTGGGACGCCGGATGAGCGCATCCAGTTCAACGAAGATTCGCTCTGGACGGGCAAGCCGCACGACTACGTGCGCGCGGGTGCAGGCAGCCACTTACAGGAAATCCGCCAGCTGATGTTTGCTGGCCGGGTGGACGAGGCCATTGCGATCATCCGGGCCAAGTTTCTCAGCGACCCCGTGCACCAAGAGTCCTATCAGCCCTTTGGGGACCTGCGACTCCACTTCCCCGGTCACGAGCAAGTCCGCGACTATCGCCGCGAGCTGGATCTGGATTCAGCCACGGCGCGCGTGAACTATCGCGTCGGCGATGTCTCCTACCGACGGGAGGTGTTCGCGAGCTTCCCCGCTCAAGCCATCGTCGTTCATCTGGATGCCGATCGCGGTGGTCAGATTCGCTTCACGCTGAAGATGGACAGTCCCCACCGATCGTCGCAGGTTCGGGCGATCGCGCCCGATACGCTGGCACTGACCGGCAAGGTCCAGGACGACGGTATCCACTTCGAGTCACGGCTGCGCGTACTCACCCGCGGTGGCCGGGCGACTGTCAACGACGAGGGCATTACCGTCGCGGACGCCGACGCCGTCACCCTCCTGCTGGTGGCGGCGACCAGCTACAACAACTTCCAGGACATCACCGCCGACCCGTCCCAGCGCTGCGCGGCAGCCCTGTCGAAGATCGGTGACAAGAGTTACGAGACCCTGTCCCACGACCACGTCGCCGACCACCGTCGGCTCTTCCAGCGCGTGCGGCTGGATCTCGGTCGCACCGAACGGGCCGATTGGCCCACCGATCGGCGTCTGAAGCAGGTCACACTGGATGCCAACCTCCCCGGCGGGGCCGCCTCGGCGAGCCCGGCGTCCGCGCACGCCCCGGGACTCGCGAACGATCCCGCGCTGGCGGCTCTCGATTTCCAGTTCGGCCGCTACCTGCTCATCGCCAGCAGCCGCCCAGGTGACCAGCCGGCCAACCTTCAAGGCGTCTGGAATCAACTCCTCGATCCGCCCTGGGGCAGCAAGTACACCACCAACATCAACCTTGAGATGAACTACTGGCCGGCCGAGCTGACAAACCTCAGCGAATGTCATGAGCCCTTGTTCGACCTGGTCTCGGACCTCATGATCAGCGGGGCCCGGACCGCCCGGAAACAGTACGGCGCCCGTGGCTGGGTGCTGCACCATAACACCGATCACTGGCGGGGCACCGCGCCGATCAACAACATCGACGGCGTCTGGCCGACCGGCGGGGCGTGGCTGTGCCATCATCTCTGGGAGCATTATCTGTTCACCGAGGACAAGGAATTCCTGGCACGCCGGGCGTATCCGGCCCTGAAGGAGGCCGCGCTGTTCTTCGTCGATTCCCTGGTCCGCGACCCGAAGACGGGCTGGCTGGTCACCAACCCGTCCATCTCGCCCGAACAGGATCCCCTCTGTGTGGGTCCGACCATGGATAACCAACTCATCCGCGCCCTGCTCAGTTACACCATCGAAACCGCCGGAATCCTCGGCATCGACGGGGATTTCGCCAAGCAGCTCGGGGAGGTGCGCCGCCAGGTCCCGCCTGACCAGATCGGCAAGTACGGCCAGCTCCAGGAGTGGTTGGAGGACCGGGACGAACCGAATAACAAGCACCGGCACATGTCGCCGCTGTGGGGGCTCTACCCGGGCTGGGAGATCACGCCAGCCAATCCGAAACTCTTCCAGGCCGCCAAGGTGCTGCTGACCTGGCGCGGCGATGGCAACACGGGATGGAGCTTCGCCTGGCGCATCCCCCTCTGGGCCCGCGTCCACGATGGCGATTTCGCCTTCCGGCAACTCGACCTCCAGATCGCCCGCCGCACGTTTCCCAATCTCTTCGACAAGTGCGGGCCGTTCCAGGTCGATGGAACCTTCGGAGCCACGGGCGGCATCGCCGAGCTCCTGCTCCAGAGTCACCAGCGCCTGGGTGCGGACTCGAAGACGCACCAGATCGAGCTTCTCCCGGCACTGCCCACGAACTGGCCGAAGGGATCGGTGACCGGACTCTGTGCCCGCGGCGGTTTCGAGGTCGACCAGTTCTGGGAAGATGGCGCGCTGTCCCGGGTCGTGGTGCGCTCCAAACTGGGCAACCCGTGCCGGATCAGCTACCGGGATCACGTCGTTGACTTGACGACGGAGACCGGCAAGTCCTATACATTCGACGGCCAACTGCATGAATCCCGCTAGGATTGCGGGAACGGATGGTTTGATACCGCCCCGCGGGTTCGCCCCTGTTCTTGTCGGAGGAGTTGCGGTCGCATGACCCCGAAGGGTCCATTCCCCGTCCATCGTCGCAACCTCCTCCGCACCGCGACCGCCGCGGCTGGCCTCACGATCCTGGGACCAGTCGCGATGGTTCAGGGCCAGAGAGTCCAGGACGCCGACGACGACCCCTCACCTCACGGTCCAGATCAGTCACGGTGTCGGGTGACCGACACCTCGGCCAGTCGTTTCGTGGCGGTGCGCAGCTTCGGCCTGGACGACGCGACGTGGACCAAGGGTTTCTGGGCAGAGCGGTTCACGACCTGCCGGCATTCCATGGTGCCCCACCTGTGGAGAATCATGGAGGGCACGGACTACAGCCAGTTCTATGAGAACTTCCGGATCGCGGCGGGACTGGACGAGGGCCGCCACCGGGGACCGGCGTTCAATGACGGCGATTTCTACAAGTGGCTCGAAGCCGCTGCGGCCGTCTTCGCGGTCACGAAGGACGCGGCGCTGGAGCGGCAACTGGATGCGATCATCAGCGTCCTCGGCAAAGCCCAGCGCGCGGACGGCTATCTCCATACCCCGGTGCTGATCGCAAACCGTCGAGGCGACAGGGATGTGCAACCCTTCCACGATCGGCTCGACTTCGAGACCTACAACCTGGGCCATCTAATCACGGCCGGTTGCATCCACCACCGGGCCACCGGCAAGGACGGCCTGCTCCAAGTCGCGATCAAGGCCGCCGATTTCCTGGCGGCGGCATTCCGATCGCCGACGCCCGACCTTGCCCGCTTCTCCATCTGTCCCTCGCATTACATGGGACTCGTGGAACTCTACCGCACCACGCGCGATTCGAAGTACCTGGAGCTGGCTCGCAAACTGCTCGCCCTTCGCGACCAGATGGCCGACGGCACGGACGACAATCAGGACCGCATTCCCTTCCGACTCCAGACGCAGGCTGCTGGCCATGCCGTCCGGGCCAATTACCTCTATGCGGGCGCGGCCGATCTGTACGCGGAGACGGGCGACCAGGCTCTCCTCGGGCCCTTGCTGCGGATCTGGGACGATGTCGTCTCCCGGAAACTGTACATCACCGGGGCCTGTGGGGCGCTCTACGATGGGGCGTCTCCGGACGGTTCGGCAAACCAGAAGGTCATCAGCCGGGTCCATCAGGCGTATGGCCGCGCGTACCAGTTGCCCAACAGCGCGGCCCACAACGAGACCTGCGCCAGCATCGCCAACGTCCTCTGGAACTGGCGGATGCTTCAGATCACGGGTGAGGCCCGGTTCGCGGACATCCTGGAACTGTCCCTGTACAACGCTGTCCTGGCCGGCAGTAGCCTGGATGGAACGCGGTTCTTCTACACCAACACGCTCCGCCAGCTCGACCGGATGCCGACGGACCTGCGCTGGCCGCGGGAGCGGCAACCGTTCCTGAGTTGCTTCTGCTGCCCTCCCAATCTCGTGCGAACTATTGCCGAGGTCGGCGGTTATGCCTACGGCCGGTCGGACGATCGGGTCTGGGTCCATCTGTACGGCAGCAACGCGCTCGCCACTAGCGACGGGCTGAAGCTGAGGCAGGAGACGAACTATCCCTGGGACGGCCGGGTGACGATCACGGTTGGCGCGATGCCTCAGGGGATTCGCGCCGTGATGCTGCGCATCCCGGCATGGGCTCAGGACGCTTCCCTGAGCGTCAACGGCGTGCCAGACCGCGCTCGGCTGGAGGCCGGCGCCTATCACGAGGTTCGACGGGACTGGTCGGCGGGGGATGTTCTCGAACTGGTGCTGCCGATGCGCGTTCGGCTGATGCAGGCTCATCCTCTGGTCGAGGAGGCCCGGAACCAGGTCGCGGTCCAGCGCGGTCCGATCGTTTACTGTCTGGAGTCGGTCGATCTGGCCGACGGGGCGCGGATCCAGGACGTTCTCATTCCCCGGACGATCGCGTTGACGCCCCGCTTCGACGCCGCGCTGCTGGGAGGCGTTGTGGTGCTCGAAGGCCGGGCGGAAGCGCGACCTGAAGCCGGATGGTCCACGGAGCTGTACCGGGAGCTGTCCGACACGTCCCCCAGGCCGATCGACCTGCGCCTGATCCCCTACTATGCGTGGGGTAACCGTGGCCGATCGGAGATGACGGTCTGGATGCCCGTGAGCCGCTGAGGAGAGCGCCCGATTCGCGGACGACCGGAACGGGAAACCCGGAGGCGATCGCCCATGGCCCTGCGAGCGCATTGGCTGTTCTCGATCGTGTTCGCCGCAACGGTGCTCGGGCCGGGATCGCCGGCGCCCGCGGACGTCAAGCAACTCCAGCGCGGGTTCAAACGGCCGCCCGACGATGCGCGGATCATGATGCGCTGGTGGTGGTTCGGCCCGGCGGTAACGCGGGCCGAGCTCGGGCGCGAGATGCGGCTGATGAAGGAAGGCGGGATGGGCGGGTTCGAAGTCCAGCCGGTCTATCCGCTGGCGCTAGACGACGAGAAGGCAGGCATCAAGAACCTGAAGTTTCTCTCAAAGGAGTTCCTCGACGTCCTGGGCTTCACGGGCGCGGAGGCGAACCGGCTGGGTCTGCGGTTCGACCTGACGCTCGGCAGCGGTTGGCCCTACGGCGGCTCGATGATCTCCTGGGCCGAGTCGCCGGGATGCCTCCGCGTCCAGCGCGTCCCGATCACCGCCGGCCGGCGCAACGTGCCCGTGCCCTCGCTCCGGGATGGGGAAACCCTGCTGGCGGCCTTCGTCGATGCCCCCGGGGATAAGCCGGCTGCCGGGGGAGAGTTCCGAGAAGTTAAGATCCGCGACCAGGAGGCCCAGATCCCGGACGACCGCGCGGGGCGCGGACAGGTCCTCTTCTTCATCGCCAGCCACACCGGCGACCGGCCCGAGCGTCCCTCCTTCGGGGCCGAGGGCTACGTCATCGATCATTACGACCCACAAATCATTGCCAAGTTCCTCCGGTCCGTCGCTGATCCCGAGGTTGGCGCGTGTGGCGACAACCCGCCCTACGCGGTCTTCTGCGACAGCCTGGAGATTGATGGCCATGACTGGACCAACCATTTCCTGGAGGAGTTCCGGCGGCGCCGCGGCTACGAACTGCGTCCCTACCTTCCCGCTCTGGTTGCGGACATCGGCCCGCAGACCAAGGAGATCCGCCACGATTGGGGACGCACGCTGACGGAGCTGACCAACGAGTATTTCCTGGCCGCTCTCCGGCGCTGGGCCCACGAGCACAAGACGCGCTTCCGCATCCAGGGCTACGGCACGCCCCCCGCGACGCTCCACAGCTATGCCGACGTCGATCTGGCCGAGGGAGAGGGAAGCATCTGGAAGCTCAATACCGAGTCGCGGTGGGCCTCCTCGGCGAGCCATCTGCTGGGGCGCCCGGTCACGTCCGCCGAGACCTGGACCTGGCTCCACTCCCCCGTCTTCCGCGCCACGCCCCTGGACATGAAGGGGGAGGCGGACCGGCACTTCCTTCAAGGAGTCAACCAGCTCGTCGGCCATGGCTGGCCCTACTCGGCGCCCGGAGCGGAGTATCCCGGCTGGCGCTTCTTCGCCGCTGCCGTGTTCAACGAGAAGAATCCCTGGTGGATGGTCATGCCCGATGTGGCGAAGTACCTGCAGCGGGTCAGCCACATGATGCGGCAGGGAAGCCCCGCCAACGACATCGCGGTCTATCTGTCCAACAGCGATGGCTGGGCGCGGTTTGTCGCGGGCGATGCGGAGATGAATGCCCAGGTGGTGCGGAGCATGGGTCATGCGGTCGTCCAGCAGATCCTGGCGGCCGGCTACAACCTCGATTTCTTCGACGACCAACTGCTCGAGACCCGCGGCCGGGTGGACGGCGACGCAGTGGCCTTCGGCGACGTCCGGTTCCGGGTCGCGGTCCTGGACAACGTCGAGCGGATCCCGGCCGCCACGATGCGGCGTCTGGAACAGTTCGCGCGCGGGGGCGGGCTGCTGATCGCCGCGCGGCGGCTGCCGGCCCTGGCGCCCGGCCTGAAGGCCAGCGAGGAGGACAAGCAGGCGGTCCGCGAGATCGCCCATCGGCTGTTCGAGGGACCGGAGGCACCGGGGATCTTTGTTCCCTCCGAGGACCGCCTCGGCGCGGCCCTGTCCGGGCGTCTGCGACCCGATGTCGTCTTCGCGCCGAAGGCGCCGGAGATCGGCTTCGTGCATCGCCGCACGGACTCGGCCGAGATCTACTTCCTCGCCAACACGAGCCACGAGCGCCAGGACGTACAGGCGACCTTCCGGGTCGCAGGGATGCAGCCCGAGTGGTGGGATCCGATGTCGGGCCGGGTCGAGGCCGCAGAGGTGGCCGGACGGCCCGACGGTGCCACGAGGGTCCGGCTGGACCTGGAGCCCTACGCGTCCCGCTTGCTCGTCTTCACCCGCCGAACCTTGCCAGCCCCCGCGACCGGAGCGGCGGCGGAGTCAGCGCCGCCGCCGCTCGACCTGAGTCGGGACTGGCACGTCTCGTTTGGTAAGGACCGGCCGCCCGTCAGGATGGAAACGCTTCACTCCTGGACGGATGATGAGGCGACCCGCTTCTTCTCAGGGGTTGCTATCTACGAGAAGCAAGTCACAGTACCCGACGCGATGCTCCGCGACGGCCTGAAGCTGCAGCTCGACTTCGGCGCGTCCCGGCCGCCAACCTCGCTCAAGATGAGGCACTTCTTCACGCTGATCGAGGCACCGGTGCGGGACGCGGCTGTCGTGTTCATCAACGGGGAACGGGTCGGCTCCGTCTGGCATCCACCGTACACCCTCGACGTGACTGGCCTGCCGAAGCCTGGTGAGAACCGCATCCGGATCGAGGTTGCCAACCTTGCGATCAACGCCATGGCCGGTCACCCGCTGCCCGACTACACGGAGTTGAACTCGCGTTACGGCAAACGGTTCGATCCGCAAGACATGTACCTGGTCCAGCCGGTCCCAGCGGGCCTGCTGGGGCCCATCCGTTTGATCGCGACCGCGCGACCAAAGCATGAGGAATGACCGTGAGCTGCCCACGACGAGCGAGTGGATTCCCGGTTGAACTGGCCGCGCCTTCTCGTCTTCGAGGGGCGCGGTTCCTTCTACTCCTCGGAGCCCTCGGACTCGGCTTATGTTCGGATGGTTGGATCCGGACCGCTCGTGCCGATCGGCCCGTCGAGCAATGGGGGTTTTTCGAGATCACCCTCGATGGACCTTCGGCTGGCGACCCATTTGTCGACGTGGAGCTGTCCGCGCGCTTCATGCAGGGAGAAGAGGCCGTCAACGTATCCGGCTTCTACGACGGCGGCGGAGTCTATCGCGTCCGCTTCATGCCCGATCAGGAAGGCATATGGCGATACCAGACGAAGAGTAACCGGCCCGCGCTGGACGGCAAGACCGGGCAATTCGTGGTGGTCCATCACTCCCCGGGCAATCACGGGCCGGTCCAGGTGCGCAGGGAATACCATTTCGCCTACGCCGACGGCACGCCGTTTTTTCAGGTCGGAACCACCTGTTACGCCTGGACGCATCAGGGCGATGCGCTGGAAGAGCAGACGCTGGCCACGTTGAAACGGGCGCCCTTCAACAAGCTCCGCATGTGCGTCTTCCCGAAGCACTATGCGTTCAACGAGAATGAGCCCGAATTCTACCCGTTTGCCGGGACCCCGCCGCGGGACTGGGACTTCACCCGGTTCAACCCCGCGTTCTTCCGCCACCTGGAGCAGCGGGTCGGCCAGCTCCGCGACCTCGGGATTGAGGCCGACCTGATCCTCTTCCATCCCTACGACAAGGGGCACTGGGGTTTCGATACGATGGAGCCCGCCGCTGACGACCGCTACCTGCGTTATGTGGTCGCCCGGCTGGCGGCGTTCCGGAATGTGTGGTGGTCTCTGGCCAACGAATACGATTTTATGAAGGAAAAAACGGAGGCCGACTGGGACCGTTTCTTCCACATCGTGCAGGCGAGCGACCCGTACCACCACCTGCGCTCGATCCACAATGGCGTCCTCATCTACAATCACACGCACCCCTGGGTGACCCACGCGAGCATCCAGAACGGTTCGGCAGTCGCGGACTTCGGCCGCGCGATTCTGTACCGCGACGTGTACCGCAAGCCGATTGTCTTCGATGAGGTCAAGTATGAGGGAGACATCCCGCAGCGCTGGGGGAATCTCTCCGCTGAGGAGATGGTCTATCGCTTCTGGCAGGGCACCATCGCCGGCACCTACGTGGGGCACGGCGAAACCTACCTGAACCCCGAGAACATCCTCTGGTGGTCCAAGGGAGGCGTCCTGCACGGGCAGAGCCCGCCCCGGATCGCATTCCTGCGCAAGATCCTCGAAGATGGGCCGCCCGAAGGACTCGAACCGATCGACAAGTGGCAAGAGGAGCACATCGCGGGCAAGAGGGGCGAGTATTACCTCATCTATCTCGGTAAGGAGAGGCCCACGAGCTGGGCGTTCGAATTGCCCCGGGCGGGTCAGGAGGGCCCCATGACTCTGCACGCTGAGGTGATCGACACCTGGGACATGACGATTACCCCGCTGGATGGGACCTTCGAGATGAAACCCAGGGATCGTTACACATATGTGTGCGAGCAGCGACCGGCGATCGCGCTTCCTGGCAAGCCCTACATGGCGCTGCGCCTGCGTCGCGTTCCCTGATTGCCACCATCCGAGCTCGGTCCGGCAGACGAACTCGCCATCACGGGTGCTGATGCCCGACCTGCTCCAGGAAATCGTGGTAAGCGGCCCTCAGGTCGATATCCTGGGTGGCGGGCGCCGCGTGCAAAAGGACACCGAAGCCAAGACGGAAGACCTCACCCCGCTTCACGACCACGCGGCTCTCCGGTCCCTTCGCCAGAGACTTCCGGCCGAATGGATTGGCCACGAGCAGGCCGTAATCCCGCGCGTGGAACCAGCTACGCCGGAAGTTCCTCGGGTCGGGCATGAGGGTGACTCCGGCAATTTGATCGCCGATCGGGCCGCTGTAATCGCACCAGTCGGCGGCCTTCCCGCGAACCTGACCTTCGTCCCGGGCTCCGTCGCTGTTCCGGATGTGGCCGCCGTGTTGAACTGCTAACGGCGTGGCCACGCGGACTCCGAAGCCCATCTCCTCCTGGTCGCCGAAGGCGAAGTCCCCCGCGTCGGAGGAGAACTCCGACTCGGCGATCAATAGCGTCCCGGCGGGCCGGGCGAGGATCGTGTAGCGGCAGTCCTCACGGCAGAGGGGCACACCCGTCCCCGACCGGTAGAGATTCCGGACGGTGAACGTCCCCCGTCCACTCGTCCCGGCTGGCGTCGCGACGAACTCCGCGTGCTCGACCCGCGCGCGGTTGCGCCAGAAGTCGGCGCCCCCAAGGTCGCCGAAGGCCAGCCACAGCCCTGGGTGCAAATCCGCGTGGTCGGTGGGATCCTGGCCTTTGATCGGGGGAAAATTGCGCGTCACCTGGATTCCGCCCGGGGCGTGGACGTGGGCGAAATACGGGCGCGGGATCGTGGCGTCGCGGAAGACATAGACCGCTACGGGCGAACCATCCAGCGTGATGTGAAGCCGATCCGTCTCCTGACGGAACTCGACCCGCGGTCCGTCATCGGCCCGGGCACCGGCCACGGCGACCAGCATGAAGAGGATTGCCGAGGTCGGAAGGCCGAAGACGGAGGGCATAGGGATCTCCTTATGGCTGCGGGGGGTGTGAGAAGAATGAGCGAGCTTCCGCATCGGTCATCCTTTGGGAACCGCCCAGTGGCCCTCACGGTACACGCGACCGAGCAGGTTCGTGGCCTCGCTGTCGCCGAGGATCTGCTCCTTATCGGAATCGAAGCGGAGTGTCCGGCCGACCCGGGCCGCGATGTTGCCGAGGTGGCAGAGACTCGCCGAGACGAAACCAATACCGATCTCGGCTGCGGGCATCCCGCCGGTCCGAACCGCCCGCAGGAAGTCTTCCTGGTGGCTGGACCCGCTCGGTGGCTTGTCCGCGAGGGGCCGCGGCCGGTTCTTGGCGTCGAAGACCTTCAAAATCCCCTTCTTGCTCAGCAGCATCCAGCCGTCGGTGCCATAAAAGATGTTGCCGTTCTGGACATCGTCGGGCTGGTATGGGGACCAGATCCGCATCTCGAACTGAATCTGGCGGCGGCTGCCGACCTTGCCGTCGCCAGGGTAATCGAACAGGACGTACTGGGTATCGGGGAACTGCTGGTCATCATCGAAGAAGTACTTGCCGCCCAGGGCGGCGACGGTCGTGGGATGGGTCTCGATGCCCAGTCCCCAGCGGGCGATGTCGAGCTCATGGGCTCCGTCGTTGCCCATGTCGCCGGTGCCGAAGGCGTACCACCAGTGCCAGGTGTAATGATGGCGGTTGGCCTGGAACGGGACGACAGGGGCGGGGCCGAGCCACAGGTCGTAGTCGAAGCCCGGAGGCGGCGCCGTCGGGTGGGCGTGGCCGATGTTCTCGCGCTTCTGAACATCGAACGCCTTGGCGACCAGCACGTCGCCGATCGCACCGTCGTGCAGCATCTGGATCCCCTGCTTCACGACGGGATGGCTGCGGCCCTGCGTGCCGTGCTGGACGATGCGACGGGTGCGCCGGGCGACCTCGACCATCAGCCGTCCCTCGCGGATGTTGTGCGCACAGGGCTTCTCCACATAAACATGCTTGCCCGCCTCGCACGCCAGGATCGTCGCGGGAGCGTGCCAGTGGTCCGGGGTCGCCACGGTCACCGCCTCGATTCGCGGGTCGTCGAGGATCTTCCGGAGGTCGACCACCACTTTCGGGGCCCGGCCAGTGATCGTGGCAACGGCCTCGGCGGCGGCGGCGGCGCGGGCAGCGTCCGGGTCACAGACGATCGCCACTTCAACCCCGGTCAGGGCCGCGAACTTCTTGATGAGGTTCGTCCCCTGGCCGCCGCAGCCGATCGCCCCCAGGACGATCGTCTCGTTCGCGCCCCAGGCGCGCGTCGGAACGGCCCACCCGAGCGCCGCGGCCCCGACGATCCCCGTGCCACTCCGTCTCAAGAACGCTCGCCGATTCGACATGGCGCATCTTCCGTTGGAGACGTTGATCTCATCCGTTCACGAACCAGACAAAGCCGCCGACCAAGGCCCCGACCAGTAGCCAACCGGCCGTGAAGCCCAGCAACGAAGTCCGCGAGGGCAGCGGCACCACGAGACCGAAGGACGTGACCAGCATGGGACGGGGCGGCACCACCGTTCCTTCCGGGAGCGTGCAGGGCCGCTCAACCTGCTCGCCCGGTCGCGTGGGCGTCCGGAGCAGAGTATAGAAACGGTCGAGCCGCGTCGGATCGACCGGCTTCGAGAGCAGGCTGGCGACGACACCGGCCACGACCGCAGCGGCCGTGTAGAAGGCGATCCGCCAGGGCTCGTACAGCTCCGGCGGCTTGCCCGACTCGGTCCAGACCAGCCGCACGGCGTCAGCAAAGGGCAAGCTGCCGAGCCACGCGACGACGGCGACGCGGGTGGTCAGGAACCACGTGCCCAGCCCCGCCAGCGTGCTGGCCCAGGCGCCCGCGACCGTCATCCCGCGCCAGAATAGCCCGAGCCAGAAGGCAATGCCCAGCATCGGCGCGATCGACAGCCAGATCTCCAGCCCCTTGACCAGACTCGGAAGCCAGGCGGCGAAGGCCAGACCACCGGCCACCACCACGATCGAGACCACGCGCGAGGCTCCGATGTAGTGCGTAGACGACCGGCCCGGTACGAGGGGACGATAGAGATTCTCGGTAAACAAGGCCGATGATGTGATCATGTAAGCCGAGCAGGAACTCATGATCGAGGCGAGCATCGACGCCACGAACAGCCCGAGCAAGCCCGGCGCGACGCCGGGCAGCAGCGACCGGGCGAGGTTGCCATAGATGTGGTCGGGGTCCAGATGCGTGGGGCTGACCCCGTGCTTGAGGTACCACGCCAGCGCGGCGAGAGCGGTCAGGGCCCAGCCGATGGTGCAGATCCGCTTGACGAAGTTCCCCCCCATGAAGCCGACGCGGCCGTCCATCTCGGTCTTGCCCGCCGAGCACGTGCCCATCACGAACGGCTGCGCCACGATGCCGATCAGCGCCTGGAGACCGATCATCACGATGAAGAACAGCCCGATCTTCCCGGGCGCCACCAGCGAGAACATCCGCGGGTCCCGGACGGTCTGCCGGATCCCCTCCATGCCGCCAACCTCGTGCATCACCAGCGGCAGGAGCATGAAGGAGAAGAGGATCGTGAGCATTCCCTGGATAAAGTCGGTCAGGACAACCGATGTCAGGCCACCGATCGCGCCGTAGGTGACGAACAGCAGGCTGATCGCCAGGACCGCCGCGCGGGCGTCCAGGCGGCCGTCGGTGCAGCCTTCGAGAAGGACGGAGGATCCCTTCAGCAGCACGCCGATCTTGACGGTCATGCTGGCGATTCCCACAACGGCGAACAGATTGGCCACACTCCGGTCGAACCGAAGCTCGTAGACGTCGGCAGTTGTGATGGCCCGGAACCGCCGCATGACCGGAGCGATCATCCAGTAGAAGGGGGTGGCGAACAGCCAGAGCCACTGGTACCAGATCCCCGACAGGCCGTCCTTGAAGGTCGCCGAGGCTACAAGCACCGCCTGGTCCGAGGCAGTGCCGGTGCCGAAGGCGTACATGATCATGACAGGCTTGCTGAACTTGCGCGGCATGAAATACTCGGCCATGCTGCGGGCGCGCCGGCCTACCCAGATTCCCAGGGCGGTGGTGCCGAGCAGATAGCCCAGCAGGACGGCGACGTCAGCGGCGGGGAGTCCATACATCGCGGGTTCGGCTCACTCGGAGGCGCGTGGGGTCAGATCGTTGAGACGATGATCGATCAATGATCGGCCGGTCCGCTCCGATCGATCATGGGCGCAAAGGCGCGGATGACCGCGCTGTTATCAGCCTCGCCGTAACCGGCGGCTTCTACCGCCTCCAGCAGCGCACGATGGACATTCGAGAGCGGGGTTGCGGCCCCCACGCGCTGGGCCTCGGCGAGGATCAGGCGGACGTCCTTGAGGTGCTGCGAGAGACGGGCCTGCGGGGCGAAGTCGGCCGCGATCATCTTGGGTCCTTTGGTGTCCATGACCCGGGAGTAGGCGGCGCCCGCGCGCAGAACGGCCAGTGTCAGTTCGGGATCGAGGTCCAGCGACCGGGCAAACGCCAGCCCCTCCGCCAGCGCCGCACGGTTGAGGCCGAGGACGAGGTTGGTCGCCAGTTTCATCCGCGCCCCGTGACCGGACGGTCCGACGTAAAACACGGCGCGGGCGAGGGCGTCGAAGATGTCCTGGCACGCCTCAAAGGCACTCGCCTCGCCCCCGGCCATGATGACGACCTCGCCGCGCCGTGCTTGCTCGCTGGAGCCGGAGACCGTGGCATCGAGATAGGCGACGCCCCGCACCGCCAGGCGCGCTCCGATCCGCTCGGCGTCCGCCGGGTCTCCTGTCGTCGTGTCGAGGATGATCTGGCCTGGTCGGAGTCCGGTTTCCACCTGGGCGATCACTTCGGCCGCCACAGCGCTGGTGGGCAGACTGAGGACGATGCGGTCGCAGGACCGGACGACGTCGCATGCGGAGGCGGCGACCTGCCCACCCAGTCCCCGGAGCGCCGCGCACCGCGCGGTCACGAGGTCGGTGCCGAGGATGCGGAAGCCGTGGCCCAAGAGCCGCTCCGCCATCGCCTCGCCCAAAAGACCGATGCCGATCAATCCCAGAAGCGTCGGGTCCATGCGTCGAAGCACCGGAATGCCTGGTGATGAGGAATCACGGCGAAGGCTCATCGCCGCTCGACCTGTTCGGCCAGCCACAGAACACCAGATGCCGGGGCCGAAAACGCGACGATGTGTCCCCCGCGCACGACCTCGCCGTCCTTGACGATCCGCCCTGTTTTGGGATCGATCCAGCGCGCCGTGAACGTCGCACGGTCAGCCGACAGGTCAAGCCGGATCGGTTCCTTGGAGCTCGACGAATAGACGAGGTAATGGTGACCCGGCTCGGCGAGTGCATATTGCTCCGCTGTCAGCTTTGCCGACTCGAGGGGATGCATCTTGGGCAAGGCACCCAGGAGCCGCGAATCCACCCCGTGCGGCAGATCCGGGATGGAGCCGCCTGCGGCAACGACCGCCCACGGATCGACCCGGATGAAGTCGGGAACGCAAAGGATCGCCTTGTCCGGGTAGCGGTTGCGATACGCGCGGACCTGTCGGGCGGTCTGGGCGCCCGCGCTCTGCTTGTTGCCGTGCCACTCGCGCCAGTGCTGCCGCGGTGAGAGGTTCTGGCCGCCTTCGGGAGCGTACAGGCTGCCGTCGGCCGCATACCACCAGTATTTCATCTCGATGACCGAGACAGCCCGGCTGCGGTCGGGGTCGGCGAGGATGGCGTCCTGAACGTCCTTGGTACAGCTCAGCCCGATCAGCACATCCTTGCCCGTCTCGCGCTCCCATTCGACGATTGTGTCGATCCAGAAGCGGACGAATTCCAGAGGGCCGGTATACTCCTCGCCTGTGACGAAGATCACGTTGGGATGGTCACCGAGGGAGTCAAGGCATTTGCGAATGAAGAGCCGGTGGAGCGTGCGGCGAACCGGGTGCGTCACGTCATAGAACGCCTCGGCCATGAAGATACGCTTGTTGCCCGCATAGGGCGGCGGCTCGGGGAAGCCAGTCTCCTGGAGGCAGTTGGCGGGTCGCCAGGGAAAGTCGGCCCAGTGGGCGCCGGCCTCAAGGATGTTGTGCTGGAAGTAGCACTGCTGGATCAGGGCCAGGCCCTTACGGTCGCAAAGTGTAGCGACCCGTGCCAGTCGGCCGAAGTACCAGGGGTTGAATGCCGTCAAGTCATACCGGCTCAGGCCATCCCAGGCGGTGCCTCGACCGCTCCGCGCCCAGGGCTGCTCGTAGAACGGTGGCCAGGCGTTGCCGTCAATGCGCCGCATTCGCTCATGATCATCCCGGCGATTGTCGTACCAGAGGCCCCAGTGGTGCTCCAGGACGGCCTTCCCCTGCCGGCGCAGGGAGTCGATCATCTGGTCCAGGTCGTCGGTGAAGCCGGGTCCGTCGCGTCCGGGCATGAAGCGCGTCGGGTTCGAGCCGAACTCCAAGGCCCGGGACGGGAGGATGCTTCCGCGCCACCAGGTGGGGCTCATCCGGCCGCCGACCAGAAGCTTGTCCGCGCCGACGATCCAGCCATTCTGGATCGAGAGCGGCCTGAGCGGCTCGTTGTCCGCCGCGGGCGCGGCTCCGGGAGAGACGGGCGTGATGATCTCGGCGCCCTCGGACGCCGTCGGAATCGCGCGGGGTTCCAGGCAGGCAACAGCCTCGTCTCCCAGACGCTCCGCGAGCTGCGCACGGAAGAGGCTATCCGGCTTGACAAACTCGTTCGGCGCCTGCCAGCGGCCGTTGCCGAGAAACTGGCCCCAGCAGCCGATGGCCCAGTTCTGCGCCCCCGGCGGGTTCCGGCACGTGACAACCGGAGCCGAGCATTGCCAGAGTACACAATTGGCAGCCGCCCAGCCGACCCCCTGGCTTTCGATCTCGCGGTTGGTCAGCGAAAGACCGCCTCCATCCATCGTGATATTATCGTAGAGAACCCCCGAGGCCCAGCTTTCAATCGGGCCGCTGTCGCCGAGCGCGACCGTCGCCTCGCAGGCGGTGAAGACGTTCGGCCCCGGCGCCACGGAGCCAACGGCGAAGTCGTGCCGGCCGTGCTCCGACTGACAGCGCTGGAACAGCGTCATCTGCCCGCTCGTGTAATAGGTATGACGGCGGTAGCCGCCGATCTCGGAAACCGGCTGCACGGACCGGCAATCCTCCACCGTCACTCCCTTGCCACCGTCCAGGATGCTGACGGCCGAGCCCGCGAAGTGCACGGCGGTGACCCGGCGCACCCAGGCGTCCCGGACCGCGTCCAGGCCAATGGCGATCCAGGAGTGCTGCTCGTCGCGCGGGTTGGTGGAGTCGCACTCGGATTTGCAGCGAAGGTTCTCCACGCCCACCTGACGGATCCGTCCCGGCCAGTCGTACGCCTCGACGGTCCCTCCGCCGAGCTTCGCGTCGAGGGCCGTGGTCAGCGGGGCGTCGAGCGTGATGGTGGGGCCGTCGATTGCGGTGATGACCCGGTCGAAGCGCACATCGAGTGTCCCCGGCCGCCAGGTCAGCCAGCCGCCCTCATCGCCCGGAGCGAACCAGTCCATGCCGAGCGATGCGATCCAGGCAGCCGTGCTCGGATGTGTGACGAGGACCGTCTGGCCAACGTGAAGGCCCTCGGTGCGTGCCAGCCGAAGGCGGCTCGCCCCGACGGGCACATAAGGGTCGGCAACCGGATACGGCGCCGGCGAAACGATCCGACGGTCATTCTTGCCCCCGAGTCGGATCAGGGTGCGGCGATCGGTCCCCCGGGCCACCAGCACCGTCCCATCGGCCCCATCGCCCTCGCCTCGCAGGACGACGCCCCCGGTGGCGATCCGCAGGCTGTCGGCGATCTCGTACCGTCCCGCTCGCAGCAGCACCGCGCCTCGGAGCCCGTGGGCATCGGCCGGGAGTTGCGCCACGCGGTCGAGCGCGGCCTGGATCGTCGGCCCCGCATCCCCTTCGGCTGGTGTAACCACGACCCGGACCGGAGCGTCAGGGATGGCCACCCCGCCGCCCCGGTAGCCGCAGCAAGAGAAGTCGGGGATTCGATTGCCGCGCGCATCGACCTCATAGATAAGCTTGCCGGACGCATCGCTCGCAACGATCTGGGAGGGCGTCTCCCCGGCGCTGGTTTCGTCCCCGATCGCGCCCAGGAAGCCGGCCGCGATCAGGACGAAACGCGTTGTCGTGCCGAGCGGTCGGTTCATCGCTCGGCTCTCAGTGGGTCGATCGGACTCTGGAAGATGTTCCTGTTGTTCTCGGGCTTCGTGTAATCGACGAACACGATGGGATCGGTTCCGTTGAGGAATTCCTCGATCGCCGTGTAGCCGTCGCCGTCCCTGTCGCTGGTTGCATCCGAGGAGTCGTTCGGGGCGAGGCCGTGCTGTGTCTCCCACGCATCGGACATGCCGTCGGCGTCCCGGTCCTCGGGGGCGGGAGCCGACCGGTACTCGGGCCAACCGCCGACATCATCCGGGGAATCGATGATGCCGTCGCCGTAAGTCGGCTGGCCAGTGCGGACCGACTCGATAACGCGAGCGTCCACGGCATCGCGCCTTGGAAGCGAGGCGCCGACGTGGGCGAGCACGAGTCGATACGCCTCCTCGGCGGTCTGCTGGGTGATGGGCGGAGAGGGGAACGGTGTGAACTGGCGGACGTCCTTCTCGGTACCTTTCGGGATGGTCTCGCCCTTCTCTCGGGAGGCGGCTTCGAAGACGACGCCACCGGCCCAGTTGTTGGCCGAGACCTCCGGATACCCCTCGACGACGTTCCCGTCGACGTACCACTTGCCGAAGCCCGGATACTCATACCGCGACGAGCGGCCATAAACCCTGCCGATCATGGAGCGGCGGTTGCTCTGCGTGGCCGGTCCGGGCTTGAAGTAATTGGCTACCAGGTTGATCCGGGAGCTGGCGTCGCCGCCGTCGATGGTCCGATGCCGCCAGTTGAACAGGACGTTGTTGCGGAAGTCGAACGGCCCATTCATCCCGATGCTCGGGTTGCGGGCGGTGTTGCAGGCGAAGAGGTTGTGATGAAGCGAGCACGGCCAGCCGCCCCAGGTCCCCCCGAAGGCGTGATTGTTGCGGTCCAGGGCCTCGCTGGAGATCGACCACTGGATCGTCAGGTCCGTGACCGCCAGCTTGCGTGGTGCCCCCTCCTCGACCCTGGTCAGATTCCGGTAGAGTGAGAGGTTCTCGTCGAGGCCCCAGCTCGCGGAGACGTGATCGATGATGATGTTCCCGATCGGATACCCGCCCAGCGAGTCGTCGCGGGCGCGGAGATTGCCCCGCCGGAACCGCATGTAGCGGATGACCACATCATGCGTGTTGATATGAGTGCTCTGGCCCCGCACGCAGACGCCGTCACCGGGGGCTGTCTGGCCCGCGATCGTGAGGAATGGCTGTTTGATGTCCAGCGGAGTCTCCAGGGTGATCACCCCCGCCACACCGAAGACGACGATCCGCGGCCCCGCCGCCTCGACCGCCTCGCGGAAGCTGCCCGGCCCGTGATCGTTCAGGTTCGTGACTAGGAAGACCTCGCCCCCGCGCCCGCCCGGCGTCCACGCCCCCGCCCCTTCGGCACCAGGGAATGCAGGGATCTTGAGCTTGCTCCCCTCGCTGGCTTCGACCTGCCGCGGCAGTGCGCCGGTCACGACAACGAGGAACATGAGCACGGAAGCGAGTGAATATCGGGCTGGAATGACCATCATTCGAGAGTTCCTGCCACGGTCGAGGGTCGAGAAACGCCCTGGCGAAAAAGGAGACCTGTAGTGGAACCATACTGATGGGATCTCCGCAGAAGTTCAAGGCCTGCTTTACAAGTGCGTAATGACCAAGGGCGGTGTTCAGGGCCAACCCGCACCGGTTATGATCTCGAACACGGGTCGGAAGCGGTGGCGTCACGTAGTTTAGGGACGAGGGTCATCGATGAAAGTGCCTGGAATCTTCGGGGCTCGAATGCTTCCGATTGTCGTGAGTACGCTCCTGGCGTTTCCGGTCCCGGCCCCGGCTAAGGAGGCACCGCAGGCCGTCCGCGGTGTTGAATCCCCGCTACCCACGGCATCCGTCCGGGAGATCGGCGGCTTCGTCGGCCGGCGCTTCCTTGCCAACCAGGAAGGATCCCTGAGAGCCTTCGACATCGATCGCTACACACATATGGTCGAGGCGAAGACGCACCGCGACTGGTGGTGGATCGGCGAGCAGCCGGGCAAGTGGCTCGAATCGGCGGCGCTGACCAGTCGTGTCTCCGGTGACCAGGCTCTGGAGGAACGAGCCCGGCAGATTCTCGCCCGTCTGGAAGCGGCCCAGGAGCCGGGCGGATACCTGGGCATCACCGACCCGATGGTCCGGACGGACGAGACCCCGCTGCGCGGCATGGATGCCTACGAGCTCTACTTCATGCTGCACGGCCTGATCACGGCTTCCGAGATGTGGGACGACGCGAACGCGCTCCGGACCGCGTGCCGTCTGGGTGATTACCTGGTGGCGCACATCGGACCGGGCAAGGCGGAGTTCTGGCCGGGTCCGCTGCACGCGCCGGAGAACCGCGGCCTGACGCTCAAGGGCAAATCGGCGTTCGCCGGACACAGTGTCCACTATGGCTGGGAGGGGACGCTCCTGATCGATCCGATCCTGCGGCTCTATCAGAAGACCGGGGTCACGCCCTACCTGGACTGGAGCCGGTGGGTCGTCGGCAACATCAATACGTGGAGCGGCTGGGATGCCTTCTCCAGGCTCGATCGGGTCGCCGACGGCACGCTCGGCATCGATGAGGTGCAGCCCTACGTCCACGCACACACCTTCCAGATGAACTTTCTGGGCTTCCTCCGCCTGTACCGGATCACAGGCGACGCGTCGCTCCTGCGCAAGGTCAAAGGCGCGTGGGACGACGTGGCGTCGCGGCAGATGTACATCACGGGCGGCGTGAGCGTCGATGAGCATTACGAACGCGGCCACAACCGGCCGATCACGGGCGATGTGGTCGAGACGTGCGCGATCATGTCCTGGATGGAACTGACGCAGGCACTCCTGGAAATCACGGGTGATCCGCGGTACGCCGACGCCATGGAGCGGCTGCTGTTCAACCACGTCTTCGCGGCGCAAACCGTCGACGGAGACAGCTACCGCTATTTCACACCACCCAACGGCTTTCAGCCGGAGGGCGACTTTCACGGTCCCGACTGCTGTACCAGCAGCGGGGCTCGCCTCGTGTCGCTATTGCCTCGGTTTCTCTACGCTGAGGGTCCGGACGAGCTGTTCGTGAACCAGTTCGTGCCCTCGACCGTCGCGTTCACCTGCACCGACGGAACGGCCACGACGGTCCGGCAAGAGACCGGCTATCCCGAATCGGAGACGATCACCATCCTCGTGAATCCCGAGCACCCTGCGCGCTTCGCGCTCCAGGTCCGGATTCCCGGTTGGTGCGCGCGGCCCACGATGGCCGTCAACAACGAGCCATCCTCGGAGGTGTCGCCCGGATCGTACGCACGCGTGGAACGCACCTGGTCGGCGGGTGACAGCGTCCATCTTCAGTTCCCGATGTCGTTCCGCTGGGTCGAGCACGACCACGGCGTTGTGGAACGCCGACGCCTGCCGGACGGGAAGAAGGTCTATGAGCCGACCGGCGGCGACCCACCCTGGGCGCTGGTGCGCGGTCCAATGGTCTTCGCGCTCGATACCGTCTGGTGGCCGGACCCGGGTGAAGACACTCCCCACGACGTTGGGCAGGAGATCGCCATCGTCCGGGCTGCGAGCGACTCACCGCGCCTCGTGCGGACGCCGCCCGGGACGCTCGGGCCATTCTGCGAGGTAACCGTGAAACGGCTTGATGGCTCGACCGCCAGGGCCGTCATGGTGCCGTTTGCGATGATTGGTCGCTGGTACCGCGACGGTGAGCCGAAGCCGGACCGACAGAGCCGCCGCTTTTCCTACGCGGTCTGGCTTCCAGACAGCGCCAGCCCGGATTTCGAACGGAAGCTCCGAAGCCGACGATGACAGGAAGACCGCGCCGGAGCTCAGTCGAACCACTCGTCGTGCGGGTCGAAGGGCGGCGTCACGACGTTCAGGATCGTCATCCGGCCGACGGCGCGGTGGCGGACCCCGGGCGGGATCAGCACCACGACGCCGGGCCGCACCGCGGTCTGCTTGCCGTCCAGCTCCACTGCGGCCCCCGCCTCGCATTCCAGGATGTAATAGATCTCGGTGTGGTCCCGATGGTAATGGGCGATGGCGTCCATCTCGATCTCCACGCGATGGAGACTGGCCGGGGAGTCGGGCACGTCGCCGAAGGCACGGCGGGCCCAGCCGCACGGGCAGCGGACGGCTGGGATCGCGGCGAGATCGGCCAGTCGGGGCATCATGGCTCGGGCCTCGTCCGTGCTCATCTTTGGTCTGGTCGTCACCTCTGGATCCCAGTCCGGAACGGGCTGTGCGCAGAACGGCCCGGGGCGCGGATCACTTCGCCATCGTCAAGTAGGGGCGGACGCGGTCGGCCAGGAGCTTGTAGCCTTCAGCGTTGAAGTGGAGCATGTCGTCACGGAACAATTCGGGACGCGCCCGTCCGTCGGGAGTCAGGCTGACGTCATAGGCGTCCACAAAGCTGACGCGGGGCATGTCCACGGCCATCGCGCGGATCCTCCGGTTCAGGGCGCGGTACTTGTCGTTCTCGCCCCAGCGTGAGGGGGCCGGACTGACGGCGATGTAGACGATCTCGGTGTTCGGCAGGCGCGCGTGAATCAGGCTGACGAAGTCGGCGAAGTCGGCTGCGACCTCATTCGGAAGCCGGCCGCCGTGGATGTCGTTGCCGCCGGCGCGGAGGAAGATCTGCTTCGGCTCGTGGCGGAAGATGAGGCGGCCGGCGAAGTGGGTGGAGTCGACGATCTCGGACCCGCCGAAGCCGCGATTGATCACCTTGTGGTCGGGGAAGTCCTGGGCCAGCGTCTGCCACATTCGGATCGTCGAGGAGCCGATGAAGAGGACCCCGCCCTTGGGGGATGGGTTCTTGCGATCGGCCGCCTCATAGGCCGCGATCTCCGGCTCCCACCTGGCGAAGTCATGCACAGGGGGCGTGGCCGGGGGTTCCGGCGGCGTGGGAGGCAAGCGATTGTCGCGCGGCCCTTTGACGTCGCGTGCGGGAGTGGCGGGGGGGGCGAGCGGGGCGGCGGGGGCTGCTGGACGTTCGGGTGCTTCCTGAGCCGGCGGTGTCGTGCCGCCGGTTCCGCGCGGAGGCGCGGCGGAGGAACCCACCAGTTGGGGCTGCCTGGCCTGTCCGAAACCGACGTTCGATTCGGAGTCGAAGCGCAGCTCGTCGCCGGAGAATGTCAGGCGGAACGTGATGATGAACGGCGTCTCACAGAAACAGACCTTGGCTGTGAAAATATCATCTTTCGACCAGGCGCCACTGGCGGCCGCCGGTTGCTCGGAAAAGTCGCCGAATGCCAGCCGCCCCTTCCGCCAGGCGCCCCGGCCGCAGACGATTCGCTGGTCGTTGCCGTCAATGCGCGCGACGAGTGTCACCACGCCGCCGGGACGGTCGGCCTGAAGCGTGATCGCTTCGAGCTTCCGTTCGTTGGCCGGGAAAAAGTACGTCTTCCCCGAGACCTTCTCGGCCGTTGCGGTTGAGTCCGAACCTTCCGGGGGGCGCAGCGCGAGACCGGCGAGCCGATGTTCGAGTTTGCGACGGGCGTCCTCGTCGGTGGCCAGGGGCGCCGGCTCCATGGCCGGCAGGAGCTTGTCCCAGACCAGGTCCAGGACCGATTGGAGGTCCCTGACGCCGCTGGTGATGGCGACGACGGCATCCTGGTCGGGCAGCACCACGCAGAATTGCCCGAAGGCCCCGTCGCCGCGATAGGCGCCGTGGCGGCAGCTCCAGAACTGGTATCCGTAACCCTGTTCCCAGTCACTTTTCGGGTTGCTTCCGTTGGAGGTCTGGCGCGCCGTGGCCGCTTCCACCCACGACGCGGGCACGAGTTGCTTGCCGTTCCACTGGCCCCTCTGCAAGTAGAGCTGGCCGAACCGGGCGATGTCCTCGGTGCGGACGCTCAGCCCATAACCGCCGAGCGTGACTCCCTGCGGACTGGTGCCCCAGGTCGGGCTCTCGATACCCAGCGGCTCGAAGAGGCGCGGTTGCAGGTAGTCACGCACCGTCTGGCCCGTCGCCTTCTGGACGATGGCCGAGAGCATGTAGGTCGCCGACGTGTTGTAGAGGAAGTGGGTACCGGGCTTGTGCGGCACCGGCTGCGCCAGGAAGTTCCGGGCCCAGTTCTCCTGCTCTGGCCGCGACGGCTCGATCTGGTGCCCCGTGGACATGCGCAGCAGGTCGCTGACGCGCATCGCCTTGAGGTTCTTGCCGGGATCCGCCGGGGCCTCGTCGGGGAAGAACTTGAGCACCTCGTCGTCCACGCTCAGTTTTCCCTCCGCGACGGCCAGGCCGACGGCGGTCGAGGTGAAGCTCTTGCTCAACGAGTACAGCGCGTGGGGCGTGTCGGCGGCATACGGCGACCACCAGCCCTCGGCGATCACCCGGCCATGACGTACCAGCATGAAGCTGTGCAGAGAGTCGATGTTCCGGTCGGCCGCCTCGACGAACGCGAGGATGGCGGACGGCGAAATGCCCTGCGCCTCAGGCGTGCTGCGCGGCAGAGCCGAGGGCGACTCGGCCGCGAGACAGAGCGTGCCGCTGAACACGGCCAGTGCGACGAAGATGAGTCGTTTCATGCTTGCCACCCGGAAGGAAATCGTCTCGACAAGGGGGCCCTCATTGGACAGAGGCGCACGGGGTCGGTCAAGCTGGCACAGGAGATGAGGCCGTCCATCGATCGGCCGCTCACCAGAGGAAGCGATTCTGGTCGTCGCGGCCGGGCTGCATGACGTGCCTCAGCCGAGCGTGTCGGCGTCGAGCCGGTCCCACCGGACCCCACCCGGCCATGATCGTATTGTCGTTCCGCGCCGCGGGCTTGACTCCAGGAATCCGCGCGTCGGCGTGGTGTATGTCGCCGAATCGAAGATCCGGTATCACCGCCTGGTCGGTCTTGCCGCCCTGGTCCGCCTGCGAGGTTTTGCCGCCAGGGAGTGGACCTGATTTAATGGACGTAGACGGACTCGGAGTTCTCCGAGCCTGATCCAGCGCGACCCCGGCTCCCGACGGGGACCACACCGTGAGATCCCGCACTCTGCACCAGTTCTGGAAATACCTGCCGGCTGCACTCCTTCTGGGAGCGAGCCCAGTGGCGGCCGCTGCGGACGAGCCTCCCCAGGTCTCGGTCGTGACGGATGCCCGGCCCGGCCCACCGGCCGCGCACGGCCGGGACAAGCTTCTGGTCGCGCTGCGGGCCCGGGACATCTCGTTCGAGATGGTCTCGGCCCTGAACCAGGCCCGCGGGAAGATCCTGATTCTCGCCGGGGGGATGAGCGGTGAGGGACCGGCGGCCCGGCTGCTGAGCCAGGGGCAGGCGCCCGTTGTGAAGGGGCCGGAAGCGCTGATCATCCGCCGGATGCCCTGGCACGGCCGGACGGCCTGGGTCCTCGGCGGCTCGGACGATCGCGGCCTGATGTACGCCGAGCTCGACGTCGCTGACCGCATCGGTTGGGGTACCGATTCAGAGGACCCGCTGGCCGCGGTGCGCCCGACCGACGAGCATCCGGACGTCTCCGAGCGGGCCCTGTCCGTCTACACGATGAACCGCGCCTACTGGGAGAGCCGGTTCTATGATGAGACCTACTGGGGCCGCTATCTGGACCTACTGGCGCAGAACCGATTCAACACGCTGGTCGTGATCTTCGGCTACGAGAATGGCGGCTTTTTGGCGCCGCCGTATCCCTACTTCTTCGACGTCGAGGAGTTCCCCGCGGTCCGCATGGTGGGCCTGTCCCCCGAGCAGCAACGGCGCAATCTGGAGTCGCTCAACCGACTGATTGCCCAGGCGCACGCGCGCGGCCTGAAGGTCACGCTCGGCATCTGGGACCACATTTACCGTGGCGGCGTGCAGACCGGGGGTGTCCCCGGCGCTGATGCGGCGACCCAACGGCCGACATCCGGCCTGGTCTGGGGTGTGACGGAAGCGAACCTGACCGCGTACACCAACGCTGCGCTGTCGAAACTCCTCCGGCTCGTGCCGGGTGTTGACGCGATCCAGTTTCGCATGCACGACGAGTCCGGTCTGAAAGCCGACGAGCAGGTGGCCTTCTGGCGTAGTGTCTTCCGGACGATGAAGGCGCAGGCGCCGAACGTGCGGATCGACGCCCGCGCCAAGGGCTTGCCCAATGCCGTCATCGACGCCGGTCTGGACCTGGGCACTCCGCTGCGGATCACGACGAAGTACTGGATGGAACAGATGGGCCTGCCATTCCATCCCACCCACATCAACCGGGAGAACCAGTTCGACCGCCGGCACGGCTACGCCGACCTGCTGCGCTACCCGCAGCGCTACACGATCCACTGGCGGCTCTGGAACGGCGGCACGGCGCGGGTGCTGCTCTGGGGCGATCCGGAGTACGTTCGGCGCTTCGCCGCCAGCACCCATCTCTACGACGGCGACGGCTTCGAGGTCAACGAGCCGCTGTGTACCAAGATGGAGGCCCAGCCGCACGATGCGAGGCCCTTTGCGCTGCTGAAGCCGCCCTATCGTTATTATGATTATGAGTTCGAGCGGTACTGGCACTTCTTCCAGGTCTTCGGCCGCTTCGGCTATAGTTCGGACACGCCCTCGGACGTCTGGCAGCACGAGTTCGCGACGCGGTTCGGCGCGGAGGCGGCTCCCTTCGTCGCACGGGCGCTGCACCGAGCCAGTTGGATCCTGCCGCGGATCGTCGCCGCGTGCTATCCCTACACCCTGTTCCCCATGACGCGCGGCTGGGCCGAGAAACAAAGGCTGGGCGATCTCCCCACGTATTCCCGCGCCGAGGGCAGCGACGTGGCCCAGTTCGCCAGCTTCGATGAGGAGGCTCAGAATCTGATCGAGCATCACGAGACTGCCAGGACGCGCCCGCTGGACACGAGCCGCTGGTTCGACCGGATCGCGGCCGAGATCAGCGCCGACGTCGCCGCGGCGGAGCAGCGAATCGGCACTCATCGCTCGAAGGAGTTCGATTCCACCGTCGTGGACCTGAAGATCCTGACGAACCTGGCCCGGTTCCATGCGCGCCGGATCCCTGCTGCGGTCAGTTATCGCCTGTACGAACGAACGCGGGACCTGCGCGCGCTCGGCGAGGCCATCGAGCATGAACGCCGCGCCGTCGCGGCCTGGCGGCAACTGGTCGCTGCCGCCGGAGACGTCTATGCGGATGATTTGCAAATGGGCCTCCGCGAGGCCGGCCTCTGTGGGCACTGGAAAGACGAGCTTTCAGCCCTGGAACGGGGCCTGGAGCATCTGGAGCACCAGTGGCAGGTTTCCAGCCCCATCTTCGCGACCCGGGTTGCACCGGAGTTGCCCATCTCGGAACCGGCCGGCAATCACGAGCGGCCGACCGTGGTCCTCCAGCCGATCCACTCCATCCCCGTGGGCCAACCGCTGTCCATCACCGCTGAGGTGCGCGACCCGTCGGGTGTGAAGTGGGTCCGCCTGCGCTACCGGAGCGTCAACCAGCAGTTCGACTATCAGACCCTGCCGATGCGCCCGACAGGGCAGAAGGATCGTTATCAGGCCGTTATCCCGGCCGAGCAGATCGACCCGAAGTGGGACCTCATGTATTACGTTGAGGTCATGGACGACGCGGGCCATGGCACGATCGCCCCCGACCTGAACCGGGAGACACCATACATTGTGGTGCGGCTCGCGCGTCCCTGATGGCGTTCGAGATCGAATTCCGCGCGATCTGCCCGCCGTGGCACGGCTACTGGCCGTCGATCGTGCGATTCGTCCGGTCAAACCGCTCGACGTCACAAAAGGCGTCGCAGAGCGTCACGAGTTCGTGTGATACCCCGTTTTGGGTTTGTTCTGCGCGGTGTCGGGAAGGGTTCGGTCACAGCCGGATCAATCCGCAGAATCCGCACGGCCGAGCGTTGGGTTCGTTTTGGTTACTGGCGTGAAGAGAGCGGGGCAGTCCCTCAGGGGAGACTTTTTTGATACTGGAGCATGGAGGGCGGGTTCCCTCGTTCCCACGCTCGGCGTGGGAACGAGGGAAGGCCGCCCCGTAGCCTTGCGACAGACTCACTTTGAGCATCCGGCGGCTTACCCAGGATCGGGCGTGGACGACGCGCGGTCGCTTCTCTTCAGGATCGTGTTGCGTCGGCGAAGGCTTCACACAATCGCGCTCGGGAAGGGAGTCGGCAGCGTGACGCGGTGGAACGGGAGACCCGACCTGTGTCGAGAAGCCAGTTGTCAACCCGGGACGTGTCGTCGTTCAATACTCTCGGACACCACCCAGGAGAGGTCGTCCGAGACGGTTCTCAGGAGAGGCCCCCCATGTTCAACCAGATCCCGCCGGTCCTGGTTCTGCTGGTCGCGCTCACCACGAATGTTGTGGCACAGCTGGGAGATCAACCGATCGCTCGCGAGCAGCCGGGCCGGGAGGCGGCTGCCGCTGCGCCGAAGCTGGTCCTGGAGACCGGCGGCTTCACCACGGCGATCAGCAGCCTCGAATTCAGTCCGGACGGTCAGTGGCTGGCCGCCGCCGGCGCGGACAAGACGGTCCGGATCTGGAACCTCGGGACGGGCCGGTTGCTGACGACTCTGCGCGGCCAGGACGAAGCGGGCTCGCTCGGGAGTTGCTCGGCCGTGGCCGTCGCACCCGATCGCCGGAGCCTGGTGGTCGGGGTCAGCGGCTTCGCTCCCGAGGGTACGATCCGGGTGTATGACACGGCGGACTTCGGCCGGATCGCGCAGCTCCTGCCCGCGCACCAGCAAGGTGGCGTGATCGCGCTGGCGTTCTCAGAGGACGGCCGGTACCTCGCCTCGGCCGGCGCCGACGGCCAGATTGTCTTCTGGGACTGGCCCGCCCGCCGTGCGCTGCGGAAGGTCCCGCTCGGCGGGACGTTCGCCACCTACTTTGCCTTCCCGGTCCGGAACATCCCGATCCTGGCCGTGCTCGATGCGCGCGGTCCACATCTGTGGTCCGTCCTCCACGGCAAGGAATGGCAGGCCCTGAACACTGCGGAACAGCAGGACTTCCTCAAGCAGGTGGGCCTTTCCAGCACATTGGGATCCTAAGCTTAGAATTCCACGTGGACAAGTTGTCGCG
>JADMIO010932628.1_pt1 | contig 37728 bp, 41 predicted proteins | sample 8958161 | NCBI WGS metagenome assembly JADMIO01 (sample SAMN16585339, study PRJNA669376) | soil metagenome | isolation source: Crop rotation soil | place: USA: Cullars Rotation, Alabama | collected 2011 | reverse complement strand
CGCGACAACTTGTCCACGTGGAATTCTAAGCTTAGGATCCCAATGTGCTGGAAAGTCGGAGGCGATCATCGAGTGGAGCGCGCACGGCGTGCTGCGCGAGCGGGACGGGAACCGCAGCTTCCTGGTCGCGCCGCAGGGCGTCTACCGCGCCGCGGGCGAGGACGCGTGGGTCGCGCTCAGCGTCGAGACCGACGAGCAGTGGGCCGCGCTCGCCGAGCTGATCGGGCCGCCGAACCTCGCCATGGATGCGTCGTTCGCGGATCTGGCCGGTCGGCGCGCTCGCCACGACGACCTCGACGCCGCGATCGGCGCCTGGATCGCCGATGTCGACGGCGAGGCCGCGGTGGCGCAGCTGCTCGCGGCCGGGATCCCCGCGGGGATCGCGTTCGATCCGCGCCGCGTCGCCCGCCACCCGCAGTTCGTGGCTCGCGGGTTCCACGAGCTCGTGGACCACCCGGTGGCGGGCCCGCTGCCCCTGCCCGTCCTGCCGTTCCGGGTCTCCGGCGTCGACCGCTGGACCCGGACCCCGGCCCCCGGCTTCGGCGAGCACACCGACGCGGTGCTCACCGACCTGCTCGACCTCTCCGCCGCCGAGCTCGACGACCTCCGGGTCGCGGGCATCATCGCCGACCACCCGGTCGGCTTCTGATCAGGAGCTCCCATGCCCGACCTGTTCGACCGCTTCCAGGTCATCGACGTCGACACCCATCTCACCGAGCCGCCCGACGTCTGGACCGCGCGCATGCCGGCCGCGCTGCACGAGCGCATCCCGCACATCGAGCGGGTCGACGGGCGTGACGTCTGGATGGCCGACGGCAACTGGATCGGAGCGCCCGGGTACTACTCGATGGCGGGGTGGGACGGCGTGCTGCCGGTGAGCACGCCTCCGACGTTCGACGACATCGCGCCGTCGATGTTCGACTCCGCCGCGCGGGTGAAGCTCCTCGACGAGGAGGGCATCCACGCGCAGGTGCTCTACCCGAACGTCGGCGGCTTCGGGAACGGGTACTTCAGCACGCTCGCCGACCCGGACTTCGCGATGTCGCTCGTGCGGGCGTACAACGACTTCCTCACCGACTGGTGCAGCGTCGCGCCGGACCGCCTGATCGCCGTGACCGCGCTGCCGTTCTGGGACGTGGACCTCGCGGTCGAGGAGCTGCAGCGCTGCGTCGCCAACGGCCACCGGGCGGTCAACTTCTGCAACCAGCCGCAGGACTTCGGGCAGCCGCCGCTCCCGCACGCCCATTGGGACCCGGTGTGGGCCGCGGCCCAGGAGGCGGGCGTCTCCGTGAGCTTCCACGTGGGCGGCGGCTCGATGGGCACGCAGTTCGAGGACACCGCGGGCATGGGCTGGATGACGAACTTCGCCAAGGTGTCGTCGCTGATCATGCTCGACAACATGCGCTGCGTGACCGAGCTGATCTTCGGTGGCGTGTGCCACCGCTTCCCCGAGCTGCTGCTCGTGTCGGTGGAGTCGGGCGTGGGCTGGATCCCCGGCATGCTCGAGACCTGCGACTGGCAGTGGCGCAACGGCGGCGTGCTCGACGAGCACCCGGAGTACGACCTGCTGCCGAGCGAGTACTTCCGCCGCCAGGTGTACGGCTGCTTCTGGTTCGAGCAGCAGTCCGCGCTCGACGCCATCGCGCACTACCCGGACAACATCCTCTACGAGACCGACTACCCGCACCCGACGTGCCAGCACCCGGGGCCGCGCACTCCGGCGCAGCGCCCCCGCGACTACGCGACCGGTGCGCTCGGCTCCCTCCCCGACGACGTGCTGGCCAAGGTGCTGCACGACAACGCAGCGCGCGTGTACGGCCTCGCATGACCGACGACCTCGGGCTCGAGCTTCCCGACTTCGGGTCGCCGCACATCGTCGGCTCGCTCTCCGGCCGGGTCCTCCACCTGCGCATCGACCGGGTCGACCGCCGCAACGCGTTCACCCAGGACATGTACCGGGCGATCAAGCGGGCCGCGATCTGGGCCGACGAGCAGCCCGCGCTCGACGCGGTGTGCCTCACGGGCACCGACGAGTGGTTCGGTGCGGGTGGCGACATGTCCGGCGCGAACAGCGACCCCGAGGGCCTGGCGAGCGAATGGGACCCGACCGACCACTTCCCGTTCCGCCACATCGAGCGCTGCTCGAAGCTCTGGGTCGCGCGCGTGAACGGCCTCTGCCATGCCGGCGGGCTGGTGCTCACCGTCCACTGCGACGTGAGCATCGCGTCGGACCGAGCCCGCTTCCGCGCGCCGGAGCTGCTGCGCGGGATCCCCGACCCGTTCCTCACCTCCCGCCTCGTCGAGGTCGTCGGCCTCGCCCGGGCCCGGTACCTCCTCTTCGGCGCGGCCGAGATCGACGCGGAGGAGGCCGGCCGCATGGGGCTCGTCGGCACCGTCGTGCCGCACGCCGAGCTCGACGCCCGCGTCGACAGTGTGCTCGCGAACATCGCGCGCACCGGGCCCGCGGCACGGGCGGCGGTGAAGCGCGAGCTCAACCAGCGGCTGCCCGCGCCCGACGTCGCGCTGTTCCACCGGTCGATCCGCTCCCCGGAGATGGTCGAGGGGATGAGCGCGTTCATCGAGAAGCGGCCGCCGGTGTGGCCCCGCTGAACGCGAGCCCGGCGGACTGCGGCTGAGCGTCCGGGAAGGGGCCAATCTCCGGGCCCGGTTCGCCCGTACCTCCGCGGTCGGCGAACGCATCCCTTCGGAGGTCCTCCCGTGCGCAAGGTGATCATCGGCGTGACCACGGCCCTGCTCGCCATCGGGCTCGTGGCGTGCGGCAGCTCGGGCTCGGACTCGTCGAGCACCTCGACCACCAAGGCGGCGGCCTCGGGCGGGGGGAGCGGGACCCAGAAGCTCTCGGGCACGGTCACCGACAAGGGCACGAAGAGCGTCGTCGGGAAGACCGACGCCGAGCTCGAGCTCGAAGCCGACGACTTCTACTTCAACCCGACCTACATCAAGGTCTCGCCCGGGCAGAAGGTGAAGCTCGAGCTGAAGAACGAAGGCAGTGCGACGCACACGTTCACGTCGAGCCAGCTCGGGGTCGACGACCAGCTCGCACCGGACGCGAAGAAGACCGTGACCGTCACTGCACCGATGACCGCCGGCCTCGCCGAGTTCCACTGCAACTTCCACTCCGGCATGGGGATGCGCGGCGCCTTCGTCGTCCAGGGCTGACCGCGCGTCTCACACCGCGGGAGCGCGGTTAGGCCGCCGCGCTCGGCGGGTATGCGCGTCGGCATGAGCTTGACGATCGGCCGTGGCGCGTTCGGGCACCATCCCGCCGGGCGCTGGAACTTCACCCCGCCCGACGAGGTGGTGCTCGTGGAGCCGCTCGGGCGCCGGCTGCGCGCGACGCTCGCCGGCGAGACGGTGATCGACAGTGAAGGCGCGCAGCTGGTGCACGTGTCGGGGAGGCTGCCCGTGTACGCGCTGCCGCCCGACGACGTCCATGTCGCCGCAGAGCCGATCCCGCAGGCCCCGGAGCTGGTCACGGTCGCCTGGGACGCGGTCGACGCGTGGTTCGAAGAGGACGAGCGGATGTTCGTTCACCCGCGCGACCCGTACCACCGGATCGACTCGTTCGCGACGACGCGACGGGTCGAGATCGAGCTCGACGGCGTGCGCCTCGCGTCGTCGACGCGCGTCGTCGCGCTCTACGAGACCGGTCTGCCGCCGCGCTGGTACTTCCCCGGCGCCGACGTCGACCGCGCGCGGCTGCGTCCGAGCGAGACGGTGACCGAGTGCGCGTACAAGGGCACCGCGCACCACTGGTCGGCGGTCATCGGTGACCGCGTGGTCGACGACGTCGCCTGGAGCTACGCGGTGGGCGACACCCAGCCAGAAGGCGACCCCGTCGCCGGTCGGATCGCGTTCTACGACGAGCGTGTCGACGTCACCGTCGCCGGCTCGCCCCGCTCTCGACCCCAGACTCCCTGGAGCCACTGACCCCGGTCACCGGAAAGGAGAACCTCGTGGCCACGACGAAGCAGAAGCAGGCGGCCCGCAAGAACGTCAGCACGGCGCGGAAGGCACAGAGCGCCCGGGCCCACGGGAAGAACGTCCCGCGCCGGACGGCGGGGCTGAGCACGGCCCAGAAGAACGACCTGCCCGACTCCGCGTTCGCGTTCACGAAGCAGCGCAAGGAGCCGCTCGTCGACGCGAAGCACGTCCGCAACGCGGTCGCCCGGTTCGATCAGGTCGAGGGCGTCAGCGACGCCGACCGCGACAAGGCGTGGCGGAAGATCCGCGCCGCCGCCCGGAAGTTCGACGTCGAGATCTCGGAGCGCGGCTGGCGTCAGCTGTTCGAGGGCGGCAAGGCGAAGAAGAAGTAGTCAGCGGCCGAGGATGGTGCCGAGCATCTCGAACGGGGCCGGCGTCTCGTAGGGCTTCCGCTCGATGTCGGCCACCGCGGCCGCGACGTCGACCCGGGGCACCGCCTGCGGCCGGGTGCAGTACACGTAGGCGGTGGCACAGAAGTCGTCGACCCGCTCCGCGATGCCCCAGCCGAGCATCCCGGGGAGGTTGCGGTGCCATCCTTCGCCGGCCACCGGGTTGGTGCGCTCGTAGTCGGCGAGCGCGTCCTCCTGCCCGGCGCCGAACGACTTCGCGCCGATCTGCTGGATCGTCACCCGCAGGTCGCTCGTGAACATGATCGGGTCGGGCAGGTGCCAGCGGTAGAAGCCGACGAAGTCGGGGTTCCCGCCGCCCGCCACCGGGGTGTGCCCCGGCGGCGGAGTCACGACGAGCGGGGCGCCGCCGTACGGCGCGTGGTGCGCGCCCATGCCCCACGCGCTGCCGACGTAGTCCTCGAGGCCGGTGCCGCAGATGGTCGGCAGCTCCTCGTCGCCGTCGCGGTACACCTTCACCTCGCCCTCGCCGTACCAGTCACACGGGTCGAGCACGCGCACGCCGACGTTGCACCCGAGGAAGCGGCCCGGTCCCTCGAGGCCCTCCACGATCGTGAAGTCCTCGCGCATCGTCGTCGGGTTCTGCCGCCGGAACGCGACGTGGAGGAAGCCGAGCGCGTCCGGGACGTCCTCCTCGAGCGTGTAGTCGAGCTGGAAGTACAGGGTCGTGCCGCGGTCGGCCGCGTTGTGGAGCTCGACCCGCACGCCGTCGCGGAACGGCATGGGGATGTAGGCGTTGAAACCGCGGCTCTCCTGCGCAGCGGTGAGCGCGGACGCGTACGCGACGGGCCGGCCGAGGGGGAGACCGAAGAAGTCGAGCACCGGCACGGACACGCTCGGCTCGGTCGCGTCGCCGTAGAACACCTCGATGATGAGGCCGCGCGCCTGCTCCGGCGGTGCCGGGAGGAACGTCATCCAGAGGTGGCGGAGGATGCCGCTCCCGGCGATGTCGGCGAGCACGACCCGCTCACCGGCGTGGATCCGCCGGTTCGGTGCGCCCTTGCGCCCGCCGTGCGCGGTGCCGCCGGCACCGCGGGCCCCGGTCGGGTTCTCGAACGTGATCGCCCGGGAGTCGAGCCCGGGATCCACGAACGCGGGGTTCAGGACGTCGTCCACGCGTTCCTCCTCGGCGATCGGATCAGTCGGGTCCGATGACGCAGAACTCGTTGCCGGCGGGATCCTGCAGCACCCGCGTCGTCCACTCGCCGGCCTCGGTGCGCGACACGGCCGTCGCGCCGGCGGCCGACATCTCGTCGACCAGGGGCCCCGCGTGATCGACGAAGAGGTCGAGATGCAGCCGAGCTTTCGCCTGCTTCGGCTCCGGAACGGTCTGGAACGTCACCATCGGCGGCCCGTCCGGGCCGTCGCCCCGCTCGATCGTCACGTAGGGGCTGCCCGGGCTGCCCGGGCGCCGCGTGTACCCGAGGAAGCGCTCCCAGAACGACGCCAGCTGGGCTGCGTCTGCGCAGTCCACCGTGATCCCGACCTGGCGCGGAAGCATGCATCTCCTCCGGACGACGATCCGGTGAGGCTAGAGGGTCCCGAGCGGGCAGGCTGGTGGGATGCGGGTCGTGGTGCTGGCCGACACCCATCTCCGGGACGGGCGGCGACTGCCGGACGAGGTCTACGAGCGGCTGGCGCGCGCGGACGTCGTGTTGCACGCGGGGGACGTCGTGAGCGACGAGCTGCTGGACGAGCTCGACGGGTACGGCGAGCTGCACGTGGTGCGCGGCAACAACGACGGGGCGGTGCGGCGGGCGTTGCCGGAGACGTGGGTGGGCGAGCTCGGCGGGGTGCGGGTGGCGATGGTGCACGACAGCGGCGCGACCAAGGGCCGCGGTGGGCGCATGCACCGGCAGTTCCCCGGCGCCGACGTCGTCGTCTACGGGCACAGCCACCTGCCCGACGACTCGGTGAGCGAAGCCGGGCCGCGCCTCTTCAACCCCGGATCGCCGACGCAACGCCGGCGGGCGCCCACGCCGAGCTTCGGTGAGCTGGAGCTGGTCGACGGCCGCATCCGTCGGCACGAGATCGTGCGTCTCCCGGTCCCGGTCCGGCGCTGAAGCCCGGTCGCGGGGTCCGGTAGCGTCGCGAAGGAGTCGAGGGGGGACATGGCCGATCCGTGCCCGCAGGAGCTGGTCGACGCGTTCGCGCGCGACGGGTACGTCGTCGTCCCCGACCTGCTGACCGACGCCGAGCTCGATCGGTTCGAGGTGGCCGTGACCGCCGGGGTGCGCGACCGCACCGCGAGCGCGAGCGTGCCGCTCGAGGAGCGCAGCCGCTACCAGCAGTCGTTCACGCAGTGCATGAACCTCTGGGAGGACCACCCCGAGGTGCGGGAGCTGACGTTCCACCCGCGCGTCGGCGCGGTCGCGGCCCGCCTGCTGGGGGTCGACGCGATCCGGCTCTGGCACGACCAGGCGCTCTACAAGGAGGCCGGCGGCCGCGAGACGGACCCGCACCAGGACCACCCGTACTGGCCGATTCGCGAAACCGCGTCGGTCACCGCGTGGGTCCCGTTCCGCGGCTCGACGCTCGCGTCCGGGGCGATGGGCTACCTCCCGGGCACCCACCGGATCGGCATGCGCAAGTTCGTCAACATCTTCTTCGGCGAGCCCGAGGACATCCTCGCCGAGCCGGAGATCGCGGGGGTCGAGCCCGTCTTCGTCGAGGTGCCGCGCGGCAGCGTCGCGTTCCACCACGGGCTGACCGTGCACCTCGCCAAGCCGAACACGACCGACCGCGACCGCGCGGTCCACACGATGATCTTCTTCCCCGACGGCAGCACGCGCGGCTACCCGTTCCCGCACTTCTGCGTGGACCGGGGCGGGATCGAGCTGGGCGAGCCGATCGCGAGCGACGCCACACCGATCGCGTGGCCGCGCCCGGACCGCGAATTCCCGCCCGTCCCCGCGGTCCCGATCTTCGTGCCCGCGGGCTTCCGCGACTCCGGGATCACCCCGAGGGGCTGAGCCCGGACCTCAGCAGACCGCGACGTCGACGCACGCGCAGGTGCCGTGGGTGACGACGTCGAGGACCGCGGAGCGGGCCCGCGCCGTCGCCACGATCTCGCGCAGCTCGTCGGCCGGAACGTCGCCCCGGAGCTCGATCCGGAGCCGCAGCTGCTGGAAGCCGTTGCGGATCTGGTCGTTGAGCCCGAGGCTGCCGTTCAGGTCCAGGTCGCCGTCGACCTTCACGACGACCTCGTCGAGGTGCACGCCCCGCTCGGCCGCGATGGTGACGACGTTCGTGGTGAGGTCGGCCGCCACTGCGTGCAACAGCCACTCGTGCGGCGTCGGACCCTGGTCGGTCCCGGCGAGCGCGGTGGGCGCGTCGGCATCGGCGTGGAACGGGGTGACGTGCTCGCGGGCCTCGCCGAGGCCCGCGTACCGGAACATCGTGCTGCGGCTGTGCGCGCCGGACATCCACCGGTTCTTCGCGGTGAACCGGGCCTGCCCCGCCTCCGGCGTCTCGCGGATCAGGTCGACCTCGGCCCGGTAGGTCGTGGTGTCGATCCCGTTGCGGATCGTGCGCTCGGTCGTCATCGTCATCGTGGGCTCCTCTCCCGTCGGATGGACGGTCAGGCCGCGACGAGCTCGTCGCGGGTGGGCAGGGGCGGGCGGGCGGCGAGCCACTCGGACTCGAGGTCGAGCAGCAGGCTGAACGCACGCCAGCGCTTGGTGAACTCGGTGACCGGCGGAAAGGCCGCGAGCTGGGTCGTCACGTCGAAGATCCCGGCGAGCGCGCGGTCCCGCTCGGCCTGGTACGCGGCCATGGCCACGGCCTCGTCGGTGCGGCCCGCGAGGACGCAGCCGAGGTGCCCCGCCAGCAGCTCCGCGTCGCGGAACGCATCGGTGATGCCGTGCCCGGTGATCGGGTCGCGGTGGTACCCGGCGTCGCCGACGAGCGCCCACCCCGGCCCCGCCGGCTGCAGCACGTGGTTCGGCAGCCCGATCTCGCCGCGCACCGGGGCGACGATCTCCGCGGCCCGCACGCGCTCGGCCAGCGCCGGGGCGATCTCCGTGAGCAGGTCGAGCCAGGCCTCCTCGCGCGGCTCGCTCCCGCGCAGGGCCCGGTCCGCGGGCACGGACATCCACACGTTCGCCTGGCCGTCATGGGTGCGGAACACACCGGCGAAGCCGCGATCGGCCGCGTGGATCTCGAAGGCGTCGCCATCGAGACCGTCGACGTAGGTGTAGTGGGCGGCGCCGTCCGCGGCGCGCGCGTCGAGGGCCGGCGCGCGGACGGCCCGGGCGACGCGCGAGCGCACACCGTCGGCGCCCACCACCATCCGGGCCTTCACGTGCCGGAGCTCGCCGTCGAACTCCCGCACGGACACGCCGTCGACCCGGCCGCTCCCGGCGCGGGTCACACCCGTGACCGTCATGCGCGTCGCCACGGTCGCGCCCGCGGCGCGGGCGGCGTCGAGCAGGATCTCGTCGAGGATGAAGCGGCGCGGCGCGAGCAGGAAGTCCACGCCGGCGCGCTTCCCGACCGGGCGCACGATCGGGTCGTGGCCGGGCAGGTGGTACTCGGTGCTCGTCACCCGGGGCGCGCCGCTCGCGACCACGTCCTCGAGCAGGCCCCAGCGGTCGAGCTGGACGACGCCGCCCCGGCTGATCGCGTGGGTCGACAGCGTGTCGCTCGGCATCTGGCCCCGCTCCAGGACCAGGACGTCGTGGCCCTGGCGGGCGAGGAGCAGCGCGGTCGCGGCGCCGGCGCAGCGCCCGCCGACCACGATCACGTCGTGCTCGGAGGTGGTCGGTGCGGTGTGGGTGCGGGAGCTCTCGTTCATGGCTCTCATCCTGCGGATGAGGCGCCGCCGCCACATCGGGAAGATGCCTTATACGGTCCAGTGCGACCGCCGTCACACGGTGGGAAGCCCCGGCCCGCCGCCCTCCATCCGTGACACCCTGGGTTCGATGGGGGACGAGGCCGGCGTCGTCGGACGCACCGGTGATCTCGCGGTCGTGGCGGCCGTGCTCGACCGGGCGCGGGCCGAGGAGCCGGGCGCGGTCCTGGTGCTGGGCGAGGCGGGGGTCGGCAAGACGACGATGCTGCGCGCCGCCATCCGGCTCGCGGCCGAGCGGGGGTTCGTCACTGCGGTCGGCGCGTGCGCCGAGGGCGCGTCGGGCACGAGCTTCGCCCCGTTCCGGGCGGCATTGCGCGCCCTCGTGCCCGCGTTCCGTGACGGCGTCGTGGCGGAGGCGCTGGGCGCGGCCCCCGCGGCCTCGGTCCTGCTCCCCGCCGCGCTCCGGCCCGCGACGCCGCAGGACGCGTCGCCCGACGCGGGCGAGCTGTACGACGCGGTGCTCGAGCTCGTCGGGCGGCTCGCCGCGGAGCAGCCGCTCCTCCTGGCGTTCGAGGACCTGCACTGGGCGGACCGCTCGACCCTGGAGCTCCTCTCGTTCCTCGTGCGCAACCTGGCCGGCGAGCGGGTGGTGATCATCGGAACCGCTCGCTCCGAGGACCTCGTGCTCGACGCCCCGGCCGGGCGCACGGTCACCGAGCTCGCCCGCGTCGCCGCGACGACGCGGCTCGACCTCTCCGGCCTCGACCGGGCCGAGTTGCGTGAGCTCGCGGCCGCCTCCGGGGTCGCGCTGGACGGCGCGGGAGTCGACGCGCTGCACGCCCGCACCGGTGGCAACCCGTTCTTCGCCCTCGAGCTGCTCGACGCGGGGGTCGCGACCGCGGGCCCGCTGCCCCCGTCCGTCACCGACACCATCGAGCTGCGGCTCGGCACGCTGCCCGACGAGACGCTGCGGGCGATCCGGGCCGCGGCCGTCGTGGGGTCGGTGGTCGATGCCGAGCTGGTCGCGGGCGTGCTCGCGATCGACCCCGAGACGGTGGAGTCCGCGCTCCGAGACTCGCTCGCGGTCGGAGTGCTCGTCCCGGAGCGGGCGACGGGTGACGTCGCGTTCCGCCACGCGCTGGTCCGCGAGGTCGCGTACGCCGGGCTGCTCGCGAGCGAGCGCCGCCGGCTCCACGAGGCGGTCGCCGGTGCGCTCGAGGCGCGACCCGACACGGATGCGGCGCTGCTCGCGCACCACTTCCACGCCGCCAACCGTCCGGCCGATGCGCTGCGCACGTCGATCGCGGCCGCGCGGGCGGCGGCCGGCGAGTACGGCTCGGCCGACGCGCTCGGGCACTACACGCGTGCGGTCGAGCTCTGGAACGTGGTGACGCCATCGGAGCGCCCGCTCGATCCGAGCCTCACCGACCTGTTGCGGGAATCGATGCTGTGCGCGCTGAACGTCGGCGCGGTACAGGAGGGCGCGGCGCTCGGAACCCGGCTGCTCGACGAGCTCGAGCCCGGTCGCGATCCCGAGCGCTGGGCCCTGGACGCGGCGCGCCAGGCCGAGCTGTGCTGGGAGCTGGGTGACGCGGCGCAGGCGACCGCGCTGCTCGACCGGTCCGACCGGGTGCTCGAGGCGCGATCGGACACCGTCGCCCACGTGCGGGTGCTCGAACGGCGCGCGTTCCAGGCGATCGTCTCGGGCCGGCGCGAAGAGGGTCGCGAGCTGGCCAACGAGGCGCTCGCAGTGGCGCGCCGGGCCGACGACGAGGAAGCGGTGCTGGTCGCGCTCAACCGGGTCGCGCTCGCCGCGACGGCGCTCGGCGACAAGGACGGGCAGACCCTCCTGCGCGAGGCCTTCGAGGCCGCGTGGGCGGCGCGCCTGCCCCACGAGGTGACCCGGGCCGGCATCAACATGCTCCTCCTGCTCCACACCGGCTGCCGGCTCGACGATGCGATCGAGGCCGGTGCCCGCGTGCTCGACGCCGCGACTGACCTCGCGGTCGGGCCGTCGAACCAGGCCGCGCTGCGCGCGCTGCACGCCCGCGCGCTCGTCGACGTGGGGGAGTGGGAGCAGGCCGACGACCTCCTCTCCGGTCTGCACCTCCCGAATGCGGCGCGCCTGCGCACCTACGTGGCGATCGCGATCGCGGAGCTCGCGACGGCCAAGGGCGACCACGAGCTCGCGCGCCGGACGCTGGCCGAGGGCCGCTTCGAGCTCATCGCCGTCCTCGCGCTGCGCCGCGCCGGGATCGAGGCCGAGCTCGCGCTCGCCGACGGGGCACCGAACGTCGCCCGATCGGTCGTCGACGACCACCTGCCGCTCGCGGAGCTCATCCTCGACGGCTCGCACGCGCGGCTGACTGCGTTCGCGCTCGCGGCGGTGCCGGCCGGTGAGCGGATCGTCGCCGACCGCTACCTCCAGGACGCGCAGCGCCGGGCCGAGGTCGTCGCGTCCATCCCGGCGGCCGCGCCCGCAGACGTCGCGGCCTGGATGGCGACGGTCGAGGCTCGCCACGCCGCGGTCGTCGGCGTGCCGGCCGTCGCACAGTGGATCGAGGCGGTCGAGCGGTTCGGGGCCGCCGGCCTCGTCGTGCGCCGGGCCTGGGCCCAGGTGCAGCTGGCCACCGCGATCGTCGAGTCGGGGGGCGATCGGAGTGATGCGGCGGAGCTCGTGGCCGAGGCCCACGCGCTCGCGGTCCGTCTCGGGGCGGAGCCGATCCGGCGCGACGCGGAGTCACTGGTCCGGCGGGCCCGGCTCGACGTCCCCGGGGTCGCGCGGGTGCCGGAAGGCGACCTCGGCCTGACCGAGCGCGAGGCCGAGGTGCTGCGACTGGTCGCGGCCGGGCGCACGAACCGGGAGATCGCGTCCGAGCTGTTCATCAGTGCGAAGACGGCGAGCGTCCACGTGTCGAACATCCTGCGCAAGGTGGGGGCCAGCACCCGGGGTGAGGCGGCCGCGATCGCGCACGACCGGGGGATCGTCGGCGAGGGTTGAGCACGGCGCGGGCCTAGCGTGGGGGGATGGCGTCGAAGCCGGACGAGACCCGCGGTGGAGTCCCGCTCACGAACCTCGACCAACCGCTGTTCGACGGCGCGGACGCGACGAAGCGCGACCTGCTCGACTACCTCGACGCGGTGCGCGACCGCATCCTCCCCGAGCTGCGGGACCGTCCGCTGTCGGTGATCCGGGTCCACCGGGGGCAGGAGGCGTTCATGCAGAAGAACGTCCCCAAGTACACCCCGGACTGGGTGAAGACCGTCGACTTCTGGGCCGAGGCGTCGAAGCGCGAGGTCTCGTACGCGCTCTGCAACGACCGCAAGACGCTGCTGTGGTTCGGCAACCAGCGCGCGGTCGAGTACCACCCGGCGCTGGTGAAGGCGGACCGGCCCGACCGGATGACCCACCTCGTGCTCGACCTCGACCCGCCCGAAGGCGCGGGCTTCGAGATGGCCGTCGGCGCGGCGCGCCTTGTGCGCACGGTGCTCGACGACGTCGGGCTCGCCGGCGCGGTGAAGACGAGCGGCGCGAAGGGTGTCCATGTCTTCGTGCCCATCGAGCGGAGGGTCGAGATGAACGACGCGGCCGCAGTCACCCGTGCGATCGCCGCGCGCGCGGCCCGACTGGACCCGGACCTCGCGACCGTCGAGTTCATGAAGGAGGACCGCGGCGGCCGCGTGTTCGTCGACGCGACCCGGGTCGGTGGCGCGACGGTCGTGGCCGCCTACAGCCCGCGAGTGCGACCGCACACGCCGGTGTCGTTCCCGCTCGCGTGGGAAGACCTCGACGACGTGGTGCCGACCGACTTCACGATCACCAACGCGGTCGCGCAGCTCGACCGGGCCGGACCGTGGCTCGACGGGCTGTCACCGCAACGGCTCCCGGCCACGCTGCTCGAGGAGGGCCACCAGATCCCGACCCCGCGCGTGCAGGCCATGCACGAGGGCAAGCGCCGCAAGCGGGCGCGCGAGCAGGCAGCGGAAGCGGAGAGCTGATCCGCTAGGGGAGCCCGTAGGCGTGGAGCACGCCCGCGGTGTCGGTGACGAAGACCCGCCCGTCGCCGATCGCCGGCGCGCCCTTCAGCGGCGTCCCCACGTTGGCGTCGAGCAGTGGGCTGCACGTGGCCTGGCCGCACCCGGCTGCGTCGAACGCCCGCAGGTGCCCGTCGCTCGACGCGGTGAAGAGCACGCGGCCCGCGACCGCCGGAGCACCGGCGCCCCCGGACGCGGTCCACGTCGGGTTGCACGTCGCCGCACCGCAGCCCTTCGCCGGGAACGCGTACAGCTTGCCGTTCGTCGAGCCGACGAAGACGCTGGTCCCGGTCACCGCCACCGTCCCGAGCGCGGCGGTGCCGGCCTGGCCGGTCCAGGTCGGTGCGCAGGTGGATGCTCCGCAGCCCTGCGCCGGGAACGCCGAGACCACGCCTTGGGAATCGGTCACGTAGACGAGACCGTTGGCCACCGACGGTTGCCCGAACCTGCCGTCCACCGAACCCCCGTACCAGAGGGGCGAGCAGAACTTCGGCGCCGTGACGTGCCCGACCCACGCCGGCGGCGGGTTGGCGCTGCAGTTCGTGACGCCGGCCGCGTCGAAGGCCACGACCCAACCGCTGATGACCGCGAACAGCACCCCGTTGGAGATCGCCGGAGCTGAGAATCCGACGACGCCACCGCCGTCGGTCGCGACGAACTGCTCGGTGCCGGTCTTGGCGTCGAAGGCGGCGAGGTAGTTGACGGTCTCCAGCGGATAGGGGCGGGTGACATGTTGGACGCTGGCGTAGAACCGTCCGTGCGCAACGGCGATCGACTGTGCACCACCCGGCCCGGCCCCGAACGCGGACGCCCCGGACTCCGTGGCATAAGCCTGGATCGAGGTGTAGCTGACACCGGGCTGGATCGACCCCAGGCCGACGAGGACGTTGGCCCCGTTCACGGTCGGCGCGGACAGCTGTGGTCCTTTCGGCTGCAGGCCGGCCGGGGGATACGACACCGACCACAGAGGAGAGCAGGTCGCGGGCGGAGCCCCGGTGCAGCCGGCAACGCCGCTCGCGTCGAACGCCCGCAACGAAGCCGTGGTGGCGACGTCGGTTGCACTCATCGACGCGAAGACCCTGCCGCCGGCGACGACGGGATCTGATCCGGACGTGCTCCCGAGGGCGGCCTTCCACCGCTGGGTGAGGGTGCCGACGTTGGCCGGGGTGATGGCCGTGTCGGGTGCGTTCCAGCCGGAACGGGACGCATCGAAGCCGACGGTCGTCCAGTCGCAGGCGGCTGCGAGGACCACCAGTGCGACGACCATGCCGAGACGCCCTGCCCGCTGCCTCATGTCCGACCCCCCGTGTTCCGGCCAACGCTACCGGTGGTCGGCCGGGTGGTCCATGGCGCGCGGGATCAGGGGCGAGCGACGGCGGGGAGGGAGTCGACGATGATCCGCGTCGCGTCGATGGTGTTCGTCGTGGCGCCGAGGCGGTTCACGGCGATTGCGCCGGGCCACGTGTGCCCACCGCCGTCGACCGTGTACAGCTCGACGTTCACGCCGTCCGTGCACCCGGAGTAGCTCCGGAGCCGCACGTCCGGCCCGATGGGCTGGTCCTTCGGCGTGGTATCGCAGCCGAACTTCTCGGCCCAGCCCGCCACCGCAGTCTCGACCGGCTGGAGCGTGATGCCCGCGAAGGGGGAGCTCGATCCCCGGGCGAGGAGCGCCTGCAGCTCGGCGTTGTCGGTCCCGCCCGGGACGCCGCTGAAGAGCTTCCCGCCCGGGTAGGGGATCAGCCCGTCCTTCGTGCCGTGGAACGCGACGATCGTCGTGGGCTTCGCGGTCGCACACGGCCGCAGCGTGTTGACGCCCGCGACCGGATAGATCGCGGCGAGGCGGCCGTCGAGCGAGCAGATCAGCCCGACCGAGAGCGCGGCCCCGTTCGAGATCCCGGCCGCGACCTCGCGGTTGCGGTCGACGCAGCGGGTGGCCTCGACGTGGTCGAGGATCGCGCGCATGAAGTCGGCGTCGTGGTTGCCGATCGGGGGGAGCGCCCATCGGTTCGCCGGGTTGTCGGACGCGGGCGTCACGACGATCGCGCCGGCCTTCGTGCCGGCGTCGGGGAGCTTCGAGTAGACGACCTGCTGCTCGGCCGCCTCGCCGAGGCCGTGCAGGTCGAGGACGAGCGGCGCGGGCTGCTTCGGGTCGGCGGGGAGGGCGATGAGGAAACGACGCGGCGTCCCGGCGACGTCGATCGTCTCCTCGGTGGCCGGCGCCGCGGGGTTCGCACAGCCGGCCGAGGGGGACGCGTCGCGAGCGGCGGCCGTCGTGGTGGTCGTGGTCGCTTTCGACGTGCTGCTGGTGTCGCTCCCGCCGCTGCTGCCGGAGCACGCCGCGAGCGCGGATGCCAGCAGCAGCACGGCGATCGGGAACGTGCGGCGGGGACGCATGGCGGCATCCTCGCGCCGGACTGTTCGGGATTCGTGACGCCTGCTTTCGGTGCGGGTCATCGGTGCCATGACACCGACAACCCGCACCGGAACGAGCAGGGGGGTCAGCTGCTGACCGCGTCGAGGACCTTCAGGCGGGCGGCGCGGCGGGCGGGCAGCGCGGCGGCGACGACCGCACCGAGGGCGGACAGCCCGGCGATCGCCGCGAGCTGGCCGACCGGGACCGTCACCTCGTGGAAGCCGTCCTTCTCCAGCGCGGTGACGAGCGCCCAGCTGAAGCCGAGACCGATCGCCACGCCGAGCGCGGTGCCGAGCAGCGCGATCAGCACCGACTCCCACCGCACCGACGCCCGCACCTGCGAGCGGGCCATGCCGACGGCCCGCAGCAGCCCGATCTCACGGGTCCGCTCCACGACCGACAGCGCCAGGGTGTTCGCGATCCCGAAGAACGCGATCACCAGGGCGAGCACCAGCAGTAGGTAGACGAGGTTCAGCATCCGGTTGATGCGGTCCGCCATCACCCCCTTGAACTGCGACTGGGTGAGCAGCTCCGCGGTCGGCGTGTCCGCCAGGACGCCGTCGATCGCGTGCCGTGCCTCGGCGTTGGTGACGCCCGGAGCGTTGGCGACGACGATGTCGTCGTCGACCCGGGGCGACACGTTCGCGTCGTACGCCGCGAGCGAGATCAGGTACTTCCCGAGCGGCTCCCGGGTGCCGTAGACCGCGACGACCCGCATCGGCTTCGGTCCCGTCTCCGGGAACCGCAGCGTCACGGTGTCGCCGACCGCGAGGTGGCGGGCCTCGGCCTCCTGGGCCTGCACCGCCACGCCGTCGACGCCGAGGTTCGAGAACGAGCCGGTCCGGATCTTCGCCTCGACGGTCCGATCCATGGTGGCCGGGTCGATCGCGGTGACGTCCTTGGTGGAGCTCCCGACCGATGCGTTCGTGTACCGCAGCGGGGTCGCGGCCTCGACCTCGGGCAGCGCCGCGATCCGCTGCGCCACCGAGGGGTCGAGCCCACCCATGCCGAGCTGCGTGCGGACGATCGAGTCGCCCTTCATCGCGGTGTCGATCGTGTCCGAGATCGACGTCCGGGTGGACGCCGCGAAGACCGTGATCATCGCGACGAGCCCGACGCCGATCATCAGCGCCGACGCGGTCGCGGCCGTCCGGCGCGGGTTGCGCACCGCGTTCGCCCGGGCGAGCCGGCCGGTCTCACCTCGCAGCGACAGCGGCAGGCCGATCACGCGGGCGAACGGACCGGCGATCGCAGGGCCGAGCATCGCGACGCCGGCGAACACGGCGAACGCACCCAGCCCGATCATCCCGGCGTCGGCACCGGACAGCCCCTGGCCGATCGCCGCACCGCCCAGAGCAGTGACGACGGCACCGATCACGACCCGCCGCCGGTGCCCGTGCGTCGGCTCGACCGTCGAGTCGCGCAGGACCTCCACCGGCGCGATGCGCGCCGCTCGACGGGCAGGGAAGTAGGCGGAGATCAGCGTCACGACGACGCCGATGATCATCGCGGTCACGATCGTGCGGTCGGCGACGACGGTCGCGGTCGACGGCAGGCTCATGCCGAACGACTCGAGCGCGGCCCGCAGCGCCACCGCGGCACCGAGTCCGAGCCCGACGCCGAGCGCCGACGCAACGACGCCGACCGCGAGTGCCTCGACCACGATCGAGCGCAGCACCTGGCGCCGCGACGCGCCGATCGCCCGGAGCAGCGCGGTCTCCTTCGACCGCTGCGCCACCGTGATCGAGAACGTGTTGTAGATCACGAACGCACCGACCACGAGCGCCACGATCGCGAACGTCAGCAGGAACGTGTTGAACATCTGCAGCGACTTGCCGGCCTCGGTGCGGGCCTCGGCCGCCGCGGTCGCACCGGTCACGACCTCGATCCCTCCGGCACCCGCGACCGAACCGCGCAGGCTTCGCACCAGCCGGTCCTGCGACCAGCCCGGCGCGGCCTGCACCCGGATCTCCGACACCCGGTCGCCCAGGCCGAGGAAGCGGGCGGCGGTGCCCGGGGTGAAGGCGACGACCTGCGCACCCGCGGCGTCGTCGGCACCGCCGTAGGTCACGACCCCCGAGACCCGGAATGGCTCGGAGCCGCCGGGCCCGACGACCCGGACCCGGTCACCGACGGCGAGATTGCCATCGGCGCGCGTGGTGCGGTCGACGACGACGTCGTCGGGCGCGCTCGGTGCCGTGCCCGCGACGACGCGCAGCGGGTTGAGCGCGTCGGCCGCGGTCCACGCGAGCGCGACCGGCGTGGCCCGGTTCGGGTCGCCGTCCACGAGCCTGCCGTCCGGGCGGACCACCGCGGCGATGCCCCGGAGCTCCGGCGCCGCGGCCTGCACGCCGGGAGTGGCGCGGACGGTGTCGAGCACGGAGGCCGGGATCGTTCCCCGCACCTCCTGCGTGCCGTCGGTCGGCTGGAGGTGGCGGCTCGACCGGACGACCGCGTCGGTGGACCGGTACGAGTCGGTGGCGACCGAGTCGTAGCCGGCCTTGATGGTGTCGGTCAGCACGAGCGTGCCGACCATGAACGCGACGCCGAGCATGACGGCGATCGCGGTGAGCACGAAGCGGGCCCGGTTGGCCCGCACGGACTTCAGCGTGAGCGAGAACATCAGTGGGCTCCCAACGTGCGCATGCGGTCGAAGACCTGCTCGGTGGACGGTTCGCGGATGTCGTCGACGATGCGGCCGTCGGCGAGGAACACCGCGCGGTCCGCGTACGACGCGGCGACGGGGTCGTGCGTGACCATGACGATCGTCTGGCCCAGCTCGCGCACCGCCGAGCGCATGAAGGCGAGGATCTCCGCGCTGCTGTGGGAGTCGAGGTTCCCCGTCGGCTCGTCCGCGAGGACGATCTGCGGCCGGCTGACGAGCGCCCGGGCGACCGCGACCCGCTGCTGCTGCCCGCCCGAGAGCTCGTGGGGCCGGTGGTGGAGGCGGTCCCGGAGCCCGACGGTCCCGATCACCGTGTCGAACCGCTCCCGGTCGATCCGGTGGTGCCCGAGCCGGAGCGGGAGCTCGATGTTCTCCTGCGCGGTGAGCATCGGGACGAGGTTGAAGGACTGGAACACGAACCCGATGCGGTCGCGCCGGAGGCGCGTGAGCTGCCGCTCCTTCAGCGTGCCGAGGTCGACGTCGCCGATCCACACCGAGCCGCTCGTCAGGGTGTCGAGCCCCGCGAGCGCGTGCAGCAACGTCGACTTGCCGGAGCCCGACGGGCCCATGATCGCGGTGAAGCGCGACGTCTCGAACCTGACGTCGACGCCGTCGAGCGCGCGCACCTCGGTGTCGCCGGCGCCGTAGATCTTCGTGGCGCCGAACGCGGCGGCCGCGATCGTGAGATCGCGGTACCCGGTCGAAAGCGGTTGGGTGATGGTCGTGGACACGTCTGCCTCCTCGGTCCGGTGACGACCCGGTGCCGGGTCTCGATCGAGGATGCGGAATCCGCCGGCCGCCGTCGTCGGCCGGGCGGCGCTTCGCGTGTCGGCGCCCAGGCCCCGCCCGCACCGTCCGGGTACACCTCGAGATGTACGCGCCAGTCGTCCCGCAGCCCGATGCCGGCGCCGGGACCAGGGGTTACGTTGAACGCGTGCAGGGGATCGCCGCCCGGTTCGGCCGGGTCACCACGTGGTTCCGGGAGCTGAACCCGTGGGCGCTCGACGCGGTGATCGGGACCTGCTTCACCGTGCTCGGCCTCGTCGCGATCTTCACCGCGACCGACCCCACGAATCGGTACCGCGATCCGGACGCCGTCGCCGCCCTGCTGTCGCTGGTGTGCACGCTGCCGTTCTTCGTCCGCCGGCGGCTGCCGCTGACGTCGATCTTCCTGTCGACGGTCGGCACCACGCTCCTGCTGACGCTGAACTACGAGGTCAGCGTGCAGACCCAGATGATGCTGGTGGCCGCGTTCAGCATCGGGTCCCACGCCGACGGGCTGCGCCGCCTCGCGGGCATCGCATCGCTGGAGGTCGGCGTGATCGTCACCGCGGCGGTGGGCAGCGCCGAGGGGACGACGGCCGACATCCTGCTGGCGGGCGCGACGTACGCCGCGGCCTTCTTCCTCGGCGTGGCCACCCAGAACCGGCGGCTGTACGAGCAGCAGCTCGACCAGCGCGCCGACGCGTTCGAGCGCGAGCGCGAGGAAGAGGCGAAGCGGGCGGTCGCCGACGAGCGGCTCCGGATCGCGCAGGAGCTCCATGACGTCGTCGCGCACTCGATGGGGGTCATCGCGGTGCAGGCCGGCGTCGGCGCGCACGTGATCGACACCGACCCCCAGGAGGCGAAGCAGTCGCTGGAGGCGATCTCGGCAACCTCGCGCGGCACGCTCACAGAGATCCGCCGCCTCCTCGGGGTGCTGCGCGCCGACGAGGCCGGCGGGTACCAGCCGGCACCCGGGCTCGGTGACCTCACCCGTCTGGTCGCGGAGGTGGAGTCCACCGGCCTGCCGGTCGCCGTCCGCTTCGACGGCGCGCCCGGGAACCTGCCGCCGGGCGTCGACCTCACTGCCTACCGCATCGTGCAGGAGGCGCTCACCAACGTGATGAAGCACGCCGGGCCCGCGCACGCAACGGTGACGATCGGCTACGAGCCCGAGGCGGTCCGGCTCGAGGTCGTCGACGACGGCCGGGGTGTGAACGGGAGCGCGAGCGGGGGCGGCCACGGGCTGCTCGGCATGCGCGAGCGCGTCGCCGTCTACGGCGGCACGCTGGAGACCGGCCCGGTCACCGGCGGCGGCTACCGGGTCGCGGCCCGCCTGCCCTACGGGGCGCCCGAGTGATCCGGGTCGCCGTCGCCGACGACCAGGCGCTCGTGCGCAGCGGCTTCGTCGTGCTGCTCGGCTCCGCGCCCGACATCGAGGTCGTCGGCGAGGCCGCCAACGGGCGGGAGGCGATCGACCTCGTGCAGCGCACGCAGCCCGACGTCGTGCTCATGGACATCCGCATGCCCGAGCTCGACGGGCTCGAAGCGACCCGCGCGATCGTCGGCGACGGCGTTGCGAGTCGCGTGCTCATCCTCACGACGTTCGATCACGACGAGTACGTCTATGCGGCGCTTCGCGCCGGCGCGAGCGGCTTCCTGCTGAAGGACACCGAGCCCGAGGAGCTGCTCGCCGCGGTGCGGGTGGTCGCCGACGGCGACGCCCTGCTCGCGCCGCGCATCACCAAGCGGCTGATCGAGCAGTTCGCCGACGGGGTCGCGGGCCCGGTCACGCCCCATCCCGCGCTCGCGTCGCTCACCGAGCGGGAGGCGGAGGTGCTCGGCGAGGTGGCGAAGGGCTCGTCGAACGCCGAGATCGCGGAGACGCTGTTCATGTCGCACGCGACCGCGAAGACCCACGTGAGCCGCCTGCTCACCAAGCTCGACGCCCGCGACCGCGCCCAGCTGGTGGTGATCGCCTACGAGTCCGGCGTCGTCACCCCGGGCGCCGCCGGCTGACAAGTGTTATCGGATCCGATAACATGGGGCGATGGATGCTGCGACTGCGATCCGGATCGCCCGCCAGCGAGCGGGCCTGTCGAAGCGGGAGCTCGCTCGGCGAGCGTCGACGTCGCCCGCCGCGATCGTGCTCTACGAATCCGGCTCCCGGCAGCCGACGCTTCCGACGCTCGAGCGGATCCTCGGTGCGGCCGGCGTCCGTACCGACCTGGGGATCACGTCGCCGGCCCGGCGACCTGATCCCGAGACCGCCGGCCGCCGGCTCTCCGAGGTCTTGGATCTCGCCGAGCTCCTGCCTCGACGGCCTCCTTCCGTCCGGCTCGCGTTCCCGCCCCTCCGATGACCTCGCTCGGCGAGAAGATCGTCGCCATCGAGGGCGCGTTGGACGTGGCCGATCTCCCGCACGCGTTCGGGGGCGCGCTCGCACTCGCGTTTCATGTCGAAGAGCCACGAGCGACGCGCGACATCGACGTCAACGTGTTCGTGCCGGCGAGCCGTTCGCGAGAAGTGCTGGCCGTGCTGCCCGAGGAGATCGCGCGGGACGATCGCAAGGTGGAGGAGCTGCGGGAGCGCGGTCAGGTGCGGCTGCTCTGGGACGAGAGTCCGATCGACATCTTCCTGTCGACGCATCCGATCCAAGACGAAGCCGCGGCGCGCGTCGTCGACGTTCCCTTCGCCGGCATCGCGCTGCCGGTGCTCGGTGCGACCGAGCTCGTCGTGTTCAAGGGCTTCTACGACCGGACGAAGGACTGGGCGGACATCGAGGCGATGCTCGCGACCGGAACGCCCGATGCCCACCGGGCCCTCGGATGGCTGGTGGACCTCCTCGGCGTGGACGACGAGCGAGTGGAGCACCTCCGACGGCTGATCGACGCGCCGCCGCCGGAGCAGGATCCGCGCTTCGATCCCGACGCCTGAGCTGCTACGGGCGGTGACGCGTCTGGCTGAAGGGCTCCTTGCCGAACGCCAGCACCTTCGAGGGACGGACCGCGAACACGAGCGCCGCCCCTTCGCCACCCTCGTGCTGGAACGCGCCGTCGCGAGCGGTGAACTGCCAGCGGCCGTCCCACTTCGCGGTCCACGCGGTCGCGAGCTGCTGCAGCGTCTCGTCGTCGGTCACTTGTTCGGCACGGCCCTCGACAACGAGGTCCAGTCCCCGGTCCCACGTGTCGCAGCCGGTGGTGAGCACCACGTTCGGGTTCTGCTGGAGGTTCCGGCCCTTCTGCTCGTCCGCCCCGGTCGCGAAGTGGAACGCGCCGTGCAGCCACACCGCCACCAGCGGCGTGACGTGGGGGCGGCCGTCGGCCCGGACAGTGGCGATCCAGGCCAGCTCCGCAGATTCCAGCACGCGCCGGGCTTCGTCCCATGACGTTGCGGTCGCGGCGGGGTCGCTGAACCGGTGGTCCAGCTCGGTGGTCACGGTGTCCATCGGGCCTCCGGGGTACGACGTCGGTCGTCAGGTACGACCGCGCTGCTCCTGCGAACTCATCGCACTCCGTGCCGCTGCAGGTCAGCGCGTGGCGCTGACGTCCCAAACGAGCGGCAGGTGGTCGGCCTGACGGATGCCGGGGGAGTGGGCGATGTTCGCGCCATCGACGATCGCGTAGTCGGGGATGCGGCGGTGCCACTCCTCGAGCGCGACCCGCAGCTCGAGCCGGGCGAGGTTGATCCCGAGGCACAGGTGCGGGCCGCCGCCGAACGCGAGGTTGATCGAGCGGTCGCGCTCGAAGTCGACCTCCTCGGCGTCGTCGTAGGTGCCGGGGTCGAGGTTGGCGGCACCGAGCACGATCGTGGCGTGGTCGCCGGCCTTGATGTCGACGCCGCCGATCGTGGCGTCCTGCGCGACCACGCGCGGGATGAGCTGCACCGGCGTGAGGAACCGCATCATCTCCTCGACCGCGTCGGTGGTGAGCTCCGGCCGCTCGACGAGCATCCGCCGACGATCCGGGTGCACCGCGAGGTACTCGATCATGCAGTCGAGCGTCGCGGTGACGGTGTCGAGGCCCGCGATGATCAGGAGGAACGCCATGCCGAGCAGCTCACCGCGGTCGAGCGGGCGGCCGTCGAACTCCGCGTTCACGAGGTCCGACCAGAAGCCCGGGCCCGGGTTCGCGCGCAGCCCGTCGATCTGGGCGTCGAAGTACGCGGTCATCTCCGCGCCGGTTCGGGCGCGTGTCGCGGCCGCTTCCTCCATGTCCTCGGCCGGGCGGATGATGTCGTCGCGCCAGCGGAGCAGCGTCGGCAGGTCGTCCTGGGGGAGTCCCATCTGCGCGAGGAACACCGTCGACGGCAGCGGCGTCGCGAAGTCGAGGTGGAAGTCGCACTCGCCGCGCGGCGCGATGCCGTCGAGCAGCTCGTTGACGAGCTTGCGCACCGCGGGCTCGAGCGGCGCGATCGCCTTCGTGTTGAACCACTCCGCGAGGAAGCGGCGGTACTTCGTGTGCAGCGGCGGATCCTGCTGCAGCGGGATGAGGTCGTGCGCCTGCCCGATGTCGATCGCCTCCGCGGCCGACGAGAACACCTCGGGGTGCTTGAGCGCCCAGAGCGCGTCGTCGTACGTGCTGATCCAGACGTTCGGCTCGCCCATCATCCCGGGCACTCGGGCGACGGGGCACTGCTCGCGGAGCTTGGCGTAGCCGGGTGCGGGATCGTCGCTCGCCCCCGGCTCGATGAACAGCAGCTCCAGCGGATCGATCTCGGCCATGGGACCCCCCGGGTCGGTCTCCAGAAACTAACGCCTGCGGGCCGTTGATGTGACGCCGACGTCAGCAAGCGCGCCTCCGCTCCGGCCGGTGGGGGTTGACGATTCACCCCTATAACCCCAAGATGACCCCATGCCGAAGATCAACGTGTACCTGCCCGACGAGCTCGCGGCCGCGGTGCGCGACGCCCGGCTCCCGGTCTCGGGGATCTGCCAGGCCGCGCTCGAGCGGGCGGTGCGGGACGTCGAGTCCGCCCGCAACCTCGACGCCCCGCCGGCCGCGGACCGGGCTGCGCCGGGCGTCTTCGCGCGCTTCACGCCCCGGGCGCGCGAGGTGATGCGGCTCGCGGAGGCGGCGGCAGTCGAGGCGCAGCACCCGTACGTCGGCACCGAGCACGTGCTGCTGGGCGTGATCGACGAGGGCAGCAACTTGGCGACAGCAGTGCTGACGTCGATGGACATCGAGCTCGCCGACCTGCGGGCCGAGCTGGTGGCATCGATGGGCCCGGCCGGCCCGATGGGCGACGGCCCGCCCGCGTTCACCCGGCTCACGCGCGAGGCGCTCGAGACCGCGACGAAGGAGGCGTTGAGCCTCTGGCACAACTACATCGGCTGCGAGCACCTGCTCCTCGGGCTGCTCGCGACCGAGGACGGCGTTGCGAGCAAGGTGCTGCGCCGCATGGGGATCGAGCTGCGGACGACCCGCCGCGCGGTCGTCACCGCCCTGTCCGGGTTCGTGCACGCGAAGGCGAACGTGCCCCGGCCCGCACCGGTCGTCGAGGACTCGCTGCGTGAGGTGCTGCACCGGCTGGACGCCATCGAGACGCAGCTGGCCGGGTTGCGCATCCCCTGACCGGGGGAGGCCCACCCGGGTTGGCCCCCGGCCCGATCGGGTAACCGGGCGACATGGACACGAAGCAGATCGCCCCCATCGTCCGCACCGCCGTCGAGCACGCCGTCGACCGCGTCGAGCCGGCCGCGGCCCGTGTCGCCCCCGTCGTCCGCACCGCGGTCGAGCACGCCGTCGAGCACGCCGTCGACCGCGCCGAGCATGCGGTGGACCCGGCGACGAAGCGCGTCCGTCCCGTCGTGCAGAACGTGGTCGAGACCGCCGTCGGACACGCGTCGGACCTGGCGAAGCCCGCGGCCGCCCGGGTGCGGCCGGCGATCCGCCGGCGGAAGCATGAGCGCCATCGCCGCCGGTGGGTCACGCCGTTCGGTCCCACCGCGGCCGACGCATCGCTGCTCGGCCTGCGGCTGACGTTCGGTGGCTACCTCGTCGGCCACGGCGCGCAGAAGCTGTTCGGCCGGTTCGGTGGTGGTGGCCCGCGCGGGACCGGCGAGCACTTCGAGCAGCTGGGTCTGACGCCCGGCGTGCCGATGAGCGTGCTCGCCGGCACGACCGAGCTCTTCGGCGGCGCACTCACCGCGACCGGCTTCGCTTCGCCGCTCGGCCCGCTGATGGGCGCGTCGACGATGTTCGTCGCGGCCGGCACCGCGCACCGCGGCAAGGGTGTGTTCGTGCAGACCGGCGGGCCCGAGCTCCCGATCACGGATCTCGCGGCGGCCGCAGTGATCGCCGCACTCGGCCCCGGCCGGTTCAGCCTCGACCGGCTCACCGGCACGCGCCTGCCCGCGTGGCTGGCCCGCACCGTCATCGGCACCGGCATGGCGCTGTCCGCCGGGCTCGTCGGCTGGAGCATCGTGCAGCGGCGCGCCGCGGCCCGACAGGAGGCGGAGGACGAGCTGACGGCGAGTGGCCGGCCGGTGCCGGCGCACCGGGAGCCGCCCGCCGTCGCGCACACGGGGTAGCCGGCGGGCCTGGTCAGGGCCTGGTCAGGCCTGCTCCTCGCGGAGCACGTCCTCGAGGCGGTCGTACGAGATCTGCATCCCGCCCTCCATGCCCGACTCGATCATCATGTCGCGCGTCTCCTTGCTCGACATCTGCACGAGCAGGGTCATCGTCGTCACGCCGTCGACCTCGTCGAAGGTGACGGTGTCCAGCGCCGCGTTGCCGTCGGGGTCGGGGATCCCCTCGAACGCCTCGGTCGCGACGAGCCGCCCGGGCGCGTCGATCTCGCGGTACTCGCCGTGGAAGCCGACCTCGAAGTCGATGTGCTTCGTGACGTAGCGCCACTTGCCGCCGACCCGCAGGTCGATCTCGCAGACCAGCCACTCGTCCTCCGCGAACCCGTACCAGCGCCGGACGAGCTCGGGCGTCGTGTACGCCTTGAAGACGAGCGCGGCCGGGGCGTCGAACCGGCGGGTGATCAGCACCTCGGTGTCCGAGGGCAGGGTGACGACGGCGGATCCGTGACGGTCGGTGATCGGGCTCATGGCTGCTCCTGGTCCTGGAGCTCGGCGAGCAGGTCGTCGAGCTGGTCGAGTCGGGTGTTCCAGGCGCGCTCGAACGTGCGCACCCAGTCGTAGACGGGGCGCAGGGCCGGGCCGTTCACCCGGTACCAGCGCCGGCGCCCGTCGGCCCGGACCTTCACGAGGTCGACGGCCCGGAGCACCCCGAGGTGCTTCGAGACCTGGGGCTGGGTGAGGCCGAGCCAGCCGACCAGGTCGGTGACCGTGGCCTCGCGGGTGCCCAGGGCGTCGAGGAGGTCGCGCCGGCTCGCCTCGGCGACGGCGTTGAACACGTCTGCGGTCGTCGCGCGCCGGGCCATGCCGAGCATCATATTCCGATATCGGAATGTGTCAAGCGGGTCGCGCCGTCGTCACGAGGGGAGCGCGTCCCCCGGGAAGCTGCGGACCGGGTGCACCTCGTAGACGAAGACCCCGGCCTGCACGCCGGGGTCTTCGTCCATGATCCGCGCGGTCTCGTCGGGGCTCGTGGTGAAGATGCCGATGCCGCAGAGGTCGCTGCCGTCCAGCACCGGGCAGACGATCGCGAGCGGGCCCTCCTCGCGCAACGCGAAGTTGCGGCGCCCGTGCTCCCACTGGACCTCGGCGCGGTTCTCCACGTCCGCGTTCGGCCCGTTCCTCAGGAGGACGGCGGTGTACTCGGCGGTGCGGCCGAGCATCTCGCGCATGAAGTCGTCGGTGATCTCGGGCACGGGACCTCCCCGGTTCGCGTCGCTCGCGCGCGACCCTAGGTCCGGTCCCGACCGACGGAGGAGTGCGTGATGGCGTTCGACGGGTTCAGTGCGGAGGAGCGGGCATGGCTCGCGGGCCAGCGGCTCGGCCGGCTCGCGACGGTCTCACCCGACGGCGTCGTCGGCAACGCGCCGGTGACCTACTTCGTCCGGGCCGACGACACCATCGACATCGGCGGCATGCGCATGGGGCAGACGAAGAAGTTCAAGAACGTGCAGCAGGGTTCGCGCGTCGCGTTCGTGGTCGACATCGTCGACACGTCCGAGGGCTGGCACCCGATCTACCTCGAGGTCCGCGGGACGGCCGAGGCGCTGACCGACGTCGAGCCGCCGGGCGACGGGTTCTCGCGCGAGATCGTCAAGATCCACCCCGACTGGGTGAAGTCGTTCAACCTCCCGCCCGCGTAGCGCCGGGGCGCCTCACGCGGTCACGCCTCGACGATCGCGGCGAGGCGCTCGATGAAGCCGGGCCAGCCGCCACCGGCGCCGGCGCGCTGCTCGGCGTCGAGTCCCTCGTGGGTGAGCACGAGGCGGGTCTTCTCGCCGTCGGCGAGGAACTCGACCGTGACCCGGGTGCCGACCCAGCCCGCGCCCGGCTCGTGCGGGTTCTGCAGCGTCTCCTCCACCACGAGCCGGTGCGGCGGGTCGAGCTCGAGGTACTTCCCGTCCTCGATCCAGGGCGGCGTGCCGCGCGGGCCGAACTCGATGCGGAACGTGCCGCCGACCCTCAGCTCGTGGTGGGTGACGGTCGCAACCGTCTCGGGTGACTCCTGGTACCAGCGCTCCATGAGCGCGGGTGTCGTCCACGCGCGGTAGACGGCCTCGGGCGGCGCGTCGATGACCCGCTCGATCCGCAGCTTCGTGTCGTCGCTCATCGCTGATCTCCTTCTTCGCGGAGCACCTGCTCCAGTCGGTCGATGCGGCGCTCCCAGCGCGTCCGCAGGTCGTCGATGCACTGCGTGGCCCGGTCGAGCGCCTTCGGCTCGAGCCGGCACTCGCGCACCCGTCCGGTCTTCACGGTCCGGACGATCCCGACGTCCTCGAGGATCTCCACGTGCTTCAGCACGGCGCGCAGCGACATCGGGAGCGGCTGGGCCAGCTCGCTCACCGAGGCCGGGCCCGCGGTCAGGCGCGTGACGATCTCCAGCCGGGTGGGGTCGCCGAGCGCCGCGAAGGTGCGGGCGTCGGTCGTCGTCGTCATCCGGGCTCCGGCAGATACTGAACCATAAAGTTCAGTATCGCGAGGTGGCGACGATCCGTCAAGCGCGACCGCAAGCCCGTCCGCGTCCGGCTACGCGTCGAGCTCGGCGCGCTTGCGTTCGAGCAGCGCACGCTCGGCCGCGTTCGCGGTGAGCCCGATCGCGCGGTCGTACGCGACGCGCGCGTCGTCGACGCGTCCGAGGCGCGCGAGGAACACCGCGCGCGTCGAGTGGAGCAGGTGGTAGCCGTCGAGGTCGAGATTGTCGACCGCGGCGAGCGCGGCTTCCGGGCCGTCGACCTCCGCGAGCGCGACCGCGCGGTTCAACGCGATGACCGGGTTCGGCGTGAGCGCGAGCAGCTGGTCGTACAGCGCGAGCACCTGGGCCCAGTCGGTGTCGGCGCTGGTCGGCGCGTCCGTGTGCACCGCGTTGATCGCGGCCTGCACCTGGTACGGCCCGGGCAGGTTCCGGCGCAGGCACGCGCGCACGATCGTGTGGCCCTCGTCGATCAGGTCGCGATCCCACAACGTGCGGTCCTGGTCGGGCAGCAGCACGATCGAGCCGTCGGGCGCGGTGCGCGCGCCGCGGCGCGCCTCGGTGAGGAGCAGCAGCGCGAGCAGGCCCCACACCTCGGCTTCGTCGGGCATGAGGTCGGTGAGGATGCGGGCGAGCCGGATGGCCTCGGCGCAGAGGTCGGCGCGCACGAGCTCGTCGCCCTCCGTCGCGGTGTACCCCTCGTTGAAGATCAGGTAGATCACGGTGAGGACGGGACGGAGCCGGTTCGGCAGCTCGGGGTCCTCGGGGACGCGGTAGGGGATCTTCGCGTCGCGGATCTTCGTCTTGGCCCGCACCAGGCGCTTCGCCATCGTCGCCTCCGGCACCAGGAACGCCCGGGCGATGTACGGCGTCTCCAGCCCGCCGAGGAGCCGCAGGGTGAGCGCGACCTGCGACGAGGGGGCGAGGGCGGGATGGCAGCAGGTGAAGATCAGGCGGAGCCGGTCGTCGCTCATCGTTCCGGTGGTCATCGTGGGCTCCGAGTCGGCGTGGAGGAGGGTGGCCTGGGCGTGGCGGTCGTCGCGCGAGGCCTCGCGGCGGAGGCGGTCGATCGCCCGGTTGCGGGCGGTGGTGGTGATCCACCCGCCCGGGTTGGGCGGCACCCCCTCGACCGGCCACCGCTCGCTCGCGACGAGGAACGCCTCCTGGACCGCCTCTTCGGCGAGATCGATGCTGCCGAAGAGGCGGACCAGGGTGGCGACGACTCGTCCGGACTCCTCACGGAAGACCCTCGCGAGCTCGGTGGTGTCGACGTCCGGCACGGTCCGGGCTCAGGCGGGCTCGTCCTGGAAGGGCCGGACCTCGACCGGGCCCATGCAGGCGGCGGACGCCTTCGCGGCCACGTCGAGCGCCTCGTCCAGGTCCTTCGCCTCGATCACCCAGAAGCCGCCGAGGTGCTCCTTGGACTCGAGGTACGGGCCGTCGGTGAGGACGGTCTCGTCGTTCTCCGAGCGGACCACGGTGGCCGAGCTCGGGTGGGTCAGGCCACCGCCGAACACCCACGTGCCGTTCGCGGTGATCTCCTCGTTGAAGGCGGCGACCTGTTCGAACGCCTTCTGCATGTTCTCCTCGCCCATCGGCGGGCCGTCCCAGTCGTGGATCACGGCGAGCATGTACTGCGTCATCGGTCTGGTTCCTTTCGGGTCGGGGTTCAGGGTGTCAGTCGGACAGCTTCGAAGCGAGCGCCGGGATCACGATCGCGGCGGCGACCACGTGCGACAGCGCCAGCGCGAGCCGGGTGCCGCCGGGGGCGTTGGCCGTGACGTCCGGCACGAAGGTCAGTGCGGTCAGCGCCACCGTCGTGACGACGAAGGTGCGGCGGGGGTGCGAGGCCTTGCGGGCGAGCACGACGGCCAGGACGGTGCCGATGATCGTGCCGAGGACGACCATCTGCGCGAAGCCGAGCAGCGGGATCGCCTCGCCGTCGATCGTGAAGCTCACGCCGAGGGCGTCGAGCGCCGCGGCGAACGCGGTGGTGACGGCGGCGGCGGTCACGCCGGCGACCGCACCGGTCTTCCAGAGCTGCCGGCCGTTCCCGGTCCGGGTCTTGGTCGCGGTGGCGGCCACGGAGGGCGGCGGGGTGGTGGTGGTCGTGTCCATGGGGTGCTCCTCTCGGTGGGGCCGGAGCCGTTCCGGCCGCTCACCAGGACCACGAACGGGGACGCCCTGAGAGGACACCGAGCCCGAGATTTCTTCGGAAGTGCTCTGACCTGCGCTTTCGCGGCTCAACCGCGGTCCGTCGGGCGCCGAGATGAGGGCATGAGCATGCAGACGATCGAAGTCGCCGACGGCCGGCACGTCACCTACGAGGTCGGCGGCGACCCCGACGGGACCCCCGTCTTCTTCCAGCACGGGACCGGTGACTCCCGCCTGTGCAAGCACCCGGACGATGCCCTGACCGCGTCGCTCGGCGTGCGCCTCATCACCGCAGACCGGCCCGGCGTCGGCGGGTCATCGCCGTACAAGGGCCGCAGCATCCTCGAGTGGGTGCCCGACGCGACTGCGATCGCGGACGCGCTCGGCCTGGACTCGTTCGTCGTGGCCGGCCACTCCGGCGGCTCGCCCCACGCCCTCGCGATCGCGAGGGAGCTCGGGCCGCGGGTGACGAAGGTGGGTCTCGCCGCGCCGATCGCGCCGTTCGACCAGGACGGGACGAAGGGCATGGTGAAGGACAAGGACTTGAAGATGATCTTCAAGCTCGCGCACGTGAAGTGGCTCGCCAACGCGATGGGCAAGGTCGAGGCGAAGCACTACAGCAAGCACATCGACGGCTTCGTGAAGCACTGCGCCAAGGAGTGGAAGTCCGACGCCCCGGTGTTCACGGACCCGGTGCTCGAGCCGATGTTCGAAGCCGAGTTCGTCGCCGCGTTCGAGCAGGGGGGCGTCGGTGCGCTCGACGACATGTGGGCGTTCCTCGACTGGGGCTTCAAGCCCGAGGACGTCTCGCAGCCCGTCGAGCTGTTCGTCGGGACCGACGACGACATCCTCGACCCGGAGATGAGCGAGCGGCTCGTGGCTCGCCTGCCCGACGCCACGATGCACCGCTGGGCCGGCGCCGGCCACTACGCCGTCTACGCCCACTGGGAGGAGTTCCTCCGCGCGCTCGTCTGAGACCGGCTCAGCCCAGTGGCGTTGGTCACGATGGCCGTCGCGCGGTTCCGGACCCGGAGCGTCACCGGTACCGTGACGAAAGCCGCTGTCGGCGGGTGCGAAACGGGGGGATTCATGCGGGTTCGGGTCGATCAGGACCGGTGCCAGGGCCACAACCGCTGCTACGGCCTGGCGCCCAAGCTGTTCGACGTCGACGACCTCGGATACGCGACCGCGCTCAATGACGGCGCCGTCCCGGCCGATCTGGAGGAGCGGGCGCGACTGGCGGTCGTGAACTGCCCCGAGCACGCGATCGAGATCTGGGAGGACGAATGAGCGCCGCACCGCGGCCGGCCGTCAGCGATTGGGCCGAGGACTTCGACCACACCGACCCGGAGTGGGTGTCCGACCCGTACCCGATCTGGGACGAGCTGCGCGAGACCTGTCCGGTCGCGCACACGGAGCGGTACGGCGGCACCTGGCTCCCCGTGCGCCACGAGGACGTCGCCGCGATCGCCTACGACACCGAGCACTTCACGTCCCGCTCCGTCGTCGTGAGCGAGATCCGTCCGGACGAGACCGACCTCCCCGCCCCGATCGGCGTGGCGCCTCCGATCACCTCGGACCCGCCGTTCCACCAGGACGCCCGCCGGCTGCTGCTCCCCGCGTTCGGCCCGAAGGCGATCGCGGGCTACGAGGAGTACACGCGCGCGATGTGCCGTGAGCTGCTCGACGCGGTCGACGGCAAGGACGAGATCGATGCCGCAGTCGACTACGCGCAGCACATCCCCGTCCGTCTGATCTCGAAGATGCTCGGCTTCCCCGATGCCGACGCGGACATGCTCCGCAGCTTCGTGCACGTGATCCTCGAGGCGGTCAACCTCACCGCCGAGGAGCGCGAAGGCGTGTTCCTGACGAGCGGCCTCGACGAGTACCTCGACGCCCGCATCGCCGAGCACATCGCCGAGCCCCGCGACGACCTCACCACGTACCTGCTCGAGGCCGAGCTCGACGGCAACCGCCTCCACCCCGACCACGTGCGCGGCACGATGGTCCTGCTGATGGTCGCGGGCATCGACACGACCTGGTCCGCGATCGGCTCGTCGCTCTGGCACCTCGCGCAGCACCCCGAGGACCGGCGCCGGCTCGTCGCCGAGCCCGACCTGATGATCACCGCGCTCGAGGAGCTGCTGCGCGTGTACGCGCCGGTGACGATGGCGCGCCTCGTGGCCGAGGACTTCACGTTCGAGGGCTGCCCGTTCAAGGAAGGCGAGTGGGTGCTCCTCCCGTTCCCGGCCGCGAACCGCGACCCCGAGGTGTTCCCGGACGCGGATCGGGTCGTGCTCGACCGGGCCGAGAACCGCCACGCCGCGTTCGGCCTCGGCATCCACCGTTGCCTCGGGTCGAACCTCGCTCGCCTGGAGCTCCGGGTCGCGCTCGAGGAGTGGCTCGCCCGCTTCCCCGACTTCGAGCTCGTCGACCCCGACCGCGTCACGTGGTCGAAGGGTCAGGTGCGCGGTCCCCGCAGCATTCCCGTCCGCGTCCTGCGTTGACCTCGGGCTGCTGCGGCGGCGCGCCGGGTCAGGCCGGAGCGGCGGCGACCGCGTCGTCGACGGACTCGAACACGGCGAGCACCTGGTCGAACCCGACGATCGAGATGGCGCGGCCCACGATCGAGACCCGGTCGTAGACGAGCCGGAGGTCGGTGACGCGCCGGAGCGCCTCGAGCATCGCGATGCCCGCGCTGTCCAGGTACTCGGTGTCGCGGAGGTCGAGCACCAGCACGCCTCCGCTGCTGCGCCGCAGCAGATCGGCCTGGACCGTGGCTGCGTTCGCGGCGTCGACCTCGCCGCCGAGGCGCGCCAGCACGACGCCCCCGCGGTCCTCGAAGTCGAGCCGGTGCAGCGTCGTCATGCGTACTGACGTTCACGGGCGAATCGGAGCGTGACGATCGTGCCGTGCTGGTCGCTCTCGACGTCCACGTCGGCGGTGAGCGCGCGCATGAGGAGGTGCCCGCGGCCGCGCCCGCTGAAGTAGCCCTCGATGCCGGGCTGCCAGCGCCCGGAGTCGGTGATGCTGATGATCAGATCGTCGCCGTCGAACGCGGCCTCGACCCGGACCACGTCGTCGGGATGCGTGCTCCCGTGCTCGATCGCGTTCGCCACGGCCTCGCCGACCGCGAGGAGCGTCTCGTCGCAGGCGTCCGCGGCGAAGCCGCGCTCCTCGAGCCAGGCGCGCAGGCGGCGGCGGGCGGGCCGGAGCTCGGTGGCGCGGGCGCGGAACGCGTCCGCGAAGAGGTGCTCGCTCGCGCCGACGGTCCGCACCGCGACGAGCGCGATGTCGTCGTTCGCGCCGTCGTCGACGAGGTCACCGAAGACCGTGGTCTTGACCCGGCGGAGGGGGAGCGACCAGCAGCGCTCGACCGTGGCCCGCAGTCGGGTCATGCCCTCGTCGATCGGCTCGCGGCGGCGCTCGACCAGGCCGTCGGTGTACAGGAGGAGCAGCGAGCCCGGAGGAAGGTCGACGGTCGCGGCGGGGGGTCGGGGGTCCTCGCTCTCGATGCCGAGCGGCCACGAGATCGCCTGGTCGAGGAAGGTGATCCGGCCGTCGGGTCCGACGAGCACGGGGGCGGGGTGGCCGGCGGTGACGTAGCTCACCTGCCGGCGAGCCGGGTCGAGCAGCGCGAACGCGACGGTCGCGCACATGGCTCCGGGGACGTGACGGGCGTAGCGGTCGAGGATCCGGACCGCCTCGGCCGCGTCCTCGGCCTGCAGCGCGGCGACGCCGAGCGCGGCGCGCAGCTGTCCCATCGTGGTCGCGGCCGGGAGCCCGCGGCCGACGACGTCGCCGACCGCGACCGCGAGCAGGCCGTCGTCGCGGTCGACCGCGTCGTACCAGTCGCCACCGATCTCCATCGACGCGTCGGCGGCCTGGTAGCGCGCGCGCACGAGCGCGTCGGTGGTGCGGACGTCGAGCGCGAGGAGGCCGAGCTGCAGCGTCTGGGCCACCGACCGTTCGAGGTCCACGAGCTCGAGGCGCTCGACGGTGCGGGCCGTGATCGTGGCGATCTCGTGGACCATGTCGACGAGCTGGCCGTCCAGCTCGTGCGCGTGCGACCAGCCGACCGCGATCGATCCGAGGACCGTCCCGGCGGCCCGCAGGACGGGGACGACGAGGAGGGCCTGGGTCTTGTTCGCGTCGGCGTCGGGGACGACCGCCGGGAACGCCTCGTGCTGGGCCGTGCGATCCCCGAGCACCTCGGGCGTCCCGGTGCTGACCACCCGGGTCATCGGGGTGTCGACGGTCAGCGGGAGGCGGCGGTACCGGGCCTCGAGGTCGTTGGTGATCGCGGGACCCGCGAAGTACGAGGTCAGGACCGGATCGACGTCTTCGAGCAGTCCGAGCGCGACGAACGACACGTCGCCGGTCGGGCGCATCGCCTCGTGGACCGCGTCGGCGACGTCCTGGCGGCTGGCGGCCCCGCTCAGCGTCGACGCGAACTCGGCCACCGCCTCGGCGGTGATCCTCCGCCCGTGCTCGGCGTCGAGCGCGTCGCGATCCGCGACCCGCTCGGTGATGTCCTGGGTCGTGCCCCACGCGCCGACGACCTGGCCGTCCTCGAGCACCGGTTGCACGTAGCTCCGGACGTGGCCGATCGACCCGTCGCCGTGCACCACGCGGTGCTCGACGACGCTCGCCTCGCCCGAGCTGAGCGCCCGCTCGAATGCGACCCGCGCGACCTGGCGGTCGTCGCGGTGGATCATCGGCGTCATCGTGGTGAGCGCGTGCGTCGACTCCTCTTCGGTCGCGGTGCCGTACATGCGCCGCAGCTCCGCAGAGACCGCGAGCTCGCCCGAGCGGAGGTCGAGTCGCCACGTCCCCATCTGGGCGAGCCGTTGCGCGGCTTCGAGCTCGCGCAGCGTGAGCTCGAGCTCGCGGCGGGACGACTCGAGCGTGGTGATGTCGCGGGACGCGACGAGCACACCGTCCTCGAACTTGCTCGCCTGCACGGTGTAGAAGCCCGAGACCGGGCGACCGTCGATCACGTCCTCGTAAGGCATGACGTCGACGACGAGCGGCACGCCGGTCTCCACCACCCGCCGGTAGCCCGCGATCAGCTCACCGCCCGCGAGGACGGGGTAGAGCTCCGAGACCCGGCGACCGATGAGCTCCTCGCGCGGCCGCCCGGCGACGTCGACCGGCGCGTTGTTCATCCACTCGATGACGAAGTCGACGATCCGGCCGTCCTCGTCGCGGATCGCGCGCTCGACGACGACGAGGTCGAGGATGCTGTCGAGCGCCCGGCGGAACCGTTCGTCGAGCGCGTCGTGCGGCTGTTGGCTCTGGTCGCTCACCGTCGACTTTCGCGAAGGCCGGGTGCTGCTCCAATCCTACGGTCTCGGCCGCGGTGACCGGTCCGCCGCCGGATTCACCACGTCACGCCCGCGGCCGTCACGAGCACGAGCACGAGCCCGGCGACGCTCTGGCCCACGCCGAGCACGACGGCCGGCACCGGGGGGCGGCGCACGAGGAGGAGCTGCAGGCCGGCGAGCACGCCGAGGGTGATGAGTCCCGCCAGCACGGAGCGGTCGAGCACGGTGGCGATCACCGCGAGCGCGACGCCGGCGAGCTGCGCGAGGTCGCTCGTGGCGAGTCGGACGGGCCGGTCGTGCAGCCGGTCGATCTGTGTGCGGGCGAACGGGATCGAGGCGACGGCCCGCCCCGCGACCACCAGCCAGAGCGCGACTGCCAGCTCGGCCGCCTCGCCGGCGGCGAGCACGATGGCGGCGACGGCCGCGCTCATCCCGACCGCACCGCAGAGCTCGGGGACGAGGCGTCGACTGCGGCTGCGCAGGTCGAAGTCGAGCTCGACCGCCACCAGCGGCAGCGCGACCGCAAGGAGGAGGAGCCAGCGCGCGCTCCCGGCCACGAGCGCGATCGTGACGAGCACGACGAGCAGGACGGTCTCGAGGGCCGCGACTCGCAGCGCGACGGTCGTCCGGTGGAGCCACCGCTCGCGGTGCCGGTCGACGAGCACGACCGTGAGCGGCGTCCGCAGGAGGAACGCGGTGAACGCGGCGAGGCCGAGCGCGACGCCCGCGACCGACGGGGCCACGAGCAGGCCCAGCAGGACCGGCTCCGCGGTCAGCCCCCATCCGCCGTGCTCCGACGGCACCGCGACCTGGCGGAAGACGGATCGGGCCCGGGGCGGCGTCGATCCGCTCGGCGAGGAGGACACGGCCCACTCTGCGTCCGCGGCGCGGTCGAGCGCCAGAGTCGGAGGTCCCGCTCTCGTACGCTGCTCGACGGACGTCCCGGAGCGGAGCGAGGTACGGGGTGGAGATCGGGGACGAGCGGGTCGACGAGACGCAGGTCGAGCACGAGCCCTGGTTCGCGGTGTGGTCCGAGTCGGGGACGTGGCCAGGCCAGCCCGAGCGCCAGGACGCGCTGCGCGAGCGCATCGGCGCGACGTTCGGCGACCGCACCTTCGTGGCCCAGGGCGCCGCGATCCTCTGCGAGGAGCTGTCGATCGGCGACCGCAGCTACGTCGCCGCCGGCTGCCAGCTCCGCGACCGGGTCACGATCGGCACCGACTGCTCGCTGAACCCGCACGTCACGATGGCCGGGAAGGTCGTCATCGGCGACGGGGTGCGCATCGCGTCGCACGCCGCGCTGTACGGGTTCAACCACAACTTCGACCGGCTCGACGTGCCGATCTGGATGCAGGGCCTGACCGAGGAGGGCATCGTCGTCGAGGACGACGTCTGGATCGGCACCCACGTGTCCGTGTGCGACGGGGTGACCATCGGCGCGCACAGCATCGTCGCCGCCGGTGCAGTGGTGACGAAGGACGTCCCGCCGTACAGCATCGTGGCCGGCGTGCCGGCGCGGGTGATCGGCGACCGGCGGGACCGGACGGCCGACGCCACCCCGACGCCGCGACCGGTCCGGCGCGACGCGCTCGCGAAGTTCGCCGACCGGGTCGCCGAGCAGTGGCCGGAGACCGTGGCCCGCGCGGTCGCGATCGATGGCGACCCGTCGACGCGGGTGTACGCCGACCGTCCTGACGCGCCGGTGACGACGCGGGCGATGTGCGACGCGCTCGAGATCGCGGCTGCGTTCGGGCGCGCCGACGAGCTCGGTGACCGCCGCGCCTGGATCGCGCGGCTGCAGGCGGTGCAGGACCCCGCCACCGGCCTCTTTCCCGACCCGGCCGAGGGGATGCCCGACGACCCGCTCGAGTGGCGGCTCGGTGCGGAGTACCACCACTACGGCGTGCTGTCGGTCGGCTACGCGCTCGAGGTGCTCGGGGGTGCCCCGCTCGAGCCGGTGCGCGTCGTCGACGAGCTCGCGGCCGACGACCTGCTCGCCCGGCTCGACGCGCTGCCGTGGGCGACGCTGGCGTGGCCGGCGGGCGCGTGGGTCGACTCTTTCCAGCACAGTGGGATCCGAAGCTTGGAATTCACGTGACTTGAAGTCGCGGC
>JADMIO011270911.1_pt1 | contig 37729 bp, 31 predicted proteins | sample 8958161 | NCBI WGS metagenome assembly JADMIO01 (sample SAMN16585339, study PRJNA669376) | soil metagenome | isolation source: Crop rotation soil | place: USA: Cullars Rotation, Alabama | collected 2011 | reverse complement strand
CGATACCGCGGCAATAACAACCCCCGCGATAAACAAGATCCCCATTGCCGTTAAAAACGCGGCCAGACCCTGCCGCGCGAGACGATATTGTTTCCCAAGCACTCCGAAACTAGTGGCAAGAAGAAGCGGAAGCAGAGGGAGAAAGAGCATCGCCGCGATAATAATAAGCATCTGCTGCCGGATCATCCCAAAGGCCAGCAGGCTTCCGCCTATAAAGATACGGCCGGCGAAACCTATCGTGATGTGGCTGAACTGCCAATGCTCTTCGAGGAGATCGGAAACCGGAATTACCAGCGGCCATGTAAGAGTGCGAACATTATCGCGGGCGACGATCGACATCGGCGTTCGAGTGGATACCGAGACCCGGTCCGGATCGAAAAAATCCGCATTCAGGACCTCATCGATAAAATGCTTTGCCTTGTCGGTTGAGGTTTGAATGTCGATCACATCCTTTTTCTCGACGCTATCGTGCGAGTGAACGTCCGCCTGGGTAAGGGAGACCTCTTTTATCCCGCACGTAAATGCCAAATCCTTTATCTCGTCCCCGAGTCCCACGGGCGCCGAAACCTTGATCAGCCGCATAACCTACCTCGCTTTTGCCAACCTCCCTAGCTGTAATTTCATTGAGGCTTGCGTGTCCGCCTTTAGTACGCGTTCCATGTATTTAAGCGCGTATTCGTTTTGCTCTTTCCTGACCGCCGCCACGCAGTCCTCGGGTATCATCAGTTCGTAGCCCCGCATATAAGCGTCGTTTGCTGAAAACAGCACGCAGATGTCCGAAGTTACACCCGTTAATATAAGTTTATTAATCTCGAGATGTTCGAGCAGCACCTCGAGCGCAGTCGAATAAAACGCCGAATGCATCGGCTTGAGCACAAAATAATCGTCGTCTTCCGGTCCGACCAGGTCCGCAAGTGCTCGTCCTTTTTCGGTCTCGCGAGCAAACTCGGTTATGGTCTTGAAATCGTGATGCCATTTTCCGAAATTGTCGTTGACATAGATAACGGGCAGCCCAGCCGCTTTTGCCTCCCGTTTAAGCCCCCGGATGCATTCGGCCGCCTGTAAGGCAAATGGAAAAAGTTCTTCGGCATCCTCAAACCGGAAGTCGCTTATCATATCGATGATAAGCAAGCCGGTTTTATTGTCGCCGCTCGAAGCTCCCATTACTCGGTGACCTCCTCCTTCAATTTTTTCATTTTCCTGCCCGATTCGTTCTCGATCGCCGCGAGCTCATTTCGTGCGCCGCCGGTCGATACGATAATTTCATCGAGTTTCAGATGCGTTGCCTGGTCATTAGGATTCTGCGATCTCTGTAGAAAGATCAGCGCCGCGATCGTGATCACGGCGCTTACAAAGGCCACATTCGTCTTCCACCGATCGGAGAAGCTGAAGTAACGACCGCTTAACCCAATGACGGCAATGAGTAGGGCAAACGCCCACCCCGAGCCGATCATGCGCGATACGTAGAACGAAAATTTCCTGAATGCATCATGCATCGCGCCCGGCCGGCCGGAATCCCGATCTAAAACGACTACCTTTTGCTTCCCGCCGGATAACCGCTCAGCGAATTCGGCGCGTTCAAATTTGCATCATCATCGATGCCGACGCCCAATCGCTCGACAAGCTCACCGCCGAGCCATCCTGTAAACAGCGCAAGCGCCGCACCCGCAAAGGAAAGCACATGCTCGATCATGTTAGGAGCGGCCGGCGCATCACGACGAAGCCACCAGCTTGCCGCGAACAACAGCAGGACCACGACGTTCCCCGCTCCGTGCAGCAAGCCTATATACCAGGCGCGGGTGTCCGTAGGAATAGCCAGCCAATCGATCAGCCCGAAAGGCGCCGCGATCAAGCCGCCTATTATGCCCGAAAGCATCATCCAGTAGGAAACCGTGGCCATTGCGGGATTGCCCCAGATAAGGTAGATCGCGTCGAAGATAACGGCGGTCGCCAGCAGCCCAAGCGGAAAAACGATCAATATCGGGTGGGCTGCGTGCCCGAATAATTTTGCTCTGCTTTCCATCCTGCTTCCTCCTTATTTGCTTGCGCTCGACCGTGACCCGCTGCTCTTTTTACCGGACGAAGACGATGATTTCGACTTGGAACCGGATGATGATGATTTAGCGCCCGCGCTTTTCGAGGACGAAGATTTTCCGCTGCTCTTCGACGCAGAGGCTTTGGAACCACCGTTAGAATTTGAAGCCGACGACTTAGATCCGCCGTTCGCTTTGGATGTTCCACTCGATTTCGAAGCTGTCGACTTGGAACCGCTGCTCGATTTCGCCGATTTCGAGGCCGAAGATTTGGAACCACTCCCGCTCGAACCAGCCGATTTGGAAGCAGACGATTTCGAACCGCTGGTTGAAGACTTAGCGCTTCCGCCCGATTTCGATCCGCCCGATTTCGATCCGCCGCTCGCAGATTTGGCGCCGCCACTCGATTTTGAAGCGGTAGATTTGGAACCGCCGCTAGCGGCCTTCGCCTTTCCGCCCGATTTTGAAGCGGTCGATTTTGAGCTTCCTGCTGACTTGGCAGAGCCGCCGCGGGCCGGTTTCTCGTTCTCCCCGCCGCCATCGGTAAGCATGGTGCTTACCACGTCAACGGCCGTTTCCAGTATTTTTCCGACTACGCTTTTCTTCGTCGAGTTTTTCATAGATTTTTTCAGTGCCTCCTTTTCTTCAGCAGTTAATGTCTTTACAAACTTCGTTTTCTCCTTTTCCAATTTTGCGCCCATTTTTTCGAGCGCGGTCTCGCTAAACTGGTCTTCGACCAGCGGGAACATCTCGTCCTCTTCTTCCTGCACGTGATGTTCGATGTCTTCCATAAGCACCTTCAGTTTCGCTTCGAACTGTTTGTTGCCGGCGGACATTCCATCGAGCTCCTTAAGAAACATCTTCGCCTGTCGATGCTCTTCAAGGCCTTCGCGGGTTATGTCCTTAAGCTCTTTATCGCCCTTTGCCTCGAGCACGGGATAAAACTCCGTTTCCTCGATATGAGCGTGCACGTCGAGCTCGGCCTTGATCTGTTTGAACAAAGCCGGGTGCTCTCCCTTCGGTGTATTTTTTACCTCTTTAAAAAGCTTGTCGACCCTTCTATGGTCTTCCTTTAATAGGTCTGTAGCCTTCATTTATCACATTCCTCCCCTCGTAAGGTCGCTGCAAATTTTTATTTCAGGTGGTGGAGTTGCAAACAATGTGCCAGCATGGGAATTGACCGGAGAGTGTACGTTTTTAAAACAGCCTTGGTATGCCCCAATACTTATTCGAAGCCTTTTCTCGTCTTCGAGATGAAGTCTCCTCTTGCCGTCTTGAAGTTTTTACTTATGAGGGTCCTGCCGTTTTCGGTCAATTGAGCTTTTCGATCATTCGACCTCGGTACCGGCTATGAGGGTCTTTAGGGCGGGCGCTATGGGCTCGCGATTTTTGAGATTGTATCTGTAGCCGGCCGGTAGCACGTGCACGCAGACGTCGAAAAGGCCGATCAGCTCGTCCTTATTCCGGTAGGGAAGATCGCTATGCCTGATCTTGCTTGCATCAACGACCGTAACGGCCCCCTCGCCGATCACCCTGAACTCGTCGCCGCGGACGACGAGGGCGGTCCGCTCGTCGATCCCAAGGCCGAGATTTTGCGGGTAATGGGCGATAGCAGTCAAGAGACGGCCGTGGCGGCCGCGCTGCGAGAAATGAGTGTCGATCATCGTGTCCGAGATCAACGCCATGCCGGGCGAGATCTGAACGCCGTTTACCCTTGGCGGCCGGTCGCTTTTACCTGAAACGATCAGCGAGTTGGACATCATCATCGCGCCCGCGCTCGTTCCCGCGATGACGATGCCTTCCCGGTATCTTTTATCGATCAGGTCGTGAAGCGGCGTTCCGCCGAGCAAGCTGGTGATGTTGAGCTGGTCGCCGCCGGTAAAGAAAAGCGCGTCCGCCTCGCCTATGCGGTCCAGCGCGCGTGTATTGAACGCGTCCTTGCGCTCCGAGACGTCGATCACGCTGACGTGGTTAATACCCAGGCGCCTGAAAAGCGAATCATATTTCTGCCGCGCGGCCTCGGTTTTATTCGTCGCGACCGTCATCACGGCCAGACGGGGATCGGACTTCTTTTTCAGAAGATCGATGAAATACTCACAAATATCCTTCGCCTCGCCGAACTGGCCCCCGCCAACGGCGATCAAAACCGTCTCACCCTGGCTCATCTCTGGTTACCCGATATCTATATTTCGTTCTTCCGCTATCCTCCGGACCTTCATCACAAGATCCTCGTCCGGGAATTCATCGCCGTTTAAAATATCCTCCAATTCCGATGCCGGCCGGCCGAGGACCATGGCCGTCTCCTCGAGGCTCCCGTCAAAACCGTTGCCGTCAGATCCTGCAGCAGCTTCCTGGCGTCCTCTTCGCTCGTTCCGAGCTCGTCGATCGTATCTACATCCATATTTCCTTTCACCCCCTTACTCGTTTACTTCATCTTCGACTTGATCTGGTTGATGGCGTCGAGATGCTTTTGAAGCACCGGCAGCGTCTTTGCCGCAAAGGCCTTGATATCCGGGTCCTTGCCGCTCTCGGCCTGCGATTTGAACAGATCGACATCCGTCTCGTGATCGTCGACCATCTCGTCTACATACGCCTTATCGAAGTCCGCGCCAGACAGGCCTTTCAATTTTTCCATAAGCGCCTTGTGCTTCGAGTCCAGCTCGGTCGCCGGCTTGAAATCCTTTTTCTTGCCCAGCTCCTTCAGCTCGCTGCCGGCCTTGGTATGGTCCGTAACCATCATCGCGGCAAATTTTTTCACCTCCGGGTCCTGAGCCTTGGTCTGCGCCAGCTTGCCCATCTCGACCTCGGCCATGCCGCCCATGTCCGCCTCGGTCATAAAATCCATATCGTCGCCCATTGCCGACTTGTTCATATTGGCATTCGCCATGTTTGCAGCCGGTGTCGGGCTGGCCGTCGAATTGGCCGTTTCGTTCCGCGGGCTGCGGTTCGTCATATTAGAACCATCGCCCGAGCAGCCGGCCAGCGCCAGCATTCCCATCATCGCTATCGCCACTAAAAGACACGTTTTTTTCATAATATCCCCTTGTTTTTAAGCCAAAAAAACCACCGGTGTTCGTCTCGGTGAGCACCGGTGGTATCAAGTACGGGATGAGAAGCCGGTTTCCTGACCCATGCATCCTGCACGTTACACCAGCCATTGATCGCGTTTCAGCGGTCTCTTCACCCCACTAATCCGTTCATGTCAATATTTGACCACTTTCGGACGGGGCCTTCAGTATGTCAGATTACATTTCCGCGGATTTCGCCGGTAGGAACAGATCCTCCTTTTCCCCGCAGAACTCCCTGTAACATCCGCACGCCGTCTCCTGCAGCTTTTCGCGGTCGCGAATTGTCACGTTTCCGCGAACGTAATCGATCGATCCCTGCTTGCGAAGCCCGCGCGCGATGCACGTAACGCTGGGGCGGTAAACGCCCAACACCCGCGCAATGTGCTCCTGCGTCAATTTGAGCGGGCCGGTGCCGCAGCGGTCGGCCAGCATCAGCAGCCAGGTGCACAAACGCATCTCGACCGAGTGGTGCGCGCTGCAGATCACTTTCTGCGATATGAACTTCATATACGAATGGAGCTGGTCGTTCAGCAGCGTTTTCACGGATGTTTCGCGCTCGATCTCATAGCGAAAATAATCGCTCTCGATCTTGAGCGCCATGCCCGCCACGCAAACCTGCGTCCAGTTCACGGCGTCCGAATTGCTGTAGGCGGACATCAGCCCGACGGCCGATTCATGTCCCACAAGGGCGATCTCCACGGTCCGCCCATCGTCCAGCATCTGGTACTCGGAGAAAACCGCCGTTTGCGGAAAATAGATGTGCTCCATGCGGTCGCCCGGCCGGTAGATATAGTCGTCGCGTCTTAGGTAAACCGTTCTCAGATTGCGGGCGATGCGTTCGTATACGGCCCGCGGAAAACTCGCAAGGAGACGGTTGCCCGCCGGCTTTTTGTGAGGATAAGGCAGTACGCCGTGCATATTCGTTCTGTTTCGGGTTCCGGCGGAATGAAGGCCGCTTTCTCCCGCGTTCCGCGAATGTCGTTGTGAAATATCAAAAACCAATTTCTTATACCCCCCTGTTGTTCAAAACCTGTGTCTAGTGGCCGTGTTTTTGGCTCACCAGCGTTTTTATATGATCGTGAAGCAGGTCGAAATCGACCGGCTTTACTAAAAAACCCGAAGCCCCGCTGCTCATCGCCGCGTTGCGGTAGGCATCCTGTGAAAAACCCGAAAGCATCAGCGACGGCGTATCCTTGCAGCAATCGTTATGCCGGAGCTTCGTAACGTCTTCGAGAACGTCCTGAAAATGAAGCGTCGATTCGATAAGGATAAGCGCCGGCTGGCAGTCGATGGCGAGCGAGATCGCCCGGTCGGCGGTTTCGGCTTCGAGCACCTCGTAGTTCCAATGCTCGAGCAGCGCGCGAAACATCGCGCGCGTGTCGTCGTCGTGGCCGATAATTACTATAAGCGGTCTGGCGGCAGGGGGTAGCGCGTGTCGACCTGTCCCGTTATTGGGCTTTTGGCTGGGAAGAGTGTTGGTCATCTAGTCCCTCGTAAAACAGACCCACATCAGGGCCGCTCAAAACGCGCAAACCTTCGGCCGGGGGGAACTAAAGTTTTTTATTTCGGTAATCCGTTGCTCGATTGCCTTACGCGCCCTTTCTCGTTCTTCGTTATTTTTTGACCCGGTAAGCCCGGGCGGCGAGAGGCTGAGACCCCCCCGGCCCGTGCAACACTTAACGGAGAAAAACCGACAATTAATGCAACGTAGACGAGTATGGCCCTGTTTTTCAGGAAAAAATATCGGGAAAATAGGTACGAGGAGTAGGGAAAATCCCTAATAGGGTTAGTCCAGGGTCCAAAGTCCTCAAATAGTCCAAAGTCCAAAGTCCAATGTCCAAAGTCAAAAAAGCTCCCCTCCTTGGTCGAAGGAGGGGTCGCCCGAAGGGCGGGGGTGGTTCGTTCAGAAAAAATCTGATATAAATCCCCATGCCTCAAAATCGACGTCCCACAGACCTAAATAATCTTCCTAATCTCAGGACCTTTCGCACAGAGCTCCGGGCGCATCTGACCCCGGCCGAGGCCGCATTCTGGAACCTGGTAAAGAACTCTAACCTTGACGGCCGCAAGTTTCGTCGCCAACACAGCGTTGGACCTTATATTCTCGATTTTTTCTGCCCGTCCGAATGTCTAGGGGTCGAGTTGGACGGCGAGGTCCACTACAATGAATTCGCATCAGAATATGACTACGAACGAAAGTTGTTCCTGTTGCATTTCAGGATCAAAGTGATCCGGTTTGAGAACAAACTGGTTTTCGAAGAACGCGAGTGGGTCATACACCGGATAAGAGAGAACTATGGTTGGAAAAGAAGAGAAATGCTTTAGCGGAAAAAAGAAAATTTTAACAGAACGAAAAAAGCTCCCCTCCTTGGTCGAAGGAGGGGTCGCCCGAAGGGCGGGGGTGGTTCGTTCTGCTAAATTTTCTTTCATCCTTATAACTCTGACCTGCGTCTACCAAAAACGAGTAAGGATTTTGCATCAGATTTTTTCTGAACGAACCACCCCGGCGCTAAAGCGCCACCCCCTTGTATCTTGACAATCAAACGCTGAGCAGTTAAAAGGACGCTATATTGCCTTTGGTGTTATAAAAAATCACCATCCTTTTGATCCAAACTTCGCTTTTAACGTTTGACTCTCAAGACACTATCTCCTTCGACCAAGGAGGGAGTTTTTTGACTTTGGACCTTGGACTTTGGACTTTGGACTAATTATCTTGAAGCCATCCCTGGAGAATGGCGTAGCGTACTATATCGATGCGGTTGCCGATGTCGAGCTTGCGCATCGCGTTTGCCTTGTGCGCTTCGATTGTCTTGACGCTGAGCTCCATGCGGCCGGCGATCTCCTTGTTGCTGTAGCCCCAGGCGATCAGGCGCAGCACCTCCGATTCGCGGTCGGTCAGGTCGCCCTTTACTTCGCCGCGCAGGTTGATGCGCCTGCCGGCAAACCCGCCCATCACCTTTTGCGTGATCGAGGGATCGAGATATGCGCCGCCCTGATTGACGCTGCGAATGGCGTTGATCAACTCGGTGGGCGCGCTTTGCTTGAGCACATAGCCGTCCGAGCCGGCGCCGATAAGCTGGCGCAGATAGGCGTCGTCGGTATGCCGCGTGAGATTGAGGACCTTCGTGGCCCGGCAGCTTTTTTTGATCGCCTGCGTCGCCTTAAGCCCGTTCATTTTCGGCATCGAGATATCGAGGACCGCGATGTCCGGCTTCATCTCGCAGATCTCGCGCACCGCCGCCTCGCCGTCGCCCGCCTCGCCCACTACCTCCATGTCGGCCTGGGCATTGACGAGCATTTTTATCCCCTCGCGGACGGTGGCATGGTCTTCCGCGAGATATACGCTAAGCTTACCCATCTTCCTTCTCCTGCTTGTCCGGCGCACGCCGCATCGGGACCTGCGCGAAAACTGTGGTGCCGCCGCCGGGCGACGATTCTATCTCCAGCGTCCCGCCGACGATGGCCGCGCGCTCGCGCATCCCGATCAGGCCGAGGCCCTTGCCTATGTGGTCGACGCGCTTGTCGATATCCGGATCGAACCCTACGCCGTCGTCCTCGATGATGAGAACGACGGTGTCCTTGCGCACCTCGAGCAGCACGCTCGCTCTCGAAGCTTTCGCGTGCTTCATCACGTTGTTGAGCGCTTCCTGGGCGATACGGTAGAGGTTGATCTCGATTTCGGGCGCAAGCCGCGGTTTGCCGACGCGGGTCGAATGAAAATCGCCGGCGATGCCGTAATTGCGCGACCATTCGCGGGTGAAATTATCGAGCGCGGCGCGCAGGCCGAGGTCGTCGAGCACGGTCGGCCTCAGCTCCCAGGCCAGGAAGCTTACGTCGTCGTCGATCTTCTTGGCCTGCTCCTGCGTTTCCTGGATCACCAGCTGCGAGCGAGCGTCAGGCACTTTCGTCTTGAGCGACTCGAGTTTAAGCCGGAGCGCGGTCAACTGCTGGCCGAGCTGGTCGTGCAGGTCGCGGGCAATTCGCTGGCGCTCTTCCTCCTGCGCGGCGACCAGCAGGCGCAGCATCTTCTGGTCGCGTACGGCGGCCTCGGCTGCTATCTTCTGCGTCTGGTCGCGGGCCACCTTTACATAACCGCCGAGCCGCCCGTCCATCAAAGGGCTCATAACGCCGGAGGCGTAAAAGCGGGAGCCGTCCTTGCGGAGGTGCCAGCGTTCGTCCTCGGCGCGGCCGTACTCGCGGGCCCGGCGCATTTCGTCCTCGGGCATCTTGTTTTTGACGTCCTCGGGAGTAAAAAGAATATGGCCCGATTTTCCGATGATCTCCCTCGCGGTGTAGCCGAAGATGGCCTCGGCGCCCGGGTTCCAGCCCGTGACGATGCCGTCGGACGAGGTGGTGACTATCGCATAATCCTTGATGCTGCCGACAATGAGCTTAAGGCGCTCGTCCGATTCGCGAAGCGCCGAGCCCGAGCTTTGCTGCTCGACGAGGTCGGCGGCCTGCCGCGCCAGCAGGTCGAAAAAGCGAACCTGGCGGTCCGGGGGGCGGTACTTGCTTTGGGCCCAGTGGGTTGAGAGCATTCCGATCCTTCGGCCCGAGCGGGTAATAAGCGGCGTGGACTGCGCCGAAAGGTAACCGGCCTTTACGTGCCGCGCGCGCGAGCCGTCCGCGTCAGGCGCGCCGGCCGCGTCGAATTCGATAAAACTGCGCTCGCCGCTCGCTAGGGCAATGCCGTAAGAGGTGTCGCTTCCGGCGGCTACCCGGGCAAACTGCTTTGTCATCGTGGCGCTGAAACCCTCGGAGGCCCGCATAACCAACTCCCCGGAATGCTCGTCGTAGATCTGCAGCGTTCCGGCGTCGGCCCGCATCAGGCTTACGGCCCCCTTCACGATCCGGTCGTAAAGCTCGCTGGTGTTTTCGGCGGTTACGAGTCGTGCTCCGAGCTCGATGAGAAGCTGCATATCCTCGAGATCGGACGCCAGCAGGCGCCCCAATTCCTTGCGCTCGCTAATATTCCGGACGACCGCGGTAACGCCGATGCGTGCGCCGGCGCTGTTTGCGATGGGCGAAAGGGCGACGGTGGCGTCGACAGCCGCGCCGTCCTTCCGCGCGAAAATCATATCGAGCTCGCTGATCGATTCGCCCTGCCAGACGCGCTCGAGTATTTCGGCCCACCTCCTCCCGCTGCGCTTCCCGGCCAGTATCTTTGCGGGACGCCCGACGACCTCGCCCGCCGGGTAACCGAAAATGCGCTCGGCGGCCGGGTTCCAGCTAAGGATGCGGTTATCGCCCCCAAAACTTATGATCGCGTCGCTCGAGGCCGCGACGACCGCCGCGAGCCAGCGGTGGGCCTGCTGCGCCTCGACCGTTTCGCTGATATTGATAAAGGTGAGCACGACACCCCCGATCTTGTCGTCGACGGTGCGATAGGGCAGAACGCGGAGCATGTAGGTGAAGCCCTCGCGGTCCTTTATCTCGCGCTCGATGGGCCTCAGCGTCCGGAGCACCTCGGCGGCATCGGCGGCACAGTTCTCGTGATCGAGCTTGTGCGTCAGGTGCGAAAGCGGGCGGCCGATATCGGTCGGGATAATATTGAAAAGGTCTTCGACGACGGGCGTGTACCGCTTGATTTGGAGCGCGCGGTCGAGAAAGATGGTGCCGATATTGGTGGAGGCCATCAGGTTCTGGAGATCGGAATTTGCGCGGCTCGTCTCGTCGATCTTTTCCTTGAGCTCCTGGTTGACGGTGGCGAGTTCCTCGTTCATCGACTGGAGCTCTTCCTTGCTGGTTTCAAGCTCTTCGGAAGCCGAGCGCAGCTCTTCGTTGATGGCCTGGAGCTCCTCGTTAGAGGCCTTCAGCTCCTCGATCGAGGTGTCGTGCTGCTCGATGGTCGAGCGCAGGCGGTCCTTGGTGCGGCGAAGCTCTTCCTCGAGCCGGCGCACGACCGCTTCCGTGGCATTGTCCTTATCGGTGATAACGCCGTCGCCGTCCGCCGTCGATCTGGCCGCCGCGGGCGCCGAGAGGTTCTCGACGAATATTACGAGCAGGAAGTCGCGGCCCGCTTCGGCGATCTCCACGTGTTTTACGATGAGGTTAACGGATACGGAATTGCCGTCGATATCGGCCGAAATATTCTCGAAGCGGGCCGTTTTACGCTCGTGCCGGGCGGAAAAGAGCGCGGCGCGGAGGTCGGGAAGAAGGTCCGGGTGCACGGCCTTGAGCAGCGAATTCGAGGGTTCCCCGCCGGCAAAGCGCAGGAAGCGCCCGGCTGACTCCGACAGGTGGACGATCTCGAAATCCTCATTGACGAGGACCGAGGGCGGCGCATACTGCTCGACCAGCTTGTAATGCACGTCACCGAACGACAGGGCGCGCTCGCCATCGGCCGGGCGCGAAAGGTACGGGATCTTCATTTCCCACTTACCCTGGAGCGGAAGCACGGGCAAGGGCTTCTGCACGGTGGCGGGGCGGCGCTTGTAGATCCGCTGTTTCTTATCGACGGGAACGTAAAGCGCGCTCTGGCTCTCGGCCGACTCGGAGTTTCCGAGAAAGAGATAGCCGTCGGGCGCGAGCGCGAAATGGAAGATCTGCAGCACCTTATCCTGCGTTTCGCGGTTGAGGTAGATGAGCATATTGCGGCAGGTGATGAGATCGAGCCGCGAGAAAGGCGGGTCGCGAAGGACGTTGTGGGGGGCGAAAAGAACGATCTCGCGAAGGTCGTTGCGGACGCGGTAATTGGAGCCTTCCTTGACGAAGAAATGCCGCAGGCGCTCGGGGCTGACATCGGCCCCGATGGTATCCGGGTAGCGGTGATCGCGGGCCTCGGCAATGGCATCGTCGTCCACGTCGGTAGCAAAAACCTGGACCTTAGGCGGATCGTTGAGCGTGAGCGCGTATTCGCTGAGCAGGATGGCGAGCGAGTAGGCCTCCTCGCCGGAGGCGCATCCGACCGACCATACTCGCACCGTATCGTCAGCGGACTTACCGGCAAAGAGCCCGGGGATGACCTCTTTTTCAAGCGCCTCGAACGCCTCGGGGTCGCGAAAAAAATTGGTGACGTTGATCAAAAGGTTTTTGACCAGCAGGTGCATGTCCTCGGGCTTTTCGCGCAGAAGGGCGAGATAATCGCGGATGTCGGTGAGGTTGTGGATCTGCAGGTGGCGCGCGATTCGGCGCATAAGCGTGGCCTGCTTGTAGTGGGAAAAATCGTGCCCCGTTTTGACGCGTATGAGGGTAAGTATATCGCGAAGCTCGTCGAGCCCCTTTATCTCGACCGGCGCCTGGGGATCGGGGTTAGTGAGATTGAGCCGCTCGGAGCTTTCGCGAAACCGGACCAGTTTTTCCGGCATTTCGCGCACGGGCAGGACCCAGTCCACGAGGTTGGTGGCGATGGCGCTGCGGGGCATGCTGTCGTAGGCGGCGTCGTCCGGGTCCTGGACGATGGCGAAACCGTTGTTCTCCTTGACGCGCTTGAGCCCGATGGTGCCGTCCGAGCCGCTGCCGCTGAGCACGATGCACACGGCGTTTCGCCCGTAGGCGTCGGCGAGCGTGCGGAAAAAAAGATCGATAACGATGCGCGTGCCGAGGGTTTTTTCGGCCTTTTGGACGGTTATCACGCCGTCCGTCATGGCCAGGCGGCGATTCGGCGGTATGACGTAAACGCGGTTAGGGTGGACCTTTACCGTTCGCGTTACCTGCGCCACGGGCATCGAGGTGTAGGCCTGTATGATCTGCGCGAGATTGCTTTCGTGCCGCGGCGAGAGATGGAGGACGACGACGAAGGCCATGCCGGGCTCGGACGGCACCGCGGCGAAAAATTCCTTGAGCGCCTCGACGCCGCCGGCCGATGCGCCGATGCCGACAACGAGAAAATCGCTGTTCGGCCTTTCCTGCTCGGCTTCGGCGTCTACAAGCGGTTTTTCGGTTTTTTTTCGAGGCATTCCTCTCTCCTAACGGGCACCCGGTTTTCGATCACTTACAGTTTTTTCAAGTTTATACCCCTTGCATCAAATAGAGAAATCTTTTGATCGCCAAAGAGGCGCGAGGAGATTCCCGGACGAAAGGCGTCGATCTAATTAGACCATTTGCGGGAGAAGATTTCCGTATGAGGGAATACGGTCAGTGGAGAAGAGAGTGGAGGAAATGGGGAGAGGAGGAGGAGGGTAGGGGTTAGGGAGTAGGAGGCGGTGAAGCCGCTTGCTAAGGTAGCCAGGTGCGTGAGCACCTGGAAAACGATGGGTTGATGATCGCGCTCCAGAGGAGCGCTTCTTTGGTCCGCGTCTTCAACGCGGAATTACGTTTGGCGTCTTTTCCAGACGCTTGCGCGTCCGGCTAACATCGTGGGCGGCTCCGCCGCTGTGCCCGACGCCCCAAACCGTGACACCCCTGATACACCCGTCCGGGCCCCGAAAACACTGGTCCGAACGGTGTGACACCCTGACACACTTTGTCACAAAAAAAGGACGGCTTTTTTCACCGTCCTTCTATATCTTATGGAGCCGCCCATCGGAGTCGAACCGACGACCTTTCGATTACGAATCAAAGGGCGCTTCGATTTATTAGCAATCATTAGAGGTCAAGAAAAGCGATAAAATATTGACAAATAAAGAGTTATGTGTTATAATATATTCATAATAATTCAATAGAATCCACAGGAATTCACTCTACTAGAGGAAATTATAGAGGAATAATATGGCTACAAAAGAATGGAGATCGGAGAAAAGGAATAAAGATGGCAGCGTCAAGAATATTAATGGCAAGTTATATGCGCGAATACAATATACCGACGAAGTATCCGGGAAACGCAAGGAGATTTTAAGACGTGTTGAGAGCAGAACGGACGCGCGAAAAGCTGTCAGGGAAATGCGGAAAGAATTAATTGATCGAGGACCAAAATCAGTCCGTTCAGACAGGCTTGCATTTATAGAATTAGCCAAAAGATATGAAGAAGCAAAGCTCATTGAAGCTGTGTATAGTGACGGGAAAAAGGTTACTGGACGTAGATCGTTAAAGCCGTTAAAGTCCGCTTTAAAATCGTTGATTGAATATTTTGGACATCAGCGCATTCGAGATATTAGAACTAGCGATTTAGAGTCTTATAAGATTAGAAGGCTTAGAACGCCGGTTACGAGAGGGATAGTTGAGCATCCGAGAAAAATAGCATCGGTTAATAGGGAATTACAGTTATTACGTGCGATTTTTAATTTTGCTAAAAGCGACAAGCTCTTGATCGAAAGTCCTTTCGATAATCAAAAGGTTATTTCCATGGCGGCCGAGACTGAACGAGATAGAGTGTTGTCTACAGACGAAGAGCGGCGGTTACTTAACGTTTGTATAGATAAGAGGAGTCACTTAAGACCGCTTATTATTACGGCCGTTGACACAGCTATGCGTCGGGGTGAACTTTTCAAACTATGTTGGCGAGACGTGGATTTTGACAATCGGATAATTACAATTCAAGCGACAAACACTAAGACCGAGAAAACTCGATTTGTCGGAATGACCCATAGAGTAAAAGAAGAACTAACTCGACTTTGGGAAATGTCACCAAAGGAGGGAGAAGTATTAGTCTTTGGTATTACAGATTCGATTAAGAAATCTTGGAAAACTGCGTGTCGCTTGGCTAATATCGAAAACCTTCACTTTCACGATCTTCGGCATACCGCGACCACCCGATTGATTCGTGCCAATGTCCCACAGTCCGAAGCAATGAAAATGACAGGTCATACTCAGAGCAAGACCTTCCAGAGATATATGAACTTAACCAATGAGAGCGTTACGGCTGCTTCCGACGCGCTGGATATATACAATCGAGGGCAATTAGCTCTTTCTGTAGACGTGCAAATTCCAATACAGTTAATTAAAGGTAAAAAAAGCCGGGTAGTGTCAAATATTTTGTGTAAATGATAGGATCCTCATTTCATGTCCAGTAGCCATGAGTTGTGGGAACGGTGGAAAAATGTCGTTTATTTTTCCAAGGTTTCCATGGCCCGCTCAGCCGGACGGCATACGGTCTTCGTAAACGATCGCGAATCGATTAAGGGCAGCATTCCAGTCGTGGATTGGCATGGTCCATTTCTTTGCTATATTCCGCAACGCTAAGGTAGAGCAGCTTCAGCACCGCTTCATCGTTTGGAAACGAGCTATGTGTTTTTCGTGACTTTACGCAGCGACATATTCAGCGACTCGATCGCATTGGTCGTATAGACCCGGATTGTATTGGGTGTGTCCCTTCAATTGCTGTGATTTTATATTGCGATTCGCCATCGTTATAGCGTCGATTAGCCGAGGAATCGGGCCGATAGCGTGAAGGTGGAGTAATCACCTAGTAAGAAGCGCGGAATTATTAAATACCTTCGCGAAGGATAACCGCGCGGAAAAGGCTTGCATTGTATTGCCCCGTAGCCTATAATCCCCTACAACTGAGAGCCTTATCAATCAATCCCAGCTAATATTTGATTTTAAATCTATTCGGATTCATTTTGTTGCCGACTTCTTTTTTGAGCGAGGTGCTATTGCATGGAGAAAACCAGTTCCCAATACTCGGACTTAATCCAGAAAATTCTTAGGGGTTTAGCAAAGATTCGAATGGATGCGGGAGCCTGGATAGACAGTGAATCAGAGGAAGCCGGAAAAGAAACGCAGGTTTTTAAGATAAGTGAATGTTTGCGTCCGTTCTATTTAGCTTCAAGCATCTCAGCAGACCTCAGACCCTTCCCGCTATCGAACGATCTTCTTTACAAGGATACCGCCCTTTGTCTTAGACAGATAAACAAAGTAGGATTTTTCCCTAGTCCGTACTCACCAATACCCGGCGCCCTAGATCAATATACAGATTTTGCCGCGTTTACCCTCGATTTTTGCGACCTCGTCTACAACTTTTGGAGTGATATTCCTGGAAGAGGCAAAACACTTGCGGATTTGAGTGGGGTTGTGGCGCAAAGGGCTGTTGATTTTTTACTCACACCAGACAATTATTTGTTTGACGTAAAGGGATGCCGCTGGGGAGGAACCAATAAATACAAACGATCCAAAATAGTCGAGGAGTTTTACACAGACACCTATTTTACGGCACTCGTTGTTTTAGCTCTTAACAATGTTATTAAGAGTCCAGTCATGAGTTTAGGGGACTCTCGAAAAAATGAGATTAAGCTTAGAATCAGTCAGGCGGTGAGTTGGATTGCGGATCGGTTTGACGGAGATTTCATTACCGGGGATGAAGAGAAATCAAACCGTAAACTTCTCTACTCCACATGGGGATTGCGAGCATTAATCGAAACTTATCAAATACATGATAAGAGCATGAAGGGAAGGATAAAAACGATAGCGAACGCTTATCTCACCGAACTTCGTAATCGAAAAGAATTTACGTATGAACAAGTATATTTAACTATTTTATCTGAAGATGTTGGTGAGCCGCTCTACTATGATGATCGTTCGGGTTTGGGAGGCATTTTACTAACGCTAATTAGTTTGGGCGATGTTTCAGATTTGGAGCAATTGTTAGAATCGACGGAATATGCGCTACTACTTGAACGAGTCTTTAGCGCAGTATTATCACTCCGCGATCCAATAAGTGGCCTTTGGTATAATCAGCAACTCATCTTATCGATCCATTCGTATTTAACCGAGGCCCTGCTTAAACTCGACAAGCAAGGAATAGGCTTTAGCAGCAGGCTTGAGGTATCAAGTTATTTGATTCGCGCGGCCGTAAAAGAAGTATTAACCGATGAAACTATAATTAATAGTTTACAACAAGCGGTTTTTGAACGTCTTTTACGACTTATTGAGCGGTCTAAACAAGAGCGCACAATAGATCAACAAATGAGCAATATGAAAGATCATTCGAATGGTGATGTGCGCACTCAATCCTCAACCGTCCCTCGCAAAAAGGGCAGCGTAAAACCTACAACTCGTTGATATCGAAATAGCGGCGGTGCCAATAAATTAGAGAATTATGAAAATTATTAGTTTTTATTCCTTTAAAGGTGGAGTGGGCCGTTCCCTCAGTCTTGTGAATGTGGCATACCAATTGAGTCGGATGGGACAACGGGTTGGCTTGATTGATCTAGACGTTGAGGCGGGCGGACTAAATCACATTCTGAAAGTTGAAGGAAACAGTGGACGAGACTTGTTGGCTTTGCTCGAACCTGGTAATCGAGATGTATCTGCTTTAGAAGATTACATAACGGAGGTTAAGTTCCGCCCGAATGAGGCGGCTTGGATATTTCTCTTACCGACGATTACTGATTCGCAATTGCTCGATCAAGTAAAATGGGACGAGGCAACACAAGGTTTTATCTCTAAAGAGCTTTTGCCCGCGTTCAGCCAATTATATGATCTCGATTACATTTTAATTGATTCTCGAAGTGGCCTTTCTAAGTTCGCGGCGTTTGCGTTACAACTGGCAGATATGGAAGTACTCGTTTGCAGACTCGACTCACAAAACCGCTACGGAATTAAACGTATGGTAGAAGTTTGCCAGGCCGCCTCAAAGCCATTCAAAATTGTTGTATCGGCCTGTCCTTTGGATAATCGTAAGCGGCACATCCGTAACTTTGAAAAAACGATTGGATCTATAGCACATTATGTATTGCCCTACGTTCCGGATTTGTATTATGACGAGTATATTATCTCACAAAAGAACTCGTCCCACGGATTATCGAAACTATATTTCGATCTAGCGAAAGAAATTCGTGAGGAAGTTTCATGAAAACATCTAAAGTTAATTTTTATGATCCCTTGTATGACTTTGTAACTTTTGAGGAAGCTGCTGCCCACGCGCGTCCACACGCTTTTTTTGACGTTGGCTGGGCGCACAAGAATGTGTCTAGATACGGAGAGTCTATCAGTCCCCAAAATCCAGCCAAGGATCTTCTGCCTTTTCTCTCAAGCGTAGAGTTTATACGCCAGAGTTTTCTACGACAAAGTAATCTCGCCTTTCTGGTTTTCCCATCAGCCACGCACACTCGTCTAGCCCATTCTATTGGTTCCTGTTATTTGGGGTTTGTCGCTTCCCAAAGGATTGCGGTGGGCGAAATTAATAATAAGAATGAAACGTCTACGCCGATGTATCTATCTGAATACCTCGAGCGAAATAAATTACGTGAAGAATTTTATTTAGCCTTGCTCTTGCATGATGTCGGGCATTTTCCGTTTTCTCATGCGCTTGAAAGCAATAGAGATTTTTGGGAGGTGTTTGGAACGGAAAATGAATTTAGCCATGAAGATGCCGCCTGTCAGTTGGTTCAAGGACAAGGCCCCATTTTTGAAGCATCTAAGAGACGTTCAAGAATAAGAGAGAGATTGTCGCAGACTTACTCTCATTTAGCCGAACTCTTTGCGAACAAGCCCGGAATCGACAAGGATATAGTTTGCTATTTAATCTCCGGGGATCGTGATAAATATTTGGCCGCAAAAACGGATCGAAAACAGGTCAAATGCTTAGTTTTGCACGAATTAGTTAGTGGCTTATTGGATCTGGATCGTGTGGATCATTATCGCCGCGACAACTATTTTACGGGCCTCAGAACGGGAACTGGGCTAAATTTTCCCAGCCTTCTCAGCGGAATTTGTATTTATTATAATCCCGCAGCACCGAATCATAAGAAAAACCTAAGGAAGAAGACGAAACCCGAAGATGATTTAGAATTCCGCCTCTCCTCAACAGCGATTGGTCCCGCTATATCTTTGCTTCAAACAAAAGAACGTCTATCTGAAGATTGTTTCGAGCATCCTGACGGTATTGCTTACGAGGTAATGTTGCATCAGGCGTTTAACATGTTTCTCTTCGGGGACCAGTTTTATGAATCGGAGAATGTTGATCTTGTGGATGAGGAATTAATTTGTGATCTATTATTTAGCACGGACGAGCAATTACTTTTTCGGATGGGACAAGCGAATATCGAAAAAGTTGACGAAATAATTTTTCGTATTTTAAACAAATTACCTTATCAGTCAGTCGCAAAGCTTAGTTTCCGACCCGACCATCCTTGGTCAATCAAAGAAATTAGAAACGAAATTGTATCTCTCTCTGGCGTCTCTAAAACGGATATTGTGTTACGTGCGTCTAAGAAATTCGGTGAACGGGATCTATCAAAGCGACCTCAAGAATGGCTCGCTCTCGATCGGTTACGGAATGAATCTGGTAAGCATTTGAGTAACGGCAAATTTAAGGCACAGATTAGACATTTTCAGGCTGCCCAGGATAAGCCGGATTATTTATGGCTTTATTGCCCTGACTCCGACACTGCGGAGAAAGTCGTAAACGTTTTGAGTGGGGTAACTGAAAGGCTGAACTGCGAGACGGAGGATATTTAATGAGAACGCTACCTATTTTGTCGGTCCAAGGAGCCGCTGTTTCTGCTAAATTAGTTAATTGCAACAGTTGCACGGCATGTTGCGAAAAGGGCGGATTAGTCTATATAGAAAATGAGGAAGTTCATCGATTAGCAAGTCTTGGTGTACCAATCGTGACTGTAGACGGAGTGACGTTCATTAAAAGAATGGCTGACGGCTCCTGTCCGATGCTTGACCGGGAAAGAAAAAAATGCTCGATCTATGAAAATCGCCCGTTATGTTGCCGGTTATTTCCTCTTGATGTCCTTTCAATAAACGGCAAACTTCAGTGGGCTATTTCCAATGACTGTCCGGAGGATAGGAAACTTTTTACTAACTTACAATCTTCTTCATCCGATATTGGATTTGGCTCAATGTCAATTATGGCGCGGGGTCTCGATGCTCTATTGTCTAAGCAAGATATAGCATATTTCTTTCAGAAAGAAGAAACTTGTATGAAAGTAGAGTTTCTTGAAACATCTCAATATGATTGGACTTCACTCGCAGATTGTGCGCGCCCCGCGACTGAGTCATCGATCGTATTTACAACAGCAAAGCCGGAATCCCCCAAAGAAAAGCTGAAACGCAAGTTAAAAGAGAAAAAAAAGAAGGACAAGAAGGAAAAAGAAAAGCATAAAAAAGAAAGCGATGATTAAAATTTCATTCGCTGATTCCTCCCGAAGCAGTATATCCAGCTATGAATTAGGAGACCGCAAACCCCGTTATTTAGTGTTATACGCCTATGCCAGATTGGCGAAGGTTTACATTGACGTTTTAGTTGACGATAAACTTGATTTGCCGTTGGTGATTCCAAGCGATGAAAAAGTTTAGGTAGAAAAGTAGTCAATGCTGTCGATTGACAGTATTTTTACGAAGTGTAGAACAAATTAAATATAAAACCACCACTTTTCAACGTCTCTTTGCCACATTTGATTTTCGAAAACCTTCGTATATGGATCTTGAAATAATCTTGGTGAGTAATCAGGATTATTAATTAATGACAAATCGACCAAGTAGAGCCAATATTGACTGCCTAATTCCTTTGCTATCTCGATCTCATTCTTGGACCAATAAAAAGATACTTCATCAGTATAGGTTTTTACCTCAATAAAACGATCTAAGAGAATTGAATCAGCACTATCAAATGAAATTATGTCGTAACCCGCATTAACATAATCTTCCGATATTCGGACAATCGCGTCAGAGTTGGGATGCTGAGATAATCGAATTTTCTCAAACTTGAGGACGAACAATTCTCCATGCTTTCCTATTTTTTCTTGTAAATCGAGTCGTCTTCTTAATTGGTCTAGGCTAATTTGAAATTTATTTTTTTTCGCTAAGATCTTATCTACAACATTTTGTTTGAAAAATTCTGTGAAACCTTTCGAAATAAATAAATGATCTGGAACTAATGAATCTTCTTCAAGGAATGAAAGCTGAGAGAGTAAATTTCGGATTGGAAAGTACTCGAACTTTATAAGGTGTGATTTAACGTAGTATTGCCCTTTGGCAGAACTAAATCTTAAATTATCTGAGTTAAAAATATAATCAATGGACAGGCTGTTCTCGAGAGCTATAAAGAGTTGGTTGAAGAAATGCGAATCTGTAAAGTAGTCGTTGGGAGTTGGGAAGCTGCCGTCAAAGAATATATCAGAATCTACGGTTACTAACCCATCGACGATCTTTACAAGAGAAATATACCTAAGTAGGTCGAAAATTCCGTTTATTGATCGGCTTATTGAAAAGACGTTAGACGTACAGAATTTTTTAAGATCTTCTAATTTTTGTGGTCGATTGGGAGATAAGGCATGAAACAATACAAATCCTAATTCATTCGCATTGCCGAGATTATTATGCCTTAACAGTTCTTTTAACATAATCGCGAATTATGGCTTTGACATCATTCTCAAGATCGATCTCATAATTCATATTCTCGCTAATTAAAGGTATGTCACTGCTTTCTAGGAGGGCTAACATTCGTCTTTCCTTCTCAATGAGTCTCTGATGTATCGTTTCATCAATTGAGTCTTCTGATAAAATATAATGGTAATGGGTGATGGTATTTTTAGGTAGTCCTACTCTGTGAATTCGATCTTTTGACTGGATAAAATTTGCCGCATTAAAAGTTCTTTCGAAATAAATAGCATGATGACAAGCCTTGTGAAGGGAAATTGATTCGGCAACTGCAAATGGATTCGCAATAATAACTCGAAATTCCGAATCGGGCTCATGAAATTTTCTAATGATTTTCTCACGCGTTATGATTTCCTCAGGGAGATTTTCGGTATCAACCGGAATTTCTCCGATCAGCATTTCCGACGGAATACCATTGAGTCGTAAATAGGTATGTAGATCTTTAATGCTATTGATGAAGGTTCCCCAAATTATTACTTTTTCGCCCGCTTTGATTAATGCTTCAATCTTGTTTCGAATTAAGATGAATTTAGGAGCGACAGGCTCTAAATCTTTATACTGTAATATCTTTCCAATGATCTCGCTGTCATCAATAAACAAATCATTAATATATCCTTCCTGGGCGAAGAACTTTTCGAGCGGCTGCCTAAGTAACGACGGATTAGTAGCTGCTTGCATTAAACGGATAAATCGGGCTTTCGTAAGATCGGCGGTAGCGGCGAGAGTGGCCTGATTCTGTTCAAAAAATCCAATATATTGGTTTTCGAGAAAATCATATATTTCCCGCTGAACAGGTCCCATCCTCACCAAGTCAGGAGGAAGATTTTCAATCGGGAAATCTTCCGAGGGCAAAACATCACTTTTTTTAATGCGAATAAAAAAAGGAGAAATATTATCAATGAGCCGATTAATACGGTCGTCAAACTTATTGTTCGACATTTCTCGCAATTGAAAAATATTGAAATTGATTATATCCCTTTCAGGCCATATGAATTGATATAAATTGTAAATGTCCTCGTACCCATTGGGTATCGGCGTTCCGGTTAAAATAACACGAGATCGACAATATTGGGCTAATTGTAAAACAGCTGTTGCCCAGACTCCTCCTTCTACATTTTTAATCTTATGAGCTTCATCCAATACGACCATGACATTGTTCCCTAATTTCGTAAGAAAAAACTTTAACTCATCGAGATTTGAAGGGACACTCTGATAGGACATTAATATTAGTTCGGGGGTTTTGTCCGCTGCTTCAATATTTAACAAGTGATATTCTCGCTCTGTCTTCGAAACGCCACCCGCAAGACGTTTCGATCTTGGTTTCTTACCGAAGCATTCCTGATATTCATCCTCCCATGGCCCAAATGAGCTTAGCGGTCCTATAACCAATATCTTATTCACAAATTTCGGATCGTCAGACGAAAGGCTTTTGAGATAAGAATATGCGGCATAGACAATAGAGGTTTTACCAGCTCCAGGAACTGAGAAATTACAAGCGTTTTGTGAAAAGGCTAGATGGAAAGCGGCTAAAAGTTGCTTTGGGTATAGGGTGCGATCAGGGAGATATTTCTCTACAGTTTTAACAAAAGCGGCGAATTCAGTAGCATCAAAATTATTATTCCATATTCCTTTGGCCTTCTCGCTGAAGAGAGTAAAATTTTGTCGTTCACGAAAATAGATGCTCAAGGCCTCTCTTACGTTTTCACTATCGGTCTGACAAATATTGTATTTATTTAAAGCATCGTGAATTTTTTTTAGTAGAATGTTGGGGCTTTGGCTCTCAGAATAATCGATGATAATTTCTTGGCCAATAAAATTGGCGTGGAGGAAGTTTCGGAAAAAATGGTTAGCCCGTTTGTTATAACTAACCAACCCCATTTCATCTACTAAGACAAAACGCTTAGCCTCTCTATCAATATCAATTGAAACTGAATTCATCTATTCCGCTTATTGAATTGAACGATCTTTCGTTTTAACTCGTCTGACAGTTTCCGGATTGCGTCTACGACACCAAAAACTTCATTATCTTCTAAGAAAATTCTTGATTCGGATACTGAATCAACAGTCTCGAGTTTTGAGAGCGCAGCCCTTAAGAGTTTCAATGGTTCTCCGCGACTTTGTAAGTTATCCAGTTCCGCGCTCGCTAAGCCGAAGTTTTCTTTCATAGAAGCGTCTACAGACTTAGCCCAAGCCTCATCGCGACTCTTTAACAAGGAAGATAAATCTCGGGTTGGATTCTCGGCCCTTAAGTCGTCTACACTTTTTTCGGTTGCTTCCAGAGGTTCAATCGCTTGCCGATGTCTTTCTGAAAACGTTTTCCAAATCTCCTCGTTTGCTACAAAGGTGTCTTGGCTGTTTCGTATAATCTTTTCTCTGATGTTCTTCGGATTAATTCCTTTTCCTTTGGGAGAATTGTAGACATATCTAATCAGGTCATAGCAGATTAATTGCAAATCACTTAAATCGGTTTCTTCAACTTTCCATTTAAGTTGACTTTGTGACGTTTTCCAACGTTTAAGTACTGTGTTCAAATTGATGAATAAATCTTCCGTGTTGTCTAGTCTTGTATATATTCCGGAGTAATTCAGATAGTCCAAATATTGATCCATCAAATCCATAATCTCTAAATTTTCTTTGATTGCCGGAGCGTCTTCGTTCATCATTCCTGCAATTTCTTCGGCACTGAAATCAACTATTAGATCTTTACATTTTAGGTATTTTTGAATGGGGTTATAATCGAGGATATCATCTTGACCGAGTTGATAAGTGGTTTCCAATCTCCTGATTTCTTGTGGGTTATCATTTAATTTTTCATTTAAAATTACGGCAAAAAAATAACCAGGCGATACGGCATCTTCTTTATAAATTTTGTTGAGTATTGACGCCCGCCTATTCCCGTCAATTATGAAGCCATCTTTTGTTACTATCCCATATTTCATTTGTCCCTGATCTCTAAGACTTTGTTCGGTCTTTTGATTACGAGACACATTTGAATTCCATAAAAAGTCCGCAATAATTTTGGCGTGATCAGGATTTGAAGTGTCGAGGTTAATGCCTTTTTCCCGTTCGTAGGACTTTACGTAACTTGAGATTCGACCGTTATAAGGGTTATATACTAGCCAACTCAAATCGATCTGATGAACAGGTAGAATTTGTCGGTCGTTTTGATACCAGACCGGCATTGTTCCTATAGGTTTAGTCTGAGACAGTTCTTCCAGCTTCTTTCTTCTTAATTCTGCTTCCATACAATTATTTATTGGCTATCGTGGAAATTTTGTTAATTGCGTAGAGCGCGAAGAGTTGTTTTATTGGAACATTCTTTTTACCTTTAAAAATTTCGCACTGAGTCTGGTCTAATTTTTCGGTATTGATGCGCAGATTTTCAATCAAGATTTTGAGTTCATCAATTAGTTCCGTCGGTTCTAAGAATTCGTTAGAAGATATTTTTCTATCATATAACCCTTGTAGCGTATCGGCATCCGTGATTTTTTCAGAAAATCCATTATTGATTATATTTAGAAAATCTCTTCCTTTCGGAAGGTTCTTGATTAAGGGTTCTAGTTGTTCATATATTCCGTCAGGGTGATTTGTAGTAGGAAAACCCTCACCTGTTCCGTATTGCACAGACGTGTACCATTTTCCAATCTTTCTTTCATTTTTATCTATGTCATAGTTAGATAAAGTAACGGTCATATTGCCATCTTTGAAAGGGTGACGCCTAAAACGAGAATTTTTGTTCTTCTTCGGTGGATTATCAAAGCCTTTTTCAGTAAACGTATTTAGGTTAATAATTCCATCCAATTTTGCGGTTTTCTGTACTAATGGTTCCTCAAAAACTTTAATGCCTAATTCTTTTCTAATCTGTTTCGCAAAAGCCCGACCTACGGTAGGGCATACAGCGTTACCTACCAATCGCCATTTGACTCCCTCGCTGCCCTTAAACTGATAAGTAATCGGAAACCCCATAATCGTGGCTGCTTCCCTAATAGTTGGCGTGCGAAATTCCCCGTCACCCGTTCTACTAAACTCGGACAAGTAAATTAACGCCTCTCTTGAGGCACCAATTTTCGTTGCCGTTACGGTCCTACTCGGTTTTGTTTCGTTTTCAGGAAATGACATCATACCCATATAAGGATGATTTGTCTTTAAATAATGTGATAGTTTCCATTCACATTCGTACAATCCCGTATCGTAAAAATGGTCGCTCAGCTTTGATAGATCGAGTTTAATAGATCGGTATAGGGGGTCTTCAATAACACGTCCTGCCTTCTTCTCTTCATTAGGTCTCGGAAATGCTTTTTTTAAATCACCTAACGTCCTGTACGGCGGAAGATTACTTTCTGTAGATTCGCTATGGGTGGCGGGTGGAATGATAAGTTGACCTTCTTTAATGCTTCTTCCGGAACGTCGTATTATCTCGCCAGAAATAACGCGGCATCTTTTTTGTAATGACCCATAATCGGCGGAGTTAATAACAGGCTGATTTCCTTTTAGAAAGATCCGAGGCTTCGTTACACTAAAGCCATTTTTTTTAGCCCAATCCTCAAGATTTAGATCTTTAAAATTATAATAATCACTAAGATAGTTTCTGGAATTTGTTACATTTTCCATAAACCAAGCTTTTAATTTGGAGTTCTTCTTAAACTTCTTCACGGCAACTATTCGGAGAAAGATCTCAGTAAGAAGTACTCCCGATGATTTATCCGCTTTTCCCGAAATATTGGAATGTGAGAATGAAACGCACGGTGGGCTACCAATAATAATGTCCGTATCGGGTAAAGACTCGATTGCATCAATCGAATCTTGAAACTCTAATATATTTCTAACGTCGCAATGTAAGTTGAAGTTGTGGTTAAAAGTATCAATGGCCGGCTGCCAGTTATCCACGCCTAGTTTGATAATGAAGCCTTCTTGTCTAAAACCCTCCGAAAATCCTCCAGCTCCACAAAAAAGATCAATTACGGTCAATTCTTTCATACGAGAGATTTCCTGACCCTATTTATAACCGACTCAATGTTCTTTTTCAATTCACATTCCCAAATTACAAGGACTTTCCAGCCGCGTTTATTAAGTTCCCGTTCTTTCTCTTCATCTCTTCTTTTATTTCTCTTGAATTTTTCCTTCCAGAAATCTGTATTGGTTTTAGGAAGACTATAACTACAGTGCGGGCATCTATGCCAAAAACAGCCATTTACAAAGATCGCTACTTTTTTTGAAATGAACGTAATATCGGGACGGCCTGGAATCTTTTTATAATGTAGTCGGTATCCTTTATGGCCCACGCTCCATAAGCGTTTTCTGAGAGTTAATTCCGGACTAGTATTTTTAGCGCGATTAGCACTCATTACCCGAGAGACGGTTTCGCTCTTAGGAACAGGTGACCTTTTATCCCTTGAATACTCGATATCTGAATTATAAAGCCTCAAAGTTTTCACTCAATAGCTCCAAGACGATCGACTAGCACACTAGAATTAAGTCTACATGCCACCCTGAAGCATTTACGTATAGTAATCGAGATACTATTTATGGTTCTTGCCAAGGCTTTTGTCTTCAGCCGGGATCGCATCTGGTAAGTCCAATTCATCGTCTACTAAAACTTCTAAAAATACGTTAGCACTTCTAGAATAAGCCAATAAAACAAGCAAAGGAGGCTCTCGACTACCTAGTTCGTAGGCCGAAATGCTGGCTCGATTTATACTATCATCATCAAGTCTTAGACGGATTAGCATTCCATTCTGTGACAAACCGAAAGCTTCTCTTATTTGTTTCAATTTTTCTGCTAATCTGATAGGCTTTTTGCGCGAAGATCTGCCCATAACAAGCTAAATATTGCTCTGTTATGGCAGACATTTTCTCTTTCTCTCGATTGAAACTAGTACTATATAGTGCTACGCTTTGCCTGCTATGAAAATTCTTGTTCTATTATTTCTCTTGGTTGTTCCAATCTGTCCACAAGTGAAGTCTGTCGAAGAAGCGCAAAGACAAATTTCAGAATTTTCAGATACAAAATATTTCTTTGTTAAATATGACAGGTTCAAGGACATTACAGATGTTTTTGTAAGACTAGATCTAACTCCAAAAAAAGGAGATATTTTTCAGAATATTACTTTTAATTTATTAATTAGCTCGAGATTTCTGGGAAATGGCATTGCTGACCATGCCAGGGAACAGGTCCTCTGTGTCACTTCCACGAGTAGAGACTGGAAATTTCTAAAGGATCGAGAGCTTAATTTATTAGTCGATTCAACAAGAATGCCTTTAGGTGAGCGAACTCACGACGGTAATGTAGAAACGTATTTTGTATCGGAAGTTCTTTGCTGGCCTATAACGGAGCTACAGCGGGACTCGATCCTCAATGCACAACAAGTGGAGTTTCAACTAGGGACATTGGAATCCTCAATTGGTAAAGAAAAGTTATCTCTATTTGCCAAATACAAGAAGCTGCTTCTTCCGGTCGTATTTGAAGCTAAAGCTGTGTTCACACTTTCCGATGCCAAAGTCAAGCGGAAGGTTTTTATTGAGACCAGCGACCCACAAAGTGAGCTTAGAATATTAAAGATATTGCAGGAGAAAAAGTTTGAGCCGGTCAGTAAAATTGAGAATGCTGATCTAATTATTCGCTTTGGCGTTGAGTCGACGGATAACTTTACCTTAGGCACAGCTTCTACTGTTAGACAGTGGGGGAAGATGTCTGTCTATCTTCGCACCAACGGCAAAGAAGGGTTGATCTTCACAAAGAACAAAAAGCCGGGGATGTTTGGACAATTGCTTCACAATCAAGCCGCTGGCTTTACCGAAGATTTTATAAAGGCGTTATTGAAAGAAGAAAATTCTAAGTAGAAGTGAAACGCTGTCAATTGACAGGAGTTTTTATTTTGTCAATGCGTTTGACAGCGTCTTATTTCCGAATTTTCCGCTAAATTGATCCCCTAGTATGGCTTTGCGCTAAAAAAACGATTCTAGCGTACTGTATGCCCCAGTATGGACTATCAAGGAAGTAAACCCATGTCCTTTTCCGAATTTGAAACATACCTGCCACATACGCTCGTTACTATAGACTGCACTTCTTGTTGAGATAAAGGCGGACTACATATCTTCTCATTGCTAGACGACGTCAAAATCAAAATTTCGTCGTGGTCTTTACCTCGGCCTTTCTCTGCTGCTGCTCTCCTGAAAAGAAAATCATTTCGAGCCCCTTTCATCACTATAGTGTCCATTGAAAGTGCAATGCCTTGGTCGGGTTTAGTTTTAGGGTGAATTGAATGGATCTTATTTTTTGAAAGATCTGTCAGTAATTTCTTAGACAGCAAACCAGGCGTCGATAGTGTTCGCCAAAGATATGGTTTACCGGAATGGTGTTGAGAAAAGGGGGCAATAATATAGCCGCCTCTGGAACGAACATCAATCCCGGAAAGACCAAATAAATTTACAGTTGAAGAAAGTATGTCTGACACATAGAGATGAAAGCCATTTCCAGTTTCTACTAACAAATTCCGGGGTAGTTCACCATAACACTCCTCCAAAAACTCAAAGCTGTAGTTGCCTCCATGCCGGCGATCAACGTCAAGGACCGCAAAATTATTCGTCAATAGACCTATATTGAAACGGTTATCCCTTTCGGACCACTGTTTTTTCATTTGCTGAAAAGCTGATGGTTTCGTGAAATCAATCTCTTTAAAAGTTACGGCCGGATGCTTTCCGATATTTGAACAGTAGCGACCGTTCGGACATGAACAGTATGGATCTCCTTTCCTATCGAATTTCGGGAAATGAAGAGGAATAAAAGGTATGTTCATTTCATGATAAATATCTAGTTGCTCTGCTATCGAGAAATTACAAAAATCTCGCGGTGAAAGATAGTCAAATAGCTCCCAATTGATAGCCGGATAACTGCTTGTAACCGAATTATCGGTAATTTGGATTCCAGAGATTTTTATCATCCGGTGAACTGGATTGGGTCGTCGTCCGTTTTTCTCCGGTGTTATTAGAATCTCGCCTGCTGACGCTAACCGTCGCTTAGCATTCTTTATTTGACGTGTAGAAACCCCAAGTGCGTTTGCGAGACGAGCCTCGGTCATCCAACAATCATCCGGTATAAAATCAAAAAGTCTCCTACTAAGGCTTTCGAGTGCTTGAGCTTTATCTAAAGCCCCTTTCGACATCTGAGATGAATTTTTTGCAACCTTCGAGTGAATCAATGTATTTTTGGTCAATTAAGTTTCTTCCATGTTCACCGATTGAGTAAAAAGCGTTTCCTATATACCAAAGGGTTCTTATAAAGAACTATCGGTATCTAGTAAAGCTTAATTAAATAACAGAAGAATCAATGTCTATTAGCAGGTTTAAAAACAAACGGTGAACTTTTTAATTTGTTCTTAAATCTACAAATAACACTCAAATTCCGATCCTAAACACTCAAACCTAGATCGAGTTCCTTTCCGTTACGTTCACAGTCCTTTAGATAAGGCAGTAGATGACTATCTAAGCTGTAACGAATTCGTGTTCCGACCTGATAAAATGCGACCTCACCGCTAGTTCGTTTTCTAATTAAGGTGCTTTTTGAAATTCCTAAAAAATCGGCAGCTTCTTTTTCTGATAGTAACTTGTAATCATTCATATTCGGGTAACTAATCTCCATAAATCATTTGTGTAATTTGCAGCCTGGTCTCAAACTCGTTATAAACCATTCTGTCCCGAACTCGTTTAATCTAAATACTATGTAAGAATTTTTAGTTCCTAGCACCGAGTTTGACAGTATACCTAAAGTGGTAATCAAAAACGATCTCTCGGTTAAGACTGTCCGTATTGTGTATTAAGGCAAATATGCGCCTTAATTAATAATCAATTATTATACCATAAAAGCCTTTACTTGTCAAGATAAATCTTTTAGTGACAGTAACTTAACGTTTGACAGTACTCGATTTTCTTTTATCATTTGCTGTCATATGACAGTACTTTATTTTGTCCGTTCTGATACACGAGAATAATTTCTATCACGTCTGACGGTGGCGGTGCCTACGGCATTAAAAACGATCGGCTTTTGACGAAAGGGGAGGGAGCGTAGCAATGATTTTAGTAATTGTGGGGACCGAGCTTGAACAAGAATATATTCACCTCTTAGGTTCGCTAGAGGAAAGTTAGAGGAAAAATTGCCTAGAGAGAATAATGAAAAACCCGTAAGTTATTGAAGAGAATGGAGCCGCCCATCGGAGTCGAACCGACGACCTTTCGATTACGAATCGAATGCTCTACCAACTGAGCTAGGGCGGCGTAAATTATGCCCCGGGCCGTGCCCGAAGCCGAATTAAAGAATATACGTTTCGGGCGGTAGGCGTGTCAAGTTTTGGCCGGGATCCAAACAGGATGGACAGGATGTACAGGGTGGTTTTTTCGTGTTGGTTCGTACGCGCTCGTGGTTTCAAATATTCGCGGTCAGGTGGGAACACGAACTAACTCGAACGAAGACAGGAACATACCGGGCGGAAAGGGAATACCCACGAAACAACACGAAAAAGAACACGAAAAACCACAACAGGACGGTTCTGACACAGAGAGCGCGGAGGACGCGGAGACGGAAATTATGATTTCTTTCTTCGCGCATCCAGTGCACCCCGCGTTAAGAAATCCGATTCCATCCTGCAGGTCCTGTCTGTTCTGTTTACTCTCCATCCGCCGGCGCGCAAGGTGCGGGGGCCGGTGTCGGCGCGGACGAAGCGCCCCGTGATGCGGCGCTCGCCTTTCCTGTATGCCTCGATCATCGCGGCCGAGGCGAGGTTGGCGACGGCCAGCGGGGTCGACGCGCGGGCGGCGATGAGGGAGAGGGCCTGGGGATCAAAGATGCCGTCCAATGTCCCAGGTCCAAAGTCCAAAGTGGGTGAACCACCGCGGCCTTCGGCCACTCCTCCGTCGTAAGGAGGGGAGCTTAAGAGCCCACCACCCCGGCCTTGCGGCCACCCCTCCTGTCCAGGAGGGGAGCCGGTACCTGTCTTTGGACCTTGGCCGTTGGACTTCCGGCCCCTGGAACTTGCGAAGCAATGTTCGAGGTAGGCTTCGACGTCTTCGGCGGTTAAGGCAGGGGGTCGATCACGGCCAGGCGCTCGGCGATCTCGCGGAAGCGGGGAAGCGCGAGTCGGGCAGTGAAATGCGGCTGGCCGAAAAGCAGGAGCCCGAGGTAGCGCTCGAAGCCGCCGGAGCCGAGCTCGTAAAAATTCTTGAGAGCCGTAAGCGTTGTGTCGCTGACGCGATGACATTCGTCGAAGCACAGCGCGATACGTATATTTTGCCGGTAAAGATCGGCCAGGCGCTTCTCGAGCTGCTTCTGGGCGAGGACGAGGCTGCGGCGGGGTTTTTCGCCCAGCTCCTCGAGAACGTAAGCGACGATGCCGGCCGCGGTGACGCGGGACATGTCGGCGAACGCGGGAGAGAGGATGATCCGGTCCAAGGTCCCGGGTCCAAGGTCCAAAGTCCGATCCGGGTCCAAAGTCCCGGGTCCAAGGTCCAAAGTCTGTGTACGCTGCGCGTCCATTGCAAGCGGGGACGCTTGCGCTCCAGTCGTTACATTGCTTTCTTCTGACGTTGGACTTTGGACATTGGACTTTGGACTGAACAAAGCTGCGGACAGCAGCTTGTTCTTCATCATCGTTTTCCCGGCGCCCACGGGGGCGAGGACGCAGACGAAGCCCTGGCAGCGGACGGCTTCTTCCAACTGGCGTGAGATCTCGTCGAGAGCGGGCGTGGTGAACAGATCGGAGGCGCTTCGCGGCGCGGCAAAGGGGTCGCGCGGCAGGCGAAAGAAGCGGAGCATTTCGGGTGTGAGCGCGTGCTTGTAGATCGTCATAGGCGTGAAATCGTCTCCGAAAATATTGGTCAGGATTTGATGGACAGCGTCGGCGATCGTGCCGGTTTGTTCGAGGTGGAGGCGGCAGGCTTCCATTACCTGCGGCGTGATCCGGCGGACGTAGCCCGGTGTCAGACCGCCGTGATCGGGCTGGCCAAGGCGGTGGACGGTCGATTTGCTTAACCCGCATTGGTCGCCGAACCGCCGGGTGGAGAGGTTTTGCGAGGTAAGGAATTTTTTGAATGCGATGTGGTTTATCACAAAATAATTTACAGGGATGGAGGGGATGAAAGGGATTGCCCGGAAAAGAAATGGCCGTCAGAACTCAGAATCCGAATCTTATCCCATCCCTGTTAATTTCCCCCGAGCGCTTACGCGCCGGGCTTTGCGCCGGCGCCAACTACGTCGGCTACCGATGTTGATTTCACTCCCCGGCGGTTAGCGTCCGGCGACGCGTCGGGCAGGTACGAGACCTGCTCCTACAAGTTATGCGATCGCCCGCTTTGACCTCCTCCTTTTGAATCCATCATTCAGCTCTTTTTTGGTAATAGTTTCGCGGCCGGCGAAGACCTGTTTTAGCTTTTCTTTTACGCGGTCGAGCTCGGGGCCGGGTTTGTCCGGGGCCAGGCCCTCGCGCTGGAGCAGGTCGAGCGCGTCCAGGAGATCGAGCGGCGCCTCGCTTGGAGAATCGCGGTGCGTGAGTTTGTCGAGCAGAGCGCGATCGCCTTCTTCGCCAACGCGCGGGAACTCGGCGATGTTCGAGGGCTCGGGCGGGGTGTCGAGGCCGGGAACGACCAAGTCCAAAGTCCGGAGTCCAGGGTCCAAGGTTTGTGAACGCTGTGCGTTCATTGCAAGCGGGGACGCTTGCGCTCCAGTCGGCGCGTTGCCATGTTCTGCGCCCTTGCTTACGCGCGGGCTTCCGCATGTGATATCGGCCGCACCAGATCCTTTCATCTTCTTTATTCGCTCTTTTTGAGAACGCTGCAGCTCTTTTCTGATCCGCTCGCCGCGGGTTTCGGGAAGCGCGCGGTAATCGAGCGCCTTGTCCGCCCGGGCAGGGATCTTCTCGACGATATACTCCTCGCCGGCCGGGGTGACGCAGGCGAAGAATTCCTCCTCGTCGAGCCAGTAAACCTCGAGCCTCTGCCCCGTTTCGGCCAGCATGTTGAAGGGGTCGGCATCGCGGCGCGAGAGCTGGTAGCGGACGCCGTCGACCGAGATCGTCACGTCGCGCGCGACCTTCAGGCTCAGATCGCGGGCCTTGAAGGCGGCGTCGAACTGCACGGGGTCGATCTTGCGGAAAGGGTTGGTCGAGGCGCGGAAAGCGGCGTCGGGCGAGATGCGCGTCACCGAGTGCGGCCGCGAGTTGTAGCGGGCGGCGATCCAGTCGGCAAAGCGGTTGAGCGCATCGATATGCGGCTGGTTGCCGAACTCGATCTTGACCCCGATCAGCTTTTCGTATTCCTCGACGATACGGTGCGCGCGCTCGACCTTGCCCGTTGCCTGCGGGTTGCCGGGCATGTGGCGCAGCAGCTCGAACCCGCCAGAGGATTTGAACGCCGCATCGAGAAACCGCGCGCCGCGCAGGGTGCGCTTGTTGACGATGACCGAATCGTTATCAGTATAAAGATAGAGCGGAAGGCCCATCCTTAGAAACGCCTCGCGCAGGAAATCGACCACGTGGACCGTGTTCGGTTTGGAACAGGCGACAAAGCGGACGAACTTTTTGCGCGACTTGTCGTCGACCACGGTGAACTTCCAGAGCGGGATGCGGTTCATCGCCCGGTTCGAGTGGTTTTTCGAGACCTCGAGCACAGACACCTTGTGGATCGCGCGCGTGCGTATATCGACCCAGCGCTCCTTTACGCCCGAGATGTCGAACTGGAAGATCTGCCCGGGAAACTCCGCCTCGAAAGTGCGGTGCGGCGGGCGGTGCTTGCGCGACTGCGTGCGGCTGATGCCGTGCTCGCGAAGATACCGGCGAAAGGTGGCGGTGGTGATCTCGACGTGGCCGAGCGTATCGGCATTTTCGCGCATGACCAGCAGGGCGAGCTCAGGCGCGAGGTTTTGGTTTACGACGAGCTCGGCGGCGAACTTGAGCGCGTCGGAGCTCATAATATCGAGCCTGCGGCGGCCGGTATCGGCACGCTTGCGGCGCTGCGGCCGGACGCGTTTCGACACCTCGTAGATGCGGACGGCGCGAACGCCGTAGAACGCGGCGAGCTGCTTTGCTTCAGCCATGGCCTGCGGCCCTGCGAGCCCGGCCATGGCGTTGCAGATATCCTGCTCGTCAGAAGGAGAAAGAATTTTGTTGGGCATATCCTGTAGGGGCGGGTCTTGTACCCGCCCAATCGGCCGGCTGGCCGAAACATGTGTCGAGGTAAATTAATCGTTGTTCGCTTCGCTCAGTGGGCAGGTACAAGACCTGCCCCTACATCCGATATCCCCGCACGCTTTACCCTATCCATCGCGCGGAGCGTGATAAGAAAGCGCTGGAGATCGTCGTCGTCGAGGTCTTTCGCGGAGGTGCGGCCGTCAAAGGTTTCGGCGAGGAATTTTTTATACGCTTCCTTGCCCGCGCCGTCGATCAGGCCGAGGTTCCCCGCCAGCACGTGGATCTCTTCATACTGGGGCTTGCGCGGATCGTGGCGGGTGTGTCCGAGAGCGACCTGGCCCGATTCGCGAAACCGCTTGTGCGCGTGCCAGAGATTGATGCCGACCGAGCGAATGCCGCGGCGAACGGCCCGGGCCTGGGCAACGTTGTCGGCCATGCGCAGGGTGTCGATCGTGCCGCCGTCGGCAAAGGGCTCGTACATTCGGGCCGAATCCTGCGAGACGCGGGTGCGCCCGTCAGGCAGGCGAACGCTGCAGCGGGCGGTGACGATCTGCGATTCGAGGTCGCGCCCGGCGATCTCGCAGGTGATGTCCTGGATATCGGTTAGCTTGAGGGAGAGCAGGCAGACGGCTTCGAAATCGAAGATAGGTGTCGGGTCGTCGCCCTCGAAGCTGATCTGGCCCGGGTCGAGCCCGTGCATTTCGGTGAGCTCGCGAGTGATCTGGTATTGTTGTTCGGTCAATTTTCGTTCGTTCATGAGTGTTTCTCCAAAAAAGTCCAAAGTTCACGTGTTCAATGAGTCTGCGAAGCAGACGTTAATATCTTTAGCTACAGGTGAAGGCCGGAGGCCGTAACCTGTAGCCGCGTTGTGGTTCCGATCCGGAGCGTGTGACAACACGCGTAATCTGTGTCGCGTGTTACACACGCTCGCCTTCTATTTGTTACTGACTACACATTCCGCCTGCGGCTCCATGTGTAGCTAAAGCTATCGGCGGGTGCTTTGCACCCTTTCAAGGATCGGTTCTGGCACAATTCCGCCTGCGGCTCCATGTGTAGCTAAAGCTATCGCGGGTGCTTTGCACCCTTTCAAGGATCGGTTCTGGCACAATTCCGCCTGCGGCTCCATGTGTAGCTAAAGCTATCGGCGGGTGCTTTGCACCCCTTCAAGGATCGGTTCTGGCACAATTCCGCCTGCGGCGCTATGTAGCTAAAGCCGTGAACGCTGCGCGTTCATTGCAAGCGGGGACGCTTGCGCTCCAGTCAGGACGAGGTCTTCTTCCGACTTTGGACTTTGGACCAGATTTATTCCTCCAATAACCCGGCAAGCGCATCCGTCTCGCCGGCCTCGAGGGCGCGGTCCCCGAGGGCCTCGTTTACGCGGCGGTATTGCAGCGCCAGCATATTCAAATTCGTGTTCAGAAAATGCTCGCGGCGCTCCTCGCTTGCCTCGGCCAGCATCGCGGCGAGCCCCGAGAGCATCGCCGTGGCGGTCAGCGTTACACGCTCGAGCTCGTCCCGACGGCTGAGGGGGCCCGATCCGGCTTCACCGGCCGTCCCGTCGTCGACTTTGCGTTTCAGGCGCTCGTAATCCTCGAGCCCCTGCTCGAGCCGGCGCGCTTTTTCGGCGTTGGCGTCGGCCAGCGCGGAAAGCGTTTCGAGAATGCGGGCGCGGTCTTTGAGCTCGATCGATATCTCGTCCTCGCCGTTTTGCACGATGACGGTCTCGCCCTCGAGCCTTACGCTTCCGCGGCCGAGCAGCTTGCGGCGCGCGAGCGGCAGGCCGATCTCGTTCATCAGGTCGAAAACCTGCTCGCCCTCGCGCTCGAAAACCTCGCGGCGCTTGTAGAACTGGTGCTTGGTCATCGGCGAATAAGGCGAGCGGTCGAGAAATTCGGCAAACCGCTTGTAGCCCATCTGCTCGTGCAGCCGTTCTTTTTCAAAGGCGATCAGGTTAGACATCACCTGGGCGGAAAGAGCCGAGGCGATGCGGTCGGCCGCGCGCATGCCGCCCAGAAACATCAGGGCGCGCTCGCGGTGTTCGGTTGTTGGTTGTGAAGTGTCCATGAGAGTTTAGTTCAAGGTTTAAGGTTCAAAGTTCAAAGAAATAGTAAGCGTGCGGAGCACGCGAGGATATCTTTAGCTACAGGTGAGGCCAGCGGCCGCAACCTGTAGACAGGCCGCGATCCGGACCGGGAGCGTGTGTAACACGCGATGCAGGTTTCGCGTGTTACACACGCTCGGTTAGGTTTTTGCGCCCTACTACACATTCCGCCTGCGGCTCCATGTGTAGCTAAAGCTATCGCGGGTGCTTTGCACTCTTTCAAGGATATTTCCGCTTAGCGGAATCCCGCCCCGGTTGTTTAGCCGATAAAACGGGCGTTTTAATTTTCAATCATTCCGCTTCGACGGAATTAACTCACCACACGGAGTCACGAAGAGCACGGAGAAAGTTTTTACAGGATGAACACGAGGAGCAGGATAACCGCGTCTATTGACGACATCGTTTGTAAAATAAGCATTCCGATCATCCCGAAATCCCATCCTGTCTGTCCTGTCCATCCTGTTTGAATTGCCCGTGTTCACCCTGATCGAGGTCCATCGCTATGTTCTGCACCTCGTCCAGCGTTTGGCCGGCGAGGCGCTTCATTGCCAGCGCGCCGGTTTCAGTAAGCTCGCCTTTTGAGATCGCGCTCAGGCCGCGGTGCATCACAGTAAGCATCTCGAGCGATGTGCGCTGGGATCCGGCGGATGCGCTCGACGTCTTCGAATCGTTGTTTCTTCATACACGCTGAATTAAAACAGGATGGACAGGATATACAGGATGGGTTAGTCGTTTTCCGTGTCAATTCATTGTGTTTTCACGGTTCGGGTTTTCCGCGTAAGACGGAAACCACGAATCAACACGAACCCAGGAAGACAAACTCAAATCAAAGATCGCGAATCCTGCCCATCCTGTCTATCCTGTTTGAATTTTTTTCTCTTTCTCCGGCCGCTCGAGCTCGAGCCCGTAACGCTCGTTGAGCATTCCGGCAAGTCGCGGGAAATAGCGACGGCCGAAGAGCACGTCGCCGATCATCACGCGCAAGCTGTTAAAAGCGATCGGGTAATCAGGGGCCATCTCGCGCGCCATTGTGGAGACGGAAAGCCGCCGTTCGAAAAGAAACGCTTTGACTTGTGCAGGTTTCATAGTAAAATCCTTTCCAGCACAGTGGGATCCGAAGCTTGGAATTCACGTGACTTGAAGTCG
>JADMIO011851815.1_pt1 | contig 37732 bp, 39 predicted proteins | sample 8958161 | NCBI WGS metagenome assembly JADMIO01 (sample SAMN16585339, study PRJNA669376) | soil metagenome | isolation source: Crop rotation soil | place: USA: Cullars Rotation, Alabama | collected 2011 | reverse complement strand
CTTTCCCTGGCCAGCTCCACGTCGCCGGCCGAAATCGAGCCTGCCCCTCATCTGTCAACGCCGCGCCGGGTGAGTCGGCCCCTCAAGTGTCAACGTCCGCCCCTCATCTGTCAGTGAGGGCCAAGTTTTCCGCGAGGTATCCACAACGCCGGCGGCCGGCCGCGGTGTCTCGCACACGGCTTCGACGGCGTTTCTGGCGCGTTTGCAGGGCCATAGACGGCCGCCAGCCCAGCGGCGAGGGCAACCAGCCGAGGGCTTCGCCCTGTCGCTCGACTGCGGCGAGCACTACTGGCTGTAAAAGGACAGACCACATCATGGTTCTGTGTTCATTAGGTTGTTCTGTCCATTGCTGACATAATCCGCTCCACTTCAACGTAACACCGCACGAAGATTTCTATTGTTCCTGAAGGCATATTCAAATCGTTTTCGTTACCGCTTGCAGGCATCATGACAGAACACTACTTCCTATAAACGCTACACAGGCTCCTGAGATTAATAATGCGGATCTCTACGATAATGGGAGATTTTCCCGACTGTTTCGTTCGCTTCTCAGTGGATAACAGCCAGCTTCTCTGTTTAACAGACAAAAACAGCATATCCACTCAGTTCCACATTTCCATATAAAGGCCAAGGCATTTATTCTCAGGATAATTGTTTCAGCATCGCAACCGCATCAGACTCCGGCATCGCAAACTGCACCCGGTGCCGGGCAGCCACATCCAGCGCAAAAACCTTCGTGTAGACTTCCGTTGAACTGATGGACTTATGTCCCATCAGGCTTTGCAGAACTTTCAGCGGTATACCGGCATACAGCATGTGCATCGCATAGGAATGGCGGAACGTATGTGGTGTGACCGGAACAGAGAACGTCACACCGTCAGCAGCAGCGGCGGCAACCGCCTCCCCAATCCAGGTCCTGACCGTTCTGTCCGTCACTTCCCAGATCCGCGCTTTCTCTGTCCTTCCTGTGCGACGGTTACGCCGCTCCATGAGCTTATCGGGTCCACTCGCGAACGCAGAAAGGCCCACCCGAAGGTGAGCCAGTGTGATTACATTTGCGGCCTAACTGTGGCCAGTCCAGTTACGCTGGAGTCACTAGTATTTAGGTGACACTATAGAAGCGGCCGCGACAACTTGTCCACGTGGAATTCTAAGCTTAGGATCCCAATGTGCTGGAAAGGTGGCGACCGCGCCCGGTTACGAGCCCGCCACGCTCGAGGTGCGCATCGGGCCGAGCGGCGACGCGCAGACGCTGACGATCCCGGAGCTCCAAGCGACGTCGAACGCCGAAGCGCCCGTAGCACCGTCGCCCGCGCCAGCTCCGGCGACCCCTTCGGTCGATCCCACGCCGCCTGCCCCACCGCCTCCGCCCGTCGCGCCGCTTCCGGTGGCGCGCGCTGAGGCGCCGGACTCGCTGGGATGGGTCGTCGGCGGGACCGGCATCGCGCTCGCCGGGCTCGGAACCGCGTTCTATGTCCTGTCGCTTTCCGCCGACGCACAGGCGACGAGCCAGTGCCGCTACGAAGACCGATACGGCTGCAGCGACGCCGCACTCGACGCCGAAGCTCGACGCGACACGTACGCGACGCTGGCCACGATCAGCGGCGGAGTGGGACTGGTCGGAATCGGCGCCGGCGCATGGTTGTTGCTGACGGGGCCCTCGAACGAGACGCCCGCGCGAGCGCGTGCTTCCGTACCGAGGCTCGTCCCGTCGCTCGCGCCTCACGCGGGCAGCCTGGTGCTAAAAGGCGCTTTCCCCTGACATGAGGGCATCGAGCGTCCGGATCGGATGGGCCCTGGCGGCGGCGCTCTACGGCTGCGCGAGCATCGCCGGCTTCGAAGACCTGAGCGGCGACTGCCCCCCCGACCTCGCGCCCTGCACTACGGGCGGAACCGCAGGAACCCCTGCGAACGACGCCGCGAGCGAAACGATGGGCCACGGAGGTGCGGCGGGGACGTCGGGGCAAGGCGGATCGAGCGCTCAGGCAGCCAGCGGCGGCGCGGGCGGCACTTCCGAGACGCCGTCCTGCCGAGCCCAGCCCCCGAGCGCCTACGGCCCGAAGATGGCGCGCGTCCAGCGGGCCGATCGCTCGTGCTTCTTCATCGACACCACCGAGGTCACCGAGGGGCAATACGCGGAGTTCGAACGCAGCGACGACGCTGGCGTGACCGACGCGAAGTGTTCGAGTGGCACGCCGGCGCCCACGGAGCTCTGTCGAGAGCGCGCAGGATCAGACGCCGGCATCGACCCCGCGCTGCCGAAGACCTGCGTCGATTGGTGCAACGCGCGCGATTTCTGCGAGTGGGCCGGCAAATCGCTGTGCAAGGACGATTTCATGGCGGAGAGCGACTTCGAGTTCGCGTGCACGGAAGGCGGAAAGCCGGACCCGTACGGACCGAATTGCGGGTCGTTGATCTGCAGCGTGGGGCCGTCGGGACCTTCGCCCGCGGGGCAGACCCAGAGCTGTTACGTCCAGGGCGCCGACGAGACCAAGATCCGCGATCTGATCGGCAACGTCGAAGAATGGAACGGGTGGTGTCGTGATCCCAGCCCCGACTCGCCGTGCTCGGTGCGCGGCGGCTCGTTCGGGTTTTTCGACCCGGCACGGTGCTGTGCGGAGAAGACGAACCCCCCGCGCAGGCACAGCGCCCCGACGCTCGGTTTTCGCTGCTGCTACTACCCGCAGTGACGGATCAGCTCGAAGCGCTCGGCTTGGCTGCCGGCGCACTGCTCGACACCTTGCGCGCCGGGGGGTCCCAGATCGGCCGCGGACGCGCAGCGCCGATCAGGAAAAGCGCCAGCGTGATGGTCGCGACGAAAAAGGCGAGTTGCGATCGCGCGGGCCGCTCGGCGTGCCAGAGGCTCAGCGCCTCGAGCTGCCGCGAGGCCCACGGCCGCAGGCTCTCGAGCACGCGGCGCTGATCGCGGCCGAGCCGCCGCCGGGCTTGGCGGATGGCCCAGACGCTCGCGATCCCGAACGTGGGCTCGAAGGCCTGGGACACCCAGGGCCAGGTTCTCCGCTCGCCCGGACCGGGGGGGCGAGCCGCCGAGGCACGTTGCCGGTCGTACTCAGCCCGCAGCGGCGGATCGAGCAAGACGGCCGCGGCGACGTTGATCTGCGCCATGCGCCGGGCCGCGGCATTTTCGTCGAGCGGATGGCGATCGGGGTGGCTCACCCGGACGAGGTAGCGGTAGCGGCGCCGGATTTCCTCGCGCGTGGCACGCCGAGGCACGCCCAGCACGCCATAGAGATCCTGCTTCACGAGGTTCGAGTTGAGCTTCACCCTGTGCGCCGCCCGGATTCGAGGACCGACAGCAACCGGGTTCGCCTTGTTCCGCGGCGCCGACAAAATTTCTTGGTTTGCGGAGGGGCGCGCCGAAATCGCCGCAACGGGACGGGAAGGCGAGCCCTGGGCGAATTGATCTTTCCGCCGCGGACCAAAAGCGTTAGCGCCTTTGCATGGCATCCTACGATGCTGCGCGCGGCTGCTACGTCGTGCGCGTCGTTTACGACGGGCCCGGCCTCGCCGGTAAGACCACGAATCTGCGGGAAGTCTGCAACTTCGTTTCGGCGAAACGGCGGAGCGAGCTGTACACGCCCGCCGAGCTCAAGGGCCGGACGATGTTCTTCGACTGGCTCGAAGTGGATGGCCCCCCTCAAGGGGAAGCGCAGATCAAATTCCAGCTGATCACGGTTCCGGGACAGGTGCAGCGGAATTACCGGCGCCGCCCGCTCGTCGAGATGGCCGACGTCATCGTCTTCGTTTGCGACTGCACGCAGCCACAAATTGCCGATACTCAGCGCACTTATGCGCGGCTGCGCCATTCGATGAAGCGGCGCAAGACGCCGGTGCCGATCGTCGTCCAGGCGAACAAGCAGGACGCGCCGGACGCGCTCGAGCCCGATCGACTGCGGCGCCGGCTCCGGCTCGACGCGGAGGTGCCGGTGCTCGGCGCCACGGCGGTGGAGGGCCGCGGCGTGCGCGAGACGCTGGTCACTGCCATGCGCCTCGGCATCCTCGCTTTGCGCGACGGCGAGATCGGCCCGCTGGCCGCCACCTTCGCCAATCCCGACGCGCTCTTCGACCACGCCCTGACTTTCGAGGACCACCCGAAGGACGACGAGCCGATCGACGCCGAGGAGCTCAACATCGCCGACCGCGAGCTGGACATACCAGCGAACGAGCTCGCGGCGCATCTCAGCGCCAGCTCGTTCGATGCGCTCGAAGCGCGCGCCCGGCGCGCGGCGGGTCAGAAGGCGGAGGAAGAGGCGCCCGCGGCGGAGGTGGCTTCGCGACGCGGTAGGCGCGGCGAGCGCGAACGGCGCCGCGGCGGCTGAGCTCAGGGCAAGGGCGTCCCGGTGCACCCGCTCTGCTTCGTGCAGAAGCGCTGCGTCTGGCTGCCTTGACGCACTTCACAGCAGATCTTCGCGCCGCCGTACTGGGTACAGTCCGCCGCGCGGTTGCAGGGGAGATCCAGCGTACCGCCCGGACATTGGCCGGCGAGCACGCACTCGCACGGGCCGGCGCAGCTCGGCGTCTTGCAGCAGACCGCGGCTCCGCTCGCCTGGCTGCAGTTGTCGCTGTTCGCGCAGAGCGAACCGAGAGGTTGACCACCGTCCGCGGTGCTGCCGCCGCCGGTCCCGCTGCCGACCGCTCCGCCGGTTCCTCCGGGAGCACCGGCGCTGCCGCCGGATCCGCCGTTCGCGCCGGCTCCACCGCTGGCGTCCGATCCGCCGCTCCCCGTCGAACCGCCATTGCCGAGCGCTCCGCCGTTGCCCGCCGCACCGCTGTTACCAGCCGAGCCGCCCGCGCTTCCGCCGGTGCCCGAACCGCTCGCCCCGCCGGCGCCGAACGTCCCCGCTCCGCCGCCCCGACCTTGCGTGTCCGAGGCGCCGCCGCTGCCGCCTTCGTCGTCGGAATCCGAGCAAGCTAGAACCATCCCGAGAGCGGCCCCGAGGGCGATGAACAACCGGATGCGCATTGGCTTTTGTGTGGCCGCGCCCCCCGCGGTTTATGAGCGAGCCACGGGTGACAGCCCGCGCGGCCTGTACTAGCGTCCCCGGCCGCGCTCCATGGCTCGAGCCTCTTCCGATATCAGTGTGATCGGCTCATCGACCAAGGTGACCGGCCGCGTCAGCGGCGACGGGGGCCTGCGCGTCGAAGGCGCCGTAAAGGGTGACGTTGCGGTCAACGGCCCGCTGGAAGTGGCGGAGGGCGCGACGATCGACGGCAATGTCCGGGCGGAATCGCTCGACCTCGCCGGCTCGCTGATGGGCGACGTCGCGGCCCAGGGACCGGTCATCGTGCGCAGCGGCGCCGCGGTGCGCGGTGAGCTCAAGGGCTCCCAGGTGGCGATCGAACCGGGTTCGCGCGTTTCGGTCCGCCTGGAATGCGAATTCGAGCTCGATCTCGGTGCGGCGGCACCGGTCAAACGGCGTTGAGCCCCGGTTACCCGGGTCACGGAGCGGAAACCCTCAAAACGGAGCGGATACGGACAGATGGCAGGGACAGTGATTGGTGAGGGTCTGACCATCGAAGGCGAAGTGACCAGCGACGAAGAAGTCGTGGTCCACGGAACGCTGCGCGGCACGCTCAAGTGCGGCGACGTGGTCAGCGTCGGCTCGGGTGCCGTGATCGAGGCGGACGTGGATGCCTCGTCGCTGAGTGTCGCCGGTCACGTCACCGGTAACGTGAACGCCGCCGAACGCGTCGATCTCCAGGCCGGAGGTCGGCTGGTCGGGGACGTGAAGGCCGCCCGGCTGACGATCGCCGACGGAGCGTCGTTCAAGGGCAACGTCGACATGGAGGTCTAGCTCCATGGCCGAAGGCTCGGTGATCGGACGCGAGACCGTCGTCCGCGGCAACGTGCGCGGGGCCGGGGGTCTCGAAATCCTGGGACGCGTCGAGGGCGACGTGAACATCGAGGGCGAGGTGTTGCTCGGCGACGGCGCGGCCGTGCGCGGCAACATCAGCGGCACGCAGCTCACCATCGCCGGCGCGGTGATGGGCGACCTGCGCGGCAGTGAATCGGTGCTGGTCGAGAGCGGCGCGCGCGTCGTCGGCGATCTGCTGGCTCCGCGCATCGGCATCGCGGAGGGCGCGCTCGTTCGCGGCAACGTCCGCACCGAGGGTGAGCCCGCGCTGGCGCCACCGGCGGCGAAACGCCCGGTCCCAGGGCAACGGCCGATCAGCTCCTTTTCCGCGCCGCGGCCGGTCAGCCCGTCGATCACGCGCCCGAGCCCGGTCGAGCCCCGCCCGATCGAACGCGAGCGGCCCGCCGAGCGCGTCGAGGTCAAGGCGCAGCCGGCCGAGACGCCCGCCACCAAGTCGTCGCCCGAGCACGAGCACGAGCCTCCACCCCCGATCGTCCCCGCGCTGCCGAAAAACGCCCGCGGCAAGAAGAAGAGCCGGCCCAAGTGATCGATCCCCACAAACGCAAGCGGCTGATCGAGCTCCTTTACGAGCGGAGCTTCGAGCAGAAGCGTTTCATCTTGAGCTCGGGGCGCGAGAGCGACTTTTTCATCGACTGCAAACAGACGGTGCTCACGGCCGAAGGCCACGCCCTGGTCGGCGAGTTGATGCTGGCGATGCTCACCGAGCTGCCGGCGTGCGACGCCGTGGGCGGAGTGGCCCTGGGCGGCTGTCCACTGGCGAGCGCAGTCTCCCTGGTCAGCCATCAGAAGGGACGCGATCTTCCCGCGCTCTACGTGCGCACGGCTCAAAAGGAGCACGGCAGCGGCAAGCTCGTCGAAGGGGACAAGTCGCTGTTCGAGGGGATCCGCGTCGTGCTCCTGGAAGACGTCGTGACGACCGGCGGCTCGAGCCTGAAGGCGGTCGAGGCGCTGCAAAGCGTCGGCGTGCGCGTGGTCGGAATCGCGGCGCTGGTCGATCGCCAGGAGGGCGGAGCCGAGGCGATCAAGGCCGCGGATCTGCCGTTCGTGAGCCTTGTAACCCGCGCCGACTTCATGGGCTGATTCCGCGCTCGAACGCGTGCTATCGTCGTAGGCTCCATGATCCGCGTGGTCTGCGTGAGCTTCGCGACGCTCGTCGCGTCGACCATTGCTCGGCAAGCCCACGCGGACGACGAGACCGAGACGCGCCAGATGACGCGCGAGGAGATCGAGGCCTGGCTCGACGCGCGCGCGGTGCCGGGCACCCGGGACGTCGGGGAGGTCGAAGCGCCGCCGGAAGCGCCGCCACTCCCGCCGCGCCGTCACGGGGTGGTCGTCGAGACGGGGGTCGGCGTCTTCAACCACCTCGGGCCGCTCAAGAACGTGTCGCCGGCCGCGCCGTACTTCCACCTGCAGCTCGGTTACGAGCCGTTCAAGTGGTTGATGGTGTTCGGCGAATCCGACGTCTCGTTTTCCGACACCTCGTACGCGAACCCGCCGCCCGAGCCGCGCTCCTACGCGCTCTACGGCTTCGGCTTCGGCGCGCGTCTCACGCTGCTGCCGCTCGACCGGCTCGGCGTCTACGCGCAGTTCAGCATCGGGACCGCGCGCGTGTCCGACGACGTGCTCAACGTCTACGGCTACAAGGAAGCCGACGACTTCAACCCGTACTTCGGCGGCATGCTCGGGCTCGAGTGGTACCAGAGTAACCCGCACTATGCGCTCTTTCTCAACGGTGGCGCTCGCACCTATCCGGACGGCTTCGCGCGCCAGCGCTCGAGCGGCACGACGGCGGCGGTGATCGTTTCCGCCGGGCTCCGTTACGCGTTCTGAAGCACGCGCTCACCAGAATTGTGGGAAGTTGCCCCTCGTGGTGGCTGGCGGAGGCGCGGCGAAACCGTCGGGCTCACCCGGAAATCTGGTGGTGCTCGACTGGGCCGGCTTCAAAGGCGGGCCCTCGTACTGCTTCGACGACGCGCAGCCCTCGCACGTGGAGCACTACGCGGAGCTAGAGGCCGCGGGCGTGCCCCTCACGTTCTACCTAAACGTCGGCGGCGGCGCGCGCGGAGACGACGCCACCTGGACACGCTTGGCCCCGCGCGGCCACAAGCTCGGCAATCACACCGTTCATCATTGCCATCGCGATCTCACTGGCTGCGGCGGCACGCCGCTCGCGAGCAAGGAAGCGGAGATCGACGAGTGCTCGAGCTACATCCGCGAACACTACGGGCAGATCGCTTGGACCATGGCCTGGACCAGTCGGAGCGCGCAGTCGAGACACTCATCCGACGCCTGGTGCGAGCGGCGCTATTCAAAGGTTCTGTCCGCCATTGCGCTTAGTGTTTCCGTATCGGAAATGCGTGCGGCTCGAGACCACTATCAGCGCCGCGCACAACGCGACTGTGAGAACGAGAACACGGCCAACGCACGACTCGTTTGCGTGAAGCATTTCTTGTCGATTCTTGTTGACGAGGTTCGGAAATCGAAACGTCATGTTGACGAGAGGCGCGCGTGAAACGAGCTCACGCTCGCCCGTGAAGGACTGCAGAACGCGGCATCGACCCTCCAATGACTTCGAAGCTCATCGTGCGGGCGAAGCGCACGCAGCGAGCCACGGGTGCGTGCCGAAAAACGCGTGTTAGACCGTTGGGATGGAGACTATCGCTCTGCTTTCTGATGCCGAGTTGCTCGACCGATTGCCCGGGCTTGTTCTCGCGGAGAGAGCCGCGAGTGCCGACGTCGTCGAACACCTGGTCGAAGTCGAAAGGCGGAGGCTCTACCTCGATCGAGCTTGTTCTTCGCTCTTCAAGTACTGCGAGGAGCAGCTCGGCTACCCGGAAGACGGCGCGCTCAAGCGGGCGCGCGTGGCGAAACTCGCGCTCCGGTTTCCCAAGGCGCTCGGGGAGCTGCGGCACGGGCACATTCATTTGACCGGGCTTTTCCTGCTTTCCTCGCACCTCGATGAAGAGAACGTCGACGCGTTGTTTGCCGAGGCGCGCGGCAAATCGCGGCGCGAGATCGAGCTCGTGAGCGCCCGCTGGTTTCCTCGACCGGACGTGTCGCCCAAGATCCAAGCGCTTGGCGTAACTGCGGCGGGCAACGCGAGCGGCGGCCGTCCGGACAGCACGTCCGGCCCGAGCACTCGGGAAACCTGCCCTGGAGCAGGTGATTGTTCGCGCTTTCGTCTAGAGCCGCTTTCACCCGAGCGCTACCGGATCGAATTCACGGCGAGCTCCGAGTTTCGCTCCAAGCTCGAGCAGGCGCGGGAGCTAGTGAGTCACTCGGTGCCGAGCGGCGACATCACGATCGTTCTCGAGCGCGCGCTCGACGAGCTCATCGCCCACGAGCTGAAGCGACGCATGGGAGCCGGCAAGCCGCGCAAGAGCCGGGAGCTCAAACCCGGGTCACGCCGGGTGCCGGTCGAGGTCGCGCGCGCGGTCCGCGAACGAGATGGCGCGCAGTGCACCTTTCTGGACCCCGAGGGGCGCCGCTGTACGGAGCGGCGCTTCCTGACGCTCGAGCACCGCGATCCCTTCGCGCTCGGCGGTCCGCCCACCGTTGAAAACCTGTGCCTACTTTGCTGGGCGCACAATGCCCACACGGCGCGCCAGGTGTTCGGCGGAGAGCTCATCGCGACGAAGCGCGCGGCGCGCGAAGAAGCCAAGCACGAGCCCGTGGCGAAGCCGGATGTGTTCGAGAAAGTGCTTGGCGCGGTATGCCACAACGGATTTTCCAAGCGGCAGGCGAAGCCAGTCGTGGATGCACTTCGGCACGAGGGAGCGGCCCCGGAGCTCGCCACGTTGCTCAGAACGGCATTGGGTCGGCTGACACCAACGCGGGCATGAGTCAGCTGCGCAGCACGACGACCTGTGCTGGTCCGGGCACGACGAACCGCGGCGCGCCGCGCGTGGAACGATCGCGAAGCTCTGGTATAGACGATCGAAGCCGCGCACGCCGGATGCGCCCACAAAGTGCTTGGCAACTAGTTTCATATGGAACATTGGTTGAATGTTCCACCAGGAGCACCACGATGCTCGAATGGTCCCCGCGTTGTCCGCAATGCCCTTCCGCTTTTAGAATGAGCCGTAAACAGCATTCGCGTTGGAGTTCGCGGCTATAAAGGCCCAAGCACCCGGCTCACCACGAACTTCAGATAGCGGCCCTCGCGGTGCCCGGCCATGACCGGGTGATCGAGCGCGTGGCCGGCGTCGTGGACGATCTGCAGCCGGCGCTGGGCCTTGCGCGCGGCCGCGGCCAGAAGCTCGCGAAACGCATCGGGGCTCACCTGGCCGGTGCAGCTCGAGGCCACGTAGAATCCGCCGGGAACGGCCACGCGCAGGCACGCCGTACCGAGCCGCAGATAGGCGCGCTCGGCGGCGGGCAGCTGCTGGCGATTGTGGGCAAAGCTCGGCGGATCGCTGATCACCAGATCGAAGCGCAGCTTGTCGCGCGCCGCGCGCTCGAGGTACTCGAACGCGTCGCCGACCACGAACTCGTGAGCCTCGGGGTCGAGCCCGTTGAGCTCGAAGCCGCGGCGCGCCGCGGCGATCGCGCCCGGCGCCGCGTCGACGCTGGTCACGTGCGCGGCTCCTGCCAGCGCCGCGTGCAGCGAGAAGCCGCCGGTGTACGAAAATAGATTCAGCACGCGACGGCCCGCGGCGATGCCGCCGACATGGCGCCGGTTCTCGCGCTGATCGAGAAAGAGCCCGGTCTTCTGCCCCGCGCGCAGATCGACCGGGAGCCGCACACCGTACTCCTCGATCACGAGCTCCTGCGGCGGACTTCGACCCGCGAGCGGCGCGAGCTCGCCCGCGTGCTCCCCGCGCTCGCGCCGCAGCACGCCGCCGACGCCGGGCAGCCGTTCGAGGGCCGCGCTGACCCAGCTCACGATCGGCTCGACCGCGTCGGCGTACGTGATCAGCACCACGAAACCCGCATAAAAGTCGGCGCTGACGCCCGGCAGGCCGTCACCCTCGCCGGCCAGGCAGCGAAAAGCGCTGACGCCCGCGCTCCGCAGCGGCTCGCGTAGCTCCCACGCCGAGCTCACACGCGCCGCGACCCAGTGTGCGTCCGGCACGCCGACCGTGGAGAACACGCGAAGCGCGATCGGCGACTCGCCGTCCCAGAGCGCGTAACCGGTGAAGCTCCCGGCACGGATCCGCACCCAGCTTCCGCTCGGCGCGCTGAACGCGCGCGGCACGTGATCGCGATAGACCCAGGGATGCCCTGCCGCGAGCGAGTTTTGGAGGCTCGCCGGGAGCTCGAGCGTGCGGAGCTCACTCATGGGCGAGCGATCGATCAGCCGCCGACGAGCGCCAGCAGCTGGGCATAGTCGTCGTCTTCGACCGCGCCGTTCACGGTGCAGCGCGCCTTGCCGCGCGGGTCCACGACGACGTGAGCGGGCAGCTCCGGATCGGCGGCGATCCCGAGGTCGCTCAGCCACTCCTCGCGCTCCTTGCCTTCCTTGAGCCAATAGGTGCTCTTCACGCCGCCGCTGCTCTGCGACTTCAAAAAATCCTCGAGCTGGCGCTGGTCGTCGTCGAGCGTGACGAACACCAGCCGGAACGGCTTGCCCGCGGCGTTGAGCTTCTTCTCCCAGCCGATCAAGCGCGGGATCTCTTCCTTGCAGGGCACGCACCAGGCGGCCCAGAAATTGATCCAGGTCCACTTGCCGGCACCGACCGCCACGGCTTTCGGCGGCTCGTCCGCGCCGGGAGCAGCGGCCCGCGAGATCGAGCCTTTCGGCATGTCCTTCCCGGGTTTGCCCAGCTGGCCCGCGCACAGCTGGCGGGGCGCCTTCTTGACGGTAGGAGCGCTCGCGCTGGCCGTCGCCGTCGCGGTCGGCGGCTCCGGCGCGCTGCTGCCGAGCACGGCCTGGCTCCGGTCACGCGTCACCGTCGGCGGCTTCTTGTCCGCCTCCGGACACCCGGCAATGAACAGCGCGAACGCGCACGCCGGAATCGAGAGCGAGCGCGCCGTCACAGCCGGCAATCCACCCAGGACACGAACGCGCTGCGGTTGATCGGCTCCTCGTCGCACTTGGTCTCGGGACGAGAGTTCGGCCACTTGCAGTATTCCTTCGAGAGCTGCGCGAATTCGTTGCCGAGCCAGAGCAGGCCGACCTTCTTGTCGATGTCGGGGTCCTTGCCCACTTCTTTCAGGTGCATCATCACGGAGTTGGCGCGGCGGTGCGAAAGCGCCCGGTTCTTGTCGACCGAGCCGGTCTTCGAGGCGCGCGCCACGACGAAGAAGTAGCGCGCGCCCTTGCGATCGAACCAGCGATCTTCGAGCAATTTCTTGGCGCGCTCGTCGAGCTCTTCCTTGCCCATGTCGTACATGATGACCGCGCCGCGCTCCTTGAGCGGCGTGAAAAGCTCGTTGAAATCCTCGTCGCTGATCGACGCGAAGGTTTTCACGTCGGCCGGCCTGCAGCCGCGGCGCGCGTCTCCTTCGGCCAGACCGCACGAGTGGAGCACGCGCTCCAGCACCTGCTTGAAGCGCGGCGTGCAGTAGGCGACCTCCGCCTGCGCGGCCACGGCGACCTTGGGCTTTTCGGCCTGGAGCTCGGGCGCTTTCAGGCGCTCCGCGGCCGAAGCCACCGAGAGCCGCACGGCCAGCGTCACCGCGGTCAAGAGCGCGACCGTCGAAACCAGCGCCAGCGCGGGCGCAGCGAAACCGGACGAGGCGGGTCGTTCGTTCATCGCAGCACCTCCGGAGCCAGCTGCGACAGCGTGTAGCGCAGCCCGATGTCGGTGTCCTCGTCGCAAACCCGGCGCGTGCCGAGGTACACCTGCGGCGTCGACACCGGGATCGCGTTGTCGGAAGCGAAGTGCAGGTGCGCGTTGAGCCGCACGTTGGTGTCGCGCGCGTCGAGGCAATTCAGGACCGCGCCGCCCCAGCGCCGCTCGATGATCGCGCGCAGCGCCGGATCACCCTGTTTGCCGGCGCGGCTCAGGAGCTCCTGCTCGTCGTACGCCCACTCCAGCACCTCGCGCGCGCGATCGCCCGCGCAGATCACGAGCTTCGACACGGTGCAAGCGCCCGGGTGCAGCGGCGTATCGAGCATCCAGTTGCACGCGTTGTCGAGCGGAAACAGCGCCAGCTGGACGTCGAGCTTGTCGAACACACCTTCGCCCACCAGGCGCTGGTGAAATGCCTTGCAGGTCGGGCACAGCGGATCTTCGAAGAACAGCGCCGGCCTGACCGCCCGCGGCGAACGCATTCTCACCAGCGCGCCGCTCTTCTCCGTCGGCACTTTGAGCTCGCCGCACTTGGTGAGAAAGGCGCGATGATCGGGCACGCTGCTCGCGTACACCACCGCCGGTACCAGCGTGGTGAACGCCAGCGATACCAGCCACACCGGAACGAACGCAAAGCTCAGCGCCGGGCGGCGCGACGTGTCGTAGCCCGGATCCTGGTAGCCCTGCGCGGGGACGGCGGGCCGATCGCGCAGCGTGAACAGGCCCATCAGGCCGCCGAACGCCAGGAGAAACGACGACACGTAGATGCCGACGCAGGTCTTGCACAGGGAGCCGATCTTGGTCAGCGAGATCCCGAGCATCAAGAGCGACACCAGAAGCGGCGTCACGCTCACGAACGCGAAGAAGCCGACCGCGGTCTTGGGCGCGCGCCCGTTGGCGACCACGAGGTACAGCGCGAAACCGACGAAGAACGTGAACGCGCCGAGCGCGAACAGCGAAATCGGAATGCCGCCCCAGTACTGCTCCCGGAGCAGCGCGGAGTACGGGCTGTACATCGCCGCGCGACACGCCTCGGCTTCCCCGGTCGGCGGGGCCCCGGGGATGAAACTGCAGTGCACGTCGTGCACGTTGCGGTCGAGGTGCTGGGCGTAGTCGAGCGTCGAGAAGATCGCGAAAATGAGCCCCAACACCGCCCCGGCCAGCGCGAGCGCTGCCGGTATTCGCGAGCTTGGTCCGAACATGAGTCCTCGGTGAAAACAGCAGCGCGGGCTCGCGCTTTGCGGCGCGAGAAGATGCGCAGCATATCCAAGGCGTCAACCGCGCGAAAGCATGCAAGGCGCGTGCGCCGACACGCAAAGGACCAAAACCATTGGCCTTATTGAAACACTAAAGTCAGCTTTCCGGCCCGGCGCTCGCGCCTTGCCGCACGCCGGCGTGGTACCTTGGGCGACCTTACATGGCGTTCGCTCCCGAGGACGATCGCGAGCTCGCCGACCTGAGTCAGGTCACGATCCGGTCCGAGCTCAACCCCGGCGTCACCTACCGGCTCGAGCGACGCATCGGCGTCGGGGGCATGGGCGTCGCGTTCTTCGCGCTGCGCCACGCCGCCGAAGGCATCGCGCCGGTGGTGATCAAGCTGATCCGGCCTTCGGTCGTGGCACGCATCGGCAGCACGGCGTCCCTGGTGATCCAGAAGGAAGCGGTCGCGCTCGGCCGGCTCAACGAGAGCGTGCCGCCGACGCCCTTCGTGGTGCGCTTCATCGATACCGGCACGGTGCGGCTTCCGGGCTCGGGCGTGAAGTCGCCGCTGCCCTGGATCGCGATCGAGTACGTGCACGGCGGCGTCGAGGGCACCTCGCTCGAGGACCGGATCCGCTATAGCTCGGAGAAGACCGGCTACGCCTTCGATCCGGTGCGCACCGCCCACCTGTTGCGCTCGATGGCGAGCGGCCTGGGCGCGATCCACGCCGTCGGCGTGATCCACCGCGATCTCACGCCGAGCAACGTGCTGTGTTGCGGCTTCGGCGAAGCCGAAATCTTCAAGATCTCCGACTTCGGCATCGCGCGCCCGGTCGGCATGGCGATGACCTTCGGCGAGGCTCAGCTGGGCACGGTCGGCTACACGGCCCCCGAGCAGAACTCGCGCGACCAGACCGCCGTCGGCCCGGCCACCGACGTCTTCAGTCTGGCATGCTGCGTCTTTTACGCGCTCACCGGCGAGGACTACTTCCAGTTCGACAACCCGGTGCGCGCGATGATCGCGATCCAGACCCCGGAGCGCCGCAGCATCCGCGAGACGCGCCACCTGTGCCCGGAGCTCCGCGAACGCATCGACGTGTGCGAAGGCATCGACCAGGCGCTGGCCCGCGCCACCTCCGCCGACCCCGCGCATCGCCCCGGCCAGGCGAAGCTCCTGAGCCTGGCGCTCGCCCCATGGCTCGGCGACGGCAGCGCCAATCCCAAGCCACACCGCCGACTCGTCAACAGCCTGATGAACCTGTCCTCGCCCGCCCAGGTCTCGACCTGGAGCTGGACGGTGCGCCATCCCCCGGGCGACGACCGCGTCGTGCGCAGCGCGGCCTGGGACGGCGACGGCCACTGCTTCGCCGCCACCACGCGCGGCCTCGAGTTCTGGAACGGCACCGCGTGGGAGCCCTGCGCCGACGCCGATCTCCCGGCCGCCATGCACTTCGCCCGGCGCTTCGCCGCGGGGCGCTGGCTGGTCGGCGGCGACGACGGCGCGCTCGCGGTCTACGCCACCGACGGCGTGCGCGAGGTCGTGCGCGCGCCCGAGCGCAACGTCACCTTCCTCGACGCCAACGGCCGCTTCGACGACATCCTGACCGCCGTCGCCCAGCGCCCCGGCCACCCGCCCGAGCTCTGGGCGATGGCCGCGCGGCGCTGGATGAAGCCGCTCCCGCTCGAAAACGTCGCTTACGTCTCCGCCCTGCTACGCCTCGACGACGCGCGCTGGATCGTCTGCGGCCGCCTGCGCGACAGCGGCGGCGGCTTCGCCGCCATCTACACGCCGATGATGTGGGAAACCGCGTTCCTGCTCACCCCGCGCACCCGCGCCTTCGTCGGCGGCAGCTCGCGCCCCGAGCGCGGCCTGGCGCTGATCGCGGGCACGGAAGGCGTCGCCGTGCGCTTCGACGGCGACCGACCCATCAGCTCCGTGATCGAGTCGCGCCCGGATCTGACCTGCGGCGCCATGGACGTCCTCGATCGCGAATGGGTGGCGAGCGTCGGCCGGCTCTGGGTCCGCGATCCCGACCGCGACGCGCGCTGGCAAAGTGTCTGGCAAGATCCGCGCTGGATGGCGCCGTTCGTGAGCGTGATGGCCGACGCCGGCATCGTCGTCGCGATGACCGCGGACGGCGGGATTCTCGAGGGCCGCGCGCCGTGGCACCACTTTCCGAGCGAGCGGCCGTCAGGGCCGCCGCCGGAACGCATTGCGTGATTTCGACCGGGACGATGCGAATTGCGGAGGCGTACTTCCAACGCCTGCTCAATCGCACACCGGCTCTCGAGGCTGTAACTGAACTCTCCGGCATGTGGCAGGCCGCGTACCACCGAAGCCTCTGTTCGGGCTTTCTCGACCCGAGTACGAGGTTCAGATGGTGTTGATCTACATCGGCGAGGTCGGTAACGGTGGGCACACGCAATTCTTTTCGAACCGGGGCGGGACCATGGTGCCCAACGTGGAAAGCGCGCTAGCCGGGATCGGGCTCGATGACCTCTCGTCCCTGCTTCGAGGAGCCGTCGCATTGTTTCCGAACGACTTCCGTTCACTGGATCGCGACGGCGTCGATGTTCTGCTCGACGGCTACGACGAGACACACTTGGCGCGGCTCGATGAGTTCGACCGCCGCATTTGGAAGACAAAAGGTGTCTTCGAACGGCTCATCGAGCACCTGCGGCGCAACGAGAGCCACGTGCTTCGACCCGAGCGCGGACTGTGAGGCGCAAGAAAGCGTTCCTGGGAGCCACTCGCGTGGCGGCTTTTTTCGGCGTGCCCGGACAACCGCTGTTCGGCGCGTTGCGCAATCGCTCGTGGTCCGGGGCGGCCGCGTTCACCAGCGCCACCACGGCGCCGGTGTCGAGGAGCATGCTGACTCGCTCTCGGCGGTTCCGCGGGGACTTGTGTCCGAATGAAAGCGCTGCCGCTTCCAAGACCATCGAATTCGTGCCGGCACGCCCTCGATGGAGAGGGCGTGCTTCGGGAGGTCTCGCCAACGGGTTGTGACTCGGTCAAACAATGACCGATCTGACGGTTTGGACCGTCGATTTGCGTGGACAGGTTTCGCGCGCACAAGCACCCGATAGTGACGACTCTCGGCGAAATGCCATCCTTCGGGCACACCTTTCGACCACAGCACGCTTTTGGAACGAAAATGCCGCGCGCGTCGTCCGCCACGTCGAACGCGCTGCAGAGCGCGACTGGAGCGGCCGAAATTCATGCTGTTACAAGCAACAGCATGAACGAACGCATCGCGCTCACCGATGACGAGCTGCTGCAACGGATCACCGCGTTGCTCGCCTCCGAGCGCGCCGGATTGGCGCGCTTGATCCAATACCTCGCGGAAGTGGAAGAGCGGCGCCTCCATCTTGCCGCCGCGTACTCGTCGATGTTCGATTTCTGTACCCGCCGCCTCGGCCTGAGCGAAGGTGAAGCTTTCCGGCGCCTGACCGCCGCGCGCCTCGCGAGAAGGTTTCCGGCGATCGTACCTTTGATTGAAGCCGGCTCGATTCACCTGTCCGCACTGGTGCGCCTCCGCAATCGACTGACGGAGGAGAACCACGCGGAGCTCTTGCGCGAAGCTTCTAGCAAGAACAAGCGAGAGCTCGAACGGTGGCTCGCGGCACGTTTTCCGCAGCCCGATGCCCCGTCGTTGATCCGCAAGCTGCCAGCGCCACACCCACCGGAAGCAGGCGCGGCGCCGGCATCACTGGAGCTGGGCCCCCGGCTCCTTGCCGCGCCGCCGGCTCGAGCGCCGCGGGCGCCGGGTGCGTCGTCTGCTCCCGTTTCTGCAAACCGGTACAAGATCCAGTTCACGGCAGAAGAGGCGCTCAAGAACAAGCTGGAGCGGGCGCAACATCTCCTGAGCCACGCCAATCCGACTGGCGATCTGGCGAGCGTCGTCGAGCGAGCCGTCGATCTGCTCCTTGCGGAGCTCGAAAAGAAGAAGCTCGGCAAAGCCGAGCGGCCGCGCGGTTCCGGAAAAACCAAGCGCGGAGCGATAAGTCGCGCCGCACGCCGCGAGGCCTTCGAGCGCGATGGCGAGCGCTGCTCGTATGTCGGCGAGGCGGGCGGCGTTGTGAGGCAAAGGCATTCCTCGAGCTCGATCACGTCGAGCCGCGCGCACTCGGAGGAAGCGACGAGAGCGGCAACGTCAGGGTGCTTTGTCGTGCCCACAATCGATTCTTTGCGGAACGCGCGTTCGGGAAGGAGCTCGTCGCCGATCGCATTCACTTGCGCCAGCAAAAGTTCCGCAAGGGCCGCGCCGCAGAACCGGATGAAAAATACGACAAGTTGCTGCGTGCGCTCACCGCGCTCGGGTTTCGACCGAAACCCACGCGCGCGGTGCTCGACCGAATGCGGAACGGTAGGAGTCGGGTTGCCTGGAACGCGCCGCTCGACCAGCTCGTGCGCGAAGCCGCGCAGCTCTTGACGTGAGCGGCCGCCGTTCGTGAGGATGTCGGAGTCGTCTCGCGCCGCGCACTTCTGGCCACGAGGGGGGGGTCGAACCCCTCCAGCGGGAAATCGATTTCGCGACCTTCCGACCCCTCCGCAGGACGATGAAAATCAATTTCACGACGTTCCTAGCCCTCCGAACGCTTCGCTGGCGCGCTCGGGGGCTCCAAGAAAGGGCTCGTCGACAGTCCCGCGTCGTTGGACGGCTACGAAGGGTCCAAAAAGCAAATCCGATCCCCCCTCCAGAGGGTCAGAAGCCTTCCGAAAAAGTTTCGACTTCCTTGCAGGACTAGGAACGTCTTGCACCCATTGAAGCAGAAGGCAGGCTCGAGGAGGTCAGGAGGCGAACATGAGCGAGCTGTCGATCAGGGACTTCAAGGTTTACACGCCGGCCAAGAACTTCGAGCTCTCGAAGCGCTTTTACACGGCGCTCGGATTCAACATGTCACCGGGCTGGGGCGGCAGCGCCGACTTCGAGCTGAGCGGCCATCGTTTCCGCTTGCAGGACTATTACGTCAAGGAATGGGCCGAGAATTTCATGGTCGTGATCGGCGTCGAGGACGTCGAAGCGTGGCACGAGCGCGCGCGGCAGATTGCCGAGAGCGGCGCGTTCGAGGGCGTCCGCTTCAAGCCGCCCGAAGCGGTCGATGACTCGCTCGTACTTCACGTCTGGGATCCTTCGGGCGTGCTGCTCGTGTTCGTGCAGTAAGCGGTCAAACCCAAGAGGTTGGATCAGCTGCTGAACTCACCTATCGGCCCAATGGCCGCGCGACAGATGACCCGTCCTGCGGTGTGTGGCATACGGGGCGCTGCGCGGCGACGACCGCGCTCGGCTCAGTGGGAGGCCCGTGATGTCGAATCGATCCAACCATGCGCGCTCGGCGGCTCTGCTCTCGATGATGGCGCTCGCCGCGATCGGCTGCGGCGACGACGAAAAAACGGCGAACAACAGCCCGGCGCCGCTCGAGGATCCGACCAAGGTCACGCTTGCCGACGGCAAGCTCGAAGGCGACGTGGTCGGGGGCTCGGTTCAATTCTTGAAGATCCCGTACGCCAAGCCGCCGACGGGAGACCTGCGCTGGAAGGCGCCACAGAAGAACGACGCCTGGAGCGGCGTCCGTCACGAAGCCGGCTTCGCGAGCCCTTGCCCGCAGCCGCCGTCCCAGCAGTCGCCCGCCAGCAGCGACGAGGACTGTCTGTACGTCAACGTCTGGCGGCCGAACGACACGACGCCGAAGAAGCCGGTCATGGTGTGGATTCACGGCGGCGGTTTCACGACCGGTTCGGCCGCGGACAAGGTGCCGCTCACGCCGGCAGATTTGAATTTTCTGTGGTATCCGGGGCAATTCTTCGCCGAGCGCGGCGTGGTCCTGGTTTCGGTCAACTACCGGCTCGGTGTGCTCGGCTTCTTCGCTCATCCCGATCTCGCCGCCGAGGGCTCGCCGGTCGGCAACCAGGGTTTGCTCGATCAGCAGCACGCGCTGCGCTGGGTGCGGGACAACATCGCCGCCTTCGGCGGTGATCCGGCCAACGTGACGATCTTCGGTGAGTCGGCGGGCGCTGGCTCGGTGTGCATGCACACGGTGTCGCCCGGTAGCCGGGGTCTGTTCCATCGCGCCGCTAGCCAGAGCGGAGGCTGCACGACGTCGGCGGCGACCGATCGCGCGGCGCTCAACACGCAGATCACGGATTTCGGCGCGCAGCGCAATTGCACGGGCGCGGGCTCGCTCGCGTGTCTGCGCGGCAAGGCGGTCACCGAGCTCGTCAGTATGGACACGGTGGACCGGACCATGGGCATGGAGGGCGTGCGCCGCGCATTTTCGTTCGGAGCGGTCGTCGACGGGCCCGACGGGTTTTTGCCGGAGCCGGCGGCCGCGCTGTTCGAGCGCGGCGAGGTGGCGCAGGTGCCCTACATCCTCGGCACCAACAACGACGAGGCGCAGCTCTACTATTCGCTGGATTCGACGCTGCCGAAGACCGAAGAGGAATACCAGGCCGAGCTCGTCGAGCGTTACGGCGCGTTCGCGCCGCGCGTGGCGGCGATGTATCCGGTCTCGAAGTTCAACGGCGACTACAAGAAGGCGATCACGCGCGTCGCGACCGACTCGGGGTTGGTGTGCGGCACGCTCGATACCGCACGTCGCGCCGTGAAGGCGAACCTGCCCGTTTACATGTACAACTTCAACATCCCGTGGAGCATCGCGCGCGACCTGCTCGGGATCAGCCACGCGTCCGAGATCAGCCACGTCTTCGGTAGCCCCTACAACGAGACCGAGGAAAACGTCGCGGTGGGCGTCGCGATGAACACGTACTGGGCGACGTTCGCGAAGACCGGCGATCCCAATTTCGACGGCGCGCCGGCGACGTGGCCGCGCTTCATGCCGGATCAGAACGACGACGATCAGCGCATCCAGTTCGACCCGAATTTCGAGACCGTAAACGGCTTCCGGAAGGAAGAATGCAAGCTCTGGCGCGAATACGCCGCGCAGCAGTAGCAGCCTTTCCGCGTCACTAGAAAAATCCGGGACGGGGCCGCGGAAGCTGTGGCAGTGTCTCGCCGATGCGCGATCGGGCCTGGTTGCTCGATAAACTGCCGTTCGGCATCTGGGTCGGCTGCGCCCCGGACGGCCGCGTCGTCTACGCCAACGACGCATTCCGAGAGATCGTCGGTATCGACGCGGTGACCGACAGCGTGATCGAAGACGTTCCGGTCACGTACGCCGTCTTCGATCGCGGGGGCCGGCCCTATCCGGTCGAAAAGCTGCCGTTCCCACGGGCGCTCGCGCAGCGTGAGCGCGTCATGGTCGACGATATCGTCGTCCACCGGCCGGACGGGCGAAGAGTCCACGTGCGCTCCTTCGGCGAGCCGATCTTCGACGAGTCGGGCGCGATCACGCACGTGATCGTGACGTTCACGGACACCACGAAGGAGGTCGAGGCCGAGATCGCGCGCGATACGATGGAGGCGCGGCTCGCGCTCGCGATCAATCACGCTCCGATCGCGATCTGGAGCGCCGACAAGAGCGGCATCGTGCTGATGTCGGAGGGGGCCGGCCTCCAGTCGATGGGAGTGAAGCCCGGGCAGCTCGTGGGTCAGAACATGTTCGATCTTTACCGGGAGCATCCGACGATTCCACACGACAACCAGCGCGCGCTGGCGGGCGAGTCGTTCTGGACCACTGCCGAGGTTCCCGGCGCGGTTTACCACACGTACATGACGCCGCTCCGCGACGGGACGGGCGCGATCACCGGCATCATGGGCCTGTCCAACGACGTGACCGAGCTCCGGCGCTTGCAAGCCAACGCGATCCAGAACGATCGCGTGATCGCCCTCGGAACCCTGGCGGCGAGTCTCGCCCACGAGATCAACAATCCGCTCACGTACCTCCTGGCGCATGCCGCGCTGTGCGAGAAGACCTTGAAAGACCTGGAGCTCGCGCTCGAGGCGCACCCGAACGCCGCCGTGAGCGAGCTTCGCACACTGACGAAACAGCTGCGCAGCGATCTCGAACCCGTGCACGGCGCGGCCGAGCGTGTGGCGAGGATCACGCGTCAGCTCAAGACGCTCAGCCGTTCGCCCGAGGAGCGCCGAGAGCCGATCGACGTGAGGAACGTCGTGCTCAGCGTGATCGAGCTCGTCGGCAAGGACATCGATGCTTGCGCCCAGCTGCGGCTCGAGCTCGGAACGCCGGCGCTGGTGGTCGCCGACGAAACGCGGCTCGTGCAGGTCGTGCTGAACCTGATGGTGAACGCGATGCAGGCCGTTCGGGCGCAGCGCGCCGCTGCCCCGGAGATCGTCGTGCGCGCTCGCGTCGTGGAGGATCGGGTTCTGCTCGACGTCGAAGACAACGGAGCGGGTGTGCCCGCGCGCGATCGGGCGCGCATCTTCGAGCCCTTCTTTTCAACCAAGGACCCCAGCGAAGGCACCGGGCTCGGGCTGTTCGTGTGCCGCAACATAGTTCGCGATCTCGGTGGCGAGATCACGGTAGAGGATGGGCCGAACGGCGGAGCGCGCCTTCAGGTGACCTTGCCGCGCTACGAGGGACCGGCGCCGGCGACGGCGAGCACTCCGCCCCGCAGCGCGCCAAGCCGGCCGGAGCGGGCGCGGATTCTGCTGGTCGACGACGAACCGGGGCTGGTGCAAGCGTTCGCCAAGTGCCTGCGGCTCGAGGGCCACGAGGTCGAGTCGGTCGGCGACGGCGCGAGCGCCCTCGAGGTCCTGCTCTCCAGCCAGCAGTTCGACCTGGTGTTTTGCGATCTGATGATGCGCGGCTTGACGGGGATGGACCTCGAGCGGGCGTTGCTCGAGCGCGCACCCCAGCGCTTGACGCGGATCGTGTTCATGAGCGGCGGCGCCTACACGCCCGAAGGCCGCGCCTTCCTCGAGGCTCATCGCACACAGAGCGTCGACAAACCCTTCGACATCGTGCGCGAAGCCAGCTCTCGCCTGCGGCGCCTCCGGCAAGCCCCCTCGAGCTAGACTGCGATCATGACGCCGGCGGACACCTGGGAGCTCGGCGACCGCTACGAGCGCTACATCGGCCGCTGGAGCCGCAGCGTCGCCCCGGAATTTCTGTCCTGGCTCGACGTCGCGCCCGGCCGCCGCTGGCTCGATCTCGGCTGCGGCACCGGAGCGCTCGCCGCCGCCGTGCTTCAGCAGGCAAGCCCGTCCGCGCTGACCGCGGTCGAGCCCTCCGAGGGCTTTCTCGCCACGGCGCGAGAACGGCTCGGGGATCGAGCCGCGCTCTTGCGCGGCGACGCGAGCGCGATTCCCCTGGGGGACGGTGCGGTCGACGTCGTGGTTTCGGGCTTGATGCTGAACTTCGTTCCCGATCCGCGAGCAGCGCTCGCCGAGATGAAGCGCGTGACGAGCGAGCGCGGCACCATCGCCGCCTACGTCTGGGACTACGCCGGGAGGATGGAGCTACTGACGTTCTTCTGGGAAGCCGCGGTCGAGCTCTTCCCGGAAGCCGCCAAGCTCGACGAGCGCGTGCGTTTTCCCCTGTGCGAAAGCGCGCGCCTGGCCGAGCTCTTCGCCGCGAGCGGCCTGGATCGAGTCGACGTGACGGCGATCGACGTAGCCACGCCGTTCGCGAGCTTCGACGATTACTGGGAGCCATTTCTCGGCGGTCAGGGTCCCGCGCCCGCCTTCGCCATGGCGCTCGAAACCCCCGCGCGCGAGCGTTTGCGGAAGCGCTTGCACGAGCGGCTGCCGGCGACTCACGACGGGACGATCGCGCTGACGGCGCGGGCGTGGGCCGTACGCGGCGTCACGCGCTGATCGAGCTCACAGGTCGACCAGCACCTTGAAGCCGCCCCAGAACATGCGCATGCCGTCGAAGGGGAAGCTCTTCGGGTCCATGTTGGCCATACGCGGATCCTTCATCACCTTGTCGTTCACGGCGTCGCGGTGCTCGCGCGATTCGTAGACGATCCACGCGAAAACCACGACCTCGTCCGGCTCGAGATTGACGGCCTGGGGAAAGGACGTGACCTTGCCCGGCTTCACGTCGTCGGCAATGCATTCGATGTATTCGAGCGCTCCGCATTCACGCCAGACTTGACCCGCTAGTTGCGCGTATTCCCGGTAACGCTCGATGTTTTTTTTCGGCAGCGGCAAAACGAACCCGTCGACGTACTTACCCATGTAGTTGGTCATCGCGTGCTCCTCGATCTTTGGTTAGCGCAAACGCCGAAAGGACGCTCGACCCGCCCCGCGCTTCATGAAGCGTGCCAGAGCGCCTCGCCCAGCGACGGCTGTTGCAGAAATTCGACAAGCCGATAGCGGCTAGTGTCGTCGCGCGGGCACTACTTCTCAGGAACCCTGACGCGTGCGTCAGGGTGCTCTGGCGAGTTTTGTGCCGAATTATCGGCCCTTTTGCCGTGGCACGAACGCTGCACCAAAGCTGTCTCATGTTTCCAGGGGTGATGATGGCGGATCTCGGGTACCCACCGGTGGAACGGGATACCCCCGCGGCGGAACAGCGGGCTTCGTCCCGCGAAACGCCGAACTGGTTCGTCCGTCCGGCGCTGGGTCTGGGCAGCGTGCCGCGCAGCGCGCAACGCGAGCTCTTCGAGCTGAACGGTTACGAGAACAGCGGACTGCGCTGGCACTTCGGAGCCGACGCCGCCGCCTTTCCGTGGGAGCACGTCGGGCTCGGCGGTTTCGTCGGTTATTCCTGGCGCAAGGTCGAGCCGGAGAACGGCGGTCCTGCCCTCGAGGAGTCCATCTATCGCGTGGGTGCACAGGTGCCGGTGACGACGGGCAGCGAAAGCGTGCTCTTGGTGTTCGCGCCGCGCCTGGGTCTCGTGCACGGCAGCCAGAGCCTCCACGGCGACGGAAACTTTGTCACCGGGCCCCTGTTCGGAGCGAGCGCGGGCCTGGTGTTTCCCAAGGTTCACCTCGGCTTCGATCTCGGCGCCTACTACGCGCCGGTTCCCGCATCGGGAGCCCTCGGCGAGCGCGATGATTTCGGCGGCTTGGAACTCAACTTCTTGGTGTATCTCGATGGCTAAAGCTCGTCCCGGTATTCCGCTCTCGATCGTGATCCTGGCGCTGCTCGCCTGTGCGTCGACGCCCGAGCGCCTGCTCGACCAGACCTGCACCGAGCAGCGCTGCCAAACGACCGGCAGCGCGCACGAAACGTCCGGGCTCACCGGCGATTCGCTCGGGTTCGAGATCGGGCCCGGCCCCGGCAGCGTGGCGATACCCGTACACCACAACGTCCTCACCGACGGCCCGCTCGAGCTCCTGCTCAAGGGCAGCGGCAGTCTGGTCGTCACGATCGGGCCCGAGGGCTGCACGAACTGCAGCTCGCAATCGATCGAGCTGAACCAGGGCTGGACCTGGGAGAGCGCCGGCCCCATCAGCGGCTTCGGCCTCGACGGCGCGAATTTCACTCTGGTCGTCGAAACGCTCGACGACACGTCGCACGCTCAGTTGCTCGACTTTCGCATTCGCTGACGCTTCCCCCGGGCTATTCGGCGCAAGTCCCGAGCGCACATCGCGCCGTTTCGCCCTCGCAGCTGCGGGAAAGGCAGCTCTTGCACGCTTCGTCGTCCAGCGGTCGTGCCACTAGGCCGGCGCTCTCGATGCTCGGGTTGCACGCGTCTCTGCAACGCTCGGCGCGGCAGACCGCGAGCTCCGCAAAGGGAATACTCTTCGTCGGACAGCCCTGGAGAAAGCACGACTGTGCTTCACGCACGACCGCTTCGGGCGCCGACGCGCGCTCGATCGCCGACGCGATGCAAGCTTCGATGTCGGCGCAGCCGAGCGAGCCGTGACCGACCACGCCCGAGCCGCGCAGCCCGCAGGCCTCGGAAAGCGCATCCATCCGCTTGCCGCTGGCTGTTACATAGCCAGCGCTGAGCGAGCACATCTCGTCCTTTCGAGCGCTCGTCCCCTGGCTCACCTCGATCGCGTCCGAATTTTCGTAGCTGCACTCGAACTCCACGGCATCCCCCGCCGCGAGGGCGAACGGCGGACTCAGCGCCTCGGTCGGCCGATTCCAGACAGGCGTGTCGAGCAGGGGCAAGGTCTGGCCGCCGCGCTCGACCCAGGCCTGAAAGCGGCGCCCGCGCTCGTGCATGTGGCCGTGCAAAAACACGAGCTCGAGCGGCTCGGCGATCGCGCAGCGCATCCGGGTGCGACCGCTGGAGCGAGCGGGGACGTGAATGGCCCAGTCGTAGAAGTGGAAGAGTCCGGCTTCGGCCCGAACCGGGCCGCCATCGGAGACGAGATCGATCACGGCACGCGTCGCGAGCTCGTGGTCCCCACCGTTGACGACGTGGTGCTCGAGCAGCACGACCGACCCGGGCTGGAGCCGCAGCGCCGCTCCGGCGGGATAGCGCAAGCTCGCGTTGCCGGGCTGTGCTCCGTACAGCATGCCGGAGATCGCCGCGTGGCTTTCGACGTCGGTGTCGCAGTGCCGGATCACCGAATCGAGCCGGTGCGAGATCTGCCTTGGGTCGAGCGTTGTCTGCCAGAGCAGCAGGTGATGCGAATGCGGATCGAGACGCTGCTCGAATCCCTTCGCATCGAAGCCGCTTTCGGGAATCACGAAGTAGCGGCAGACGTATTCTTCGCTGCCGGAGGGAAGCGCAGCGTCGATCTGCATGCGCAACACCTCGGGCGGCCCCCCGCTCGACGTCCCGGTTCCGGAGCCCTGGCTCGCGCAGCCGGCCAGGAGCAACAGCGCCAGAACCCCCGCCCGTGCCGCGATCACGGCGCGATGCACTCCCCGCGACACCCTTCTTGAGTGCAATCGTTGAGTTCCAGAATGGCGGGCAGCCCCGGGTGCGTGCTCGTCAGATTGATCGCGTCGAGACACGGCTGCCCGCACGCCAATCGATCCTCGAGCAGCGCCGGCGTGTAGCAGCCGCGCTCGAGCACGCACTGGTGAAACTCCGGGCAGTCCGGCAAGGTCATGCACAGGTCGTAGGCGTAGCGGCACGCCCTGCCCTCGCCCTCGATGCACTCGCGGCACTCGGCGCTGGTCCCGCCGACGTCATTGTGCGTCTCCTCGACGTGAATCGGCGTCGTATCGACGCATGCGCCGAGCAGCGCCAGCGAGCAGAGCGCGGCCAAGTGTCGAGCGCGGATCATGGTGAGTCTTCCCCTTCGGCGAAAGCCTCGCCGGTGGCAAAATCGTAGCGCAAGCCGAAGAAGACGCTGTACTGGTCGATGGGGGCCAGGGTCGGCACGTCGATCGGGTTGATGATCTCGGGGACGTTACCGGCCGTGTAAGCGCTGTCCGAAGCCGTGGCGTACGTCCCGCTGAGGCGATAGCCGAGGCCGCGTACTCCAGGGACGAGGCCGGTCAAAGTGGCACGAAGCTCGGCGAGCGCGGGCGCCGTCGGCGTATTCGACCAGCCGGCCAGGTACGGGCGGTCGACCAGACGCTCGTTCATGTAGGACGCGGCGAGCGCGGGCGTCGGCGCGTAGCCGCCCGCCTTGTACGCGATGCGCGCGTTGCCGAAGAATGCCGGCGCCGCCGGCAACGGCTGCGCACCTTGCCCCGAATCGCGGCGGGCGTAGGCGGCGGTCGCGTTCACGCCGTAGCCGAGACGGCCGCCGGCGAGCGTGCCCTCGAAGCTCGCGTTGTAGCCGTAGTTGTTCAAGGTGGCGACGTTCCGGTACTGAACCACGTTGACGGCGCTGATCGGGAGCTCGCCGCGGCTCTGCAGCTCGCCGCGCTCCGCGCCGGTGAGCGCGCGCGCTTCGACGAGGTTTTCCCACCAGGTTCGATAGACGCCGAACATCAGGCGCTGCGTGCCGAAGCGCTGCTCGACCGAGCCCTCGATCGAGCGCACGGTCTCGGGCTCGAGATCGGTGGAGCGCGCCTGGCGAATCGTGCCGACGCTGGTCTCGTTCCAGGTCGGCGCGCGAAATGCCTGCGAGTAAACGACCTTGGTCGTCGTCAGCTCGAAGGGCCGGAGCGCCACCGCGCCGCGCGGCGAAACGATCGGCGAAATGCGCTCCTCGACGTCGAGCCGCGCGCCGGCGTTGAGGTCGAGCCACAGGTTCGGCTTGTAGGTCTGCTGCACGTAGGGGCTCAACAGGCCGGCCGACGCATCGACGACGCCCGTCGACGACGTGAATGGCTGTCCGGTATCGAAGTTCCGCGCATCTTCCTTGGCGCTGACCCAGCGCATGCGGGCGTCGAGCCCGATCAGCGTCACCAAGCTCGAATCCTTGAGCCAGTTCAGGCTGACGCGCTCCTCGATCCCGGCCCAGCGCGCGCGACCCGCGGTGTAGTACTGGCAGGTCTGGAAGCTGCTGCGGAAGCAGCCTTGCAGCGCATCGCGGTTGACGCGGCGTTGATAGTCGAAGCCGTCGGCATACACGCGCGACGTCAGCTGGAGGAATGCGCTGGCCGCCGCGTAGTGTTTGAGATCGAAGCGCAGCGCGCGGTCGAGCTCGTAGCTTTCACGGTCGTCGAAATCGACGTCCACCAGGCCATACGTGTACGGGATGCCGCGGCGGTAAGCAGACGCCAGCACGCTGAAGTCGAAATCGGCGACGCGCAGGCGCAGTGTCCCCATCGGCGCATCGGCGAAATAAGCATCCTTCACTTCGCCGCCCCAGATGCCGTCGGCCGGGCCCCCGCGGCGATAAGTCGGCGTCACGCCGTTGACCCCCGACGCCAGCGGTGCCTGCAAGTCGAAGCTCAGATCGGGGCCGAAACGCCGGTAGTACTCGACCGCGGCGGTGAGCTCGGCGCGCTCGCCGAACAGGTCGAAATGAAAACCGGCGCCGGCGCCCGCGCGCGCGCTCCGGTCCCACTCGTACTCGCCGAAGACGTGACCGCCGCGGTAGTCCTTCTCGAGCTTGGTGATCACGTTGATCACCCCGAGCATCGCGTTCGAGCCGTAGAGCACCGAGCCCGGGCCGACGATCACCTCGATGCGATCGATGACGTCGATCGGGATGCCGGCGCCCTGATCGAAACGCGCCGCGCCGTACAGCGGATCGTTGATGGAATGACCGTCGACGAGCAACAGAAAGTGCTTGCCGTCGTCACCCGGCAAGAGCACGCCCCGCGCGCCGAGATCGGGTGTGCGCAGCGGGTCGGAGACGACCAGACCCACGGCCAGGAACTGAATCGCCTCGTCGAGCGAGCGGATGCCGTAAGTCTGGATTTCCTCGGCGGTCAGCGTGGAGGAGGTGGCGGGTGCGCTCGAGGCGCTTTCGGCTTGCGTCGAAGCCGTGGTGACGACGCTCTGGCTGAGCGCGGATTCGAGGCTTTCGGTGTCGTCGGCGAGCGCGGCGGAAGCCCGCAGCGCGACGCCGAGCGCGAGCAACCGGAACGACCAGCGCGCTTTCATCGATACACCTTCATGAGCCTCAGCACCGACGCGCTGAAGTCGACGTTCTGGCGTTTGGCGCGCGGCAGATCGAGCAAGATCTTGGGCTTGCCGGACACGAGCTCGAAGCCGAGCACCACGCCGCGCGACACGTATTCGGGAACCGCAGATACACTGAGCACGTCCACGCCCGAAAGCGCGCGCTCCAGCGCCTCGAGCTCGCCGTCGAAATCGGGAGTGACGTAGACGACGGCAACGTGCTCGGCGCGACACAGCTTGGCGAGCGCCGGGGCGCCCTCGTACTTGACGATGCGCTCCTCGTGGCGGCGGCCGCCCAGCTGGTCGAGATTGCCGAGCGCCGACTTGAAGGCTTCGGCGGCGATGCGCGAGCGCGCGCTGCCCGCTTTGATCAGCACCAGCGTGCGCACCGCCTGCCCGGCGCGTTTCTCGAAGTTGCGATCGTACGGCAAGAGCTTGTTGACCAGGTCGGCCTGCACCGCAGGCGGGACGCTCGCCGCCTGAGCGAAGGCGCCATCCGCGCTCGAGAGCACGACCAGGAGCAAGAGCGGGAGCAAGCACCGTCGCGGCAGTTCGCCGGAAAAGCGCGCTCGAGCGCAGGGCGACCCGTGGGGCGGGATCACTTGCCTCACGGCAACGGACCTTTTCAGGATCTTTTAACCCTCGGTGTACCGCCCCACTCGCGCTCGACAGCAGGTCGCGGGTCCGGCAGCATGCGCGCCCATGGGACACACGCTCCGGGCAGTGACGGAACATCTCTTCCTATTCGTGTGCTTGTTCGGGGGTGCTGGCTGCGAAAACGATCCGCCCGCATCGAAAAAAGCATGCTTCGAGGCCATCGACAAGAGCCGTCAAATGCTGTCGGTTCCCGACCACGCCGCGGCGAAGGATTGGCAGGCACGCGCGCAGAAGGAGTGCCTCGCCGATCAAGCGGCGGCGATCGCAGGACTCGAGAAGGAGATCGCCGCCAGCGAGGCCTTGGCCGCCGAGCGCGCCAAGAAGCGCGAAGAATCCTTCAAACCGAAGCCTGCGAGCGAGTCCCAGGCCCCCGGCTTCGTCGAGGCAGCGGCGAAGTACCGTGACCTGAAGAAGCGCGAAGTATGCGAGACCGACCCGTGCGCGGACGTGGAGCCCGTCGGCAAGCTCACGATTCGCCGCAGCACGGCCAAGGGGAAGCGCGACGCGTTTCGCGTGTTCACCCGGGTGAGCGGGGAACGCATCGGCTGCGACCAGCTCGGGCCGAACGAGGTCAAACGCCGCTGGGAGGTCGAAGCGCAGATTGACCTACATTGCGCCTTCAATAACGGTCCTTTGAAGGGACTCTCGGCCCTCCTCGAGCAAGAAAAAGAGCGCCCCGAAACCAACATCGTCGTATTTTCCGAAAAATGGCTGGAGCGCGACGCGGCGCTGAGAACCCAATTGGATGCCGCCCCGGCCAAAGCGGCCAAAAACGCGCCCTGAGCTCTGAAAATGGCCTGATACACGACGTGCTATAGTTCGTCTGTTTATGGGCGCATCCGCGTTCTTGATCGTCGAACCCGACCAAGACACGGCAAACGTGTTGTCACACCTTTGCCGGGAGCTGCGCGCGCCGCAGGTGACGCGAAGCCTGGCTGAAGCTCGCCGCGCGCTCAGCATGCGCAGCCGCTGGGCCGGTGTGATTCAGGAGCTCGTGCTGCCCGACGGCTGGGGCGTCGACCTGCTCAAGGAGATCCGCGCGAAGTTCCCGTCGCTGCCGGTGCTGGTGCTGACGAGCCTGACCGATGCCGACTCGATCAATCGCGTCCACGTGTTGCGCGCCGAATACCACTGCAAGCCCACGCGCCGGCGCGCGCTGCGCGGATTCATCCAGCACGCCGTCGCGCTCGATCGCGTACGCGACGTGCGGGTGGCCTCGATCATCGGCGACTTCGTGCAGCGCTTCGGTTTGAGCCCGCGCGAGAGCGAGCTGCTCGCGGCTGCCGTGGCCGGAACCTCGCGCAAGACCCTGGCCGACGAGCTCGGTACCACCGAGAACACACTGAAGACCCAGGTGCGCCAGCTCTTGCGCAAATGCGGCGACCAGAAGAGCCTCGAAGAGCTGGGGCGGCTGGTGCTGCGCCAGGCGATCAGCTCGGACCGCCCGGCGTACGCGACGGAGTCGGTGCCGCCGTCGAATCGCGACTCGCCGCCGACGATCCGCCCGTCTTCCGGCCGCTGGGAAACCGCCCGGGCGACGTCGGGGGTGATGCCGATAGCCGGCGCCCCCGACGACTCGGAGATCGAGCAGCAGCCTCAGTCCAAGCGGTGATCGTCGCCGTCGCGGACGCCGTCGTCGTCGCGATCGACGCCGGCGCGGTAGCCGCTGCCGAGCGGCATGCAGGTGAAAGTCAGGCTTTCGATCGGAAGATTCACCTTGTTGACCAGCTGCGCGGTCGTCATGTTGGCGTCCGCGGCGCGGTCGGTCATGAACTGGCCGCCACCCAGGTAAACGAAGCCGCGGCTCTTGATCGGTAGATCACCCTTGGCGATCAGATCGCAATCGCCGGCGTCGGCTCGCGCGACCAGCAGGGCGACGCGCGCGGCGACGGCAGCCTTGTTGTCGTGACGCACCGTGATCTGCTGGCCGACGATCGGCTTGTGGTTGGTGGGGAAGGCCAGCAGGAACTGCTCCACCTTGCGCCGCAGCGGAGCTCCGGCGAGGCCGGGTGGGAAGCCTTGCGGGTTCGGCCCGCCGATGAAGTCCTGGTTGAAGTTCGTGGCGTGCAAGAACCTGAAGGGCGTATCCAGGTCACCCGCGCGCGACACGCCGAAGCCACGGATCTGATCGCCCTGGAAGCCCATGAAGCCCTCGGCGTCGCCGAGCAGCGGCGCCAGGCTCGGATTACCGAACTTACCGATCTTCGTGTAGAGGTTGCGGAGGTGCGGGATCTTGAACACCTGCGGGAAGACCTCGCGCGCCTGCTCGCCGTCGGTGCCGAAGAAGCCGGGGAAGCGCTCGCCGCTGCCCCGGTTGGCGTCCGGATCGAGGCGGTGACAACCCTCGCAGGTGATCACCCCCGAGTCGCTGATCGGATTGAAGAAGAAGTCGCGACCGGCCTGCTGGTCCGGCGTGAGCGACCCGTCCAGATTGGCAATCGGATTCGGCGGGTACATGACCTGAAGCTGAAAGTCGATGTACGCATCCATGTCCGCCGCCGGTAGATCCGCGTCACGGCCCAGCAAGCCGGTGAATCCGGCCTGGAACTGGCGCAGCGCCTCACGCTCGTTGTAAGCGCCGCTGTTCGGCTGGATGTTCGGCTCCGTCAAGGAGCCCGTGCGGTCGCCGCGCCAGTGCATCGGGCCGTGGTTGGCCATGCCGCGCAAGCTCTGCGTCGTCAGCGGGCCCTTCATCGGCATGAACGAGCCGTCGATCGGGAACGGCCTGAGGTTGATCTTGACCGGGTTGTTGTTGACGATCGGATCGCCGTCGGGGTTGCCGAGATCCCAGCCCAGGTCGTCGTTGTCGCTGAAGACGTGGCAGGTGGCGCAGGACGAGTCGCCGTGCGCGCTCAGCGTGGCGTCGTAGAGGAAACGCCGGCCGCGGGTCACGCTCGGCGGCTCCGGGCTGAACATCGCGACGTGGTTGACCTCGCGCCGCTGCTGCGTGTCGATGATCGAGATCGAGTTGTCGAAGCGGGTCATCACGTAGAGCTGGCGCCGGCTCTCGTCGAGCACGACGCCGGTCGGGCCGCCGCCCGAGACCCGGATCTGATCGGCGGCATTCGGGAAAAAGGTGTCGTTTTCGAGCTTCGCGGTGTCGTAGATGCCGACCTTGCTCGAACCGAGCATGGCGACGTACAGCGTCTTGCCGTTGTTGCTCACCGCCGCCTGGATCGGCAGCGCCATGCTCAGCGCTTGCTCGGCGTTGGGCACGGGGTCGCAGCAACTCGTGAAATCGATGTGCTTGTTGAGGTGCCGCGCCGCCACACCGCCGCCCGGCGTCAGCACCGAGATGCGGCTCTTGTTGTGATCGCCGCGCACCGTGTGTCCGGCGAAGATGCCCGGCCCCTCGAAGCGTTCCTCGTTCGAAGCCTCGGTGTTGGTGACGTAGATTTTCCCGCTCACCGGGTTGACGACCATGTTGTAGAGCACGGTGCCGACCGACGGAAAGTACGCCCCCGCGCTTTCGACCGGCGGGTTGGCCATGGCGTCGATCGTGAACACGTCCTTGTCGGGCAGGTTGAACGGCACGAACTGATCCCAGGGCCGGCCGATCTCGTCGACCCAGTGCTCGCCGTCGTGCTTTACCATCAAGCCGACGTGCGGCTGCGGCACGCCGGCGTAGTTGGTCTGCGGATCCGGCGTGGGAAGGCCCAGGATTTCCGTCACGACCGAAGTCTTGTTGCCGCTCTTGTGGCCCGCAGCGTAAACCTTCTTGCCGTCGGGAGTGACCGCGAGCCCCCGCGGCGTATCGGTGAACAAAGTGATGATGTTGAGCGGGCCGCCGTTCAGCGTATTGTTGAGATTGGCGGAGTCGTAGACCCAGACGTCGGCGCGGCCGATGCCCGCCGTCGTGAACTGGGGATCGTAAGGCACGTTCTGCCCGCGGTGCGCGGTGGTGATGAAAGCGCGCCGCTTGCCGGGTCCGGCGAACACGATGTCGCGCGGCTCGTCACCGACGAGCAGGGTGCGCGCGACATGCGACCCGAGTCCGAGCGGGCCGACCTTCACGATACTGACGCTGTCCGAGACGTGGTTGACTACCCACGCTTCACCTTCGTCCTTGACGCCGACCGCGACCGGCTCGAGGCCCACCGGCACCGACTCGACGTGCACCAGCTTTTGCCCGGCGATGACGAAGATCTCTAGTCGAGCGTCCGGCGTGTTCACCGCAAACAAGAGCCGCCCGCTCGGCGAAAGCGCCAGGGGCCGGACCTGCCCGGTCTCGAACAAGGTGTAGTTATCGCTAGCCGCAGCCTGGTTACATACTGCAGAGACCGCCCCCGCACACAGCAAGGCCGCTCCAGCGTGGCGAAACGACTTGTTGAAAGCTCTCATCGACCGCACTCCTTGGGCGTCGCGGCAGCGACCCCGAGCTTTCTTTCTATCGGGGTTTCTCGCACTTTCGAATCACCCCGAGGGGTGAGTGCCTGATCCCCGTTTTCGCGGGTTTGGTGCGGGAACCGCGCGAAAGGTCGCGTGAGACTGTTTTCCAGTCTCCCGCCTTCAGGAGCGACAGTAGTAGTCTGCCCGCAGCATGCCCGCCTCGGAAAAGCCGGCGCAGATCCAGCTCGGACCGCACAGGGTGGAGCTCGGCGCCGACGGCATCTTGTCGATGACGGTCGTCGGGACAATGGAGCTCCCCGAAGCCGAGCGCTTCGCGCAGGAAATGCTGGCGTTCCAGGAGCAGCACCCGAAGGCGCTCCTGATCCTGAACATGGCTCAGGTCAAGACCGTCAAGCCCGAGTCCCGCAAAGTGATCATCGAGGGCGTGCGCAAGCGCCCCTATCCGGTGTGCTTCGTCCAGGCTAGCTTTGCGCTACGCGCGTTGATGGGATTGATGTTGAACGCGCAGCGGATCCTGGGGAACGACACGCCTCACGCGTTCGTCGACACGGAAGCCGATGCGCGCGCCTGGGCGAAGACCGTGCAAAAGACCTGGTTGCCTCCGCCCGCGTACTGACGCGCCGCTACTTCTGTTTCGGCGCCCCGACCGAAATGCTCTGACTGCCACCTACCGTGATGCTTTCGTTGGCGCCGGCGCCGGAACGATGCTGTTGCACGGTATGCGTGAGCTCGTGCGCGACGCCGCCCGTACCGCCGCTCACTTTTTCGAGCGCTTCGTCCTCCAGCGCTTCGGAAGCCTTGCCTTCGTCGCTCTCGTTCATCGGCCTAAATTGAACGAGTGCACGGAGGACCGCAAGCACCAGACAGGCGCGTGTGCTAGCGTGCCGGTGAGATGCGCTTGGGGACGGGGCTCGGGAAGCAGCTCTTCACGGCGATCGCGCTGTCCACGGCCAGCGCGTCGGCGCAAGCACCCCAGGCGCCGATGCCAGCACCTCCTCCGCCGCCACCCGGCTACGCGCCGCCGCCTGGCTATCCGCCGCCTGGCTATCCGCCGCCTGGCTATCCGCCGCCCGCGTATCCGCCACCACCGCCGCCAACCGAAGCGCCCGCGGCGGTGGAAGCGAAAACGCGCGGCTACCATCTTCACGACGGCTACTTCATGCGCTTCGCCGGAGGCGCCGGCTATCTCGTGCTCGAGGTCGATTCGAGCGCGACTGCGCGCGGGCCAGGGATCACGTGGCAGTTCGATTTCGGCGGTGCGCTCGCCGACGGTGTCGTCCTCGGCGGCAGCTACACCGGCCTCGTGGCTTCGAACGTCACCGTCGAAGGCACTCGCACTTCGGGGGATGCTTCGCTGCTACAGCTCGGCCCGTTCGTCAGCGTGTTTCCGGATCCGCGCGGCGGGCTCGAGCTCGGCGCGATGCTCGCACTCGCTTTCGGTGAACAATCCGGCGGAACAGATTTCGCTGCGGGTCCCGGAATCGGACTGTGGGCGGGTTACACGGGGTGGGTGTCGGCGAACTGGGCGCTCGGTGGCTTGTTGCGCGCCTCGGGAGCTTGGATGACTGGCGACGCCAGCGATGGCGTCGGCTACGCGACGTCGTCCTCGCCCAGGCGTGAAATCGACGTGACGGGCGGGTCGATCGCCCTGTGTTTCAACGCGCTCTACCAGTAGCGGGCCCGGCGCGGGGATTTCCGCATTGCATCGGCGCAAGAAATTTCGGATACTGCTGGATCGCGGCGCGGCCTTCGTTACCGCGCAAGGAGCTCGCTTCATGACCGCAGTAAAGCTTCGTTCGGCTCGGCAGGGGATCGCGTTGCACAGCGCGCTATGCGCGGTGGTTTTCTCGGTCGGCTGCGGGTCCGACGGCGAAAACACCGGCTCGACCGTCGCCAGCGGGGGCGGCGCGAACGCGGGCGGCGTGGGCGGCATCAGCCTAACCGGCGGCGCTGGCGGTGCGGGAGGCAGCAGCGCCAGCTCCGCGGGCGGGCTGGGCGGCATCATGGGGATGAGCGGGGCGAGCGGATCCTCGTCCGGAGGCACCGCCGGGTTCACGGCCTGCAGCGGAACCAGCTCGGAGACCGAGGCCGTGGGCGCGCTCGACATGTACCTGATCTTCGATCGCACCGCGAGCATGGGGCAGGACTGCGACTACGCCGGCGGCACGCCGCCCGTGAACTCCAAAGCTTGTTTTGCGACCTACGCGCTCTCTCAATACTTCATGTCGCCGCAGACCGCGGGGCACCGGCTCGCGTTCGAGTTCATGTCGGTGCCGGACGGCGTGTGCTCGGGTGGACCGAGCAACGGCGAGGCGACGCCGCTGATCGACATGACCGATCTGCCGGTGAATCAGAACCACGCTTTGGTCCAGGCGATCAGCAACGAGACTTTCGCGGGCGGGCTCGGCACGCAGATCGAAGCCGCGCTGCGCGGGATCGCCACCTACACCGCCGGCCATGTCACGCCGGGCCGCACCACGATCGGCATCCTGATGACCGACGGCGATCCGAACGGGTGCGACAACAACGTCGCCAACCTGGCGACGATCGTGAAAAACCATTTCACCGCGACCGGCATCAAGACCTTCGTCATCGGCATGAACGGCGCGACGCTCGCGAACCTCGAGCGCTACGCGGCAGAAGGCGGCGCCCAACCTCACACCGACTTTTGCGGCAGCGGACCGAGCCCGTGTCACTACTGGGACGTCGGCAACGGCGATCCGGCGGCGATCGTCTCGGCGCTCACCGCGATCGCCGGCCAGGGCGTGGTGCCCTGCGTGTACGCGATCCCGACCACCACCAGCACCGGCGAGGCGATCAACTTCGGTCTGGTCAACGTGCAGTACCGCGACAAGGACGCGAACCCGATCACGGTAGGCCAGGTGCCCGCTGCGGCGGACTGCGGCGCTCAGGGCGGCTGGTACTACAACACCGACCCGAGCGTCGGCAAGCCGACCGAGATCCACCTCTGTCCCGCGACCTGCGATCTCGCCAAGGAGGCGGGCACGGCGGCCGGCGTCAACGTCGTGTTCGGCTGCCGGACGCAGGTCGGCCCACCGGCGTAGCCGGCGCTCAGCGCTCCGGAAACCGCGCGGCCCAGGCTTCGAGCGGCAGCCGCGCCGCGTTCGCGACGTACGCGATCGCGTGGTACCAGCCGGCCAGCACCAGAAGCTCGAGCAGCTGGGTTTCGGAAAACTCGGCCGCGAGCCGGTCCCACAGCTCGTCACCGGCGTTGCCCTGATCGTGCAAGGCATCCACCATGGCGATCAGCAAGCGATCGCGCTCGCCGAACGCCGGGTCCGAGGCCGCGCCGCTCGACGCCTGGGCCGAGAGCTGGAGCCGTGCGCTGGGCAAGACGTCAGGGAGCAAACACGGCTAGCTGCTAGTCGGGGGCCGGATCTGGCGCCGGACCTTCTTCGTGAAGGTCTGGGTGCACTTGCCGTGGCTGCCCTCGTACTCGACGATCTCGCGGATCAACCGCGCCTTGTGATCCTCGGACAGCCCCGACGCCTTCACCTCGTTCGCCAGCCCCGCGCCTTTCCAGCACAGTGGGATCCGAAGCTTGGAATTCACGTGACTTGAAGTCGCGG
>JADMIO010806506.1_pt1 | contig 37733 bp, 6 predicted proteins | sample 8958161 | NCBI WGS metagenome assembly JADMIO01 (sample SAMN16585339, study PRJNA669376) | soil metagenome | isolation source: Crop rotation soil | place: USA: Cullars Rotation, Alabama | collected 2011 | reverse complement strand
GCCGCGACTTCAAGTCACGTGAATTCCAAGCTTCGGATCCCACTGTGCTGGAAAGATCGCCATGGCCGCGCCAGCCCCCAATGCGTGGCGGCGGGAGAATTGATTCGGTTGGCTGTTCATAGATCGGAAGAAATGCGCGGAACTGAAATGGCAATGGTGAGGCGTGGCATGGGGACGCGGGTTAATGGTGTGATTGGAGCCTCCCCATCCGCGCCGCGGCGTGGCAACCAGAAACCGATCAACCGAGATGGGAAATATCGAGATCGCCCCAATGCTGCCGCAAGTATTCGGCTACCAGACGACGGTGGCAGTGGTGGGGCTTGTCCTCGCTACAGAGCAGACAACCCTCCGCGACGACTTCTTTCGGAATCGTGTTTTCGATATGCCGCTTGCTCATCAAGTCGAGGAAGCGCGCCTCGTAGGTTTTCCAATCACCCTTCAGCTTCTTGTATTCGTCAAGCATGGCCTGTGTGGGAGCGAGTTCAGGGAGATGCACGTAGTCCATTTCACAAACCTCCTTCAGGAAGAAGGCAAGGTCGTCCCGCTTCGCGAAGCCGGCGAGTTGTGAGACGTTGTTAAGTCGGACGTCCACGACCCTCTTTGCTCCCGAACGGCGCAACGTATCGAAGAACTGTTTCGCCGTCTTTTTGGTGAATCCAATGGTGAATACTTTCATGGTGAATCTTCTCGAAGTGTTAGCGCCGCCTGTTTTTCGTCAACGTAGGCGACCTGCTGTTCCTGTCTGGCAAGAGCCTCAGCCAGGAGCTCGCTTTTGGAGCGAAACAAGTCGTCATTCGGCACCCGGGTCAGTTGGAGCAGTCGCTCCAAAGCGGCTTCGTGGCTTTCAAGGTGCCCATCCGCATGGATGTGCACAACCGCTTTCCCTCTCTCTGTTAACGCTTTGGCTACAAGTAAGGTCCGGTGACACTCGAGAGGCTCCTTCTCTGCACACATTAGGGCGACACGAAAGCGATCGGCACCCTGCAATACTCGGTCGATCCCACTCTTAAACAAGGGAGTCTGCGCCAGTCGTGCATACTGCACCCGACCAAGGACGTAGCAGGAACGGTCTTCAGACCGCGCACCCAATTCCTGCCCAAGAAACACGTAACGGACACCGTTCGCCTTTAGAAATTGCTCCAGTGCCTCCCGGTTGAATTGGGGGTTGAACCTGCTGAAAGGTGACGATCTCACGTCCGCCACTGCGTCTACGCTATGTTGATGCAACAACGCGAGAAACGTCTCTGCGCTGTGCGTCGAGTGACCGATGGTGAACACGGGATTGTCAGTTGCGCTCACGGTAATTACTGGTTCGTTCGCTCGACTATTGCGGCGATCAGCTTGTAGCAGAACCCGTCGGTATGTGCCTCCCCAAGGCTGATTGTCAGGCAGCACTCACCCAACTGGTGTCCGCCATTTGGAAGCGCTAGGAAACGTCTTTCATAAACCGGGTCCGTCACCCAGAGATGGTAGTGGATTCCACCGTGCACAAACTGGCCCTGCACTCGCCGCTTGGGATTTCCGAAATCGGCGCCTGGGCAAAATACTTGTAACGTCAGCCCATCCACGTGGATCAATCTCAGCGAACTGGCGAGCTGATTTGCTTGAACGAGCGCGACTCGGTCGTTCAACCCATTGTAGCTGCTTTGATGGTTGATCCACAGCGGCCCGTCAGGTTCGACGAAATCTTGCAGGTCGGCCCAACCGCAACGATCGACCCTTCGCCAATAGTAGTTCGAATCGAGCAGCCAATTCTCCTGCTGGTAGAGATGTGGATGCGGTTCCACCAAGGGAACGTTTATCACGTCCAAGACAGCCGGTTCGGCCCCGTCTTCATAACGACTCTCCTCCTCCGAGACTTCTTCATTCACTCGTATGCTTACCGGTCGAATCCACGCCCCGGGACTATCACCAATTATTTCCCGGCCGGCGATACAGCGACCGCTGAGCTTACGCGAGTTCGCCAAACACAAGATGCGCTTTACCGAATTGGGACATGGGATCTCAGGATTCATCTGACGTCAGTTCGCCGAAAGCTAACGGCGCAATCCGGCATTCGCTTTGAGCCGGCGCTTCACCTCCGCCAACGGAATTGTCGGCTCGTCCTTCCGGCGGGCGAGCACGGCGAGGTCGTGCAATTCTTCGATCAATTCTTGGTATTCCGCGATCGGCAAGACAACCGCTGTCGCCTTCCCGTTTTTCACGATGTATTCGGCATTCGGGTGCGGCGTCTTCATATGCGCAACCTACCAATTTCGCGGGCGCCACGCCAGTCCTCGGGACGAAACCGTTTGGTGTCGATCGAGACGGCTCACGCGAAGAGATCCATGACCGGCTTGCCGGTGTCGGCCACCGTGAAAGGCCGCCCGGAGGGCGAGTGTTCGACGTGCTTGAGGTCCATGCCCATGGCCAGCGCGACGGTGGCGTTGAAGTCCTGCATGGTGACCGGCTTGTCCGCGACGCGCTCGGCGCTCTCGTCCGACTGCCCGTAAACGAAGCCGGCCTTGATGCCGCCGCCCGCCAGCCACCAGGTGAAGACGCCGGGATGATGTCCGCGGCCCGCGGTGGCTTCGTTGATCTTCGGCGTGCGCCCGAATTCGGAGATCATCATCACGAGCGTGGTTTCGAGCAGGCCGCGCTGGTGCAAGTCCTCGAGCAAGGCCGCCATCGCCTGATCGGCCGAGGGCGTCATGTTCTGCATGGATTTGATCTGGTCGTTGTGCGTGTCCCAGTTCTGATCGTCCTCCACCTCGATGAAGCGCACGCCGGCTTCCACGAGCCGCCGCGCCAGCAGGCAGCCTTTGCCAAAGGTGTGATCGCCGTAGGCGGCGCGGGACTTTTCGCTCTCGCGGCCCAGGTCGAAAACCTTCAGGTCCTCGCTCTTCATCAACGCGGCGGCTTCCTGCTGGATCTTCAAATAGGCGCCCGCGTCGCGATGCGGCGTCTCCTTCACAAAGTGACTGCCCACGGCCTGCGCCAGCGCGGTGCGTCGGGCGAAGTCGTCCGCATTCACGCCCTCAGGCATCGCCGAATTTTGCAGCCCCGCCTCCGGGTTCACGATGGGCAGCGGCGCGAGATGCGACTCCATGTAGCCGCAACCGGGATGCTGCGGACTGCCGTTGATCAGCACGTTGCCGGGCAGGACGCGGTTCTGCGTGCCGAGAAGCTTCAGCGCCCACGTGCCGAGCGCGGGGTGCTTGATCGTCGGCGTCATGAAGTAACTCGTGTGCGCGGTGTAGGCGCCGAGCTCGTGGATGCCCAGCACGGAGGTCATTGAGCGCACCAGCGTGAGGTGATGCATCTGTTTCGCCAGCCGCGGGAACCATTCCGAAATCTGCACGCCATCCGCGGAGGTCTTGATCGGCTGCACGCCCGCCATCTCCGGGCGGCCGGGTTTGGGATCGAACGTGTCGATGTGCGAAATGCCGCCGCGCAGGTAGAGGCAGATCACCCTCTTCGCTTTTCCACCCGTCGGCGCCGCGCGGAGAAATGCAGGAGACGACAGGATGCGGACGCCGAGACAAAGCCGGGCGAAGCGTTCGATGAAGTGGCGGCGGCTGAGATCGGAGCGGCGGATCATGGGGTGTCAGCGGATGAAGAGGAACTCGGGCGAATTGAGCAGCGCCCAGATGAGATCGTCGGTGGGCGTCGGGCTTTTCGCGGTCAACGCGGTGAGTTGCGCGATCTCCTCAGCGTTCGCCGAACGCACGAGGACGGCGCGGTAGATGAGGCGGATCAGTTCGTCGCCGGACGTTTGCGAACGCGCGAGCGAACGCTGGAGCCAGGAGTCGCCCGCGACGATGCGGCTGGTGAGTTCGCCGTTCATCAGCGCGAGCGCGTGCGTGGTATTCGGATCGCGATTGAACGCATCGATCTCGCGCCGATCCGACTGGCCAAACTGCCGCAGGAAATGCCCGAGCGGCAGCGGCAGCGGAATCTCGGACGCGCGGACGAAGCTGGGCGGAAGATTTTTCCAGCGCGGATCGGTTTCCTTTTCGAAATGAGCACCGCCCATTTGCAGCGCCTTGAGCTTCGGGCTGAAGAACTCGGCGTTCTCGCGAGACTGCGCGGACTGCAACTCACGGAGCTTCGCGGCATCGCCGCTCGCTTTCGCCGCCGCGCGTTCCTTGCTCTGCTCGGCGAGCCGGAGCTGAAACTCGCGCTGGCGTTTCCGATACTCCATCTCGTCGCGCGCGCGGTCGATGATCTCATCGGCCGACATCGTGGTGAGGCGGCGCAACCGTTCGGGATCGAGCTCCGAATCGTCCATGCGGCGCAGCGACTCGCGTTCGTCGAGGTCCTCGACCATCAGCGTGAGGCACGAGTCCCAGATTTGTTCGGCCGAGAGCCGGCGCAGCAGCGGCCCGCGCAGGTCGAACGCCACCCCCGGCTGCGGCGTTTCGCGCACGGATTCGCTTTGATAAAGCCGCGTGTTCAGCAGCGCGGCGACGAAGGCCCGCTCGTCGAAGCGCAGATCGATCATGGCCTGCGTGAGCAACTGAATCAGCTCCGCGTGCTCCGGCGGCGGCAACGCCGAGAGACTATCCACCGGCTCGATCAGTCCCGCGCCCATCACCCGTTTCCACAGACGATTCGCGATGTTCGTCGCAAAACGCGGATTGCGCGGCGAGGTGAGCCACGCGGCGAAGGCTTCGCGCCGATTGCCATTCGCCACGTCCGCTTCATCGCCGAAGAGCGTGCGCGGCTCGACCGGCTGCTTCCGCAGGTTCTTGTCGTAGGCGTAGGTTTCCGGAAACACGAGCGGCTTGCTGGTGTCGGTCGTGAGCCGCTTGAGATACGAAATCGTGCGGCTCACGCCCTGGCGCAGCGCGGTGTCGGCCTGCATCGTGTCGAGCTTCGCCTTGATCTCCGGCCACTGCTTCACGTTGTGCTCCGAGAAGCCGCTGGAGCTGCACAAGTTCGTCACGCCAAAGGTGAACGCGACCATCTGGTAGAAATCCTTCTGCGTCACCGGCTGAAGCGGATGATCGTGGCACTGGGCACATTCGATCCGCGTGCCGAGGAAGACGCGCGTCAGGTTCGACATGTGATCGAGCGGCATGCCGAGGTCGCGGACGTAAAAACCCACCGCGCCATTTTGCCAGAGATAGCCCTCCGCCGTGATGAGCCGGCGCGCGTATTCGTCGTAGGGCATGCGGTCGCGGATCGCGTCCTTCACCCAATCGTCGTAGAGCCAGCCGGGCTGGCCCGCGAGGCCCAGCGTGAGGAGCCGGAGCTGATCGGCCTTCCAGTTGAACAAATGGCTCGCGAATCCTTTGCTGTTCAGGAGTTCGTCGATCAGCTTCGCGCGCCTGTCCGCATCCTTGCTCGCGAGAAAGCGCGCACTTTCCTCGAGGCTGGGAATGCGGCCAATCGCATCCAGATACACGCGGCGCAGGAACGTCTCATCGTCGATCGGTGCGTTCATCCGCGTGCCACGCTTCGCGTGATGCGCCTCGACCAGTGCATCGATCTTCGTCGCGAGTTCCGCCGCGCTAGTCTTCATCGACGCGACCGCGAGCGAAGATCCGCGGTGATCGAATTTCACCCAGTCGCCAAAACTCGCCCCGGCAGCAATCCAGCGGCGCAGAATCTCGCGCTCGCCGTCGCTGAGCCGCTGCGCGCCGCCCTTGATCGGCGGCATCACCTCCTTGTCCGTGACCGGCAGCGATGCGCGCCGGAGCAGTTCGCTTTCCTCAGGCTTCCCGGGCACGACCACATCGCCAACGCGAAATCCATGCACGGAATCGAGCCGCAACCCGCCCTTCGGCTTCGCCTGCTTCTCGCTGTGGCAACTGAAGCAGTGGTGATAGAGCACGGGCAAAACATCGCGCTCAAAGTCGGGTGCCTCGCTCGCCCGGATCGCGCCGGTGATCGCGGGCAAGAGGAACAGCGCGGCGAGGACCCGCGATGGGAAAAACATGGGGAAAATGCAGGAGCGGGATTGTCTCAACGGGAGGAGTCGATGAGGGGCGCTTTGACGACGTAGCCTTGGGACACGACTTCGTTCCCCGCCTTGACCGTGCGCTGCATGACGCAACCGGTGGCGCAGAGGGCGATGAATCCCAACACGAGGGTGAGGAGCGCGATGCGTTGGATCGACATGGCTTACCAGTAAAGGAATCGCGGCAAAGGGTCGAGCCAAGCGCATCGGCGGCGTGCAGATCGGCTCGATCGGCCCGGATGGGCCTATTTATCGGCATTTCCGGCGGTTTTTTGCCAATAAGGGGTTGATAAAGAGTGCGACTTAGGCTGTTGTCCCCGCGCTTATGTCCGGCTCCCCAGGTCCTCGTGTACCCGTCCCGCGGTCGTTCAATCCCCGAAAGCGCTGTGGAAGGTGCAAATCGGAGAAGTCGCTGCTCCGTTGGCTGCGCTCGGATCTGGCCCGGCGGACGTTTTCCGCGACGACGCTGATGACGTCGCTCTCTTTCTTCCTCGCGCCAGAGCGCGCGGTCGCGGGCCGGCCAGTGCGACCGGGTGAAATCACCGTCGGAGTCGGCGTCTCGGATGAAGAAGTGTCGGCGTCGCTCGATACGCTCTTCCCGCTCGCGGTGCCGAAGAATGGCCTGCTCTTCCTGAATCCCAAGGTGACGGACGGGGATGAACTCGATCCGCGGGTCAGCATCGGCCTCGGCTACCGGCATATTTTTGAGGACTCGAACGTCATCGTCGGCGCGAACATTTTCTACGACAGCTTCGACTCGATCCACGGCAATCGGATCAACCAACTCGGCATCGGCGCCGAGGTGCTGACGCGCTGGGTGGATTTCCGCGCGAACTATTATCTGCCTGAGCAGGGTCGGCACACGATCGACAACCGGCAGACGACGGACATTGCGCGCAAGTCGTCGTCATCGTCGCAGGCGCTCGGGCCGCGCGTCACGAGCCAGAATCTGAGTTTCACCGGCAACAACATCCTCCAGACCACGATGGGGGTGAACGAGACGCTGACGACGATCAAGTTGCGCGAGACGCAGACCACGCGCTTCTGGGAGCGGTATGAGGCGGGGATGCGCGGGGGTGACGCGGAAATCGGCTTCCACATTCCGGGCCTGGACCGTTACGCGGACGTGCGGATTTTCGGCGGCTATTATTATTTCGACAACCAGTTCGGCGGCGACATCCAGGGGTTCAAGGGGCGGCTCGAAGTGCGCGCGCTGCCGGCGGTCACGTTCGACGCGATGTATTACGATGATAAGGAGATCATCGGTTCGAACTGGTTTTACGGCGTGCGGGTCAGCGCGCCGTTCGATCTCGCGAATCTCTCCAATGGCAGGAGCCCGTTCGAGGGCTTCACGGAAGCCTTCAAGCCGAAGCAAGGCGACGAGAAGGAGCTGTTCGCGCGTCGGATGACGGAAAACATCATCCGCACCTCGCGGGTGAGCATGTCGGAGTCGAAGTTCATCAAGGTCCGCGAAAAGAAGGAAACGCACACGGCCTCGCAGACCTACGTCACGGGTGTGCCGTTCCGCACTAGCGCGCTGCTCACGATCGGTGGCGCGACGGTCAGTGTTACGCACGTGGACAGCAATGCTGCCGGGGCCGGCAATGGCACCGTCGAAGCGCCCTATATGACGCTCGCGCTGGCCCAGGCCGATCCGGTCACGCGCACCGTTGTCTTCCTGCACGCGAACAGCGTCTTCAACGGCACCTTCACGCTCGCGGCCGGGCAGCAGTTCCTCGGCGAGGCGCCGGGCGTCACGCACTTCATTACCAGCGACCAGGGGACGCTGGCGCTCCCGCGCGTGACCAACGGCGGCGCGGCCCCGATCATCGGCAATCCGGGCGGCACCGTCATCACCGCGGCGAACAACAGCGTCGTCGCCGGGGTCAATCTCACGAGCGGCGCGATCGGCGTTTCCGGGCCGCCCGGCGGCGGAACGAACATCACGGTGCGCGATTCGTCGATCAGCAACATGACGACGGCGGGTATTCGCATCGTCCCGTCGAACAACACGACGATCAACAACGTGGCCTTCGCGAACAACGCGCAGGACGTGATCCTCAACGCGTTCAATACGACGATCACGAACGTCACCAGCGTCGGCGCGATCAACGGCGCGATCTCGCTCGCGAATACCACCGGCACGACCACGCTGACCAACGTCAACATCATCGGCGCGGGCGTCTTCGGAATCCGGGTCACGAATCCCGGCGACACGCACAATTTCACGAACGTGGATATCGCCGGCGGCACCGGCGTCGGCCTCGAAATCCTGGGTGGCGGCGGCACGTTCGCGATCGATTCGACCAGCTCAATTACAAATACCGGCGGCACCGCTTTCCGGATGCAGGGCAGCGCGGCGAGCGTCGCCTCCGACATGCCGATCACGCAATCGTCCGCCGCCCGCGTGGTGGACATCGATGGCCAGACCGGCGGTGCCGTGGCCTTCAACGGCACCGTGACCGGCCTCAGCCTGAGCACCGGCGTCATCCTTCAGAATGCGACTGGCGGCAGCGTCGCCTTCACCGATCTCGACCTCGGCGCATCGGGACTGAACTTCCCGCTCATCAGCGAGCGCCTTGGCAGCGACGCGCTCACGATCCAGAACAACACCGGCGGCGCCTTCAGCTTCACGGACGTGGACATCTTCACGAACGGCGCCCGCGGCTTCGTCGCGTCGAACAACACCGGCACTTCCACGATCAGCTCCGGTCTCGGCAGCACGATCGACAGCACGGGCGCGACGGCGCTCTCGCTCACGAACACAACCACCGGAGCGAGCGGATTGCTCTTCACGAGCGTGGTCTCGACGAACAGCCCGTCGAACGGCGCGACGCTCGATAACGTGAGCGGCTACGTGAACCTCGGGAACTTCCTGAGCACCGCCGCGGCTGGCAATGGCCTCGTCGTCCAGAATTCCAGCGCCAACGTGCAGGCGACATTCATCACCGTCGTCGGCGCGGGCGTCACGCAGGACGGCATCCGGCTGGCGAACAACACCGGCTCATTCACCGTTACCCGGGATACGAACATCGCCGGCGTGACGGACGACGGCATCGACTTGAGCGGGCTCACCGCGAACCCGACCGTCGCCTTCGACAATACGAACATCACCGGCTTCGGCACGGGCGCGACGAGCGCGGGCATCGACTTCAGCGGCGCGAACGTGACCGCGAGCTTCGGCGTCACCACGATTCAAAATGGCGGCGCTGGCACCGGCATCGACCTCTCGAATACGACTGGCACGCGCGCGATCAATTTCCGGACCGGATCGCGTATCAGCGACGTCGCCGTCGGCGTGCAGCTCTCGTCCAGCCACACCGTCGCGACCACGGCCAACGCGAACCTCACGTTCGGCGACGGCTCCGGCACGGACGCCAACGGGCGCAACTCGACCATCAGCGCCACCACCTCGGTTGATGCCATCGGTCTGACTCCCACGGGCAACTACAATTTCCTCGACGTGAATCTCATCGGCAGCGCCGGATTCCCGTCCGGCCCCGGCGCGTTCTTCGTCAGCGCCACGGCCATCAACGGCGTCGGCGACGGCAGCTTCAACAATCCATACAGCGTGGCCGATGCCGACGCGATCGGCACCGCCAACATCACGTTCGCGTTCCTCGACGGCACCTACAACTTCGCCACGCTCAACGGCGGCACGCCATTCTCCCTTGGCGCCAGCCAGTCGGCGACCGGCTTCGACAACGGCAACACCGTCACCTTCGGCACCGTCCAGCCGCTCAATGTCTCGGGCGACTTCGGCGTCACCGGCAGCATCGCGTCGCGCCAGCCCGGTGGCAGCATCTCGATCACCAATGGTGCGGCTTTGTCGTCGGTCTTTTCCCTCGGCGGCTCGAACACGGTCACCAACCTGACGGTGAATGGCCAGGCGGGCGGTGCGCTCCAGCTCTTCGTGGCCGCTGGGGGGGCGCCCAGCTTTAACAACGTCGCCGGCATCACCCTCAGCGGGCTGACTCTCGGCAATCTCCCCGCTCCCAGCACGGTGCTTCAGCTCCTGAGTGCAACGGGCAACATCGCGATCCAGAACAACAACATCAACGTGCCCGGCGCGGGGCTGCTGTCGATGATCGGCGGCAACTCGGCCATCACCTTGGACAAGGGCACGGGTGCGAATCTCAATGCTGGCTTCGTGACCGTGCAGAACACTCTCGGCGGCAGCGTCGCGATCACCGGCGCGAACCTGACGACGCCGGCGGGCCTCGATGGCATCTTCCTCCTGAACAACGCAGCGCCCGTGACGTTCACGGGCGGGTCGATCAACAACACCCTCGGGACAAACGCCCTGCACGTGAACGGCGGCGCGGCGAATTTCACCTACGGCGGCGGCATCACGAACGCTTCGGGCAACTCCGTCCTCGTGGAAAATCGGACCGGCGGCGCCGTGGCCGTGACGGGCAACATCAACGACACCGGCGCCGGCATCGCCGTGCTCAACAGCACCGGCGGCACGATCACCTTCTCCGGCGCGAGCAAGGTCCTGAACACCGGCGTCAACGCCGCCGTGGAGCTGGCGAACAACACCGGCGCGACCATCGACTTCACCAACGGCGGCCTGGCCATCACCACGACCAGCGGGGTCGGCTTCGCCGCAAGCAATGGCGGCACCATCGGTGTCAGCGGAGTTGGAAACACCATCACCGCGACGGCCCAGGAAGCGATGATCCTCAACGGCCTCAGCGGGAACCTGACGTTTGCGTCCATCGCCTCGAATGGGGGCGGCGATGGTCTCGACATCGATGCATTTGCCGGCGCCGCGAATTTTGGTGCGGTCACCGTCACGAACGCCGTCGCCACAGGCATCTTCGTGGCCAATTCCAGCGCGGCGTTCACCTTGCAGAGCGCTTCGGTCAACGGCGGAGTGCGCGGCATCCAGCTCTTCAACAACACCGGCAGCTTTACCGTCACGGGGACTGGTTCGCCCGGCACCGGGGGCACGATTCAGAATGTCACGGAGAATGGCGTCCTCGCGAACACCTCCAGCAACGTATCGCTGAGTTCCATGACGATTACTGGCGGAAATGGAACCCCAGCTATCACCGGCTTGCCGGGCTTTGCCGGCATTTCGGCGACCAACAGCAATACCTTCGCCGTTTCCGGGTCGAATATCACTGGCGGCATCGGCGGCTCCGGCGTCGGCCCGGGTAACATGGGTGGTGAGGGCGGCGCCGGTATCCAGGTCGCGGCGAGCAGCAACTTTGTTGTCAGCGGAGGTTCGTCCGTGACAGGCGGGACGGGTGGTGCCGGCGCCAATTCAGGCGGTCGCGGCGGGGAGGGTGTGGACGTGCTAAATAGCCATGGATTCCAGTTTTTGGCGTCAAATGCGACGGGTGGCAATGGCGGCGGCTCAACCGGCATTGTCGGTAATGGTGGGAATGGCGTCGGGATCATAAACAGCAGTGCGACTGCGACCGACGACTTTACGGCGACCGTCAGCAACTCTGTGCTCACCGGTGGAAATGGCGGGGCAGGGTCTTCGGTGGGCAATGGCCTCTTCGTGACGAAGACTGGCGCCGGCGATCTGGCCGTGGCCGTGAACGGGAATACCCTCAATCAGAATCAGGGTGCTGGCGCCTACTTCAACGGCGCCGTGGGTGCGGGCACATTGATCGTCACGAGCCTGAGTGGCAATACGGTCGTCGGCGGTCCCGGCTTCGTTGCCGGCATTCGTGCGTACACAGCCACCTTCGACGCCGTCCCCGGCGGCGCGATTGATCCGGTCGCGGGCGGCAATACCACGATCGGTGCGGCGGGCAACCGAGTGAATGGCGACGGGCTGCGCCTGGAGCTCGTCACGGGGAGTTTGGCCTTCGACTCTCTGAATATCGCCAACCAGAACGGCATCGGAATCAGAGGCACCGGTTCCTTGACGTTCGCCACCACCAGTGGCTCGATCAATACGAGCACCGGCGCCGCGCTCTACATCGATGGTTTCACGATGAACTCGACGCTCGGGAGCGTCATTTCGACAAATTCACCGGGCAACGGCGTGACGCTCGACAACACTGCGGGCAGCCTGAACCTCGGAGACGTGACGGTGCAGAATGCCCTGGGCAACGGCGTGTCCGTCGCGGGTTCCAGTGCGAACGTGAGCGCCTCCAGCATGGGCATCTCCACGACCGGCGCAGCCGGCATTTGGCTCGCGAACAACACCGGAAACTTCACCGTCACCGGCGCGACGACGATCACCGCCGCTGGCACCAACGGGATCGATCTGTTCGGCCTCACCGCCAATCCGACCGTCACCTTTGGCCAGACGACGATCAACGGCTTCGGCGCGGGGAACGTCGGCATCAACTTTGCCGGCGCAAACGTGACGGCGAGTTTCGGCGTCACGTCGATCCAGAACGGCGGCAACGGCACCGGCATCGACCTCTCGAGCACTACCGGCAACCGCGCGATCACCTTTGCGAAAGGATCGTCGATCACGAACGTGAACGTCGGCGTGCAGCTCTCTTCCAGCGGGACGACCGCGACGACGGCGAATGCCGCGCTCGTCTTTGGCGATGGCGAAGGCGTCATCGACCGGGCCTCGACGATCAGCGCGACCACGACCGTTGCGGCGGTCGGCCTGGGCGTGGGCTCGGGCAGTTACAACTTCCTGGACGTGAACTTCACCGGCACGCCGGCGTTTCTCGCCAGCAACCTCTTTGTCAGCGCCACGGCGGCCAATGGTGTGGGCAACGGCAGCTTCGTCAATCCGTACAGCGTCGCCGACGCCGACGCGATCTCCACGGCGAACGTGGCCTTCGCGTTCCTCGACGGCGCGTACAACTTCGCCACGCTCAACGCGGGGAACCCGTTCTCGGTCGGCGCGAACCAGGCGCTCACTGGCCTGGATAACAACAACGCCGTCAGCCTCGGCCAGCCCGTGAACGTCTTCGGCAACTTCGGCCCCAGCATCACGCGCGCGAACACGGGCAACGGGACCCTGTCGATCACGAATACCGCGTCGGCGGAAATCTTCACGCTCGGTGGAGCGAATGCGGTGCGCGACATCACGGTCTTTGGCTCGCCCAACACGACGACGATCTTCGCGGCGGCCAACGTCGGCGGCATCACGATCGAGCGCGTGACGATTTCGAGTTCGGCGATGACCGCAGGCTTTGCGTTCAGATTCTTCAACCCGAGCGGTTTGGTGACGATTCAGGACAACAACATCAATACGCCGCCGAAGACGCTGCTCTTCGTGATCGGCGGCAACGCGACAGTGGAGCTAAAACGGGGCACGGGCGCGAACTTGAGCGGCGGGGGTGTCAGTATCCGGAACACGACCGGCGGCAGTGTCACGATCACCGGCGCCACGCTCCCCGGGGTAACGCTCGATGGCAATGCCGCCTCCATCACGTTGACCGACGTCGCGGTGGATCGTCCCGCGGGATTAGTCGCCGCGTTCGATATCGACGCGTCCACGCCGAGCACCGGGACGATCACCGTCAACGGCACGAGCACGATCAATAACGCCGCGGGCCCGGCCTTCGTCATCGGCGCGGGGGCGCGCGATATCAGCGCGAGTGGGGTGGCTATCACCAATGACAACACGACCTCCGACCGCGTCGTGTCTGTCACCGGCCAGAGCGGCGGCACGATTGCCCTCGGCAGCCTGACGAACAGCGGCAGCACGAGCGGCTCGAATGTGATTGCGACCCGCAACCAGACTGGCGGCACGCTCAGCTTCGGCAATGTTGCCATCACTGGATTCGGCGCATTCCCCTTCAGCCGCGCGGTGGACCTGGATGGGTTGAACGGGACCGTCGCCTTCACCGATCTCGACATCGCGACGACCAACGGCATCGGCTTGTTTGTCGGCGGCATCACCATCGCGCCCGGTGCGACGCCCACCATCAATGCGACCGGGGCCACGGCGCTGGTGATGATCAATGCCAAGACGCCCAGTGGCGGGGGCGCGAATTTCACCAGCGTCACCGGCAGCGGCGGCGCCAATGGGATCTCCCTCCTGAATGTGACCGGCACGACGACGTTCACGACGGTCGCGATCAGCGGCTCCACGGGAGACGGCATCAGCCTCAACAACGCCGGCACCGTCGCGATCAATGGCGGTATCATCAACTTTGCGATTACGGGCGACGGCGTTCACAGCGTCAACACGGGGCTTACCGTTGACAGCGTGAGCTTTGGTGCGGGCATCAGCGGCGATGGAATCGATGTGACGAACTCCGACGCCGTTGCGCGCAGTCTGACGATCACTCGCAACGGCATGTCGCCGAGTCCGCTCGCGGGCCGAGGGGTCGCCATCAGCGTCTCTGGCTCTGGGTCGCTTACCGCGTTGCTCTCGGGTAACGGCATCACGTCCAGCGGCAACGCGCTCGAAACACAGGACGCTGGCACGCCGGGATCGCTCGTCCTCAACCTGGGTAGCACCGTCAACACGTTCACCTCGACGAACGCGGGAACTCTTGGCGTGAAGGTGACCGGTTCTGGCTTGAACTCGACCATCGTCACGGGGCTGGGCGACGGGACCGTGACGGCGAATGGAACCGCGGGCGGCGTGCTCTTCAATCGCGTGACCTTCGACGCCACCGGCGCGTTGCTGGCCGGCACGCAGGCGACTGCCGGCACGTGGAATGTCGGGCAGGGGACAGGAGCCGCCCAGCGCGCGCAGGGCGATGGCATGTCGTTCCTCGCGCCAACTGGGAGTCTGGCGTTCGGCACGCTCAATATCTTCAACAACGCGGGCACCGGCCTGAAGGTGGACACCAAGACCGCGCCTGGACCGACGCTATTCACTCTCGGAAATTCTGGCGGCGGCACTATCAACACGTCCGGCGGCGCGGCGATGAACCTCGATCCGCTGGCCATTAGCCTCGCCTTCAACGGCGTCACCTCGACGAACAGCCCGACGAGCGGCCTGATCCTTGATACCGTTTCGGGCACGTTCTTTGTGAACAACCTGAGCGTCACCAATGCCACCGCGAACGGCCTTTCGATCACCAATTCCAGCGCGGCGGTCACCGCGCAAAGCGTCACCGTCAACGGTGCGGCCACCGGCCTGCGCTTCGGGACAAATACCGGTGGCAGCTTCACGAACAACGGCCCGACGACCCTGACGAACATCACCACGACCGGCATCAACGCGAATGCGGCGGCGGGCACCTACTCGCTCAAGGGCCTGACGATCGGCTTCACCGGCGCGACGGCCAACAGCCGCGGCATCGACTTCCGCGGATCGAACGTGCAGTTCGAGGCGGACACCCTCTCGATCACCGGCAACGGCACGGCGAGCAGCATCGGCATCGACCTGAGCGGGACGCAGAATCCGAACGGCGCGAACTCGGCGACGCCGAACATCCTGCTGGCGAAAGACACCGGCGAAACCGCGACGATCAGCAACGTCGGGACCGGCGTGAAGATGGGCGAGCCGGGCAACTCCGCGGGCGCTTACTTTCGTTACGGCAATCAGAACCCGACGACGCTCGGCGGCAGCGGCAGTTCGATCGCGGTGACCCTCCCTGCCGGCCTCACGCTCGACACGACGAACCTCACGAGCACGACCGGCTTCATCCAGGGCCGCTACGAGTTCACGGGCGTCAACTTCACCGGCAACGCCAGCTTCCAGAATTCCCTCGCGAATTTCCTCTTCGTCGCCGCGACCGCCACGGGCACGGGCGACGGCAGCGCGGCCAACAACCGCGCCAACGCCGCCACACTGCTGACGCAGCTCGGCGCCAATGCGCTCGCGAACAAGACCATCGTCCTCATCAACGACGGCGCAGCCATCGCCCTCAGCACTACGGCCAATCTGAACTCGATGACCAACATCGACGGCTTCGGCAACGGCAACAGCATCATGGCCTTCACCATCCCGGTGAACGTCATCCTGGACGCCTTCACCGGCACCGTGACCGATCCCACGGGCCTTGGCGCGGCGACGCTCCAGACCCCTGGGAGCCTCGACGTCATTGAGCTGAACGACTCGCACACCATCCGCAACGTCAATCTCACCGGCGGCAGCAGCCTCATCAACGAGAGCACCAGCTTCGCCAACCTGACCGTCGAGGGCGTGCAACTGACCAATGCCACCGCCAGCGTCTTGTTCTTTCAAGCCGCCACCGGCACGATCACGATCACCGACCCCAGGAACGTCATCAACTCGGCGACCCCGCTGATGCTCCTCCTCGGCGGCAATGCCACGGTGAACATCGCCAAAGGCACCGGCGCGCTGGCGGGCAGCAACATCAGCGTCTCCGGCACGACCGGCGGCAGCGTCACGATCACCGGTGCCTCGATCACGACGGCTGGAGGGGGGGCACTGGATATCGCTCAGAATGTCGCTCCGGTGACGCTCACGAATTTGGCAATTACCCGGACTTCTTCGACCGACGGAGGGATCACGATCGATGTTGGTGGACAGAGCACCGGCAAGATCACCATCAACGGCGCCAGCACGATCAACAATCTGCCGGGCCGAGCGATTCAAATCGGCGCGGGCGCTCGCGATATCGATTTCAGCGTGCTGAGCATCACCAACGATTCCACCAGTACGGCTCCCGTGGTCTCTGTCGCCGCCCAGGTCGGCGGCACGATCGCGCTTGGCAACGTGACCAACGTTGGATCGACCGCGGACAGTGTGATCAGCGTCACTAGCCAGCTCAGCGGCACGCTGAGCTTCGGCAACGTGGCCATCACCGGCTTCGGCAATGCAGCCACCGACACCGCGGTGAGCCTCGCTGGCACCGGCGGTACCGTGAGCTTCACCGATCTCGACATCACGACCACGAACGGCGCGGGCTTGAACGTCGGCGCCGTCGCCTTCACTCCCGGCTCCAGCTCGACCATCAATGCCACCGGCGCGACGGCTCTGAACATGAACGGCACGACGATCAGCGGCGGCGCGGCCACGTTCGCCAGCGTCAGCGCGACCAACACCGGCGCGGCGAACGCCGGCATCAACTTCACGAATGTCACCGGCACCACGACGTTCACCACGATCGCGATCAGCAACGCCGGCGCGCCCGGCATCGGCTTCAACAACGCGGGCACCGTGATCGTCAACGGCGGCTCGATCAACGGCACGGCCGGCTACGGCGCGGCGTTCATCAACACCGCCTTCACGCTCAACTCGCTGTCGCTCGGCGCGACCGCCACGACTTTCAACGACGGCATTTACGCGGAAATGTCCGATGGCGTCGCGCGCACTTCCTCAATCGATGGCCTGACCGCCAACATGGTCGCCGGCAGCAGCGTGGTCTTCAACAACTTCGGCGCGGGCGCGCAGAATTTTACCGTCGCGAATTCCACGCTCATCTCGGGCGGCATCGGCTCGCACGCCTTGAAAATCCAAATCAACGCCGCGGGTGGAAATGTGAACGTAGCGGCGAACAACAACACGCTCAATGCCAGCGCGGGCGGGGGCGGCTTGCTCATGGACGCCCAGGGCGCGCCGGGCACGCTCACCGTCACCGCTTTCCAGAACAACAACGTCACCAAGGCGAACAACAGCGGCATGGAATTCCGCGCGGTCACTTTCGATGCCGACACGGCGACGGCAGGCATCCAGCAGGTCAACGCCGGCAACACCACCATCGGCAATCCGCTGGTCACGACCGACATCGTCGGCTTCGGACTGCGGCTGTTCAACGTCCTCGGCAGCCTGCAATTCAGCACGCTGAACATTTACAACGACACCGGCACCGGCCTCTTCATCCGCGACTTTGGCGGCAAGGGCGGGACCTTCGCCTTCGGCAACACCGGCGGCGTCATCAACACCACGAATGGCACCGCGATCGACATCGATCCCGTGGCGATGAATTCCACGTTCACCAGCGTCAGCTCGACGAATGCGGGTGGCACCGGCCTCGATCTCGACACCATCTCCGGCACGCTCGCGTTGGGCGCAGTGACGGTCACCAATCCCACAGGCACCGGCATCCGCTTCGGAAATTCGAGCGCCGCCGTCACGGCGACCAGCGTGAATGTGACCGGCGCCGCCACGAGCGGCCTGCTCTTCGGCCTGAACACCGGCGGCAGCTTCACGGTCACGGGCGCGACCACGCTCAACACCACCGGCGGCAACGGCATCGACGCCAACGGCGCGACCGGCACCTACACCTTCACCGGCGGCCTGGGCATCACCTTCACGGGCGCAAATCGCGGCATCGATTTCCGCAACTCGAACGTCACCTCCTTCACCGCGGGCACCACCACGATCACCGGCAACGGCACCGCGGGCAGCATCGCCGTCGATTTGAGCGGTTCGCAATTCCCGGCGGGGCAGCCGGTCAGCGGCACGCCGAACATCCAGCTCGGCACCGGCGGCGCACAGACAGCCACCATCAGCAACGTCGCCACCGGCGTCCTGCTGGGCACGCCGGGCAGTTCCGCCCACTCGTTCTTCCGCTACGGCAACCAGACCAGCGGCAGCAGCATTTCCGTGATTGGGGGCGGCGTCACGGTGGACGCCATCAATCTCGTCACCAGCAGTGCCTTCCAAGAGGGCCGCTACGAGTTCGCGGGCGTGACGTTCACCGGCGCCCCTGGCTTCGTGATCGCGCCGGGCGCACCGTTGTTTGTGTCCGATCGCACCACCGGCACGGGAACGGGCACCCAGTTCGATCCGTATAGCGTCGCGACCGCGGATGCGATCACCACCTCCGGCGTCACGTTCGCGTTCCTCGACAACCAGTTCGGCGGCTACAACTTCGCCACGCTCAATGGCGGCAACGCCTTCACCTTGAGCGCGGGCCAGACGCTCGCGGGCCTCGATAACGGCAACTCGTTCACCTTCGGCCTCATCCAGCCCGTCAACGTAATCGGCAACTTTGGCGGCGCTGTGACGCGCCAGGGTGGGGGGACCCTGACCATTACGAATAGCGCCGCGGCTGGCGTGTTCACCTTCCTGGACACGGGCACGATCCAGAACATCACCGTCAATGGTGCGGCGGCCACGACCACGCTCTTCTCCGCCACCGGCGCCGGCAACGCGGCGATCCAGGGCGTGACCATCACGGACATGCTGAACACCGCGGGCACCGCCTTCAGCATCACCAAGACGACGGGCTCGGCGACGATCCAGAACAACAACATCACCGCGCCCAATGGCCGGCTCTTGAACGTGGACGGCGGCATCGCGGCCATCACCCTCGCGGCGGGCACCGGCACGATCACGAACAACGACGGCAGCGGCGTCCGCGTCGTGAATACCACGGGCGGCAGCGTCACGCTCACCAACCTCCAGGTCACCAGCGCGAACGCCACGCCGTTCACCTTCGACAACAACGACGCGACCTTCGCGATCACCGGCTCCACCTTCGCCGCCGACCCCGGGATCACGCTGCTGAACGTCGATGCGACCAGCCCGAGCACCACCGCGCTCACCTTCGGCGCGACGAACACGCTCACGCACACCCAGGGCACCATCGCCAACATCGGGGCCGGCGCGCGCAACATCGACCTCAGCGCGCACAACTTCACCAACACCAGTTCCGCCACCCGCGCGATCATCATCGCCGGGCAGTCGGCGGGCACGATCTCCTTTGGCAATATCACCAGCAGCGGTGCGAGCGGTGCGAGTGCGGGAGTCATCGCCGTGACCACCAAGTCCGGCGGCACCCTGAGCTTCGGCGACGTCGCCGTGACCACGCTCGGCGGTGGCGCTGTGGGGGTGAGCTTGTCCGGCACGGGCGGCGCGCCCGGAACCACCGTGTTCAACAGCCTCAACCTCGGCGTCACGAGCGGCACCGGCCTCGTCGCCAGCAACGTCGGCACCCTCGACATCAGGGCCACCACCGGCGTGATCACCGCCACCGGCGGCCCCGCGCTCAACCTCACGAATATCACGCTCCAGACCAACGGCGCCGCTGGCATGACCTTCGCCAGCCTCAGCTCGACGAACGCCTTCGCCGCGAACGGCGTGACCCTCGACACGGTCACCGGCCCGCTTACCGTCACCGGTTCCACGACTGTTTCCGGCTCCGCCTCCACCATCGCTGGAATCCGACTCAACAACGTCGCGGGGGCGGTCTCCCTCGGCGGCGGCAGCGTCAGCAATACGGGCGACTCGAATTTCCTGGTCACCGGCGGCAGCGGCAACGTCAGCTACAGCGGCAGCCTCACCGACGCGACTGGCCGCCTCGTGGAAATCTCCGGGCGCACCGGCGGCACGATCGACCTTTCCGGCAACCTGAGCAGCACCGGCACCGGCACCGGCATCTTCGTGCATGACAACACTGGCGGGACGATCACCTTCTCCGGCGGCACCAAGACGCTGACCACCGGCACGAGCCAGGCCGTCACGCTGACCAACAACGCGGGCGCGGCCATCAACTTCACCAACGGTGGACTGGCGATCACGACGACAAGTGCCCTCGGCTTCGGTGCCAGCGGCGGCGGCACGATCAGTGTCACGACCGGCGCGAACCCAAACACCATCACCACCGCCACCGGTCAGATTCTGAACCTCAGCGGAGTCCAGATCGGCGCCGGCAACATGACCTTCGCCAGCTTGTCCGCGACCGGCAGCGTGACCGGCACGGCCATCGTCCTGAACGACGTGGACAACAACACGTTCAACGGCGGCAACGTCACGGTCGCCGGCACAACCGGCGCGACCGCGGACGGCATCAGGATCAGCGGCAATTCATCGAGCGCCTTCAACTTCACCAGCGCCACGATCGACAACACCGGCGACGACGGGATCGACATCGCCGGCACGAACGGCGTCATCACCTTCACCACGGTGGACCTCGACGGCATGACCGGGGCCGGCATCGAACTCAACACCGTCACCACGGCCTTCAACGTCAATGGCGGCTCGATCGGCTCGACCGACGACCCGGCCGGCATCGCCATCGATATCAACAACGGCAGCGGCGCTGTCACCATCGCGGCCTCGGTGACGAAAACGACGGCAGGCAAGATCATCGAGATCTCGGGCCGGAGCGGGGCGACCGTGACGTTGTCGGGCAACCTGAGTGCAACCGGCGCCGTCGATAACGGCATCGCGATCAGCAGCAACACCGGCGGCACCATCGATATCACCGGCGCGACCAAGACGCTCTCGACCGGCGCCAATACCGCGGTAAGTCTCTCGGCGAACCCCGGCGCGACCATCAACTTCACCAACGGCGGACTGGCGATCACGACGACCAGTGGCACCGGCATCGGGGCCAACAGCGGCGGCGCGATTTCGGTCCAGGGCGCGGGCAATTCGATCCAGACCGCCACCGGTCAGATTCTGAACCTCACCGGAGTCCAGATCGGCGCCGGCAACATGACCTTCGCCAGCTTGTCCGCGACCGGCAGCGTGACCGGCACGGCCATCGTCCTGAACGACGTGGACAACAACACGTTCAACGGCGGCAACGTCACGGTCGCCGGCACAACCGGCGCGACCGCGGACGGCATCAGGATCAGCGGCAATTCATCGAGCGCCTTCAACTTCACCAGCGCCACGATCGACAACACCGGCGACGACGGGATCGACATCGCCGGCACGAACGGCGTCATCACCTTCACCACGGTGGACCTCGACGGCATGACCGGGGCCGGCATCGAACTCAACACCGTCACCACGGCCTTCAACGTCAATGGCGGTTCGATCGGCTCGTCCAACGACCCGGCCGGCATCGGCATCGATATCAACAACGGCAGCGGCGCCGTCACCATCGCGGCCTCGGTGGCGAAGACCACGGTTGGCAAGATCATCGAGATCACGGGCCGGACCGGCGCGACCGTCACGCTGTCGGGTAACCTGAGTGCGACCGGCGGCGTCGATAACGGCATCGCCATCAGCAGCAACACCGGCGGCACCATCGATATCGCCGGCGCGACGAAGACCCTCAACACCGTCGGAAACACGGCGATCACGCTAGCCAACAACACCGGCGCGACGATCAACTTCAGCAATGGCGGGCTCGACGTGGACACCACGACCGCGACGGCGGTCGATATCACCGGCGGCGGCACCATCAGCTTCACCGGCGCGGGCAACAACATCGACAGCGTTTCGGGCACCAACTTCAACGTCAGCTCCAGCAACGCCGATATCACCTACAGCGGCAACATCACCAAGGGCGGCGCAGGCAGCAATCTGCTCATCGGCATCACCGACCAGACCGGCGGCACGATTACCTTCCAGAACGGCACGCTGAGCGCGCTCAACGGCACCGGCATCAACCTGAACAACGCCGACGGCACCGTGAACTTCAACGGCACCACGACGCTGAACGGCGGCAATGCCCACGTGGACATCAACACCGGTTCCGGCGGCACGTTCACCTTTGGCACGAACGCGGCGATCACCAGTCCGAGCGGCACCGCGTTCAATGTGGTCGGCGGCACCGCATCGGTCACTTACAGCGGCGCCATCACCCAGGCCACCGCCAGTCAGGCGCTGCTCAGCGTCAGCGGCGGACACGTCACCGGCACGCTGCTCTTCCAGACCGGCACCCTCAGCGCGACCAACGGCACCGGCCTCCAGTTCGACAACGCCGACGGCACCTACAACTTCACCGGCACCGCGACGCTCAACGGCGGTGATGCGGGCATCGACATCCTCAACGGCTCCGCCGGCACGTTCAGCTTTGGCACCGGCACCACGATCACCAACCCGACCGGCACCGCCTTCAGCTACAATGCCAGCACCGGCGGCGTCACCTACAGCGGCAACATCACCAAGAGTGGCACGAGCGCGGGACTGATCGTGGACATCACCAACCAGGCGAGCGGCACCATCACCTTCCAGACCGGCACGCTGTCCTCCACCTCCAGCGCGGGCACCGGCATCAACCTGAACAACGCCGACGGCGCCGTGAACTTCAACGGCACCACGACGCTGAACGGCGGCAACGCCCACGTGGACATCAACACCGGTTCCGACGGCACGTTCACGTTTGGCGCGAACGCGGCGATCACCAGCCCGAGCGGCACGGCGTTCAATGTGGTCGGCGGCACCGCGTCGGTCACTTACAGCGGCGCCATCACCCAGGCCACCGCCAGTCAGGCGCTGCTCAGCGTTTCCGGCGGACACGCCACCGGCACGCTGCTCTTCCAGACCGGCACGCTGAGCGCGACGAACGGCACTGGCCTCCAGTTCGACAATGCCGACGGCACCTACAACTTCACCGGCACCGCGACGCTCAACGGCGGCGACGCGGGCATCGACATCCTCAACGGCTCCGGCGGCACGTTCAGCTTTGGCACCGGCACCACGATCACCAACCCGACCGGCATTGCCTTCAGCTACAATGCCAGCACCGGCGGCGTCACCTACAGCGGCAACATTACCAAGAGTGGCACGAGCGCGGGACTGATCGTGGACATCACCAACCAGGCGAGCGGCACCATCACCTTCCAGACCGGCACGCTGTCCTCCACCTCCAGCGCGGGCACCGGCATCAACCTGAACAACGCCGACGGCGCCGTGAACTTCAACGGCACCACGACGCTGAACGGCGGCAACGCCCACGTGGACATCAACACCGGTTCCGACGGCACGTTCACGTTTGGCGCGAACGCGGCGATCACCAGCCCGAGCGGCACGGCGTTCAATGTGGTCGGCGGCACCGCGTCGGTCACTTACAGCGGCGCCATCACCCAGGCCACCGCCAGTCAGGCGCTGCTCAGCGTTTCCGGCGGACACGCCACCGGCACGCTGCTCTTCCAGACCGGCACGCTGAGCGCGACGAACGGCACTGGCCTCCAATTCAATAACGCGAACGGCACCTACAACTTCACCGGCACCGCGACGCTCAATGGCGGCGACGCGGGCATCGACATCCTCACCGGTTCCGCCGGCACGTTCGACTTCGGCGCCGGCACTTCGATCACCAATCCGACCGGCACGGCCTTCACCCACAACGGCAGCACCGCGGGCGTGATCTATCGCGGCAACCTCACGAAGAGCGGCACCAGCGCGGGTCTGATCGTGGACATCACCAACCAGGCAAGCGGCACCATCACCTTCCAGACCGGCACGCTGTCCTCCACCTCCAGCGCCGGCACCGGCATCAACCTGAACAACGCCGACGCCGCCGTGAACTTCAACGGCACCACGACGCTGAACGGCGGCAACGCCCACGTGGACATCAACACCGGTTCCGACGGCACGTTCACGTTTGGCGCGAACGCGGCGATCACCAGCCCGAGCGGCACGGCGTTCAATGTGGTCGGCGGCACCGCGTCGGTCACTTACAGCGGCGCCATCACCCAGGCCACCGCCAGTCAGGCGCTGCTCAGCGTCAGCGGCGGACACGTCACCGGCACGCTGCTCTTCCAGACCGGCACCCTCAGCGCGACCAACGGCACCGGCCTCCAGTTCGACAACGCCGACGGCACCTACAACTTCACCGGCACCGCGACGCTCAACGGCGGCGACGCGGGCATCGACATCCTCAACGGCTCCGGCGGCACGTTCAGCTTTGGCGCCGGCACCACGATCACCAACCCGACCGGCATTGCCTTTAACTTCAACGGCAGCACAGCCGGCGTGACCTACAGCGGCGGGATCTCCAAGGCCAGCACCGGCGCGCTGGTGGACATCACCAATCAGGCCAGTGGCACCATCACGTTCCAGACCGGCACGCTGAGCACGACGGCGGGCTCCGGCATCAACCTGAACAACGTGGACGGCACCGTGAACTTCAACGGCACCACGACGCTGAACGGCGGCATCTCCCACATCGACGTCAACACCGGTTCCGCCGGCACGATCACCTTCGGCAGCAACGCGAGCGTCGGCGCCACGACCGCCCCGACGGTCTTTGCCTACCGCGAAGACTCCAGCTCCGCGAACGTGACCTACAACGGCACCTTGCGGCAGACGACCGGGAATAACCTCATCCTGATCAACGCCAAGTCGGGCGGCACGACGACCCTCGCGGGAAATCTCACGGCCACCACCACTTTCGCCAACGCCATCTCCCTGACGAATAATACCGGTGGCACGATGAACTTCAGCGGTGGCACCAAAACGCTCACCACGACCAGCGGCATGGCGGTGAATCTGGCGAACAACACCGGTGCGGCGATCAACTTCACCGGCGGCGGACTCGATATCGACTCCACCACGGGGATCGGCTTCAGCGCGACGGGCGGCGGCACGATCACCGCCACCGGTGCGAACAACACCGTCACCACCACCAGCACCGCCACCGCGCTGAGCCTGAACGGAGTCGCCATCGGCGCCAGCGGCTTCACCCTCCAGAGCGTGGCCTCCAGCGGCGGCGCGGCCACCGGCGTCAACCTCGACACGATCTCCGGCGCTGGCACGCTCGACCTCGGGGCGGTGAGCGTGACCGTCGCGAGCACCAATGGCCTGCGTTTCGTCGGTTCCAGCGCTGCCGTCACCGCGTCCAGCATCACGATCAACGGCGCCTTCGCCACCACGGCCAACGGCCTCGTCTTCGGCGCGAACACCGGCGGCAGCTTCACCGTCACCGGCGCGACGAACATCACCAACATCTTCGGCAATGGCATCACCGCCAACGGCGCCACGGGCACCTACACCTTCGCGGGCTTGAGCATCAGCTTCTTCCAGGCGAATCGCGGCATCGACCTGCGCAACTCGAACGTCACCTCGTTCACCGCGGGCAACACCACCATCAACGGCAACGGCTCCCCCAACACCCTCGGCATCGATCTCAGCGGATCGCTCTTCCCCGGCGGACAGCCGGTCGGCGGCACGCCGAACATCCAGCTCGGCGCCGGCGCGGGACAGACCGCGGCCATCAGCGGTGTCATCAACGGCGTCCTGCTCGGCGCGGCGGGCAACTCCGCGCACTCCTACTTCCGCTACGGCAACCAGACGAGCGGCAGCAGCATCAGCGCGCTCAGCGGCTTCACCATCGACACCACCAATCTCACCACCACCAGCGGCTTCCAGGAAGGCCGCTACGAGTTTGCGGGCGTGACTTTCAGCGGCCGGGCGTCCTTCGAATCCGTGAACCCGAACACCATCTTCGTCGGCACGAATCGGAACGGCACCGCCAACGGCAGCACCTATGCCAACCGTTACGGCGTCGCCGACGGCGATGCCGCCACCGTCCTCGCTTTTGCCGCGCAGTCGGGCAAGACCATCGTCTTCATCAATGACAACGCGGCGGTGGGCATCGACTTCGGCGCCAGCACACTCAGCCTTGGCGCGAACACCTTGCTCCTCGGCTTCGGCAACAACGCCACGGTCAGCGTTGCTGGCGGCGTGCAGCCGGCGAATGTCATCGGCACCTTCAGTCCCAGCGGCACCTTCTTCGGCGACCCCATCGCGGGCGCCGCGACCGTGAAGTCCACCGCGGGCGCCATCACGCTCGCCACCGGCAACACCCTGTCCAACTTCATCGTCGGCAACTCCACCACGGCGATCACCGGGACGAGTTTCGGCACGCTGACCGCCAATGGCATGGTCATCAACAACACGACGGGCGCCGCCCTCAGTCTGAACACCGGCACCCTCGCGGGCACCGGCTTCAACTCGGTCACCTCCACCGGCGGCACGAATGCGATCAGCCTCACCACCGTCGCTGGCACGATGAGCTTCGGAACCGGCGCGCTCAGCGGCGCGTCGGGCGCGACCTTCAACGTCAGCGGCGGCACCGGGACGTTCACCTACAACGGCACGATCACGCAGAACAACGCGGCCAGCGCCGTGAGCATCGCCAACAAGACCGCCGGCACCGTCACCCTCGGCGGCCTGGTCACGGCCAATACCAGCACGGCCACCGCGATCAACCTCAGCAGCAACACGGGCAGCACGATCAGTTTCACGGGAGGACTGAATCTCAACACGACGACCGGCGCCGGCTTCCAATCGCTCATCGGTGGCACGCTCAATGTTACCGGTGCCGCCAACAGCATCACCACGACGACCGGCCGGATCGTCAACATTTTCAACGCGACGATTGGCGCCAGTGGGATGACCTTCAACACGCTGACCTCCGGCGTTATCGCCGCGGGCCAATTCAATGGGCTCCAGTTCAGCGACGTCGATTCCGGCGTCTTCAACGGCGGCACCGTCACGATTGGTGGCACGACCGCTGCCTCGGGTGGTGATGCCATCTACATCGGCACCGTCGGTGCCCCGTCTTCGGCGACGTTCAACTTCACCAGCGCGACGATCGGCACAACGGCCGGCACGGTTTCGGGGCACGGCATCCTTGTCGAAGGGTCGAATGGCGCTGTGACCTTCGGCACCGTGGACATCGACGGCACGGTCGGTTCTGCCATCAGGATCCTGAACAACGTCTCCGCGTTCAACGTCAACGGCGGCACCATCGGCGCCACGGCCGATGCCGGCAACGCGTCGAATGCGGCGGTCGATCTCGAAACGGGGACGGGCAACGTCACCATTGCGGCCAGCATCAACAACACCGTCGGCGAAGCCGTTGAAATTTCCGGCCGCTCGGGAGGGACGGCCACCTTTTCGGGCGGCATCACCCACAACGCCGCCGCCAATGGCATCGACATTGCCAGCAGCAGCGGTTCCACCATCTCCTTCACCAGCGGTAATCTGGCCATCACCACCACCAGCAGCAGCGCAGCGGGCTTCTCTGCTGCCAGCGCGATCGTCAATGTCACGGGCGCGAACAATAACATCAGCAACACTGGCGGCGGCGCGGCCCTCAGCCTCTCCGGGATCGCCATCGGCGGCAGCGGCATTACGCTGGCTTCCATCACCGCCAGCGGCGCGGGCGCCAATGCCGGCGTCGTCTTGAACGGCACGGGTGCGGGGACGCTCACCGTCACCGGCACGACTGCCGTCGATCTCCGTTCCGGGTCGAGCATCGACATCGACAACACCGTCAATGCCACCTTCGGCGTGACGAACATCACCAATCGCGGCGGCATCGGCGTCGAGATCGATACGCACGCCGGCACGCTTGCCTTCGGCGCGACGACCATCTCCGGCGCGGGCGGCGCCACCGCCGCCATCGACGATAACGGCTCGACCGGTGGCAGCGTCACCTTTGCCAGCACCGCGATCAGCGGCAGCACCGGCACGGCGATCACGATCACGAACAACGCCGGCACCTTCACCGTCACGGGCAACGCCGGCGCGATCAGCAACTCGACCGGCGATGAAATCGTCCTTTCCGGCGGAGCAGGGAATGTGACCATCGCCGCGCCCATCACGAACAGCACCGGCCGCTCGGTCAACATCACGGGCCGCACGGGCGGCACCGTCGATCTCTCCGGCAGCCTCAACGACACCGGCATGGGCATCAACGTGGCGACCAACACCGGCGGCACGGTCAACTTCTCCAACGCCACCAAGAAGCTCAACACCGGCGCCAATCAGGCCGTCATGCTCGCCACCAACACCGGCGCGACGATCAACTTCACCAATGGCGGGCTGGATATCGACACGACCACCGCGACCGGCTTCGGCGCGAGCGGCGGCGGCACCGTCACCGTCCAGGGAGCGAGCAACACCATCGACAGCACCACCACCGGCACCGCCCTGAGCCTCTCGGGGATCACTATCGGCGCCAGCGGCTTCACCCTCCAGAGCGTCACCGCCGGCGCCGCGGTGAACGGCGTCAACCTCGACACGATCTCCAGCGGCACGCTCGCCCTCGGGACGGTGAACGTGGTCGGCGCGACCGCCACCGGCCTGCGCTTCGTGAGTTCCAGCACCGCCGTCACCGCGTCCAGCCTCACGATCAGCGGCTTGGGCGTGACGACCAACGGCGTCGTCTTCGGCGCGAACACCGGCGGCAGCTTCACCGTCAGCGGTGCGACGAGCCTCAACAACATCGCCGGCAACGGCATCAACGCCAACGGCGCGACCGGCACCTACAGCTTTGCTGGCCTGACGATCAACTTCTTCGGCGCGAATCGCGGCATCGACCTGCGCAACTCGAACGTCACTTCTTTCTCGGCGGGCAACACCAGCATCAGCGGCGACGGCGTGGTTGCGAATGGCAGCATCGCCCTCGACCTGAGCGGGTCGCTCTTCCCCGGCGGGCAGCCCGTCAGCGGCACACCGAACATCCGCTTTGCCAACACCGTGGGCCAGACCGCGGTCATCAGCAACGTCGGCACCGGCGTGAAGCTGGGCGATGGCGTCGCGGGCTCCGCGCACTCCTGGCTCCGCTTTGGCGACCAAACCAGCGGCAGCAGCATCGCCGTGAACGCGGGCGGCGGCGGCTTCACCGTCGATGCCTCCTTCCTCACCACGACCAGCGCCTTCCAGGAAGGCCGCTACGAGTTCGCCGGCATGACCTTCACCGGCACCCCCGGCTTCCCGGCGGCGGCGGGCGCACCCTTGTTTGTGTCCGACCGCACCAGCGGCACGGGGACGGGCACCCAGGCCGATCCGTACAGCGTCGCGACCGCGGATGCGATCACCACCTCCGGCGTCACCTTCGCGTTCCTCGACAACCAGTTCGGCGGCTACAACTTCAACACGCTCAATGGCGGCAACGCCTTCACCCTGAGCGCGAACCAGACGGTCGCGGGCCTCGATAACGGCGCCTCCTTCACCTTCGGCCTCCAGCAGCCGGCCAACGTGATCGGCAACTTCGGCGCGATTGGCGGCAGTGTGACGCGCCAGGGGGGCGGCACCATCACCATCACGAATACCGCCGCGGGTGGCCTGTTCACCTTCCTGGACACGGGCACGATCCAGAACATCACCGTCAACGGCGCGGCTTCCACGACCAACCTCTTCTCCGCCACCGCCGCCGGCAACGCCACGATCCAGGGCGTGACCATCGCGAGCATGCTGAACGCTGCGGGCAACGCCTTCAGCATTACCAAGACGACCGGCACGGTGACGATCCAGAACAACAACGTCACCGCGGGCAGCGGCCGGCTGTTGAATGTCTCCGGCGGCGCCGCGACGGTGACGGTCACCAAAGGCACTGGCGCGAACCTCGCCGGTGGGAATGTCAGCATCACCGGCACGACTGCTGGCGGCAGCGTCGCGATCACCGGCGCCACGCTCAACAGCGGCGCCGGCACCGCGGTCACGCTCGATGCCAACGGGTCCGCCGTCACGTTCACCGACCTCACGGTGACGCGCACCGCGGGCGGCACCGCGTTCAACATCGACGCCACCACGCCCAGCGCCAATGGCGCCACGATCACCGTCAACGGCGCGAGCACGATCAACAACGTGGCCGGCCCCGCCTTTGTCATCGGCGCGGGCGCGCGCAACATCTCCGCCAGCGGCGTGGCCATCACCAGCAATGGCACCAGCACGGGTCCGGTCGTCTCCGTCACCGGTCAGACCGGCGGCACGATCGCGCTCGGCAGCGTGACCAATTCGGGAACGACCGCGGCCAGCGTCATCAGCAGCACCGGCCAGACCGGAGGCACCCTGAGCTTCGGCAATGTGGGCATCACCGGCTTCAACAACAACGCCGGCACGGCGGTCAACCTCGCCGCCTTGCCCGGATTCGTGACTTTCACGGGCTTGAACATCGCTGCGACGGACGGCGACGCCCTTTCCGCGAGCGGAGTCGGTCTCACGATCGGCGGAACGAGTGTCATCACGGCCAGCAGCGGCAAGGCGATCGACCTGAGCAACGTCGTCATCGGGGGCGGCACGCTCGCGTTTGGGGCGGTCACTTCCAATGCCAGCGCCACCGACGGCGTGCGCATCAACAGCACGTCCGGCGGGGCGATCACCGTCGCGAGCCTCGACATCGACGCAGCGGGCGACCGCGGCGTCGAGCTCACCAGCAATTCCGCCAGCTTCACGGTCAGCGGCATCACCGACATCAACGGCACCGGTCCGAATGCGGAAGGCATCTTTGTCAACGGCGGCGCGGGCGCGGTGACTTTTACCGGCAACGTCACCATCGCCAATCAGCAGGGCAACGCGGTGACCGTCACCGGCACCGGCGGCGCGATCGCCTTCAACGGCCTCACCACCATCACCAGCGCGGTTGGGAAGAACGGCGTCTCCGTGTCCAGCACCACGGCTGGCAGCGTGACCTTCGCCAATATCGCTCTCAACCATTCGAACAGCATCGCCTCGGCGCTCCTGATCTCGAACAACGCCGCGCCGGTTTCCTTCAACGACGGCACCATCGACAACACGAACGGTGCGGCGGCGGCGGTCTTGAACACGAATACCGCGCTCACGCTGAACAGCCTGATCCTCGGCGGCGGCGCCGGGACGATTGGCGGCGTGGCTGTGCAGATCGCGAATACCGGCACCGCCCGCCTCGTCACGATCACCAACAACAGCATCAAGTCCGTCGGCAACGCGATCAACACCACCGACACCGGCGTGTCCGGCGAACTCTCGCTCGTCCTCGACGGCAACACGCTCGAAACGACCGGCGCGGCGAGCAAGGCGATGAACATCGTCGGCTCCGGCCTCAACTCGACCACGGTCAACTCCTTCAACGGCGTCACCGTGACCGGCAATGGCACCGGCGGCGGCATCCGCTTCAATCGCGTCACCTTCGACGCCGTGACCGGCGGCGCCGTGACCGCGGTGACCGGCGGCACGGCGAACATCGGCCAGGGCGTCGGCGCTCGCGTCTCGGGCGACGGCCTTCGCTTCGACGCCCCGACGGGCAACGTCGGCTTCACCACGCTCAACATCTTCAACAACGCCGGCACGGGCTTGTTCGTGGACACCAAGAGCGCGCCTGGGCCGACGACCTTTACGCTCACCGGCGGCGGCAGCGGCACGATCAACACCACCGGCGGCTCGGCGATGTTCCTCGATCCGCTCGCCACGAGCCTCGTCTTCGGCAGCGTCACTTCGACCGGCAGCGCGACCAACGGCATCACGCTCGACACCGTTTCCGGCACGGTCGCGCTCGGGACCGTCAGCGTCACGAACGCGACGGCCTCCGGCATTCGCATGGTCGGCTCCAGCGCCGCCGTCACGGCCAGCAGCGTGAGCGTGACCGGCGCATCCGCCAACGCCATCACCTTCGGCACGAACACCGGCGGCAGCTTCACCGTCTCGGGCGCGACCACGCTCAATACCACCGGCGGCAACGGCATCAACGCCAACGCCGCGACCGGCAGCTACGCCTTCACCGGCGGCCTCAGCATCACATTCACCGGCGCGAATCGCGGCATCGACCTGCGCGGCTCGAACGTCACCTCGTTCACCGCGGGCACGACCACCATCACCGGCGACGGCACGGCAGGCAGCATCGCCATCGACCTCAGTGGATCGCTCTTCCCGGCGGGCCAGCCCGTCAGCGGCACGCCGAACATCCAGCTTGGCACCGGCGGCGCGCAGACCGCCACGATCAGCAACGTCGCCACCGGCGTGAAGCTGGGCGACGGTGTGGCGGGCTCCGCGCACTCCTACTTCCGCTACGGCAACCAGACCAGCGGCAGCAGCATCGACGTGACCGCGGGCGGCTTCACCATCGACGCGACGAACCTCTCGACGACCACCGCTTTCCAGGAAGGCCGCTACGAGTTCGCGGGCGTCACCTACGGCGTCGGCGACCAGGCGTCCTTCGAGGGCGCGAACCCGAACTTTATCTTCGTCAGCGCCGCCGGCACCGGCTCGGGGTCCGGCGCGAACCCGACCAACGCGATGAGCACCGCGACGTTCCTCGCCACGCAGAACACGGCGGTCAACCTCGCGAACAAGACGGTCATCTTCGTCAACGACGGCGCGAGCATCAACGTCGCCGCGACCACGCTCAACCTCGGCGCGAGCACTTCGCTCCTCGGCTTCGGCAACAGCGCGACCGTCACCGTGCCCGGCGGCACCGTCCCGCTGAACGTCATCGGCACCTTCACGCCGGGCGGCGGCACGTTCAGCGACGCGGTTGGTGGCGCGGCCACGGTGATCTCCAGCACGAGCACCGTCACGCTGAACACCGGCAACACGCTCGGCAATTTCATCCTCGGCAATGCCACCACGGCCATCACCGGCACGAGCTTCGGCACGCTGACCATCAATGGCATGGTCATCAACAACACGACGGGCGCCGCCCTCAATCTGAACACCGGCACGCTCGCGGGCACTGGCTTCAACTCGGTCACCTCGACCGGCGGCACGAATGCGATCAATCTGAACACTGTCGCAGGCACGCTCAATTTTGGCACCGGCGCGCTCAGCGGCGCGACGGGGGCGACCTTCAATGTCGTCGGCGGCACCGCAACGGTCTCCTACAGCGGCAATATCACGCAGGCCAACAACGCCGCGCTCGTCAACATCTCGGGTGGCCACCAGACCGGCACGATCACTTTCAATGGCGGCGCGCTGTCCGCGACTAACGGCACTGGCCTCCAGTTCGACAACGCCGACGGCTTCTACAACTTCAACAACATCAACGGCACTGCCACGCTCAATGGCGGCGACGCGGGCATCGATATCCTCAATGGCTCGGCGGGGGCGTTCGCGTTTGGCAGCGGCACGACCATCACCAACCCGTCCGGCACGGCGTTCAACGCCAATGGCAGCAGCGCCGTCGTGGGCTTCGGCGGCAGTATCTCCAAGGCCAGCGCCGGCGCGCTCATCGACATCACCAACGAGAGTTCCAATACGATTACCTTCGCGGTGGGCAGCACCCTCACCGCCACCAATGGCACCGGCATCAATCTGACCAACGTGGACGGCACCGTGAACTTCAACGGCACGACCACGCTCGACGGCGGCACCGCTCACATCGACATCAATACCGGCTCCAACGGCGTCATCTCATTCAGCTCGACTACCTCCGTCGGTGCCACCACCTCTCCAACCACGTTTGCCTTCCGCGAGGACACCGGCACGTCGATCGTCACCTACAACGGCACGATCACGCAGAACAACGCGTTCAACGCCGTGACCATCAACGGCAAGACCGCCAACTCCACCACCTTCGGCGGCCTGATTACGGCCAATACCGGCACGGCGACCGCGATCAACCTCACGAGCAACGCCGTCGCGACGATCAGCTTCAACGGCGGCCTGAACATCGACACCACGACCGGCACCGGTTTCAACGCCACCGGCGGCGGCACGATCAATGTCGCGGCCACGGCGGGCGACGAATCGGTGACGACCACGACCGGCACGGCGGTGAACATTGCCAACACGACCATCGGCGCGGGCGGCGTCACCTTCGACAGCGTGTCCACCAATGGCGCGGCCAATGGCATTCTGCTCGATACGGTCGGCAACGGCGCCTTTGCGGCGAACGGCGGCTCCATCCTCCTCGCCACCACGCGCGGCGTGGACATCAACGGCGGTGGCGGGAACATCACCTACGCGGGCTCGATCACCACGGCGGCCACCGGGCGGTCGGTGGAAGTGACCGGCCACACCGCTGGCACCGTCACCTTCAGCGGCGCGATCACGGACGCGGGCATCGGCATCAATCTCGACAGCAACACCGGCGGCACGATCGACTTCACCAACGGAACCAAGACGCTCAACACCGTCACGAACACGGCGCTGACGCTCACCAACAACGGCGGCACGGCGATCAACTTCACCAACGGCGGGCTCGCCGTGAACACGACCACGGCCACGGCGGTCAACATCACCGGCGGCGGCACAATCACCATCAGCGGCGCGAGCAATTCCATCGCCACCACCTCGGGCACCGCGTTCCTCGTCGGCACGGGCGCGGCGACGATCACCTCGAATGCGGCTCTCACGACCACGCTGACCACGGCCCGGCTCGTGGACATCCAGAACCACACCACCAACAACATCACGCTCTCGGGCAACCTGAGCAATCTCGGCACCGGCATCCTCCTGAACGCCAACACCAGCGGCACGATCGATTTCAGCGGCACGACCAAGACGCTCAACACCGGCACGAACACTGCCATCACGCTCACCGGCAACACGGGCGCGACGATCAACTTCAGCAACGGCGGGCTGAATGTGGACACGACGACGGGCGGGGGCGTGAACATCACCGGCGGCGGCACGATCAGCTTTACCGGCGCCAGCAACACCATCGACACCACCGGCAGCGGCACCGCCTTTGCCGTCGGCAGCAGCGATGCCGCCGTCACCTACAACGGCGACATCACCAAGGGCGCCGCGAGCACCCTGCTGCTCGTGGGCATCACCAACCAGACCGGCGGCTCGGTCACCTTCCAGAACGGCACGCTGAGCGCGACCAACGGCACCGGCATCAACCTGAACAACGCCGACGGCACGGTGAACTTCAACGGCACCACCACGCTCAACGGCGGCACCGCGCACGTGGACATCAACACGGGTTCTGCCGGCACGATCACGTTTGGCACGAATGCGTCGATCACCAGCCCGAGCAGCGGCCCGGCGTTCAACCTGAACGGCAGCACGGCGGCGGTGACCTACAATGGCAACATCACGGTGGCCGTCGCCGCTCAGCCGATGATCACCATCACGAGTCACTCGACCGGGACGGTGTCCTTCCAGGGCACCCTCTTTGCGTCCAATGGCACCGGCCTCCAGTTCGACAACGCCGACGGCACTTACAACTTCAATACGGTCAGCGGCACCACCACGCTGGGCGGCGGCGACGCGGGGGTGGACATCCTCGATACCACGAACGGCTCCAGCGGCACCTTCACCTTCGGCCGCTCGGCCCTCCCGTCCAGCTTCGCCATCTCCACGCCTACCGGCATCTCGTTCAATCTCGTCGGCGGCACCGCGGCGGTGACCTACAACGGCAACATCACCCACAACAGCGCCGTCGCGATGGTCAGCATCACCGGCGGCCACGCCACCGGCACCGTGTCATTCCAGGCCGGCGCGCTGAGCGCCTCGAGCGGCACGGGACTCCAGTTCGACAACGCCGACGGCACCTACAACTTCAACACCGTCAGCGGCACCACCGCGCTCAATGGCGGCGATGCGGGCATCGACATCCTCAACGGCTCCATCGGGGCGTTCAGCTTCGGCTCCGGCGTGACGATCACCAATCCGTCCGGTGCCGGCTTCAACATGCTGAACAGCAACGGCTCGGTGAGCGCTGCTGGGACGATCTCGAAGAACAGCGCGGGCCGCCTGATCAGCATCGACAATCACGACGGCGCGAACAGCGTCACCTTCAGCGGCAATCTCTCGTCCACCGGCACGAGCACCGGCATCCTCGTGCAGAACAACGGCGCCGGCACGGTCACCTTCAGCGGCGGCACCAAGACGCTGACCACCGGCGCGAACGCCGCGGTCACGCTGACGAGCAACACCGGTTCGACGATCGACTTCACCGGCGGCGGGCTCGCCATCACCACGACTACCGGCGCGGGCTTCGCTGCGACCGGCGGCGGGACGGTGACCGTCACGACCGGCGGGAATAACAACACGATCAGCAGCACCACCGGCACCCCGCTGAATATCGCCAACACGACCATCGGCGCGAGCGGCGTCACCTTCCGCAGCATCGCGTCCAACGGCGCGGTCAACGGCATCGTCCTCAACACCACCGGCGCGAGCGGCGGGCTCACCGTGACCGGCGATGGCGGCGCCGCCAGCAACGGCTCCGGCGGCTCGATCCTGAATTCGACCGGCGTCGGCATCAGCCTGAATTCGACCACCAGCGTCAACCTCGGCTACATGAACGTGACGGGCAGCGGCGACGCCGGGATTCAGGGTTTCAGCGTGACCAACTTCTCGCTGAACCGCAGCACCATCAACAGCAACGGCAACAGCACGAGCGATGAAGGCATTCAGTTCGGGCTCTTCTCCGGGGCCACCGTGGGCGTGACCGGGACCGTGACGATCACGAACAGCGACGTGAGCGGCAACGCGCACAACAATCTCCACATCCGGAACACCTCGGGGACGATCTCGTCGCTCACGATCACCAGTACGCATTTCGACAATCTCAACGACACGTTCGGTGCGAACGGTTTCCTGTTTGAGGCGTCGGGCACCTCCACCGTCACCGCCGCGACCCTGACGAGCGTGAGCGTGATCAACAATTCGCCGCAGCGCGGCATGGAGGTGCAGGCGCACGACACCGCGACCATCTCCAACTGGACCGTCACCGGCAGCACCTTCACGGACAACGGCATCGGCATCAGCTTCACGCAGGACACCTCGGCGAACCTCGATTTCAACCTCAGGAACAGCACGTTCACCAACAACCCGGCGCTGCCCGCCGGCCAGACGTTGCAGTGCATCAACGTGTTCTCCTCCTCGACGGCGACCGGCGGCAGCATCACTGGCGAGATCAGCGGACTCACGATCGGAACAGCGGGTGTCCCCGGCTCGGGCTCATCGGGCGGCTCGGGGATTCGCATCCTCATCCAGGGGCAGACCGACAGCACGTTCCTGATCAACAACAATACGATCCAAGGCATCGGCGGTGGCGGCGCCGGCGGCGGCAGCGGCTCCCGTGGCATGGACATCGAGTATCTCGGCCCGACCACGACCGGCCTCGGCATTACGTCCTTCAACGACGTGACGATCACGAACAACACCGTGTTCGCCCCGCCCGCGTCCACGTTCCCGCTGGCGGCGATTTACGTCGCGGCAGACAACCAGGGCAGCCCGGTGCAAGTGCGCGCCGATATTCACGGCAACACCGTCCCCGCGACGGGCAGCTACGATTATCCCGGCTTCAGCGGCACCGACGCGCAGATCGTCTATTCCAAGCCCGTGGCCGGTTCGACCGCGCAACTGGTCAACACCACCGCCAGCGCCACCGCGAGCGCGCAGCTTGCGGCCGGCAACACCAAATCGGGCGGAGGAGCGCCCAGCGTCTTCGCGGATGCCGGCGTGACGCTCATCGCGGGGCCGATTGGGCAGCCGCCGCTGATGTTCGCGCCGGGCGGAGGGACTGGGACGACGACGAGCGGCTCCACCTTCACGCAAAGCTCGCTCAACACCCTCGGCAACGCCTTTCCAGCACATTGGGATCCTAAGCTTAGAATTCCACGTGGACAAGTTGTCGCG